>Ga0272446_1003378_pt1 | contig 20215 bp, 16 predicted proteins | sample YNPCB0061_FD_194587 | JGI IMG/M metagenome (GOLD analysis project Ga0272446, IMG submission 194587) | Hot spring microbial mat communities from Yellowstone National Park, WY, United States - YNP-CB-006-1 | ecosystem: Environmental > Aquatic > Thermal springs > Hot (42-90C) > Sediment | place...
GATGGGCGCGAGCGTGCGCGCGAGGTCCGCGGAGCGCCCCAGATAGGCGCCGGCGGCGATCGTGGAGGCGAGCCCCGCGCAGGCCACCACGATGTAGGTCGCGGCGCCGAACTTGCCGCGCACCGCGTTTGGGACCGCCTCCTGGAAGAGCGCGTAGCCGCCCACCTCCCCGGCCGCCCGGCAGAGGGCGAAGCCGGTCACGATGCCGACGACCCAGGCGAACGCGGCGCCGTCGCCCGCTCGCGCCTGCACGATGGGCGTCAGCAGGAGCAGGCCCACCACCGCCTTGCGGATGGCGAAGAAGACCACGAACGCGCGCTTCACGCCGATCCGCGCCACGAAGGGCGCCACGAGCGGCGCCACCAGACCGGCGAACGGAATGAGCGAGAGCGTGAGCCCGATGCGCCCCTTGTCGAGCCCCAGCCGGTCGAGGAACAGCACGAAGACCGGCCCGAACACGGTGAGCTTGCAGAACGCGGAGTTGAGGGCGACGCTCCCGAGGAGCCAGGCGAGCGCGCGCCGCTGGTCGGGCGCGAGCGGCTGGGAGGCGGCTTCCGTGGGCAGCGAGGGAGGAGAACCGGTCACACCCCGGCGTTCGACGCCCGCAGCCATCCGTCCTGCGCTCTCGGCGACGGCGGGCGTCCGAGCGCTACGCGGTGACCGTCTCCCAGACGCCGCCTGCGAGCGCGCTCCGGTGCTCCGCCAGCACCGTTCGGATCGTAGGCAGGTTGAGGGCGCCACTGACCTCCGGCTCCCGCCCCTCCTCGATGGCGATGAGGAAGTCGCCCATGGAGCCCGCGAACGACGGTGCGAGACCGAGTGCCGCCACATCCAGCCGCCGCGGTCCCCCCGGCAGCCGCGACGACTCGAGGAGGAGGTGGTCGCCCCACAGGTCGAAGACGAGCGACCCGTCGTCCCCCTCGATGCGGCAGGGCTGAGCGGTGAGGGAGCTGCGCAGCAGCTCCGTGTGCAGGATGTGGCCGGTGGCGCCCGGCCCGAAGTCGTGCAGGGAGCAGAGCAGGTTGTCGCTCACGAAGCTCTGGCCGTTCTTGCGGGACGTGCGGGTCAGTACGCGCGCGGCATCGCGGCCCATCCAGCAGCGGAGCAGATCGGCGAGGTGGTTGTTCCACTGGACCGTCAGGAAGTCGTCGCAGACGGCGTAGAACGGGTGGCCGGCGAGGTGGACGTCCTGCGTGCCAAAGATCTCGATGGAGGCCAGATAGGGAGAACCGATCCACCCGGCCGCCACGATGTTCCGCGCCACGAACGGCGCTGGCATCCACCGGTAGTTCTGGTGCACCGCGAGGAGGATGCCTCCCTCCCGGGCGATGGCGACCATCCGCTCCGCCTCTTCCACCGAGCTGGCGAGGGGCTTCTCGGTGACGAGGTGCTTGCCGTGCTCCGCCGCGACCCGCACCGCTTCCTCGCGGACGGTGGGCTGCGTCAGGAGGTCCACCACCTCCACCTCGGGGTCGGCGACGAGGTCGCGGAAGTCCTCCATGACCCGCTCGACGCCCATCTCCCCAGCGGCGCGGCGCGCTTCGGGGCTCGGGTCAGCGGCGGCGACCACCCGCCACCCGGCACGGCGGTACGCGGGGGCATGCGCATGCCGCGCGATACCGCCGAAGCCCACCATACCGATGCGCCAGTCGGACCGGCGGGGCATCGGAAGTCGGTCGGGCACGCCCAGGTCGGCGCAGGTGATCGGCTGAGGGTCCATGGTCAATCGTCCTCCGGCCGGTGCAGGTGCCCGGGCCGCTTGCGGCCGCGCAGGTCCGTGCAGGCCCAGAAGTAGACGGTGTCCTCGAGGATCTCGAGCAGTTCGTGCTCGTCGCCCCTGCGGGTCACGAGGACGTCCCCCGGCTGCAGGGTGTGGAGGACGCCCTCGGACCGCATGACGCACCGGCCTTCGATCATGAAGACCCACTCGTCGCAGTCGTGGTGGTGGAGCTCCGTGACGTTGCGCCGCCCCGCCTCGAACCGTGCCAGCCCCCATGCGGTGAACTCGCCCGTGGGAGCGGCGCACCGCGGCCCGCCAACGATCGGCATGACCCCCTCCTTCGCGCGCCCTCAGGGAACGCGATCGAACCCCAGGTCCCGCAGCTTGCGGCGCATCGCGCGCGCCGCTTCCACCGTTCGCCGAAAGGCCGGCGTGTCCTCCCCGACGTAGAAGAGGCCGACGAGAACGTCGCGCAGGCGCAGGAGATCGGCGTCGCGCGTCTCCAGGCGGTCCCTCCAGAAGTCGTACGCGAGCGGGCGCTTCCGGGGCGCGAGACGGACGGTGCGGTCCACGCCAGCGGCCGCGTAGGCGAGCGGCGGGATGCCAGGCCGGTACTCGAACCGCCAGCCCTCCAGTGATGGCGCGTCCCAGACGAGCACGGCCTGACCGCCGCGCACGTCGAACGTCTGCACCGAAGTGTCGGCGTCCGCCTGGCAGACAGGCCGCACGCCGGCGGTTGCGGCGGCCGTCCGGAGCGCTCGAACGGAGGCGTCGAGCGCGGCGGGGTCTGCGGGGTCCTCGGCGGTCCAGTGGAAGGTGAGGACGCGGCTGCCGCCCACGCGCGCCTCCGTCACGAGAGCGCCGCGCCGCCCGCTCACCATGGCACGCCCCAGGCTCCATCCGGCGACCGCGCTTCCGCAGGGGACCTGCGCGCCTGGCGGGAACGCGCCGCGCCACGGCGCGGAGGCCGCGGACACCTGGTCGGAGGCGCGGTCCGCCGTCCGCGCCTCGCCCAGCCCGAGCGCGCGCCCGCCTGCCGCCTTGCCCGGCGCAGCGCTCCGGTCGAACCCCCACCACTCGCGCGCGTCGCGGGTGAGCACGTGCGCGGGCGCGATCAGCAGGCGGCCCGGGCGCGCGAGGAGCCAGCGCCGCAGGCGCTCCGGGTCGCCCGCGCGGGGGGCCATCGGCGAGTAAACGACGACGCGGTAGCGGTCCAGCGCGTCGGCGGACCCGGCGCTGTCGCGCAGGTCGAACGGGAGGTGTGCCCTCGCCAGTGCGAGGCCCAGCGAATGCGGCTGCCGCAGGCCGAAGAAGATGCTGCCGGACGCGCGGGCGGGCGGGCGCTCCGCCACACAGAGGATCGGGGCGGGCCGCCGCGATGGTCGCTCCGCCCGCGCCTGACGAAACGCAAGCGCTTTCACCACGGTGTCACGGTAGCGGGAGAAGTGATAGGCGTCGCCGTCCGGCTTGCGGTGGGCCGGCAGCGCCGCATCGGCGAGGAAGTCGTTGTCGAAGTCGTCGAGCCGGCCCGCGGCCGTGAGCGCCCAGATGCCGCTGTACGCAACGCGCCAGTCGAGGTACGGCGCGGCGTGTCCGCCCGCGCCGGTCTCGTGGATCGCGGAGAGCCGCGCGCCCCCGCGGTCGGCCACCTCCCGCAAGTAGGGGAGGCTCGCCCACGCCGCCTCCGCCTGCAGGCCGATGCACCCGAACCACTCCGGAAACAGGTTGCCCACGCCGCGCGTGCGCAGCATGGTCACGTAGTCGGGCGATCCCATGCTGTCCTCGGGGTTGGGGATGATCCAGAGGGGCTGCCCGCCGCGCGCGACGAAGCGACGGCCGACACGGTCGGCCAGCTTGAGCCACTCGTAGGCGCGCAAGAGGTGGAAGACCACGATGCGCGCGCGTGCGCTCGGGCCGGTTTCGCCGGGGCGCGGCGGCTCGAAGGCGTCCCAGGACGCCAGCCCCAGGTCGTGCGGGGTCAGGTCGAAGCCGTGGTGCGTGCGGAAGTAACGCGCGAACCGCATCCGCGTGCCGTCGCGCAGGTGCAGGCCCTCGTCCGCGCCGCGCAGGTCCGCGCGAAACGCGGCTCGTGTGGCGGCGGAGTAGCCCCACCAGGTGTCCATCCAGGGGAGCGTGTAGTCCACCACCATCCACGTCCCGATGCCGGCACGGAGCAGCGCGCCGAAGCGAAGGTCCTGCGCTTCTGTGACGGCGGGGTGCGCGGCGGCGTAGGTGTGGCGGAAGTCCCATCCCGTCAGGTTGCCAGGCGTCGTGTTGAGGGAGACGCCGCTGGCGTTTTCCTCCCAGGCGCCGCGCAGCGTAAGGTAGCGCGTGAAGGGGTCGCCCATCGGGCTGTAGGCGATCGTCGGCACGCCCCGCGCGCGCAGCCCTCGGGACACTTCGACGACGTTCGGACCGAGGCCGGAGAGCGGCACGGCCACACGCCCGAGCAAGCGCGCCAGCTCTGCGGGCGCGGCGGCAAGCTCCGGGTCGTCCATGCGGCCGGTATCGCACGGGAGGAAGACCGTCCCGCGGGGCACCTCCCGCTGGAGGGGCTCTCGGGCGCCCAGCGGGACGGCGGGTCCGTCATCCGTGGGGGCGAAGACGTCGTCGGAGAACCCGCCCGGACCGATGAGCCGCACGTTGTCGAGCAGGAAGGCGCAGCGCTTCCCGTAGGGCTCGATGCCGAGGGCGGCGACGCGCTCCCAGGCGAACGGCCGGCTGCTCAGACGCCACTGCTCCATCGCGTCCCGCCGCACCTCTACGTGGCGCCACTCGCCCCGCGGGAGGCCGGCGAGCGGCGCGTGAAAGGCGACCCGGCGGTTGTCGCTCGGCTCGCAGAGGTAGATGCGGAGGGCACTGGCCTCCTCGTCTTCGACGCAAAGGTCGAAGGCGATACCGTCGACCTGGCGCAGGTCTACGGGGGGCAGCGGCTGGCGGATCGCCCACCAGGGCGGATCGGCGGGCGTGTCCTTCCAGGTGAAGCGGAGAGCGAACCCGGTGCGGTTGCCGGGCGCGACGGTGTCGCGGGATGCCTCGATGCGCCCGACATCGCCGAAGCCACCGATGCCGTTCAGGACGGCGAGCTCCTCCACGCGGTGGCCGGTCGGCGCCTGAGCGACGCTGGCGCACGTGACGAGGATGGCGATGCCGGCGAAAGCGGCCCAGATGCGCGGCATGGGACAAGGCCTCCGGGAAGGGATCGCCGCGGTGACTAGAGGGTTCCGTACAGCCGGTCGCCGAAGTCGCCGAGGCCGGGGACGATGTACTTGCGCTCGTCCAGCCCGCGGTCCATCGCGGCGGTGACGATCCGCACGCGGGGGAACTCCTCCTCCACGGCGCGCACCCCCTCCGGCGCTGCCACGACGCACAGGAGGGTCACGCGGGAGCAGCCGCCGTCCACCAGGTCGCGGAGCGCGCGGGTGGCGGAGCCGCCCGTGGCGAGCATGGGGTCGAGCGCGAGGGCCGTCCGGCCGGACAGCACAGGCAGCTTGCGGTAGTAGGCCTCCGCGACCGCCGTTCGCTCGTCGCGCTCCAGGCCGATGTACCCCACCGCCACCTCGGGGAGCAGCTCGACGACGGGGTCCAGCATGCAGAGCCCGGAGCGCAGGATGGGGACGACGACGATCTCCTCGTCCAGAACGGGGGACCAGGTCTCCTCCATGGGCGTGCGGACGTGGAGCTGCGCCATGCGCAGATCGCGCAGCGCCTCGATGGCGAGCACGGTGGTGATCTTGCGCGCGAGCGTGCGGAAGAGCGCGGGTTTGGTGGTCTCGTCGCGGAGGTGCGTCAGGTAGTGCCGCGCGAGCGGGTGGTCGACGACCTGTACGGGCATGGCTCTCCGGTCCGGCGTTGTTGCTTCAGACGGTCTCGGCGAAGACGGCGCGGATCTCGTGCTCGAGGTCGGCGTCCACGAGAGCGATGACTTCGTCGCCGACCTCGAAGCGGGTGTCGGGGGCCGGCAGCATGCCGTGCTCGCGGCGGATGATGCAGATGACCAGGGCGTCCGGCGGCAGCGCGACCTCGTGCACGCGCTTGTCCAGCACGGGCGACTTCGGCCCGATCTCGACCTCGACGATCTCGATGTTGCCGCGACGGAGCGCCGCGAGCGGGATGACCTCGCCGGTCTCGATCTCCTGCTCGATGAGGTTGTAGATGATGCGGGTCGAGCTCACGGTGGCGTCGATGCCGAGCTGGTGGAAGAGGCGCTCGTTCTGGGGGTTGTTGACGCGCGCGATGGTGCGCGGGACGTTGAACTTCATGCGCGCCATCTGGCAGATGATGAGGTTGTCCTCGTCGTCGCCGGTTGCCGCGACGACGACGTCGGCGCGGCCGACGCCGGCCTCCTCCAGGAGCTTCACCTCGCAGCCATCGCCCTGCATGGCGATCTCGCCCAGCTCTTCTGCCACGGTGCGGTAGGTCAAGCGGTTCTTCTCCATGAGAAGCACCTCGTGCTCGGCGGCCACCAGCGCCTTCGCCAGGTAGTAGCCGACGTTGCCGCCCCCGATGATGACGACGTACATGGTGCGAAGCCTTCCCCGACCGGCGACCATCCGGCCGCGAACCCCCGCGTCGCTGTGAAGAGCCGCCCGCACTCAACGCCGCACCGCGGGGTGGCGGGGCGGCCGGGCTATTGGCGGCCCTCACACGTTGAGCGCGATGTACTCCTTGTTGTAGTCCTTCTCCAGCGTCCACTGGTCGGTGTTGATGAAGTCGCGCATGATACCGGCCAGGATCGTGGTTCCACAGATGGTGACGATGCCGAGCTCTCGGTACGCGTCCGCGCGGATCGGATCGTTGATGCGGGTCATCACCTTGGGCACCTTGTAGACGACCTTCGCGATCTGGGCCGACATGATGTTGCGGTTGTCGCCCTGGGTGCAGGAGATGAAGACGTCGCAGCTTTCGATGCCGGCACGCTTCAGCACATCTTCGTCGATGCCGTTGCCGATGACGCGCTGGCCCTTGAAGCGCGTGCCGAGACGCCGGAACGACTCGCTCAGCAGGTCGATGACCGTCACGTTGTGCCCGTCGCGGTACATGAGGCGCGCGAGCGTCGAGCCGACGCGTCCGCACCCGAGGATAATCACATTCATACTGTCCTGCTCCTGGCCGGCGGCTCTGCGGCGAGGTCCGTCGGCCGCCAGCATCTATTCGGTACGCGCGGCCTGGAAACCTGCTCCCCGCGCGGTGAGCGGTCGGTGGGAGCGGCTGCGTCTCTCAGCGTCCCGATCTTCGGCGCGCCGCGACATTCTCCGCCGACGTCAGGGAGGCGTCGGCCGGCCCGCGCTTTCCCACGATGACGCTGCAGGGCGCGCGCTCCATGAGGGCGAAGATGAGGTCGCGCATCTCCTCTTCCCGCACGCGATCGGCCGGCACGGCGATGACGACGTGGGTTGCCTCGTGCTGGCGAGCGGCGTGCAGAATGCCCTCGTGGGATTCCCGCACGCGCTCCATGCGGCGCACGAACGTGATGCCCTGCCTGGTCGCGTGGTTCGTGGCTTCCTCCAGCCAGCCACTCGCCTCCGCCTCGGCCTCGGGCAGCGGGGCGCCGATGGGCACGTTGCGGCCGACCACCAGGAGCGCGAGCAGCGTCACCGGCAGATGGAGGTCGCGGGAGAGCTTCCCCGCCAGGGTCACGGCATACTCGATGTCGAGGGAGCCGATGAGGGGCACGAGGACGCCCGGGGTCGCGGGCTTGCCTTCCGCCTCGGCGCCGCCCGTCTCGCCGCTCAGGTGAAGGGACGCTCTGGCCTCTTCGAGACTGTTGGCGATGGGAAGCTGGGAGCGGACGCCCGGCACGCTCCGAACCACCTTGAGCACCTCTTCCGGAAGGCCCGAGACCATCATGCGGGCGCCGGCGGCCTGGATATCGCGAACGGCATCGAGGAAGGTGCGAGCGCCGTCCTCGGAAACGTGCGTGAGCTCGCTGCAGTCGATCACGATGCCCTGCGGGTACGAGCGCATCAGCAGGTTCGCCGCCGCCTTGATGGTGAGCCACTGGTTCTTGACAAGCGAGCCGGACAGCCGGACGACGTCGTCCTTGGTCGAAACGATCATGGGGATGGGGCCTCCTCGGAGTGGATCGGTCCCCAAGCGGCCCTGTGGAACGGCGCACGCGCTTGACGGCTCGCCGCGTGGCCGTAGCGGTCGGTGCAAGGTTGGCGATGCCGCGACGACGGGGCGGCATCGGCCCACGGGTTCCATCGCATGCCGGGGTGGGGTCCTCCAGCCCGCGAGAGTATATCCCCGACCCCTGCCCGAGTCAACGCGCGCGGCGGCTGGCCGTCCCGTTCGACGACCCTTCCTGGTCCTCCTCGACGGGCTGCGTGAGCTCCCAGGCGCGCCGGCCCGGCTCCCGCTCGAAGCGGCCCGGCGACCGGCCGCGCGCCAGGTAGAGATCGGCCGCCACGGGCCGGTGATCGGAGCCCTGGCCACCGCCGACCGAGGCGCTGCTGACGAGCCAGTGGTCGCTGGCGAGGAGGTGATCGATTCGCACGAACGCGTAACCGCGGCTGAGGCGGTGCCCGTAGGTGTACCCGTACCCCACACCTGCCAGACTGAACGCATCGCTCAGGCCCGTCTGGGTGAGGTAGCGGAGCACCATCGAGGACGGCGGCGCGTTCATGTCGCCACCGACGATGCGTGGCCCGTGGTCTCTCGCCAGCTCGCGCGCCAGAAGGGCGGCGTGCGCTAGCCGGTCGTTCGTGCTGAGGCGCCAGATCCCAGAGGCCGCCGTTCCGTCCTCCAGAAGTGGCTGGAGGCCTTCGCGCGGGGTGGGCAGGTGGACGTTGTAGACGCTCACAGGCACACCGTCCACGCGGAGCTGGCACCAGAGAAACGTCCGGACGCCGCCGACCACCGGTATCTCGCGGGCTCGCCACTGCAGGATCGGGAAGCGGCTGGCAACGAACAGGCCGCCGCGCGGGCCGGCAGTGTGCCAGTCCGGGAAGCGGACCCGGGCGTCGCGCGTCCACGGTGTGGGGCCCGACTCCTGCAGCAGGATGATGTCCGGATGGAGCCGCCCCAGCTCCTCGATGGCGAGCGGCATGAGCGCGCCCGCGTGGATGTTGTAGGTGACGACGCGCACGGGCGTGGCACCGGGTATGGGCGCGCCTGCGCCCCAGCCCCAGCAATAGCCCATGAGCGGCCCGACCACCAGAAGCCCTCCGACCAGCGGGGCCCACGACCAGATGCGCGCCCACAGCGCGTCGACGAGGAGCAGCAGGCCGCCCGGAACCGCCCAGTACCACTGCGGCAGGTAGAGGTTCAGCGCCGCCAGCGACCAGAGCTCGGGTCCCGCCCGGTTGGCGAGCAAGACGGCGGCCAGCAAGGCGAGGTAGGCGACGTTGATCGCGCCGAAGACGAGGTTGCGCTGGCGCCGCTCCGCGCGGTCCGGCTCCTCCGGCGCGTCCGCCGCGCCCGGCTCGATGTCGGCCGGCGGGCCGATGAAGGCGCGCCAGAGGGCTTGGACGAAGCGTCGGTGCGCGCGCTGGCGGCGTGCGCTCGATGGGCGGTGGGTGGCGGGCATCGCGGTCCGTCCCTCCGCGCTCCCGGTCCATCTGTCTGGACGTCCGTACCCTGAGCCATGGGACGATGCCGGAGCGCGGCAAGGAGTGGTTCGCCGCACAAGCGCCCGATGCCTGCTGTCGGTGGCGGACGACCTTGCGGCAGAATCAGCGCCGGAGCACGTGCAGCACGGTCCGCAGGAGGATGAGAAGGTCGCCCGCGAGCGAGCGCGACGCGACGTATTGTCGGTCGAGGTCGAGCTTGAGCGGCAGGATGTGCTCGAGGTAGTAGCGCTCGACGTCGGCTCGACCGGCGAGCAGGGCTTCCTCATTGCGGAAGACGAGCTGGGTCAGGCCGGTCACGCCGGGCCGGACGGAGAGCACCTCGCGCTGCTCGGGAGTGTAGTGCTTCACGTACTCGGGCACCTCGGGCCGCGGGCCCACGAGCGCCATCTCGCCGCGCACGACGTTCCAGAGTTGCGGGAGCTCGTCCAGCTTCCACTGGCGCAGCACGCGCCCGACGCAGGTGACGCGCACGTCGCCGCCCGCCGTGACACGGGGTCCGCCTCCCGATGCGCGCATGGAGCGGAACTTGAGGAGCTCGAAGGGGTGTCCCCCGCGCCCCACTCGGCGCTGCCGGTAGAGGACGGGTCCCGGCGACGAGAGCCGGACGAGGACTGCGATGACCAGGAGGAGCGGCGAGAGTACGATCAGCAGCGCAAGGCTCCCGGCGACGTCGATTGCCCGCGATGCGGCATCCTGCCACGCGCCGCGTGGGCGCGCGCACAGGGCAGGCGCGTCGGGGAGCCTCACCTCACGGGTCTCCGGATCGAGCGCGGCGGGCGGGCTGCCAGCCAGCGCCCGCCCGATCGCCTTCATACCGCCTTCCTGGCGCCGAGGAGGTCGCGCACCGTCTCGATGACACGCTCCTGCGACTCCGCCGACATGGCGGTGTAGAGCGGCAGGCTGACGGCGCCCTCGAACGCTCGGAGCGCGCAGGGGAACTGCTCCGGCTTGAGGCGGTAGGTGTCGCGCCAGTAGGGCTGCAAGTGCAGCGGGATGAAGTGCACACTCGTCCCGATGCCGCGCTCCGCCATGCGCTCGATGAACTCGTTGCGGCTCATCGGCGCGTCCGCAGTGAGCCGGATCACGTAGAGGTGCCAGGCGTGCAGGTCGCCGAGCGGCGCGGGCGGCGGCAGGATGAGCGGCAGGTCCATCAGGCCGCAGTCGTAGCACTGCGCCATCTTCTCGCGCTTCTGCTGAAGCGCCATGCAGCGGCGCAGCTGATGGATACCCAGCGACGCGGCGAGGTCCGTCATGTTGTACTTGAAGCCCGGCGCGATGACGTCGTACTGCCAGCCGGGGCGCTGGGAGGTGTAGCGGTCGAACGCGTCCCGGTCGATGCCGTGCAGTCGCATCACGCGGCAGCGCTGCGCGATCTCGGGGTTGCGGGTGACCACCATTCCCCCCTCCCCACACGCCAGCGTCTTCGTCGCGTAGAAGCTGTAGACGGTCGCGTCGCTGTCCAGGGCGCCCACGAGCGTTCCGAGGTAGGTGGTCGGGATGGCGTGCGCCGCATCCTCGATCACCCACAGCTTCTTCTGTCGGGCGATCTCCAGGATGGGCGCCATGTCGCAGGCGCGGCCCGCGAAGTGGACGGGCAGGATCGCGCGCGTGTGCTGCGTGATGGCGGCCCGCAGCTTGGTCGGGTCAATGTTGAAGGTGGCCGGGTCGATGTCGACGAAGACCGGATGCGCCCCGAGGTAGCGGATGACCTCGGCCGTGGCGGTGAAGGTGTACGGGGTCGTGATGACCTCGTCGCCGGGCCGGATGCCCACCGCTTCGAGCGCCAGGTGCAGGCCCGCCGTCGCCGAGTTGACGGAGATGGCCTCCGTGCCGTGACCGACAAACTCGGCGAAGTCACGCTCGAACTGCCGCACCTTCGGTCCGGTCGTCAACCAGCCGGAACGAAGCGAATCGACGACCTCGGCGATCTCCTCTTCGCCAATGTCGGGCACGGCGAACGGCAGGAACGGCTTTACCTGCGTACTCATCGATAGGACCTGCTAGCGCCGCAGCCCGGTGGCGTGCCCGCCAAGGGGCTGCGACGGGGAGAATAGCGGACCGTCCGGACGCCGTCGCGGGTTCCGCAACTTTCCTAAGAGTGCAAGAAATGTGCCAAGCCTGAGGGCCATCCCTGCTGTGCGGAGTACCGGTTTTCGTTGAGAAGCGGCGCTACCGCTCGCGGAGGTAGGCCTGGAGGTCTGCGCCCATGGCGGACAGCCGCGGACCCATCTGGTACTCCCGTTCGACAAGCCTCGTGAGCCACGCTGGCGGCAGCTGGCGCGCCCGCTCGGACACATCGATCAGAACCGCGCGGGGCCGTCGCTGCTCGACGTCGCACCGCAGCTCTTCGGCTGCGCCGGGCGACCGGAGCAAGATCGTGTGGAAGTGGCGGGAAGCCGGCGCACGGCCCGCGAGGGCATGCAGTCCTCCCGCAGGGCCCGAGTAGATGAGGACCGTCTCGTCCGGTTCGACGTTGTCGCGGAGCCAGCGCACGGCGGCTGCTTCGGGCATGCGGCCCGTCTGCAGCCATGCGAAGGTAGCCCTTGTCGGAAGTGCCAGTGGCACAAACATGAGGAGAAGCACTGCCGCTACGGTCGCCCGATGGCGCCGAGGGCCGTCCGGGCCGACGAGCCACGCGGCGCCGAGACCGAACGCGATGGCGAGCGGCGGCATGGCTTGCCGGAGCATGTGGTTGTGCAGTCGGACAGCGCTCAAAGAGGCCAAGCATTCCAGGAGGAGCCAGACAACGAGCCAGCGGCGATGCAGGGGAGGCGGCTGCGCCGCGGCAGACAGCGGCAGGATGGCCAATGCGGGAAGAAAGATCAGGAGCCGGCTGCCGTCGTCCCACACCCGTTGCGCAATCTGCTCCAGGTTGCGCGTCTGGCCTCCCGCGGTGCCGCCGTCCCAGAGTGTTCGCCAAACGCAGCGGTAGACCTCCTCCATCGATGCCCCGGACAGGAGGATCGGCGCCAGCCAGAGCATCGCTCCGGCCGCCGCACAGGCGACGATCAGCATCGACTGCCGCCACGCAGAGCCGACGTGGCCGGCCTCCCGTCGGTGGAGGAGTGGCAGTAGCGCGAAGGCGCCGATGGTGGTCAGTGCTACCTGCTTGAACGAGACAGCGGCGCCCAGTGCGAAGCCAGCGCCGCACAGCGCCAGCCAGCCGCTCCCGGGCGACGGCAGGGACCAAGCCCGCGCGATCAGCGAGAGGGCGAGCACGGAGCAGGCGACCATGAACGTTTCGCACGCCGCTGGATACCCGCCATCCGTGCTGCGCCAGCACATCGCACCGCCGAACGCCACGGAGGTCGCGAACGCGCCAAAGGGTCCAGCGGCCGGCCGCACGAGCCGGTAGAGAAGCCAGGTCGTGCCGGCCACGCACGCCACTCCCAGCGCCCGCGGCATCCAAACGGAGGGGCCGAACAGCCCTGCGTTGAGCGTGAAGAGGAGCAGCACGCCAGGCGGTTTGCTGTCCACGGCGTCTCTGTAGGGGACGAGCCCGCGGTCCCACCAGAGCCAGCCGATGGTGGACCAGATTCCCTCGTCGATCCCCATGGCGACCGGCGCCGTCTTGAGCGCGGCGGCCACCGCAACGAGTGCGGCGATCCAGCCGGGGCGTTCCGGCAGCGCGCGAAGCCACGCGGCGAGGCGGCTGGCGGCCAATCTCGAGGGTGCGCGCTCGCTCATCCCTTAGTCGGCCCGGCTGGCGCGCGGCGCGCCGCGCCGGCAGAACTCCGAGAGCACCATCGTGTAGGCGGCCTGGTAGTAGATCGCCGGCTCGTTGATCGCCCAGGGGTCCTCGTTGTCGCGGCGCTCGGCGTTCCACCCCGTGTTCCACTCGCGGAACGCCTTCGCCGCCGGCTCACCGTAGGGCGGCCGGACGAACGACTTCCCGTAGAAACGGTTCGGACCTCCCACCAGGTAGCCCGGCGCCGGCCCGTACCGGCTGGATGGGCCGTCGTAGAGGGGGCTGCCGTCCTGGAACCACCCGTGGTACATCTCCATCACGCTGCGGGATGCGCCCAGCTTCGCTCCCCGCTCCCCCATGTTCGTGAGGTAGACGAGCGACAGCGGGTTCCTGCCATGGATGTAGTGGACGAACTCCTCCGCGATGGCCAGGTAGGTTGCGCGGAGGCCCGGGTCGTCCTGCAGCATGGCGGCGAAGATGGGTATCTGCGCCCATTTCATCTTCACGCTGTTCGAGCCCCAGTAGTAGTGGCCATCCATGATCCATGCCCGGTACGGGTCGGACGCAGCCTTGCGCAGGAAGTTGTCGCGGAGGGTGCTGCCCAGGACGGCGCGGAACTCGCCCGCGAGGCGCGCGTCGTGCCCGGGCGTCGTGGCGTAGATGACGAAGGCGCGCGTGATCTCGTGACCGTTCAGCGGGTCCACCCAGCGGTTGAGCAGGGGGTGGTGCGTGCGGCTGTCGCCGGGCGCTCGCTTCTTGCAGTTCGCTTCGAAGAACGCGCGGTAGGCGGGTCTGCCGGTGGTGCGCCACAGCTCCGCGGCCGCCAGCACACGCAGGTAGAGGTCGTTCGTGGCGGTGCACTCGGCGCCGGCGGAAGCGGTGCGCCCTGCGCCGTCCTTCCCGTCGGCGGGGTCCATCGTGGGATGTCGCAGGAGGTACGACCAGCCGCGCTCGGCCGCCGCTCGGAGGCGGGCTGCGTAGCCGGGCAGGCGCTTCTCGGCCACGCCGAAGGTGCGCGCCGCGTGCGCCAGGTTCAGCGTCGCGGTGGCGGTGGCCCATGTCGTGACCGGCGTGTAGAAGTACTCCTGGCGGTCGAGGTGCGGCCCCTTGCCGTTGTCGTAGGAGCGGCAGGTCACGCGGCTGTGGAAGCCTCCGTCCGCGCGCTGCATCTTGAGGAGCCAGTCCAGCTCCCATTTCAGCTCGTCGAGCAGGTCCGGGACGCCGTTGCCGGACTCCGGAATGCCGGCGTCGTCGCCGAACGCGGAGGGGTTGCGGTCGTAGGCGACGAGCAGGTCCCAGAGCGTCGTGTTGAGGAACGGCACGTACTTGTTGTGGTCGCCGGCATCGTGCCATCCGCCCGAGACGTCGCGCATCGGACCCGCCGGCTCGTTGGCGACGAGCGCGCGCGCCGACTTCTGCGCCGTGTGGCAGGCGGGCCGGTTCCAGGAGCCGCCGTGCCGCGCCTCGATGGGCGCGGCGCAGCGCTGGTAGAAGAAGGTCCGCAGCGATGCGCGGAGCACCGGCCGGTAGACCTCCTCGCCGATGGCGAAGGGCGCCGACTGGACGTTGTTCTTCGGATCGACAACCACGTAGCGTCCCGGCTTTCGGAGGTCGCTGAGGTCGGCCCACCAGGCGCGGTCACCCGAGGTCTCGTCGAGCGCGCCGTCGCGCCAGGGCGTCAGCTTCCCGGCGAGCACCGCGGGGCCGCCTGCCGCCGGGCGCACTTCGAACGTCTCTCCCGGCACGTAGGGCCGCTTCGCGTTCTGGCCTCGGACGGGGTTGGCGAAGACCGCCACCTTCGCGGCGCCCGGCCTCCAGCCGAACTGGTCCACCATGATCTGCGGCGTCTCCGGGGCGGAGCCGGCGCCGGGCGCACACCCGATGAGCAGCGCCAAGATCGCCAGCGTGGACGCTAGCGAAGCGTGATGTTCGCTCCGATTGTGTCGCACGCACCCACCTCCTCCTGCCTGCAAAGCGGCCGCGGCGCAACGCGTCTTGGTCGCGTCCGCCGCCCGAGCGTGGTCGGCTCCCGTGTCCCCTCCCGCGGACCGCCGTTCCATGCCAGCGGGCGTCAGCGCACTCTTTCGGTGACCACGAGGTCCGTGACGTGCGCGTTCCCGCGGATCGGGCGCGCGACCAGGCGCACCTCACCGTCCGCGGTGTCGGAGGCTGTCACGTCCGCCGCCACCCACACGGGCTCCTCGAACGCATCCATCTCGGCCAGCGGGCGGCCCTCGACGAACAGCTCCGTCACCCGCCCCTGCCGGTTCCAGTCCCACAGCCGCAGCCAGACCGTCCCCACGAAGCCGGCCGGACAGCGCACGACGATCGCCAGCTCGCCGCTCGCATGCCAGGTGCTGTCCGTCGCGTCCCGCCACGTGGACCCTTCCACACGGACGTCGAAGCCCGGGGCTTTTTCCACGACGCGGTCCGCCTCGGGCCTCCAGGGCCCGGGCGTCTGGAAGGCCGGCTCGAGCGCGGCCGCCTCGACGCGGAGGCGCGCGCCGGCAACCGGCGGATCACCGCGCAGGGAAGCGGGGCGGTCGGACGCGTCGCGCAGAACCTTCGCCAAGTCCGCATCGGCGAGCGCAACGGGCCGCCCGGCGGGTGGTCCGGCCGCGTAGCGCAGGAGGCTCTCCCGCAGTTGCCTGGCGGCAGGACGGCGGCCCAGGTCGCTCCAGATGTCGAGGCTGCACACGATCAGTCTGCCGCGCCCGACCGTCGCCTCCCAAACCGCGCCGAGCCGGTCGTTCCGCACCGGGTTGTCCACGACCTGGACGATCGGCCGGAGGTCCTGGGGCAGCGTGTCCATCACGGTGAGACGCGAGCGGTCCAGGATCTCGTGCCACTGCCAGTCGGTGTGTTCGTCGGTGGGGAACCGCGCCAGCGCCGGGTGGCGGGGATCGCACAGCACGCTCAGGGTCCCGTTCTGCCCCGGGAAGAGCACCGTGTTCCAGAACACCGGAAGGAAGCTGCTCCGCCGGGAGGCCTTCAACGCGTCGCGCCGCGCCAGCAGGAGGACAGTGCGGCCCTCGCGCAGCGCAGCGCGCGCCGCCTCGTCCCAGGCGTCCCGGACGACGACGCCTTGCGGCGCCGGCTGCTCGGCGCGCTCGGGGTAGACCCAGACGTCCCAGTCGTTCGCGCCCGCACCACCCGGCAGCTCCACCTCCAGGCGCAGCCGGGCGGGCGCGCGGACCGCCCCGAGTGGCGCCGCGATCGCGCCGATGGGGGTGCGCTCGCCCGTCGGGAGGTCCGCTGGCGGGAAGGAGCCCTGGGCCACCGTGCCGCCGCCGGGCTCGCGCAGGCGCCACGTCGCGACGACCCCGCGCAGGTCGTGCGGCCCGACGTGGGCGCACTCGACCCGCGCCGAAAGCGTCTCGCCGGTGGTGTAGACGCGCTTCGGGAGACGGGCCAGGGGCACCGTTGCGGAGCAGAAGCGGCGCCACTCGGCAGGCCGGACGATCCCCTTGCTGTCCCAGAACGCGTCCAGCATGCCGACGAGCGAGGTGCCCTGCCCCGGAAAGTCGTGCAGGTCGAGGAGCTGGAAGCCCGCGCTCCCTGGCGTGCGGAGCAGGACCTCGATCTCCTCCTTGTAGAGCGCGAGGGCCTGCCGGCCCGAGACGCGCGTGAACGCGCCGGCCTGTTCGAGCATCCCCCGGGCGCGCAGCGCGTCGCGGACCAGGTCGAAGTTGCGCGCCCTCAGCACGCCCGTGTACTTGCCGATCTCACGCAGGGCGGGGAAGACGAACCACTGCCCGATCTCGTGGGAGACGACGGGCGCCAGGGCTTGCGCGAGCTGGTCGCGGAAGTCGTGGTCGGTGGCGGGGCCCCGCACGCCGCGCACCACGCCGACGTTGAAGTCGTCCGCCGGGCCGAACGACCAGGCGGTGGAGGAAGTGTACAGACGCCGCGGGTCGGCCTCCTGTCCCTTGCGCACGAGCCCCTGCAGGAACTCGGTGTCGCCCTGCAGCTCGTTGCCCATGCAGAGCATGGCGAAGCTCGGGTGGTTGCCGTAGGCATCCAGGATACGCTCCAGCTCCCGCGCGATGAACGCGTCGCGCGGTGGGTCCTTGCCCACATCGGCCACCCATTGGGGCAGTTCCACTTGCAGCAGCATTCCGGCGCGGTCGGCCGCCTCGAAGGCGGCCTCTGGCGGGCACCAGGAGTGGAAGCGGAGATGGTTCAGGCCATAGGCGCGGGCGATGGCGCAGATGCGCTCCCAGGGCGACCGGTCGGTCGGGGGGAAGCCGGTTCTCGGGAAGATGCAGCACTCGAGCGTGCCGCGCAGGAGGATGGCCCGGCCGTTGAGGCGGATGCGCTGGTCGGGGCCCACGCGCAGGTCGCGAATGCCGAAGGACGTGGCCAGCGCGTCCCGGCACTCGCGGCCGGCGGCGTCGGCGGTCAGCTCCACCTGGAGCCGGCAGCGGCGCGGCTCGAACTCGTCCCAGCGGGGGAGCGCGCGGGCGTCACGAAAGCGCGCTTCCAGCCACCCGCCTCCCGCGGGGACGGTACCGCCGGCCTCCGCATCGATGCGCGGTGCGCCTCCGGTCTCTGGCGTGGCAGCCACCGCGAGCCGCGCCTCCACGGGCCGGCCCGTCGCGTTGCCCACCCGCACGCGGGCGCGCAGCGCGCCGGTCTCGTGCTCGGGGTAGGCGTGCGCGGCCTCCAGCCACACCGGGTCCGTGGCGCGCAGCTCGATCCGACCGATGACGCCGTTCCAGTTCGTCTGCGTCTCGTCCGTCACGGAGTGGGCCCACGCGCCGACGTTCACGATCATGCGGTTGTCCACGCGGAGCGTGAGCGTGTGGCGGCCTGGCGGGGCGAGCGCCGTCAGGTCCATCTCGTGCGGAACGCAGAGGCTCTCGCCGGCGCCAGCGGGCTGGCCGTCGACCCACACGGCGGTGGCCCAGTGGGCGCGCTCGAGATGGAGCGCGACGCGCTTGCCCGCCCAGTGCGCCGGGATGTGGATGGACCGCCGGTACCAGGCCGGCCCCGTGTAGACGAGGGGGCGCCACAGCCGCTGCATGTCGGGCTTCGCAGGATTCGGCTCGCCCACGCCGTTCTGGTCGAGGGAGCCTGGCAGACGCACGGCGAGCGGCATCGGCTCTGCCCACCAGCGACCGGCGACGCCCTCATCCCCGGGGTCGAGGCGGCAGCTCCAGATGCCCGCGAGCGAGATGGGCGCGGGTCGCCGGGCGGCGGGTCCGGGCCGTGCCGTCGCGGTCTGGCTGGCGAGCGCGAGCCACGCCGCCGCGATGCCTGCTGCCGCTGCCAGCCCTCTGCGTGCCATCCATGAACCTCCCGAGCGCCCGACGGCTGCTCGGCCTCTGTGTTCGACACGCGCGGGCCGGATTACTTCGGGGAGCGTGGCTGTTGGGTTGTGGGTGTTGGGCGACTACGACGAGCAGGCGCCGCACTCATCAGGATGGGCAGGCAGACGGGCACTCCTCGCGCGACGCGGACGTTACTCGTCCGTCTCCGAGGCCAGTTCGGGGGCTGACGATAGTGCAAGAGGCTCCCACACCGGCTCTGCATTCACCGCGGCTGGCGCCGTAGCAGGAGGAGGCGGGCCGGGAGTGAGCACCGCCGTTCCCCAGACACGCGACTGGACCCGTACGGGCATCGGACGCAACTCACTGGAGGGAATCGGCACGGCCATTCCTTCCGCCAAGCACGCCTCGAAGTAGGCGCGACGCGCGATGGCGAGGTCTCTTATAGCCTCGCGCCAGGTCCTGCCCCACCCGAGACAGCCGGGGAGTTCGGGGTGTCGCGCCACGAAGCACGGTGAGCCGCCCGCGACGTCACGTTCGACCCGCGTCGTGTAGGTACGCTGCATCAGCGTGTCAATCGTCGGCATCGGGTGGGCACTCTTCTCCCTGCGCTCGGTCCCAGGCAATCAGCGCGTCGAGGGTTCTCACCGCCTCGCGGGCGTAGGCCTGCGGAAGATCGGTGTGGCGGGGCACGACGGCAACCAATCCCGCCAGACGATGGATGTACACATCATGGTTGCCACCTGATCTTACCGTAGATCCATATCCAGTGTACAGAACTCGAAACGTGTCGTGTCCCCATCCAGCCTTGGTTCGGCGCATGCGTTCGAGGAGTTCACGGGCCTTACGCGACGGCATCGGGATTGTCCGGGGCGACCAGGGGACACACCATGAGATCTACGAGAACTGCCTTCCTCTCCGCCAGCGTAGCGTGCAGCTCATAGTCGCCGAACCGAGGAATGACGAGGTCCCGCACCTCGAAGATCACCCACGCGCTCGGCCTGAGGGCATCGTCCATGGGTTGTGTTCGCACTGGCACCGCTTCCGGAGCCCAGATCACTCGTCCGTCGGGATCTCGCAGCTCGACGCGTGCGAGGTGATCGGTGCCCGCATCTGAAGGGTCTGACGCAGACACATGGATCACCACGTACAGCGTGGGGTGCCGCAACGGTGTCTGCGGCGCAAAGACCCGGTTGAAGATGCCGGCGATGGTCACTTTGCCATCTACCGAGAAACTTGCGTAATCGGCGAAGACCGCCCACTAGACCTCCACACTGACCTCCCATTGCCTGCGGCAACGCTGGCACTCGCCTCGGTAGATGCACGCGGGAACACACGTCCACTCGACCGGGAGGCTGGAGTGACACCTAGTTCCCGCTGCGCCCCTGAAGGCAGCGGGACGACCACGGTGCGTCACCTGGCTGCTGTCACCCGGGCGGACAGAAGCCGCGCTGCCATCCGCGGCACGATGGCTCGGGCCTTCCGTGACGTGTCGCTGGACACTACGTCGGCTGCCTTCGAGGCTGCCTGACGAGTACTGCCACCTTCCTACTCTCCGCCTCTCCCGCGTCGCGCCCGCCACAGGCGCTCCGAGGGGCGCTGCAGGCGCGCGCCGGCGCCGGCCGTCTCGCGGGGAGGCCGTGTGCGGAAGAGGCTCAGGTGCACCACGCGTCCCTCCGCCACCAGCGCGGCGCCGGTGAGCCGCTCCCCGGTGAGCCGGAGGTCCACGCCCAGCCCGATGGCCTCGAAGGCCTCCGTGCGGGCCGTCCCCGCGTCGCGCAGCAGAGCCGACGCCGCCTCGACCACATCGTCGGGCACGGAACCGGCGCGCAGGGCGAGCGCGTCGAGCGCGTAGCTGCGCACCAGCTTGCCGAAGAGGTGGGCCATCGTCGCGGGGTGATCGAACAGCTCGCACCCGAGGAGGGCGTCGCCGACGAGGAACACGCCGCCGACCTGCCCCTCT
>Ga0272446_1003379_pt1 | contig 20214 bp, 21 predicted proteins | sample YNPCB0061_FD_194587 | JGI IMG/M metagenome (GOLD analysis project Ga0272446, IMG submission 194587) | Hot spring microbial mat communities from Yellowstone National Park, WY, United States - YNP-CB-006-1 | ecosystem: Environmental > Aquatic > Thermal springs > Hot (42-90C) > Sediment | place...
TGAAAATAAAAATATATTTGTCATCATAAAAAGGCATGTTATTTTCAATTACAATTCCTTCATCTTTGAAAGCACTTCTTGCATGAGCAATAATACGAGTTGCTTTTCCAAATTGAGTAAGATCGTCTTCCCAAATGGGATTTATGTTTTTATAATGATTCCATTTTCCATTTTGAAAAAAAGAAATTCCCCAACCATGCCCTTGAAATTCTTTGCTATTTTTAGAAATGCGTGCAAAGTAGTTGAGATAATTTTCTACTTCTTTTTCTGTTTTTGTATTTACATAAAGCAAGCGACACATAAAATGTCTTTCTCCAAATCTTTTAATTAAGTATTCATAAAATTTATTAGTACACGAAATATTGGTCTTTGATAATTTTATTTTAGACTTTGATACAATCTTCCAAAATTAAATTGGATGCAATCCTGTAAATTCTAATCCAGTTCTTTCATCAAATCCAAACATAATATTAAATGCCTGCAATGCTTGTCCAGCAGCACCTTTCATCAAATTATCAATTGCACTGATAACTACAAGACGATTAGAATTTTCATCTTTCTTAAAACCGATATCGCAATAATTTGTACCTGCTAAAAGTTTTGGTTCAGGATAACGATAAATTCCATCATTCTCTTTTACAATTCTGATGAATGGTTCATTGCCATAAGCATCACGATAAATTTTCCAGATATCTTTTTCTTGTAAATCATTTTTTAAAAAGACATGACATGTAGCCAACAAACCACGAACAATATCAATCGCAGTTGCAGAAAAATGTACTTGAATATTTTTACCGAAAGAAAGCTCTTGTAAAATTTCTGCAGTGTGACGATGTTTTGTCGGCATATAAGAACGAACAACTCCACTTCTTTCAGGATGATGTGAACCTTCATTAACTTTATTTCCGCCTTCGCTTGAACCAGCTTTAACTTCAATTACAGTTCTGTCTTCTTCAACTAAATTATTTTTGTAAAGAGGATACAATCCAAGAATACTTGCTGTTGCATTACAACCTGCACTTGAAATGTAATTTGCATTTTTCATTTCATCACGATGAAGTTCTGGAATTCCATACACAAATTCATTAAGTAATTCAGGACGAGCATGTTTATGTCCATACCATTTTTCATATTCATTTGAATTTTTTAAACGAAAGTCTGCACTCAAATCAATTATACGAGGAGAGAGTGATTTATAAAAATCAATTTTGTTCTGAGAACTATTATGAGGTAAACATAAAAATAAAACATCACATGGTTGAAGTTCAGAAGCGGATGAAAATTTAAGTTGAGTCGCCTTTCTTAAATTTGGATGAATTTTGTGAACGAATTTTCCCGTGTAACTTTCTGATGTAACTTGATTTACTTCAACATTTGGATGAAACAAAAGTAATCTTAATAATTCACCGCCGGTATAACCAGAAGCACCAACAATAGAGACTTTAATTTTAGTCATTTCTTCCCTCAGCAACTTGTAAAATATATTCAACCATTTTTTGAGGAATGTTGACACCGGTAGTAACGATACTATTTTTATATTCCATCGTATAATTGACTTCATTAACCATCAAACCATTTTCAGTTTCAAAAACATCAATCGCAACGATACCGCCGCCAACAGCTTTTGCAGCACGAACAGAAATATCATTTAATTCTTCTGTTACTGGACAATTAGTTGCTTTACCACCACGAGCTGTATTTGTAATCCAATGAGGAGAAGTTCTATAAATCGCAGCTATACATTTATCACCAACAACAAAACTTCTTATATCTCTGCCGGGTAATTTTTCTCCATTTTCAAAGCGAGTTTTTTCAACATATTTTTGAATATAAAAAATTGAATGATGATAAGAACCCAAAACAGTTTTATGTTCAAGAATTGCTTCTGCTGCATCACGATCATTAATTTTAGAAAGTAATCTTCCCCAAGAACCAACTGCAGGTTTTAATACAACAGGATAACCCATTTCTTCAATAGTTCTGAGAGCAGATTCCTCTGTAAAAGCAACGCGAACTTCAGGTTGAGGAACATGATGTTCAGCCAATGCACAAGAAGTTAAAAGTTTATCACCACAAATTGTTGCAACCGAATATTTGTTGACACATTTAATTCCTGCTGTTTCAAATAATTTTAATCCATGCAGAGCGCGTGAGTGATTGATGCATCTTTCAACAACGACATCATAATCAAAATGATCTTTTCCAAGATTGAAAGAAATTTCTCTGTCGTCAATCATTTCTAATTCAACGCCTTTAACTTTGTTGAATTCATCAATTAAATATTTTTCATCTTTACGAATTAAAGAATGAAGCATTCCTATCTTCATTTGATAATACTCCTATATTTTTTTAAAGAAAAAATTAATGTGAGCAGAGCTCACTTAGAGTAAGTTTGGTGATGCTTTACTGCATCAATGATATGCTTTAATTCGGAAAGATCAACTGTGCGACCACGTTGACCAACAGATTTGACTTCTCTTAAAACTTCATGTTGGAGATTTTCATCAAGAGAACTCTCATCAATAAGTGCAAGTGCATACCTTAGCGATGCAATACCCGACATATGATCGAGAGAAAATGTTCGTTGTCTTCCAAGAAATTCTGGATTAAGACTTTCATAATGCATCGGGTTAACCGAAGCAGCATGAGTGTGAACACCGGCGCAATGTGTAAATGCGTTCTTGCCCGTTATTGGGAAGTTAGCCGGAATAGGAATTCCAGAATGCTTGCTTACTAAATCATAAAGCTCAACCAACTTTTTCAGATTCCATCTTTGCTCATTAAAATCTATAGTTAGAACAGTTAATAATTGTGCTAAATCAACAATACCAGCTCTTTCACCTAAACCAATTGCAGAAGCATCGATTATATCAACGCCAGCACGATAAGCATCGAGTGCATTAGCAAGAGCTAATCCACGATCATTATGACAATGCACAGCAAGTTTTGGTGAAAGATTTCTTTTATTGAATTCATCTTTTAATCGAGAAATATAATCATACATGTTGCGTGATGTTCCCGGAACCATATAACCGGTTGTATCAGCAACACTAATAATATCAGCGCCAGCTTCAACAGCAGCAACAGCAGCGGTGATAACATTTTCAAATTGAGAACGCACTGTATCTTCAGGAGTGTAGCGAATTAATAAATCAGGCTTTTGTTGCTTTGCATATTTAATTACTTCTGTAATTAATTGACAAGCACCCGATAAATCTTTTTTAAAGACGGTTTCTAATCTTTCATCAGAGACACAATAAAATATTCCGATGAATCCAACTCCACATTCTAATGCTAAATCAACATCAGATTTAAGAGAACGAGAATGAGCGCCGACAATTCTTTTATAACCTTTTTGAGCAATGGCTTTAACGGCTGCATGAATTTCAGGTGTAACCATTGGATGACCGGCTTCAATTATATCAACTCCAACTTCATCAAGTAAATTTGCTATAGCAAGCTTGATGTGTTTATCGAAATAAACACCTGGAGTTTGTTCACCTTCTCTTAATGTAGAATCTAAAACCCAGACCACTTATTGTCCCCAATCTTCTTCTTCTTGAGGAGCTTCTTTAACTTGTGCAGGATTAACAGAAACAACTTCTAATTCAGTTCCGCAATCGGGGCATTCAATTAATTCACCTTGAACTGCATCAGCAGCAAGTTGAATTTGAGCGCCACACACAGGGCATTCAGCGGTGTTGGATAAATTATCACTCATTTTAAATTCCTTTAATTAAAAAGTGTTGCAAAAGTATGAAACAATTTTTTTTAGTGCAAAATTTTTTCTATTCAAAGATAAACATTTTTTTCATATGTATTATTATTCATTTTTATGCAAATCTATACATATGATTTACGAGAAATATTTTTTCATAATTTGGTTTTTGTATTCAAGAAAGGCATTGAGGTACATTTTTGAAAGTGGTTCAGAAGCATTTCTATTTTCTTTCATTGGGTTAACTTGTTTTCCGTTTTTCCAAAAACGATAACAAACATGTGGACCGGTTGCTAAACCAGTGCTTCCAACATAACCAATAACTTGTCCTTGAGAAACACGAACACCTTTCCTAATACCACTTGCAAATTTGGACATGTGCAAATATTGAGTAGTATAAGTTGGATTATGTTTTATTTTAACGTAATTGCCGTTACCACTTGAATAAGCTGCTTCAATTACAACACCATTTGCAGTTGATTGAATTGGTGTTCCATAAGCCGCGGCAAAGTCAGTTCCGAGATGAGCTTTATTTCTGTGAAGAATCGGATGAAATCTATTTGAACTAAATCGTGAAGAAATACGGTATCGAAACTTGATTGGTGCATTTAAAAACATTCCTTGCAAACTTTTTCCATTTTCATCATAGTAGCTGTTTTTATGTTCTTTCTCAAAAAGAAATGCGAAGTAATCTTTGTTGCGGTAATTAATTTTTGCAGCAATAACATCTTTGATTTTTACCGGTTTATTTTCAACGTAATATTGTTCGAATACGATTTTATATTCATCGCCTGGTTGAAGTGTGCCAAAATCAATTTTGCTTTCATAAAGATCTGCAGTAGTAAATCCAACTTCAGGATCAATATTATTTTTTTTGAGGTCAAGAATTAATCCATCTTGAATTTTACCTGATACAACTTCTTCTTTAATGACGTGAGGTTTTTGTTTTTGATAAATTTTTATCGAATCGCGTAAATCATAAACGACATAATTTATTTCATCAATCGGATAAACAAAATATTTAACGGTTTCAACAGAATCCCATTTTGCATAAATATAAATTTGGTTTCCCGCCTTAAATTTTCTTAATGGGAAAATATTTAGCGCTTTTGTTTCTATTTCATGAATTGTTTTAGCAGATAATCCATGTGGAGTAAAAATATCAGTAATAGTTTCATTTTGTTTTATTGTATCTACAACTGATATCAATCCTTGAATTTCAAGATTAAAAGGATTGGGTTGAATTTCTTGAGTAACAATTTTTTCATTTTTGTTTTTACATGAAAAAAATGAAATTGAAATTATGATTGCAAAATATGTTAGTAACTTTTTATTCAAATTTCTTTTGAGATATTATTGATGATATCAACTGAAGTAATGCCTTCTGCTTCTGCAGAAAAATTTGGGATTATTCTATGTCTTAGCACCGGAATCAAAAATGCTTTGACATCATCAATGGACGGAGTAAATCTTCCTTCGATAATTGCTTTTGTTTTTGCTGCAATGATTAAATATTGTGAAGCTCTTGGTCCTGCGCCCCAAGAAACTTTTTCTTTTACAAATTCATATTTAGAATTTGCAGGTCTTGTTGAATTAACAAACTTAACAGCAAATTCAATTACATTTTCCGCAACGGGAACTCTTTTTACTAAATTTTGAAAATATATTATTTCTTCTGCATTGAGAATTTTTTCAACATGAGGATCATAATCACTTGTAGTTGATTTAATGATTTGAATTTCTTCATCATAAGAAGGATAATCCAACCAAAGATTAAACATAAATCTATCTAATTGAGCTTCTGGCAGTGGATAAGTTCCCTCTTGTTCAATTGGATTTTGAGTAGCTAAAACAAAAAATGGTTCTTCTAATTTTCTTGTAACACCTGCAGCAGTAACTTTATGCTCTTGCATTGCTTCAAGTAAAGCTGATTGAGTTTTTGGTGGTGTGCGATTTATTTCATCTGCTAAAACAATATTGGCAAAAATCGGTCCTTGAATAAATCTAAATTCTTTCTTTTTGGAAATTGAATCATCTTCGATAATTTCAGTACCAGTAATATCGCTGGGCATTAAATCTGGAGTAAATTGAATTCTATTAAATTTTAATTCAAGCACATCAGCTAAAGTTTTTATCAGAAGAGTTTTTGCTAATCCGGGAACGCCAATCAACAAGCAATTACCACGAGAAAGCAAACTAACTAATAAATCATTTACTATTTGATCTTGACCAATAATTACTTTTGCAATTTCGGTTTTTACTTTTTTTATAGAATCAGTCAATAAATGAACAGCTTCAACATCATCTTTAGGTTTTACAAACAATTGAATCCTCTAACTTTTTTAGATTTTAATTTCCCAATAAATATTTTTTTTAAGTTCTTCCATGAACTTAGAATAAAATTTTTGTTTCTTTGAATAGTCAGCTAATCTTTTAATTTCAGGATAATCTAATTCCAAGCTTGCTTTATGTTCAGGAATTCTTTTAATCAATTTAACAATATGAAAACCATAAACGTTTTTATCTACATCAATTCTTTTTGGATAACTGACTTCTCCTTCGCGCAATTTATAAATGATATCGAGCAAAGATTTATCTAATTGGCTTACTTCAAGTGTTCCAATCTCGCCACCAAATTTAGCTGTTTCTTTATCGTCGCTGTATTTTCCTGCATAATAAGCAAAAGAATTTTTTCCTTGAACAATGCTATCTCTTAAATCATTTAAGAATTCAATTGCTTGCAAATCTGCTTCATCATCAGCTTTAACGCGTATTAAGATATGACGAGCATGAATTGCATCACCACGACGTTCAATAAGTTGAATAATATGATAGCCAAATTGTGATTCGACAACATTTGAAATTTGATTTGGAGCTAAAGAATATGCAGCAGCTTCAAATTCTGGAACTAACACACCACGTTTTTGAAATCCAAGATCGCCACCATTTTGTGCACTGCCCGGATCATCAGAATATTTTTTTGCAAGAGTTGCAAAATCTTTACCCGCTTTAATTGAATCTAACAAAGAAAGTGCAAATGCTTTTGCTTTTTGTTTAATTCTGTCGCCGGTTTTTGGATTAACAAAAATATGAGCAATTTGAAATTTTGCTTGAACAATTGGAAGAGAATCTTTTATAGTTTGGAAAAAATCTTCTACTTCTTTTCTTGAAGCTTCAATTTGTCCAAACTTTTTTTGCTGAAGCATTTGAGCCATTATATTTTTTCGAACATCATCTTGTAATGATCTTTTGATTTTTTCTAATGGCATTCCGTAAACTTGTTCTAACTTTTCGCGTGAACCGTATTGCTGAACAAAATAATTTATTTGATAATCAAGTTGTTGCTGAACTTGATCATCGGTAACTTTAATTGTGTCCATATCGGCTTGAGCATAAAGAAGTTTTTCTTCGATCAAAGAATTTAAGACAGCACGACGTAAAGTTGAATCAGCAGGATTTAGATTTCTTTGAGCTGCTTCCATATTCACACGAAAGTCTAATTCAGATTGAAGAATAATTTCATTATCAACAACAGCAACAATTTTATCTAAAACTTTTTGTTGTGCAAAGAGTGATGTTGCTATCAGGAAAACTAAAAATATTTTTTTCATTCAGAGAACCTCTCTATTTCCAAGTTATGTTCAGAAAGCAATTCAGTCAAATAGTTATGAATTAATTCTTTCTGCTTTAGTATTGTTAACTTTTCTTTCACCAAATTTTTTACAGCTTCAAAAGGTGGAATTGTATTTTCACTATACTTATTCATTAAATTAATAATTATAAATTCATTGCTGCTAATATCAATGATTGAACTAATTTCATTGATTTCCATTGTGTTTACTATTCGTACTACTTGTATTGGTTGAAGATCTTTTTTATAAATCAAATCTTCTTTTGTTTGATACTTATCAGTTTTAGTCTTTATGTAATTGTTTGCAATATTCCAATTTGTTTCAATTAATTTTTTTCTAAACTCAATTGCTGATTCGTAGTTTTCAAACTTTGCAATCCTGAGATAATAAAATTCATCATTAAGTATAAATTCATTTTTATTTTCATCATAATATTTTTTAAGCTCTTCATCTTTAATCTGAATTTCATTTTTATCAAGATATTTTTTTATTAAAAATGAAATTGCAAGATTCTTTTTGCTTCTTTCTAAAATTTTCTGAAATTCTTTTTCATTAGTAATTCCTTCCTTTTCTGCTTCCTGAAAAAGAACTTCATCTTCAATCCATTGATTAATAATTTCATCTTTTAATTTAGCTTTGTTTTTGCTGTCGTTCATCATTGAATTCAGCATATCTTCAGTAAGGACAGCATCATTAACTTTTGCTATATTTTTTTCATTCTTTTCTTCTTTAGAGCAACTAAGAAAAATTAATGAAATTAAAAAAGGAACTAATAAACTATTCTTTGAAAGCTTTTTTAAGTTCATCATAATAAACTTGTGGTTTATACAAGTTGCGAAGTTTTGTGATGTACTCATCTTCCAATCTTTTGCTTTCATAATCTTGGAATAAACTTGCTGCTTCAGGTTTTGCTTCTTCAAAAGTTTTAAGACGAGCTGCATCTTTTCTAATTAATTTTACAAATGACCAACCATTTTCAAATCTAAATGGTTCAGAAATTTCGCCTGCTTGTTTTAATTGATTTGCATGTTTTGAAAGTTCATTTGCATTTATATCAACCAACCCATAATAGCCAGGTTTGTTTTCATAACCGGTTCTTTTATTATACTTAGCATAAACTGAATCGAAGTTCGCTCCATTTTTAAGTAATCCTTGAACAACATTCATCAATGAATCTGAAGGAACATAAATTTCTTTGAATTCAACTCTGTCATTCCAACGGAATTTATCTTTATTCTTTTCCCAGAATGATTTTGTTTTAGCTGAATCAATATCAATTTTTCTCCACACTTCTTCTTCTAAAATTTTGAACAAATACATTCCATTGCGATATTCTTCCATAAGTTTTGCAAACTCGCCATCAACTTTATCATAGTTAAGAGCTTTTTCTCTAACTAATAAAGTTGAAGAATATTCATTGATAGCTTTATCAAGTTGTTTTGAATCCAACATTGAACCCAAATAAACCGGACTGTTAATCATGAATGCAAACAAACTATCAACATTGAATGATTTGTTTGTTATTCTTATTAAAGTTTTATTCCCATGTTTCTTGAAGAAATTATTTTCTTTGTAACCTTTTGTAACTTTTAATGTATCGGGTTTATCAGCGAGCATTTGTTTAACGGTTTCATCAACCAAAGTGTAATTAAATTCTTTTTTCAATCTCTCGATCAATTTTTCATATTCAGATTTATAACGAACGCGTTTAAACATTTCTCGTAATTCTTCTTTTTCTTCTTCATAAGTTTTTGGTTTTTGTTCTTCAACTAAACGAATGAGATGATAACCAAATTGAGTTTTAACAATTGGAGAAACTTCACCAACTTTTAATTTAAATGCAGCTTCGTCAAATTCAGGAACCATTCTTCCACGTTCAAAAAATCCCAAGTCACCTTTTTTGAATTTGCTTCCCGGATCTTCAGAATATTTTAAAGCAAGGTCGCCAAAATCTGCACCTTTTTTAAGTTCCGCTTCTACTTCTTTAATTTTATTTAATGCTTTTAAAGTATCAACAACACCGGTTGAATCTTCTGAGCGAATCAATATATGTTCACATTTAATTGCAGGACGGCGTGGATGTTTATCAGTTACTTTTAGAATATGCCAACCGAAACCAGAATAAACTGGTTCTGGATATATTTGATCTTTTTCCATAGAATAAATCGCATCTTCAATTGCTGCACTATTAATTCTTCCAGCAGTAAAATAATAAACATCGCCACCTCTTGATGCAGTATATTCATCTTTTGAATTTTCTTTTGCGAGTTGAGCAAAGTCTGCGCCTTTTTTCAAGCTATCAATTAATTTTTTAGCATGTGCAATTATTTTTTCTTTTGTCCAGTTTGAATCTTCTCTAAAAAAGATATGGCTTGCGCGATATTCAGTTTTTCTTCTTTCATAAAGTTGCTTGAGATTTGGTTCGTATAATTCTCTTTCTAAAAATAAAGTTGAGCCAATATTAGTTTTATAATCAATGTATTCTTTTTGCATGTCTTCATCAGTATTATATCCACGAACAAAACCATCACGAAGTTTCATCTTATAATTAAGATATAAATCCAAAAACTTTTGATATGAAGGTAATGAATCGTGTTTTGCTTTTTCTATCCCGCCCGAATTTTTTGCATACGCTTTTTCAAATTCATCCATTAGTATTTTATTGTTTCCAAATTCTGCAACAACAATTTTCGAGTGTTCTGTTGCGCACGCAGATAAAATAAAAGTAGCAAGTGTAATTAAAATTAACTTGAAATAACGCATTCAATTTCCTCCGGTTTTATGTTCATTTATAAATTATTGTTGAGATTGCTTTAACTCTGATTTTTTATTCTTTGTTTCATCAAAACTATTTTATTTTTATATAACGAATGCTGAAGAACTATTCATTTTTAATAAAATTTTACTTAGCTGTTTTTCCCAATTCAATTGATTGATCAATTTCGATTAGTTTAACTTTACCTTCTTCATTTGTATCTAAAGCTAAAACCATTCCTTGTGATTCTATTCCAAAAAGTTTTGCCGGTTTTAGATTTGCAACAACAAGAATTCTTTTACCAATTAATTCTTCTGGCAAATAACTTTTTGCAATGCCAGCAACTAATTGTCTTTTTTCATTACCTAAATCAATTTGAAGTTTTAGAAGCTTATCACTTTTCTTAACATTTTCTGCTGAAATTATTTGAGCAACTCTTAATTTAACTTTTTTGAATTCATCAATTGAAATTTCTTCTACAAGTTCTTTTGGTTGTTCTTCTACTTTTGGAAGTTTATTTATTTGCTCATCAATAATCTTATCTTCTATTTTGTTAAATAAAATTTGTGGATCGTTTAATTTTTGTCCAACTGGTAAATTTGCTTCACCACACTTTTGCCATTCAGTTGGTTTAGCGTTTAACATTTCAAAAATTTTTTTGCTCGTAAAAGGAATTACAGGTTCAAAAATTTCAGCAAGTGTATAAATTGCATTCAGGCAAATATTAATTGTTGTTGCGCATTTTTCTTTGTCAGATTTACTTGTTTTCCATGGTTCAGAGTCATTAAAATATTTGTTACCTGCACGAGCAACATTTAGCATTTCAAAAACAGCATCTTTTATTTTGAAGCGTTCCAATAAATCAGAAATTTTTGCAGGAGCTTCTTTCAACAAAGAAAGCATCTCTTCGTCAATTTTTTCTAATTTATTTCTTTGCGGAACTTTGCCATCAAAATGTTTGAATGTGAATGTGAGAGTTCGATTGATGAAATTTCCTAAAATATCAGCAAGCTCGCCATTTGTTCTTGCTTGAAATTCTTTCCAATAAAAATCTGTGTCTTTATTTTCAGGGAGATTTGCTGCAAGTGTATATCGTAATAAATCTGCCGGAAACAATTCTAAAAATTCATCAACATCAATTCCCCAACCTCTTGATTTAGAAAATTTCTTTCCTTCAAAATTGAGAAATTCATTTGCAGGAACATTTTGTGGAAGCACAAATTTATCTTCTCTTGCATCGTTCCATGCCATCAACATTGCAGGGAAAATTATTGTATGAAACACAACATTATCTTTTCCAATGAAAGCAATGTATTTAGTCTTTTCATCTTGCCAATAGTTTTTCCAAAAATCAGCATTACCTTTTTGAAGTGATAATTCCTTAGTTGCAGAAATATACCCGAGCACTGCTTCGAACCAAACATATAAAACTTTATTCTGAACACCATCGAGAGGAACTTTTACTCCCCAATCTAAATCACGAGTAACAGCACGATCTTTTAATCCATCATTGAACCAACCTCTACAATATTGAAGAACGTTTTCTTTCCAACCATATTTTTCACTCATCTCTGCAATATATTCTTCCAATCTTTTTTGATATTTACCGAGCGGGAAAAAGTAATGAGATGTTTCTTTTAATATTGGTGTTTCGCCGGTGATTTTACTTTTAGGATTTTTTAATTCTGAAGGATCATAAAGAGAACCACATTTTTCACATTCATCACTTCGTGCTTCTTCATTACCACAACGAGGACAAGTACCTTCAACGTAACGATCTGGTAAAAACATTTTAACTTTTTCATCGTAGAATTGTAGTGATTTCTTTTCAACTAACAAACCTTGATCATAAAAACATTTAAAAAATTCCTGAGCTGTTTGATGATGAATTGGCAAGCTTGTTCTTGAATAAATATCGAAACTCATTCCGAATTTTTCAAATGCATTTTTGTTTGCTTCATGGTATCGATCAATAATTTCTTTTGGAGTTACTTTTTCTTTATCTGCAGTAATTGTGATTGGAACGCCATGTTCATCAGAGCCACAAATGTAAACAATATCATCGCCGTTTAATCTTTTGTAACGAACATAAATATCAGCTGGAAGATAAGCTCCACTTAAATGACCGAGATGAATTTTTCCATTTGCATATGGTAATGCTGATGTAACTAAAACTTTTTCTTTCGCCAATTTTTTACTCTGGAGTTGTTATAAATTGATGGCAAATATAGTAAAATTCCTATTATCGAGAGGATGAGAAGAATAATTTGAAAGGCTTAATTATTTGTCATTAATCTGCAGCTGAAAATTAAAAAACGAAAACTTTATGATGGATATAATAGAATAAGATTCGGATTTTAAACACAGATATAACAGGTTAACACAAAAAATTTATTCTTAATGATAAAAAATAAGTTCACAGACTTTTATGATTATTAATTCTAAGAATAATCAACACAAAAATCTGTGAACTATAAAGTTACGCTTCTAAGCCTTTGTACATTTCTTCAATTAAATCTTTATAACGTTCTTCAATTACTTTTCTTTTAACTTTTAGAGAAGGAGTTAATTCACCTGTTTCAATTGTAAATGGTTTATCAAGAACTGCAAATTTTCTAACTCTTTCAAAATTAGCAAGCTTCTTTTGAAATTGATCAAGTTCTTTATTTAACAATTCATATACTTGCTTTTTTTGAACTAAATCATCCATGTCTTTATATTCAATTCTATTTGCATCGGCATATTCTTTAAGTGCTTCAAAATCGGGAACTATTAAAGCACTCAGGAACATTCTTCTATCACCAATTAAAATAAATTGGTCAATGTATTTGCTTGCAAGGAACATATTTTCAATTGGTGTTGGTGCAATATATTTGCCACCAGAAGTTTTAAAGAGATGTTTTTTTCTATCAGTAATAATTAAAAAACCTTCAGCATCAAAAACACCAATATCGCCGGTATGAAGCCATCCATCTTTAATTGTTTCATCAGTTTCTTTTTTATTCTTGTAATAACCTTGCATAATGTTTGGTCCATAAGCTAAGATTTCACCATCCTTAGCAATTTTAATTTCAACTCCAGGATAAGGTTTACCAACAGTTCCAAATTTGTAATCATTAACGCGGTTACAAGCAAGCACAGGAGAAGATTCAGTTAATCCATATCCTTCAATAATCAAAAGACCAACAGCTTCGAAAAATTGACCAAGCTCGCGGGATAAAGCTGCCCCACCAGAAATAAAAAATCTTAATCGTCCACCAGTTGCTTCTCTTAATTTATGAAAAACAAGTTTGTCAGCAAGTTTTCTTTTTAATGAAAGAAAAATTGGAACTGGATGACCAGATTTTAAAGCTATTTGATACTCTTTACCAATTTCAATTGCCCAATTGAATATTTTTTGTTTTTTCTCCGGTTGACTTTCAACATTGCGTTTAATTTTAGAGTATATTCTTTCGAATAAACGAGGAACTGCAGTCATAATAGTTGGTTGAATATCTTTCATGTTCTGTGCAACTTTCTCAATGCTTTCTGCATAGGCAATTTGTCCACCACTCGAGAATGCAGTGTAATAGCCAGCCATTCTTTCAAAGATATGACAGAGTGGTAAGAATGATAAGAAAATATCATTTTGATTAATATCAAAAACTTCGTGAGCACCTTTTACATTCGAAACAATATTTTTATGAGTCAATACAACTCCTTTTGGTTCTCCGGTTGTTCCTGAAGTATAAATAATAGTGCAAATATCATTTTCTTGACAAAGATTAACATTATCTTCAAAATAAGTTGGATGAGTTTGTTTGAATGTTTGTCCTTTACTTTGGACCTGAGCAAAAGTAAAAATATTATTTTCCGAAAACTCTTCATCATTATTCATAACAACAATAAATTTAAGAGTACGACAATTATTTCGAATTTTCAAAACTTTATTCAAGTGAAATTTATTTGAAACAATAATTCCAACTGATTCAGAATTATTCAAACAAAATTCAATTGTATCTGCAGTTGAAATTGGATAAAGAGGAACATCAACAGCACCCAAACCCAGAATTGCAAAATCAGAATAAACCCACTCAGGTCTATTTTCACCAATTATAGCAATTCTATCACCTCTTTTAACCCCAAGTGTTGCTAACCCCAGCGCAAAAAGTTCAGTTTGTTTTGCAAGTTCATCATAAGTGATTCCAAACCAGTTGTCATTAATTCTATGTTTTAATGCCGGGCGTTCCATTCCTTTTCCAAATTCTTTTGTCATTATTTGGAACAACTGAGAAAGTGTTTTGAAATCTTTATAAATTGCCATGCAACTCTCCTTTTAAGTTTCAATTCAAAATAAGGCAGGTTATGAAAATAAGCAAATGAAAATTTATGAGTAATTTTTATTGGGAGTAGATTTCACCATCAACGACAGGTGTAACACAAACAAGTGGATTTTGTGGCACTTGAAAGTGATTAAAGATTTCTTCAAACAATTGAAATTGCATTCCTTGCTTTTCCAATTTTGAAAATTTTTTATAAGAAAGAAATTCTCCTTTTGAATTTTGTGGTGATTGAAAAGTCATTGCCTCGTTAAAATCTATTTTAGCATTTTCTTTCAAAAATTTAATTTTAGAATTATCATCACCTTCAACAGAATAAGATTTAGCTCTGAAGGAGATTACATTTCCTTTTTCAATTATAAGATAAATGTTTAGTATCGTTTCGGGCATATTAATCTCGATTTTTCAAAATAAAGATAAACAAGAAAGTTGCGAGCACAAATGCCATTTTACAAAGTAAACTTTCGACTGCAGTTACAAATGTCGGAAAGAAGATTGCAAATATCATTGCTGGAATGAAAGTAAAAATATAACCAAAGAAATGAGTTCGTGTTAGTGCTTTTTTCTTGTCATCAGTTTCGGCTCCCCATTTTTTATTCAAGATTATCATTGAGCCAATTATTGGCAAGTAATAAAACGTTGCATAAAGATTTCCGAGTGGATAATGATATGATGCATAAAGAACCGTGCACTTTGTAACTGCTAAATCTCCAATCATAAAAGCATAAAGAATTATAAAAAATAATGCAGGAATGAAAATCAGTTTATGATAATTTTTAAGTTTGCCTGCAAATAGTAAAGTAGTGTAAAGTCCAAGTGGCGGAAGTAAAGTAATATCTAAGAATGCAAAATAAATCATGTATTGATTTTGAATTCCAAGAAAGCAAATCATGAATTCGGAAAATTGATATCCAAAAAGTAAAACAATAATCGCTAATGTGAATTTATTAACAAGATTTTTCTTTGCGAAAATTAATGCATTAATAATATAAACAATCTCAATGCATGCAATAAGAAGAGAAACTGTTCCATCAAAGTTCATTTTTATTCCGGTTTAATTTCTATAATTTCAATTATAATTCCCCACATGTGAAAACTTGCTAAATCCTTTCTTTCTTTATAAGAAAAAATTACTCTTTTCCCATCGACTTGAAATTCCTTAGGCAAATTGATTGGATCATAGTGTTCATTTTTGTCTGTAATAATTCCATAAAATCCACCTTCTAAAGAAATATATTTAACAGTTCCTTTTGCTAGTGGAAGATTTTCTGTTGAATTGGAAGTGCAACCCAAAAGAATTATTGCAAAAATTATAATTAATATATTCTTCATTTTATCTTATAAAATCAATTAAGAACCATTTTATGATTTCAGTAATCAAAAAATTAATGTACAGAAAAGTTAATTTTTGTATTTAATGATTTAATTAAAAACGTTGCGAGATTTTTTCTCTCGCAACTTTAACTTTTACTTAAAAATAATTTCTAATTAATTTATGCTTTAGGTCCAATCATTTTTTCAGGACGCACAACTTCATCAAATTTTTCTGCAGTTAATAATCCTAATTCTAATGCAGCTTCTTTCAATGTTTTGTTTTCCTTGTGAGCTTTCTTAGCAACTTTAGCTGCATTGTCATAACCAATAACAGGATTTAATGAAGTAACAAGCATCAATGAATTTTCTAAATGTTTTTTGATATTATTTTCATTTGCAACAATTCCAACAACTGCATTATCAGTGAAACTTTCGCAAGCATCAGCTAATAGTTTGATTGATTGTAAAATATTAAAAGCTATGACCGGCATAAAAACATTCAGTTCAAAATTACCACTTGCACCTGCAAAATTAATTGTAACATCATTTCCGAAAACTTGTGTGCAGACCATTGTCATTGCTTCGCATTGAGTTGGATTAACTTTTCCGGGCATGATTGAACTTCCAGGTTCATTTTCTGGTAAAGAAATTTCACCAATGCCACAGCGTGGTCCACTCCCAAGCCAGCGAACATCATTTGCAATTTTCATTAAAGATGCAGCAAGTGTTTTTAATACACCGCTCATTTCAACAATTGCATCTTTACCAGCCAAGCCTTCAAATTTGTTTGGAGCTGTTACAAAAGGTTTTCCTGTTAATTCAGAAATTTTGGCTGCAACTTTAACAGCATAATCAGGATGTGTATTTAATCCTGTTCCTACAGCAGTTCCACCGAGTGGAATTTCATATAATCTTTTTAAAGCATCATTAATTCTTGCTAATCCATTTGTTAATTGTTGAGCATAGCCGGAAAATTCTTGTCCTAAAGTTAAAGGAGTTGCATCCATTAAATGAGTACGACCAATTTTAATAATATCTTTAAATTCTTTTGCTTTAGCATCAAGAGCATCACGAAGTTTTGTAACCATTGGAATTAATCTTCGATGAATTTCTTCAACAGCGGCGATATGAATTGATGTCGGAAAAGCATCATTAGTTGATTGAGCTTTGTTAACGTCATCGTTTGGATGAATTGGTTTTTTGCTTCCCAATACTCCACCTGCAATTTCAATTGCACGATTAGAAATTACTTCATTAACATTCATATTGGTTTGAGTTCCACTTCCAGTTTGCCAAACAACTAATGGGAAATGATCATTCAATTTTCCAGCAATAACTTCATCAGCAGCTTGAACAATTAAATCAAGTTTTTCTTTTGGAAGAAGACCAAGTTCATTGTTTGTCAATGCAGCAGCTTTTTTTACAATCGCTAATGCACGAATTAATTCAGCAGGAAATCTTTCACCACCAATTTTAAAATTCTTTAATGATCTTGCTGTTTGAGCTCCATAATATTTGTCGTTTGGTACTTTAATTTCGCCCATGCTATCAGTTTCAATTCTGTAATCCATTTTGTATCTCCATTTTTTTTGACAATGTCAAATTAGAGGAATCGGTAATTATTTTCAAATAAATAAAAGTTCAAAATTTTATGAGGTTATTGCATTACAAATTTTTTGTTGCTTGAATCAAGTTCATCAGCATGAGGTTGTTCAAATAACAAACATTCTATTGAAGTTCTGAATTGGTTTCAATTCGACGTGCACCTACGTATCTTTTATTGTAATATGTTTCATCAAGTGATGAAATGGTTACACCGAGAGTTCTGCTTGCATGAATAAATTGATTATCTCCAATATAAATTCCAACATGACCCGGAAATGATCTTCTAGTTGTATTGAAAAAAACTAAATCTCCAAAAGATAAATCTTCTTGTTCAATTGGTTCGCCAACATTGAATTGTTCACGTGCACTTCGTGGCAAATCAATATTTAATGCATTTGAAAAAACTTGTTTTGTAAAACCTGAACAATCAATTCCATTTTCTGTATTACCACCATATTTATAAGGTGTGTCGAGGAATTTTATAACTTGTAATAAAATCTCTTCTCTAAATCCAAGTGGGACATCAGGATTAATGTAATTTTTATAATTAGCAATGAATTGTTTTTTGTCAATAGTACTTTCTTGAGGTGGAGCTTCATCAAATTCTTGGTCTGTTGAATCGGGAGTTATTTTTGCAGTGTCAGACAGTTTTGGTTTTTCAGTTTTCGGTGTAGTTTTTTTTGTTACTTGTTTTTTTGATTGTGATGTATTGCTTTTCTTTCCATATCGTTGAGCATTAGTTGAAGGTGCACAGCCAACAATCAAAGTGAAAACAATAATTCCATAAATAAATTTTTTGAGTGAACTTGTCTTCATTATTAACCTAAATAAGCGCGTAAATTTTTGCTTCGAGATGCATGCCGCAATCTTCTAATTGCTTTTTCTTTGATTTGACGAACTCTTTCACGAGTGAGATTAAATTTTTCTCCAATCTCTTCTAATGTCATTGCACTTTCACGATTCAAGCCAAAATATAATTTAATTACTTCAGCTTCCCTTTCAGATAAAGTTGAAAGCGCTCTTTCAATTTCATTTTTTAATGATTCAGAAATTAATTCAGAATCTGGTGAAGGTTGATCTGTTGATTCAAGTATATCAAGAAGACGGTTTTCTTCTCCTTGAGATAAAGGTGCATCCATTGAAACTGCTTTGCCTGCAACTTTTAATGTATCAGAAATTTCATTGATATCCATATTCAGTTCTTGTGCAATTTCTTCAGGATTTGGTTCACGTTCAAATTCTTGTTCTAAACTGCTGTAAGCTTTACCAATTTTATTTAATGCACCAACTCGATTTAATGGAAGGCGAACGATTCTTGATTGCTCTGCTAACGCTTGTAATATAGATTGACGAATCCACCAAACTGCATAGGAAATAAATTTAAATCCACGAGTTTCATCAAAGCGACGAGCAGCTTTAATTAATCCAAGATTTCCTTCATTAATTAAATCTCCCAGTGATAATCCTTGATTTTGATATTGCTTTGCAACAGAAACAACAAAGCGAAGATTTGCTTTTACTAATTTTTCTAAAGCGAGAGAATCATTTTGCTTAATTCGAATTGCAAGTTCAATTTCTTCATCAGGAGTTAGAAGATCAACTTTTCCAATTTCTTGTAAATATTTATCTAATGATTGACTTTCTCTATTGGTAAACTGTTTAACAATTTTCAAGATGACCTCCTATAAAAGCGGGGAATTAATTGAATCGACAATGCCAACTATTGATGCATCAACTGGAGCCATATCAACATCGAGTGGAATTACGGCTTCACTTGCAGTAACAAAAAAAACAATTTCACCAGGACCAGCACCAACAGTATCTAACGCAATTATTGGTTCACCACGTTTTTTAAGTGATGAATCAATTGGTTGAATAAATTGCATTTTGTAACCTGTAACGGCTTCATATTTTCTTGTTGCCCAAATTGTACCAATGACTTTTGCGAGATACATATTAATTGTCTTTGATTGATATATCAAGTTTATCAACGATAGCCATAATTACAGCATCAACTGGTTTATTTTTAGTGATTGTAGTTTGACGAGCAGAACTACCTTGAGCAACCAAAACAACTTCACCTACTCCAGCACCAACACTATCAACTGCGATAACAGTAGATTCTTTTGGCTTATACTCTAAATCAATTTGTCTAACTATTAAAAATTTTGAACCAACAAGAGCTTCATCTTTTCTTGTTGACCAAACAGTACCAATAACTTTTCCGAGTATCAAATCATCCTCTCAATTCTTGTGGAGAAATAATTTTTATTCCTGAATTCTTAAAACGCTCAAAATCATAAGTAAGAATAGGAAGTTTGTTAAATTTTGCCAAGGAACAAACAAGTGCGTCACGAGGCGTCGCAACTTTATTAAAAAATTCTGAAATCTTCAAACTATATCTTGGATGAATTCCTAAAACTTTTAACGCATAAAGGACTGAATCAACTGCGTTTTTCTCTTCATCAGAATATTTTGCAAAATATAATTCTGTCGCAGTCAAAGCTGATGTAAAACAATCACCATTCATCATTGCTATTTCTAAATCAGAAAGTTCTGATTCATCTTCTTGTTGAAGATGGGAAAGAATAATATCTGTTTCAATTAAAAATTCAATTTTGTTTTTCATTAGGTGATGAGTCAGTTTTTATTTTGTTTTTTAGTTTGCCTTTTGAAGCAAGAAAATTTTTCACGACTTCATCAGGAAGTTTTTGTGTTTCTTTGATTCGATTGAATAAAGTTTTATAATCAATTTCATTTTTGTTTTTATTATTCATTCAAAAAACTTTTTCCTTCTAATGAATTATTTACCTTAAAAAAGTGTGCAACAGTTTGAGCAACGTCAGCAAATGTTTTTTTGATGCCTAAATT
>Ga0272446_1003380_pt1 | contig 20204 bp, 16 predicted proteins | sample YNPCB0061_FD_194587 | JGI IMG/M metagenome (GOLD analysis project Ga0272446, IMG submission 194587) | Hot spring microbial mat communities from Yellowstone National Park, WY, United States - YNP-CB-006-1 | ecosystem: Environmental > Aquatic > Thermal springs > Hot (42-90C) > Sediment | place...
ACAAATATCGTTTTAAGAGTGCATGTTCCAAGTATAGCCCTAAGTGTATGATGTTTAGCAGGAAATTTACATATTAGAAACTAAAATACTCTTTGGCGTTGTAGTAGCAAATATTTTGTACCATTTGCCCTAATACTTCCATGTCAGGAGGTAGTTCTCCATTTTCTACATCATTACCTAACAAATTGCACAAAATACGTCGGAAGTACTCGTGGCGAGAATAAGAAAGAAAACTCCTTGAATCTGTGAGCATTCCTACGAAGCAGGACAATAGCCCCATATTAGAAAGTGCATTCATTTGTTTTTCCATGCCGTCCTTTTGGTCTAAGAACCACCACCCCGAACCAAATTGTATTTTTCCTCTGACGGAGCCATCATTGAAATTACCTAACATAGTAGCAACGACCTCATTGTCTTTGGGATTAAGATTATAGATGATAGTTTTGGCTAATTGGTCGTTTTTGTCTAAACTATCTAAAAACTTAGAGAGTGGCTTAGCAATAGCAAAGTCTCCGATAGAGTCAAAACCTGTGTCAGGACCTAACATTTCTAACATGCGAGAGTTATTATTTCGCATTGCTCCTAAGTGAAACTGTTGTACCCAGCCTCTTTCTGCATATCTTTCTCCTAAGAATAGTAGTACAGCTGACTTATATTTCAAGGCTTCTTTTCCTTTGACTTCTTTGCCTTCTCTGGCTGTCCTAAAAACTTCTTTGATTTCGCTTTCTTTGAAGTCCTCTGCATACATAGTTTCTAAGCCATGGTCAGAAAGCCTACCACCTAAGCTATGGAAAAAGTCTATGCGGTCTTGTAAAGCCTCTTGGAGGTGTTTCAACTTGCGAATTTCCATGCCCGTAGCTTGCTCTAATTTGTCCAGATAAGCATTAAATTGGCTAATATTTTCTATGTTCAGGACTTTATCAGGTCTGAAAGTAGGCAAAACCTTAATTCCAAAATTTTCCTCACTAAGTAGTTGGTGATACTCTAAGCTATCTGTGGGGTCGTCAGTGGTACAGACTATTTCTACTTTCATTCTTTCTAAGATTCCCTTTGTGGTAAATTCAGGCAATGCTAACTTTTGGTTGCACTCTTCATAGATTTCTTCTGCGGTTTGAGGGTTTAAGATTTTTTCTATGCCAAAGAATTTTTTTAACTCTAAATGCGTCCAGTGGTAGAGAGGATTGCGCATGGTTTGGGGTACGGTTTCTGCCCATTTCATAAATTTTTCATAGTCGCTTGCCATGCCCGTGCAGTAGTATTCGCTGATGCCGTTTGTACGCATGGCTCGCCACTTGTAGTGGTCACCGTCAAGCCAGATTTTAGTGATATTTTCAAATTGCCTATTTTCTGCAATCTCTTTGGGAGAAAGGTGGCAGTGGTAGTCTATAATAGGCATTTCCTTTGCAAAATCGTGATATAGGTTTTTTGCTGTTTTAGTTTGTAATAAAAAATCGTCAGAGAGAAACTTTTTCATGAGATTTTTAAATATTTTATCCAAATTGACTACTTTACTAACTAATGTATTGCACAAATATAGGCTAAAATAATTTACTTTGAGGTTAAAGTCAAATATATGCTCTATAAGAATTAGTTTTCGTGGTAGAAACAAAAGATATGACCTTTCAGAAGTTTCGGTGTTTTTGAAAACTGAAACGAGGTACAATCAAATAAAATTGGTTTTTTGAAAAAATTTATAAGGTTGAGTATAAAAATACTTCGGTTTGCGCATGTAAAGTATCTTATTCTATCCGAACATTATCTACTCTTGTTTCTATGGCATTTTGAGTAGCAGCAGGTAGGCGACTGAAGAAGTCCAGTCCTGTTTTTGCCTCTATCTCTCTTGCACTTACCCTAAACTCAAACCATTTTTTATCTTTGGAATCTTCTGTATTAGGCATATCCACGGCAATCACTCTGGTATTGGCGTTGATTCGGTTAAGGTCATCACCGCCGTCGGGGAGTACTAATATGACTTTCCAAATCCTGCTTGGCACGACTACTCTCCCGTTGGCAATGGTTTCTGTAACTCCTCCATTGCTACCTACGCCTCCTCTTCCATATACACCAGAGATAATATACATTTCATTGCCTTGCTTTACCAAATCTCGGCAATACTCTTCTAAAAAACGCCATGTCTGTCTATTATTTTGAGGGGCTTGGGGGAAAATATTGGTCATTAAGAAGGTCGCAGAGTTGTCTTCTTTGCTTGCATCTCGGTCATCAGAGGGACAGAGATGCCCTCTATCAAAACCTGTATTGGTATAATCACTTGTTCTGACAGCGTACCAACCTGAAGGAATATCAGGGTCAGGGCGAAAATCGTCTTGCCGCTCTGCATTCCCTTTCCAGTCCTTATTCAAATGCCAGCTTACCCAGTTTGCAGTTCCACGACTGCGATTATAAGAAAGCACATATTGGGGCTTAGACATGAGATAGTTATCAGGGAAATTTACGTTAGTCGTGGCATTGGACGGATTGCCGAGTGCCAAGTGGTCATCTCTACCCGCTACGCCGGTAGTGCTTGTTTTTACTCTCTCAAAAGAAATATTATCAATATTGAGCCTTCCGCCATCTATTTTACGAATTTCAATCTGTAAGTTAGTGCTTGGTCTAATATCAAAAGCGACTATTTGCAGGGAGGTACTATTTGTCTGTACGGTGTTACCCTGTTTGCGCCAATTTCTGCCGTTATCCGTAGAAATCCATAATTCCCAAGTAGCGGGGCTATCTGTTCCATAAAGCGCATGCTCGACAGAAATTTTCTGCGCATTGACGTTGAAATTGGCGGTGAGTTTTCCATTGTCCCTGATGCGCACTGCCCTGCTTCCTTTTTTGCGGTCGCTTTCAGAAGTACCGATGAGTGCCTCTTCGAGAGTCCAAGTCCCCAAACTTCCATTGATATTGCCTGTGGTATAAGAGGTTTTGCTGGCAGATTCAAAATCTTCTACGATGACCTCTACATTGGGGTCTAAGGGACTTACGGTCTGTGTCTGCTTACAAGCTACTGCAAACACAATTACAAAGAAAATCAATATGTGTTTTACAAAATATTTCATAAGGAGAAAATTAATTTTTTCAAAATTAATACTTTTATTTAATTTTTTTGATTCTTTTCAATTTTCCTTACAAAATTGTAACCTCACAAGATTGTGATTGGGGATATTTGAAAGATGACATTTGCGAAATCCTCCCTACAAAAATATAGTCTAATGTGTTGATTTATAGTTTTTGTTTTTTACTGCAGTGGCAAGCGGCAGATTTTTGTGCATAGAGTAGGAGGAGTACTACTCAATCTTTCCTTCGCAAGTGTTTTGATAGATGATATAATCGGTTTGCCATTGTTTTTAAGAAAAATAAGATTCATAAGCGAAACGAATCTGCAAGGAATCAAAATAATATTAAACAAAATTCTATTGAATATGATTTTATTCTATAGAAATTTGCAAAAAAATCGACAAAGTATCTTTTGTCGGTAATTACATTTAGCATCTCAAAAAATATGACCAAAGAAGATATACTAAAAGCCCTTGCTACTGTCGAGGAGCCAGACCTGAAGAAAGATTTGGTTTCCCTGAACATGGTGCAGAATATTGATATTCAAGGGAAAATAGTTCGGTTTACCATAGTACTTACTACTCCTGCTTGTCCTCTTAAAGAACTTATTAGACAAAACTGCGAGAGAGCTATTCACAGTTTAGTCGACTCTGAGGCTCAAGTGTTTATTGATATGACTGCCTCTGTTACGACTTTGCGAGAGAATACTCCACTTTTGCCCAAAGTGCGCAATATTGTAGCCATCGCCTCTGGGAAGGGGGGGGTAGGCAAATCCACAGTAACAGCCAACTTAGCGATGGCTTTGGCAAGCACAGGGGCAAAAGTAGGCATTATAGATGCTGATATTTTTGGACCCTCCATGCCTACTATGTTCAACTGTGAGTCAGCGCGTCCGGGACTTATTAACCAAAACGGCAGGCAAGTACTGTTGCCTGTGGAGCAGTACGGCATTAAAATTTTATCTATTGGTTTTCTTGCGCCTCCTGAAGATGCAGTAGTTTGGCGAGGTCCTATGGCGAGTTCGGCATTGCGTCAGTTTATCAGTGATACAGAATGGGGAGAGTTAGACTACATGCTTATAGACCTCCCTCCCGGGACGAGCGATATTCACTTGACTTTGGTGCAAACTGTACCTGTTACTGGAGCGGTGATAGTTACTACGCCTCAAAAAGTTGCCTTAGCTGATGCACAAAAAGGTTTGGCGATGTTCAGACAGAAACAAATCAATGTCCCAATTTTAGGGGTAATAGAAAACATGGCTTATTTTACTCCAGAGGAACTGCCTGATAATAAGTATTACATCTTTGGGAAAGACGGTGGAAAAATGTTAGCCAATAGGAATCAAGTTCCCTTGTTAGGGGAAATTCCCTTAGTACAAAGTATCAGAGAATCAGGAGATAAAGGCAAGCCCATAGTTACCCAACAAGACCATCCGATAGCTATTGCTTTTAAGCAAGTCGCAGAGAAATTAGCACAAAACATTGCGATTAGAAATGCGCAAGCAGTAGCAGTTTAAATCTCTTCTAAGATGTAATTTAGCATGTAGAGAAGTATTTTAACTTATCCTACTCCAGACTTTCCCGCCTTGCTGTACGGAAGCTAAGTGTTGCTTAATGGACACATGCGCAGGGAGAGCAAGGTTGGGGTCTTTGTCTAAGAGTTCTTCGGCGGCTTTGCGTGCTTCTTGGAGGATGATTTGGTCTTTGGCAATGTCGCCAAGCCGTAGGTCAAGCACACCGCTTTGTTGCGTACCGTCTAAGTTGCCCGGTCCCCGCAGTTTTAGGTCTATGTCTGCAATTTCAAAGCCGTTATTAGTACGAACCATCGTTTCTATGCGGATTTTGCCTTCCTTGCTCAATTTGTAGTTAGTCATTAGGATACAGAAAGACTGCTCAGCTCCTCGCCCTACTCGCCCTCGAAGTTGGTGGAGTTGCGACAATCCAAAGCGTTGAGCGTCTTCTATTACCATCACAGAGGCATTGGGAACGTTCACGCCTACTTCTATCACCGTGGTTGCTACCATGATTTTGGTTTCATTTTTTATAAAGCGTTGCATTTCAAAGTCCTTGTCTTGTGCTTTCATTTGCCCATGCACGATACTGATAGGATACTCTGGAAATGCCCTGACAATGCTTTCATAGCCGTCCATAAGGTTTTTGTAGTCAAGCGCTTCTGATTCTTCTATGAGCGGATAGACGATGTACACTTGCCTGCCCAATTCTATTTGCTTTCTAAGAAAGCCAAAGACCTTCAGGCGGTTAGCCTCGTAAAAGTGCATGGTTTTGATAGGTTTTCTCCCTGCAGGCAACTCGTCAATCACCGAAACATCTAAGTCCCCGTAGAGCGTCATCGCCAAGGTACGCGGGATAGGCGTAGCAGTCATCACCAAGACGTGAGGCGGTGGCAGTTCTTTTCTTTCATTTTTTTTCCACAGTGCCGCTCTTTGTGCCACACCAAAGCGGTGCTGCTCGTCTATGATGCAAAGTCCCAGATGGTGAAACATTACGTCTTCTTCTATCAAGGCATGAGTACCAATAATGATTTTCAAGTCCCCATTTTTGAGCATTTGGTGAATAATTTTTCGCTCTGAGGTTTTAGATGAGCCTGTGAGTTTGGCAATAGTAATTTTTAATTTATCAGCGTATTCTTTTAGTCCTTGGTAGTGCTGGTCAGCCAAAATTTCCGTAGGAGCCATTAAGCAAGCCTGTGTACCGTTGTCAATCGCAATAAGCATACAGATAAAAGCCACTATCGTTTTTCCACTCCCTACATCTCCTTGCAAAAGGCGATTCATCTGCTTTCCACTGCACAAATCTTTGTAAATTTCCTTAATTACTCGCTTTTGAGCATTGGTCAGGTCAAAAGGGAGGTGATTCTTGTAAAACTCTGTAAGCAAAGCAGTTGATTTCAAAATTTGTCCTTGATGCGTTTGCTTGCGAACTGTTTTTTGCCAAAGTAATTTTAACTGAATAAAGAAAAACTCCTCAAATTTGAGCCTTCTTACTGCTTGGTGCAACTTTTTGGGATTTTGAGGAAAATGTATCTGCTTAATCGCCTCATTTTTAGGGATAAACTTATACTTTTCTATCAGTTCGTTAGATAGCGTTTCGGGAATTTTGTCATAGCCAATTTCCAAGAGGTTTTTTACTAAAATCCCAATTCCTTTGCTATCTAAGCCCCTTTTTTTTAGTTTTTCAGTAGTAGAATAGATAGGAGAGAGAGCAGTTTCGGGTGTTTTATGCTCTAAAAACATCTCGATTTCGGGGTGAGCAATATTGAAAATTCTCCCAAAAAGTTGTGGCTTCCCAAAAACAATATACTCATACCCTTTTTTTAGCTTAGGCTGCACCCATTGGATTCCTTGAAACCAAACCAGTTCCACGATTCCTGTATCATCTTGGAGTTTGGCGATGAGTCTTTTCTTTTTATCACTACTCCCCACCAATTGTATATCAGTAATTTTTCCCTTTAACTGCACATAAGGATAGTCTTCGGTAATCTCCCCAATATTATAAAACTTAGTGCGGTCTTCATGGCGAAAAGGGTAGTGCGTAAGCAGGTCAGCAAAGGTAAATAGCTGCAACTCCAAACCGAGCAGGTTTGCTTTCTGCGTTCCTACCCCTCTCAGGTATTCTAATTTTGTATCAAAAAAATTATTTTGCAAGTTATAAACGATTACCTATGAGTTATTTACAAAGATAGTAAATATAACTTCATAAAAAGTTAAGCACATAAAACTTTTCAGCACTTTCAAACTTTTGGAGGCTTGAAAAAATATCTAAAAGTCAAATATTTCTGTCAATCTTTATATAAAACTTACATCACTTGCTTTTACATTTGAGTCATTACAACAGTAAAAATGCCTTATTCATTTTAAAAAATTATTAACTTTTGTTTACTAAATAGAATTTCTTTTTTAACTTAGCAATAATAGCTTAAAATTACCAATTTACCTCCGCTGAGTAAATAAAATACAATTTTTTTCTTGTTAAAGTTATATCCTATATTTCTGTAAAAGTGTTTGATAATGAAGAGGGGCATATTCTTAGCTACTTTACTTTGCATATTTTTCTGTAATTTTACTTCTATCCTTGCTCAACAAGGAAAGATTAATTATCTATTAGACGAACTCAAAATAGCCCGTACAGATACTGCTCGTATCAGAATTTTTAATGAATTGAGTGTTGCTTATCGCAATAATGACATCAAAAAGTCTTATGAATATGCTCAAAGAGCGTTAATCCTTGCGGATAAAAATAATTCTAAAAAAGGAAGGGCTAATGCACTCTGGAACTTGGGTGTTATTTATTTTCGCCAAGCAAAGTATGATACTGCCCTTATCTATCACGAGGAAGCCTTAGAAATCAGACAGAAAAATGATGACCAAAAAGGGGTAGCCTCTTCTTTTAGCAGCATAGCCTTGATAGAAGCTCGAAGAGGTAATTATGCCAAAGCCTTAGGCTTTCACCTCAAAGCCCTTAATATTAGAGAAAAATTAGGAGATAAGAGAGGCATGGCTTCCTCTTATAATAATATTGGCAATATCTATATACAGCAGAAAAACTACGATTTGGCGATTGATAACTATGAGAGAGCCTTAAAAATCAATCAAGAAATCAACGATGAGGCACAGGAAGCAACTTACTTGGGCAACTTAGGGTATAGCTATATGCTCAAAAAAAATTTTGTATTTGCCACAGATTACATGCTCCGCTCTTTACAGATTTCAGAAAAGAATAGCGATAACTACATGATAATCAATAATTTCATAAATTTAGGAAATACTTATAAAGAGCAGAAGAAGTTTCCTATAGCTTTTGATTATCTCAATAAGGCAATGGAGAAGGCAAGGGAAATGAATGAGCAGGAAGCCAAAGCAGAAATTATGCAAATTATGGCAGATATTTATCTGGCACAGGGCGATTTAGATAAAGCTATAGAAAACGCTTCTCAAAGTCTTTCTATTGCCCAACAGGTAAAAAATAAAGAGCGCATACTCAATACAAGTAATATCCTTTATCTGGCATACAAACAAAAGCAAGATATTCCTAAGGCTTTACTCTACCACGAGATGTTATCAGTTATCAAAGATAGCATAGCCAAACAAACTAATGACAACGTATATGCTGAATTAGAAGCAAGATTTCGCTTGGAGCAGAATGAGATATTGCTCAAAGAACAAAAGCAAGAAATGGAATTGATGAAAAAACTCCAAGCCGCCGCAGAGGAACAGCAAAAGAGGCAGCGATACTTAGATATTGGGGTAGGGATTATTATTTTATTCTTACTTATTTTTGGGATACTGGTTTACAGAAACTATATACTTAGGCAACAACACAATAACCGTTTAGCAAGTGTAAACTATGAGTTAAGATTGCAAAAAGAGGAAATATCAAAGCAAAGAAATCTTATAGAGCATCAACACCACGATTTAAAAGAACGCAACTCGCAGATTAGCAAGAGTATAGAAGCAGCTTTATACATTCAACAGGGTATTTTACCCAACAAACAAAAGTTAGATTCCTTATTGGGAAGCGAAAATTTTGTGATATTCCACCCCCGTAGTACTGTTTCAGGAGATTTTTATTGGATTGGACTGTTGGACAATAAAATAGTATTGGCAGTGGGGGATTGCACGGGACATGGAGTTCCCGGAGCTTTTATGAGTATTATTGGTAGTACCTTGTTAGACCGCATTGTGCGGCTGAAGAAAATTTGTGACCCGTCCCTGATTTTAGCAAACTTAGACCAAGAATTAAAAACCATACTCCGTAAAGAAAGAGAGCAAAGCGATAATGGCATGGATATAGGCATTATTTCTATGGAAAAAAATGATATAGAATGGAAAAGAGTGCTATTCTCAGGAGCAAAAATTCCTCTTAGATTCATTAGGAAAGGAAATAGGGAGGTGGAGCAAATCCAAGCAGTAAATCGCAGCATTGGTTTTGTAAGCAAAAAAGAAAAAGACTTCGTCAATCACGAAATCTATTTGGAGAGAGGCAGCCAAATTTATCTTAGCAGTGACGGCTATGCTGACCAAGATAATATCAAGCATGAGAGGTTGGGTACAAACCGCTTCTTGAACCTGATTAGCGAGTGTGCGGAGCGACCTATGTACCTACAAAAGACCTACTTAGAGGATAGCCTAAAAATCTATCAAGGAAACGCCCCTCAGCGAGATGACATCATTGTCTTAGGAGTAAGATTGGCGTAGCTTATTAGGAGTATATAACCATAAGATTTACAAAAACTTAGGATAAGCATTAAAATTTGCTTAGTATATCAAAAAACAAATAAAGTTCCTCAAAGGTATTGTACAACGGCACAGGAGCGATGCGAATTACCTCTGGCTCTCGCCAATCTACGACGACACCATTTTTAGTCAAAAACTCATACACTTGCTTTCCTATCCCTTTGATGACCAAAGAAAGTTGGCAACCGCTCTGCTTCTCGTCTTGAGGAGTGATGACTTCTATGCTGAATTTATTTTGTTTTTGATTGAACTCATCAAGCAGAAAATAGCAGTACTTGTGCATTTGTAAGCGTTTAGCCCAAAGTCTTTGCATACCTGCCTGCTCAAAAATCTGTAGCGAGGCTCTATGTACTGCCATAGGTAGGATTTGTGCATTGCTGAGTTGCCAGCCCTCAGCCCCTCGCATGGGTTTGAATCCTTTTTTCATCAGAAAACGCTCTTTCTCTTCGTGTCCCCACCAACCTGCAAAACGAGGCAAAGAGGCATCATCAGCGTATTTTTCGTGAATAAAAACACCTGAGGCTCCACCTGCTCCGGAGTTTAAATACTTATACGAACACCAAGTAGCAAAGTCTATCTCCCAATCGTGCAAATGCAAAGGAATATTTCCTACGGCATGAGCCAAATCAAATCCCGCCACAGCCCCTACTTCATGAGCAACTTTGGTAATCGCCTGCATATCAAATACCTGTCCGGTGTAATAATTTACCCCGCCAAACAGTACCAAAGCCAGTTCCTCTCCTATTTGTGTAATTTTATCAACAATATCTTGGGTATGTAAGTAGTGTTCGTTGGCTCTTGGGAAAACTTCCACAATGGCTTGGTCGGGGTCAAGCCCATGAAAGCGTACTTGACTTTCTACGGCATATTGGTCTGAAGGGAAAGCACCTCCTTCCATCAATACTTTGAATCGTTTAGGAGTAGGGCGGTAGAAAGAAACCATGAGTAAATGAAGGTTTACGGTTAAGTTATTCATTACTACTACTTCTATTGGTTCTGCTCCTACCAAATTAGCGGTAGGTTCGGTAAGTAGCTTATGATAAGAGAACCATGGATTTCTTCCGTGAAAATGCCCCTCTACGCCAAGGTTTGCCCAGTCTTCTAACTCTTGCAAAACTGCCTCCTTAGCGGTTATGGGTTGCAAGCCAAGCGAGTTTCCTGTAAAATAAATCACCTCTTTCCCCGACGAGGTCTTGGGGATATGAAACAAAGAACGAAAGTTTTTTAATTCGTCTTGGGCGTCTAAGGACTGGGCAAAAGTAAGAGAATTTTCCAATTGCATGGCTGTTTTATTTTTTTAAGTCCTCAAAAATAATAAAACTTTTACTTATTTAGGTCTGCCTTCTTTTTTGATAAAGTTCAGTACTAAGCCATCTACCCAGCCGGGGAAGAGTTTGTTGAGCCAAACGGTCAGTTTGCCCATGAATGTAAGAATTAGGAACTTTTTTCGCTTAATAGTGGCATGATAGATGTGCTTGGCACACTCTTCTGCGCTCATCATATCTTTTTCATCTCTGGGAGAGTCGTTCTGCATGCTTCCATCTTTGGTCAGTGAGCGAAACCGAATATTAGAAGTAGTATAATAAGGGCAAACCGTCATGACGTGTACCCCCTTTTCTATCATTTCTACTCTTAGGGATTCTAAAAAACCTTGCAAGGCAAACTTAGAAGCAGAATAGCCTACTCTTGCAGGCAGACCGCGAAAGCCAGCGATAGAGGAAATACCAATAACGGAGCCTTTTTGCTGAATAATATGTGGCAAGCAACTCTTTGTGGCATAAATTGCTCCAAAAAAGTTAATGTTCATGAGCTGTTCTATGACCTTGACATCTACGTCCTCAAAATAGGCTCGCATAGACATTCCCGCATTGTTAATAAGAATGTCTATTTTTCCAAAACGCCCCAGTGTTTCCTCTGCCATGCGTTGGTTGTCTTGTTGAGAAGTGACATCTGCTTGTAGCGCTAATACTTCTATACCTTTTGCTTTGAGTTCATTTTCAGTTTGTTGGAGTGCTTCAAGATTGCGTCCTGTAATTACTATTTTAGAGCCTTTTGTGCCAAATTCAAAGGCTAAGGCTTTTCCTATACCTGAGTTTCCCCCTGTAATAATCACTACTTTGTCTTTCATAAAGTATGTAAGTTAAAAAATATTATCTGAATAGTAAAAATTTAACAGTCCTAATCGTTCTCATTTTGAGTTTTACTCATATTGCGTTTGGCGAGCAGATAGGCTTCGCTAAGGTCAAAGAAAGTAAAAGTATCTCTGTATGCTTTGAATACATTGGCAAGATACTGGTCGTAATAGTAAGCAAAGGCATGTAAGATTTTTGCTTTGATTTCTATATTTTCCTCAAAAATGGTTAGAATATTTATTTGAGGGAGTACATACAAATCACAATATTCTGAATAGCAGATAGCATTATAGTTGCGTCTGGCTCCCTCCAGCAGTGCGTTATCCCCAAAAGACTCTCCTTTTTTGATAATGATGAGTTCCTCAAATTTATCTTGCACGTCTAAGTTGAGCATGACCTCCCCCGATTTGATGATGTAAAGTGCTTGGCTTGGGTCGTTGCGAAAAAAAATAGCTTCATTTTTTACGTACTTTCGCAAGTGCAAGAAAGGTACAAACTCTGCTAATTCGTCATCGGTCAGTTTCTCAAACAATTTAGACTGTCGCAAAAAGCGAAAAAGCACTTTTTCTTTGGCAGAGTAACGCTTGGCAAAAAGATTCCAGAACATAATGAAGTAGCGGTTCGTTTTTGCAAAGATATAGAATTGAACTAAAATTAACGAGTTCCAACATTTTTCTACACTTTTTTAATTAACAGCTATTTTATGCTTAACACCTATCTATGGCTTACTGGTAGGCTCAATATTTGAGCATTTTTTTAATAAAATCTACTTTTTTTAAAAAATAGATATTTTATTTTGGCAGATTTTAAAAAAAATAATTTTTTGCTAAATTCATAACTCTCTCTTAATCAGTTAATTTTTGTAAAAAAATTAACATTTTTTCCCTGCTTTCGTTTATTTTACTAAATCAAATAAATGAATTTTAAAAGAATCAGTTTTACAAAGATTTTTTTAGAGTTATTTTTTTGATGGCAATATTGTTCAAACTTTCAAGTAAGAGCAATGTTACATGTTTTTAAAACTCACAATAAACAACGCATAAAATATGAAACCTAAAGCAAATGTATGGAAGCACTTGTTTGGATTAGTGCTATTGTTTATCCCTCTACATATTTCCGCACAGAAATTCATTTTCTCAAAAAATCATTGGCATCAAGGCGAGATTACACTTAAAACAGGTGAAACCTTGCAAGGACTGGTGAAATATCACTTAGAACATGACTTGGTAGAGTTACAAAGTGAGAATACTACTAAAACTTTTGGAAGTACGTTATTAGAAAGTTTTTCTTTTATTGATACGCTTACCAAAGTAGAACGTGTATTCTACTCCTTACCGACAAGTACGCAAACTGGTTACAAGACTTATCACCTGTACGAGGTTATAGGCGAGGGGGACTTTGCGATATTGACACGTGAAAAAGTAGTAATGAAACCACACAATAAAGGCAGGGAACTCAAAGGCACAGGGAAGTATGATTTGGTTTTAGAGGATAGCTTTTATTACTTAGACAAAGATGGCATCGTAAAGCATTGTGGTAAAATTAATGATTTGGCGGGTTTGCTTGATGTTTCCTCTACTGATTTGAAGCAGTATATCAAGACTAATAAAGTCAATATGACAAATCGCAATGACTTCATGAACATGATTACTTATTATAGCATTTATACTAAGAAGTTTTCTATCAATAGTAGAACTTCTTTGGGAGAGTAAAAACACATACTGGCATAGCTAAAAGGGTGTCTATTTGTAGGATAGCCTTTTTTGTTTTCCTAATTGAAAAAACAAAAATAGGAAAATTAATAATAGAGGAGAAAAATAAATATCTGTAAAGTCATGCCATAGACGCACCAAAGAAGGATAGGCTGTAAAAGCAAAAATTAGTGCGACGGCGATAAGAAAGTAAATGAATAGGCTGATAATAAATACTATAGAGAGAAATCTAATCTTCCAACGAAAATAGGTACTTAGGCAGAGTAGAGTAAGCAAAAGAAAGAAAGGAGCTAAGAACAGGATACCAAAATTAGCCAAAAACACGGGAATTTTTTGCTGAAAAAATACTACCCAGTGTCTAAGTATAAAATTTTCATTTTTTGTAATTGATGTTTCAAAAAAAGAATCTAAAGCCAAAACTATTTTTTCTCGTAAAAGCCCTAAGATAAATTGTAATCCAATTAAGACAGTAAGCAAGATTTTTCTGAAAATCACAGATTTACTCATTTCAACTTCTCATTATTTTGATGTCTTTCTGCATCTCTTTTTGTTTTTTTATCCAAATTTTTTTGCAAGGCTTCCGTCAAATTCACGCCTGTTTGGTTAGCTAAGCAAATTAGTACAAATAACACATCTGCCATCTCATCAGCCAAATCTATCTCTTTATCAGATGCTTTAAAGGATTGGTCGCCGTATTTACGCGCCATAATGCGGGCAACTTCTCCTACCTCCTCCATAAGAATTGCCGTATTGGTAAGCTCGCTGTAATACCTTACCCCTATAGAGTTAATCCATTTATCTACTGCTTGTTGTGCTTCTTGAATAGTCATAACAATCAAATTTCGGTTTCGTTTATTCTTCTGACAATATTATGGATGACTGAATCAAGTTCAAGAGCAGTTTGTGAAACAAGACTAAGGTAATCATAGAGCTCCTCTTGTGTCGGTTTGCTGTCTCCCTCCGTGAGGATAAGGTTGAGTAAACCTAAGATAGTAGCCACAGGTCGGCGGATAGTATGGGATTGATGCCATGCTATATCTCTTAGTATTTCGTTTTGTGCAGTCATTTTTACCTGTGCTTGTATTCTCTCTCTGATTTCTTCCTCTAAAATTTTTTTCTGTAACTCTATCTCGGCTTGAGAGGCATACAGTTCTTCCAGATTTTTCCTGAGTTGTTCTTGATAATGAAGTAGTTCTTGGTTTATCTGCATTAGTTGCTGTTCTGCTATTTTTTGAGCAGTAATATCTCTGAACGAGGCTACCGCTCCATACATTTCTTTTTTATGGTCAAGCACCGGACGGGAGTTAATGACAATGTATTTCCTTTCTCCTTTTCCTGTACGTATATTCATCATCACATTATTCACAGCCTGCCCTGTTCGCAAAGTAATCATGGTAGGGTGTTCCTCAGGCATAAACGGTGTGCCATCTTCTTTGAGTGCCTGCCAGCGAGGGTCATAAGAATCTTTGCCTTTGAGTTGGCTAAGGGTAAGACCTAAAATATCTGCTGCTGCCTGATTGCACATGATTATCTTATCGCTCATGTCTTGTACTACCAAACCTTCACCTATTGCACTTATTACTGAACTGTATCTTGCTTCGCTCTCTACTAAAGCCCTATGTATCTCTTTATCAATATGATTGTCAGATAAGGGATTTCCTATCAGGGATAGGTTTGCAGGGGTAGCTTGAGTGACAGCATTTAGAGAAATCTCCCATTTGATTGGATTAGTAAACTCTCGTAATCTAAAAATAGCTTGTATAGGTTCTTTTTTAAGAAGTACATCTTGAATAGCTGTCTTAAAAAGACTAATATCTTCCTGATAAATCAAAGAATCAACAGGCATATCTCCCAAATTTGGAATAAGGTAAGAAAAATAAGACTTGACAAGTGCATTTGCTTCTATAATTTTTTCTTCTAAATCTATCATCAAGACGAATAACGACTTAGAAAATAATAGATAGTTAGGCAATAATGAAGAATAATGTTCGCTTTGCATTGTCAATGAAATAAAAGAAGCATATCAAAATGTCATTTTAAAGTAATAGTAGGCAAATCTAAAAATAAGCAAATGCAAAAGATATATTTTATCCTAAAATTAGCATACTTTTTTAAGTAATATGTTGTAATAACTTGTCTTTCTCAAAATTAGTTTAAATTCGAGAAAAAAAACTAACTTTGTTAGGTAAAGACATAAATCATACAGACATGAAATTAATTCTCAAAATTGTAGTTTCGGCAGTAGCTATCTTGATAACCACGGGGTTATTAGAAGATTATGGAGTATATGTAAAAGATTTTATTACCTCTTTGAAAGTAGCTGTAGTATTAGGTTTACTCAATACATTCATCAAACCTATCTTCAAGTTCTTAACTTTTCCTATTACTTTGATGACTTTTGGGCTTTCTCTGTTAGTTATTAATACTATAGTCATTATGATAGCTGACTATTATGTGCCTGATTTTCAGATAAATAATTTTATTATAGCTTTTGCGTTTGGATTGATTGTTTCCGTAGTAACTTACATTTTAGAAGTTATTTTCGGACTTAATTGATTTTTTGAAAATTGATGATGAAACTATTTTTTTTAGCAAACTAACTAATTGATTATGAAAATATTTCGTTTTGGAGAAGTAGGTAAAGAAAAACCGGGCGTCATCATGCCTGACGGGCTAAAAATAGACGTAAGCGGGTTTGGGGAGGATTACTCTGAGGAGTTTTTTGAAAGTGATGGCATCAATCGCCTTAAAGACTGGCTACAAGCCAATTTTGCAAAATGCCCTATTGTACCTAATGAGGTACGTTTGGGTGTGCCTTTGTATAAGCCAAGTAAAATTATTTGTATCGGGCTAAACTATCGCAAACATGCTTTAGAAACCAACGCAAAGATTCCTACCGAGCCGATAATTTTTTTCAAATCTACTACGGCTCTTTGCGGTGCTAATGATGACTTGATTATTCCTAAGAACAGTGAAAAAACAGATTGGGAAGTAGAACTGGCAGTCATTATAGGGAAAAAAGCTTCATATATTAGTGAAAGCGAAGCAATGAACTATGTGCTTGGGTATGCTTTGCACAACGATTATAGCGAGCGTGCCTTCCAAATAGAGCGAGGCGGGCAGTGGGTAAAGGGAAAGAGCTGTGATACTTTCGCTCCGCTGGGACCTTTTATTGCTACCCAAGACGAAATTCCTACTCCGAACAATCTGCCTCTTTGGCTCAAAGTCAATGGAAAAATAATGCAAAATAGCAATACCTCCGATATGATATTTCCTGTGCCTTTTTTAGTTAGCTACATCAGCCAATTTATGACCTTACTCGCTGGTGATATTATTTCCACAGGCACTCCCGAAGGAGTAGGTTTGGGAATGAACCCTCCTACTTATCTCAAAGCAGGTGATGTAGTAGAGTTAGGCATTGAGGGATTGGGAACTTCAAGGCAGGTAGCCAAAAACTATCTATGAGCTATTGTTAGTATAATAAACCAAGAAAAAATATAGCCCACAAGTTAATGCGTGGGCTATATTTCTATTTGCTTTCTCCTGCTTTTATTCCACTAAGCATTTTTTCCACTTCGCTTTCAAAGTGAGTAATAAATTCGGCAAGTTGCATCGTACCCAAATCTCCTTCGCCTTTTTTACGCACTGAAACTGCTCCTTCTGCTTGCTCTTTTTCACCTACTACGAGCATGTAAGGCACTTTTTTCACTTCTGCATCGCGAATTTTTCTACCTATTTTTTCATCTCTTTCGTCCAAAAAGCCGCGAATGTCTTTCTGCTGAAGAGTTGAAAAGACCTCTTGGGCGTAGTCGTGGTATTTTTCAGAAATAGGCAGTACTGCTATCTGCTCAGGAGCGAGCCAAAGCGGGAAGTTCCCTGCACAGTGTTCTAAAAGTACTGCCGTAAAGCGTTCCATAGAACCAAAAGGGGCGCGGTGAATCATGACAGGTCTATGTTTCTGATTGTCAGCCCCTGTATATTCCAACTCAAAGCGGTTAGGCAGTTGGTAATCTACTTGAATAGTTCCTAATTGCCACTTCCTTCCTAAGGCATCTTTGACCATAAAGTCCAATTTAGGACCGTAAAACGCCGCTTCTCCATATTCTACTACGGTTTTCAAGTTTTTCTCTGCGGCGGCTTCGGCAATTTCTCTTTCAGCGCGCTCCCAAAGTTCTTCCGAACCTATATACTTGCTTCTATCAGTTTGATGGCGAAGGGAAATCTGGGCAACATAGTCCTCAAACCCAAGAGCGTTGAACACATACAAGACCAAATCAATGACTTTTTTAAATTCTTCTTTCACTTGGTCAGGACGGCAAAAAATATGCGCATCGTCTTGGGTAAAGCCTCTTACCCGTGTCAAGCCGTGCAACTCTCCGCTTTGCTCATACCGATACACCGTTCCAAACTCTGCATAGCGAATAGGTAAATCTCTGTAAGAGCGCGGTTTAGACTTATAAATTTCGCAGTGGTGAGGGCAGTTCATCGGTTTTAACAAGAACTCCTCGTCCACATCGGGCGTTTTGATAGGTTGGAAAGAGTCTTTGCCGTATTTTTCGTAGTGTCCTGAGGTTACATAGAGTTGCTTCCCGCCGATATGTGGCGTTACCACTTGCTGATAACCTGCTTTGACTTGTGCTTTTTTTAGGAAATTCTCTAAGCGTTCTCTTAACACAGCTCCTTTGGGCAACCAAAGTGGCAGACCCATGCCTACTTTTTCAGAGAAAGTAAACAGTTCCAATTCCTTGCCCAACTTGCGATGGTCGCGTTTTTTGGCTTCTTCCAAAAAATGTAAATATTCTTCTAACTCTTTGGTTTTAGGGAAAGTAATCCCATAAATACGAGTAAGTTGCTTGTTTTTCTCGTCCCCTCGCCAATACGCTCCTGCTACGTTCAGGAGTTTGATTGCCTTAATAAAGCCTGTATGAGGAATATGAGGACCTCGGCACAAGTCTATAAAATTACCCTGTTGATAGAAAGTAATGCTACCGTCTGCTAAATCCTCCAATAGTTCTAATTTGTAAGGGTCGCCCTTTTCGGTAAAGTAGCTAATAGCTTCTTTTTTAGATACTTCCTTACGAACGTACTCGTTTTTTTGCTTGGCAAGTTCTTGCATTTTTTCTTCTACTTTTTGCAAGTCATCAGAGGAGAAAGCCTGTCCATTGAAGTCCACATCATAGTAAAAACCATTGTCTATGGCAGGACCTATCCCAAATTTGGTATTAGGATACAGTGCTTCCAATGCCTCAGCCATGAGGTGGGCAGAGGAGTGCCAAAATGTCTTTTTACCATCGGTGTCGTTCCAAGTAAGTAACTGAACAGTAGCGTCTTGTTGGATAGGGCGAGAAGCGTCCCAGACTTCTCCATTGACCTTGGCGGCAAGGACATTGCGTGCCAGACCTTCGCTGATGCTCAAGGCGATTTGCATACCTGTTACGCCTCGCTCATACTGCCTGACGGAGCCGTCAGGTAAAGTAATGTTAATCATTGGTGTATAAAAAATTTAAGTGAATACCTTGCCTACAACTGCAAGGCTAAAATGTGGGGGCGAAGGTAGTAAATTTTTTAGATTTTTGTACTGTTTTTAATGTTAGGTTTTTTTCAAACACGTGTGTTGTTGATTTTACTGTCCAACAACTCATATTTTCAACTTTTTTATCAATCGCTCTATGGTTAGACCTTGGAAAATAATAGAAAATAAGACTACTACATAAGTAGCCACAATCAATACACTACCCTCAGGGACTTTATTATATGCCAAAAGTGCCAAAGCTACGGAAATGCCTCCTCTTAGTCCTCCCCAAGTAAGCAAAATCAAAGTTTTCCCATTATCTTTTTCTTTGGAGTTAAAAATATACAAAGGAAGCCCTACTGCGATAACTCTTGCTAAGAGTACTACGAAAACCGCCACTAAGCCTACTATCACAAAGCTAATTTCAAAAGGAATCAGCAAAAATTCCAATCCTATCAACACAAACAGTAAAGCATTGAGGATTTCATCTATGAGTTCCCAAAATTTATCTACATACTCCTCTGTTACATCTGACATAGCACTCATTCTGCCTTTATTGCCAATGAAAAGCCCAGCTACTACCATAGCCAAAGGTCCCGAAAAATGAATTTCTTGGGCGAGTGAGTAGCCTCCCATGACTAAGGCTAAGGTAATTAATACTTCTGTTTGATAATGGTCTATACTTTTTAGCAACCAATATCCTATGTATCCCAAAGCGAAACCGAGCAGAAGCCCGCCACCTACTTCCTCTAAAATTAGTATGGCTATTTGTGAAGTTTGTATTTCTTGTCCTTTGCTTTGTATGATTTGTAGGATAGTCAAAAAAGCTACTACACCTGTCCCGTCATTGAAAAGGGACTCGCCTACGATTTCTGTTTCTACTTTTTTAGGCACATTGGCTTTGGTCAGAATTCCTAATACGGCAATAGGGTCTGTAGGAGAAATCAAAGCACCAAAAAGCAAACAAGTAATAAAACTCACTTGTACGCTAAAAAGAGGGAAAATATAATAAATAAGCGAGCCAATGATAAATGTAGAAATGAGAACTCCTAAGGTGGCATAGGAGGCAATTTGTTTTTTCAAAGAAAAGAGCATAGGTAGCTTTACGTGCAAAGAACCCGCAAAAAGTAAAAAACACAAAATAGTATCTAAAAGAAAAGCAGAAAAATCTATTTCTCGCAGCACTTCTTCCACTTTTTGCTCTACTGTAGGAATGAATAAGTTGATAATAAGAATAACTACACTCATCAGAAGCCCTAAGACCATTAAGCCAATCGCAGTAGGAAGGCGTAGGTAACGGTGATTAAAATAGGCAAAAATGGCTGATACTGAGATAAGGATAGAAAAAAAACTAAATATTTCCATTTTGTGTATATTTTAGAGTGTATAAAAAGAGTAAATTATGAAAAACAAAAATAGAATAAAAAATAAGTTTTGCATTAGATAATGTTTTGCGAAGGTTAGTATTTGTATTTAAAGAAGAATCGCTTACCTTGTTGTTCAACTAAAAACTTCAAGGAAATGAGAGCAAAATTCACTCC
>Ga0272446_1003381_pt1 | contig 20201 bp, 16 predicted proteins | sample YNPCB0061_FD_194587 | JGI IMG/M metagenome (GOLD analysis project Ga0272446, IMG submission 194587) | Hot spring microbial mat communities from Yellowstone National Park, WY, United States - YNP-CB-006-1 | ecosystem: Environmental > Aquatic > Thermal springs > Hot (42-90C) > Sediment | place...
GCCGCAACCAACCAAGCAATTATCCGAGGAATGGCGATGGAAGCGCAGCACCGCCCACCCTCAGTGGATGACTGGCTAGCGCTGTTAAACCGACCAGAAGTGGGAGCAAGCTCTGCAGCTCCGGTTGAGATTTTGGCCCCAGCTCCAGCTCAAACTGAGAAAACCTTGGCGATCGCCTCGCCCCCGGGTATTACTAACCCAGCCCCTTCAGCAGACGGACATCACCCTGGGATGCGTCGATGGTTGATTGGGCTTTTGGGTCTGTCTCTCCTGACCCTGCTGGGGGTAACAGTCGGAGCTTTTTACCTGCGATCGCGCCAGCCTACGACCGTCATTGCCCCCAGTTCTCCAGATTTACCTCCTGCTAGCCCACCTGCTGCTCTGCCTAGCCCCAGTCCCAGTCCGGTTCGACCAAAACCTAGCCCTAGTCTGAACCCTAACCCTCTGCCCACAGGCTCCCCCACTCCAGCCCCAACGCTAACGCCAACACCCGATCCGGTCACCCCGTCGCCCTCACCCTTGCCAGAACCAGAGTATTCGCAAGCGATCCCTGTAGTGCCGGGGATTGTCCCTGGTACTCCTGAGGCAGATGTCATTGCCCAATTGGGCAAGCCCCAACGAGAAACCCCCGGATTTTTCCCCAACACCCGTGCTGTTTTGTATGAACTGCGTCAAAAAGAAATTGTTTTAGGCTACATCTACGACTTGACCTCGAATCGAGTCCGCCAATCAGAAGCTTCTTTTGCCTCTACGGCCGATCCACTGCAAATGAAGGTTGCCCTTAACAATATGCTGGCTGGGCGAGCTAGTCTTAAAATTTTGCAGGGGCTAGAGCAAATTCAACAACGGCAGACGAACAAGTTCAGCTTTGAGCGGGGAGGGTTCAAGGGAGTAATTGAACGCAATGCCCAAGACCGGATTTACATGGCTGTATGGGAGGCTGATTTACACGATTAGCGAGTGTGCCAGATAACCGATAGAGAAGCATATCGGTACGATACTGTTGCCTTCTCGGTGATGGGATGCCTAGAACCTGATTATTTCAGCCACAAGATGAATTTTTATGTAGTGAAACCCCTACTTAACCCATGCAAACAGCTTTACTAGAATAAAACTAACCGCCTGGCAAGTGCGATTCACTCTGCAAAGGCGATCGCTGCCACTGCCGTTTCTCTCCGCGAATAGCTATGGGATTCTTTGATTCAGAAATCGTTCAACAGGAAGCCAAGCAGCTTTTTGAGGATTACCAAAACCTGATGACACTAGGGGCCGACTATGGCAAGTTTGATCGGGAAGGTAAAAAAATCTTCATTGAACAAATGGAAGCTGTGATGGATCGCTATCGCATCTTTATGAAGCGGTTTGAGCTATCTGAAGACTTCATGGCACAGATGACCGTTGAGCAGCTTAAAACGCAGCTTGGTCAGTTTGGCATTACCCCGCAGCAGATGTTTGACCAGATGCAACTGACTCTAAACCGGATGAAAGCTGAGATTGAGAAAACACCTTAGGATAGTTTGAACTTCACCACAAAAATACAGAGGTCACAAAGAGATGACTCTGTGCCTCTGTGGTGAAGCTCTAAAGTTTTCAATTGGACTTAATCCAGGCTTCTTAGGGAGCACCAGAATAGCACCCTAATTGCTGCTCCATTTGTTTCCTTAAGACTCCAAGACTGTTTGCGTTGCAGGTGCTCTGCAACACCACGACCCTCCACCTTCCCTCTGGTGTAGACGATGAGTCTGCTGATCCTTTACTGCTTAAAGGCTGACCGACCTGCAAACCGTGCCGCTGTGCCCAACTCGCGCTCAATCCGAAGGAGCTGGTTAAACTTGGCAACCCGTTCGCCGCGACAGCCGGAACCGGTCTTAATCTGTCCGGCAGCTGTGGCTACTGCCAGATCAGCAATCGTTGTATCCTCGGATTCTCCCGAACGGTGAGAAGTCATAAATGTGTAACAATTTTTTTGAGCTAGCTCAATTGTGTCCAGGGTTTCAGTTAGGGTGCCAATTTGGTTCACCTTAATAAGAATAGAATTGGCAATGCCGGCTGCAATGCCTTCAGCTAAGATTTTGGCATTCGTACAAAAGAGATCATCCCCGACCAGTTGCACCCTATCACCAATCGTATCTGTTAGAAGTTTCCAGCCTTCCCAATCATTTTCACCCATGCCATCTTCTAAGGAGACAATAGGGTACTGATCGGCCCATGATTTCCACAAAGCCACCATTTCTTCAGGTGCAAGAGCCTTCTTTGTAGACTTAAAGAACACATATTTGCCGTTTTCCCACATTTCACTGGTTGCTGGGTCGAGGCAAATTGATATATCATCCCCAGGCTGATAACCGGCCTTCTGAATCGCCGCAAGAATCACCTCGATCGCCTCATCATTCGACTGAAGGTTGGGGGCAAAGCCACCCTCATCCCCTACGGCGGTGCTATAGCCCTTGTCGTGTAAGATTGACTTGAGCGCATGGAATGTTTCCATCCCCATCCGAATCGATTCTGTAAACGATGGCGCATTGTGGGGTGCAATCATAAACTCCTGGAAGTCTATGTTGTTGTCTGCATGCCTGCCTCCATTAATAACGTTGAGGCAGGGCACTGGTAATAGGGAGGCGTTTGCTCCGCCCATGTAGCGATAAAGTGGCAAATTTAGAGAACTTGCCGCTGCTCTGGCGATCGCTAAAGAAAATGCCAGAATACCATTTGCCCCAATCATCGCCTTGTTGGGCGTGCCATCAATTTCCACCATCTTGGCATCAATCGCTCTCTGATTGGTGGCATCCATGCCAACCAAAGCCGGAGCTAGTTTTGTGTTCGCGTTTTCAACAGCCTTGAGAACCCCTTTGCCACCATAGCGAGACTGATCACCATCGCGTAGTTCCACCGCTTCCTTCTCACCAGTTGAGGCACCAGAAGGCACAATCGCCGAGGCCTTCGTGCCATCTTCTAAGATGACTGCTGCCTCCACTGTCGGGTTACCGCGAGAATCCAAAACTTCGTAGGCATGGATTTGCTTAATTTGCATTTGTGGATGCTCCTCCAATCAGAATGATTTAATAAGGTTTGCTAGCCATTGTGTACCGCTGGTGACCCGACCGGCTTTAAGCTCGCCAATAACTTAGCTTTGGTTAGTTTGCTTAAACCCAGTCTTGGCCTGTCATGCCACTTGCCCAAGGCAACTGGCGAATTGCTACTAGCTTGCTAAAGATAGCAACGGTTATACTAGCCCATTGCAGCAAATCATAAGCGTTTCACAAGCAACAGCGCGCCTTAAATCTTCCAGCATCTCTTGGGGCATTAGAATTTCGTCCTGTTGCCTGCAACACAGGAATCATTTAGGGAACGGTCAGATTAAATCTGAATCTGATTGGTTCATTGGGTGACCTGGTGATTTAATCCGTATTCCGCCAGAAAGTTTAGACCGTGGTCAAGACAGATAGTGATTTTGCCCCTGGGGAAGCTATAGGTTGTGGACCGGCCTTGGTTTAAGATGCTTCTTTCGGTTTTCGTAGGCGGCCAACGTCTGCACTAAAATTCGCCAGCGTTGATGGTGCATTTCCTCATGGGTAAACCCCCGGGCGTACTCCAGGGCGTTCATTCCCATTGCCTGTAATGCGGCGACCTCACCGGCAGCCCGCTGAATTTCTGCCGCCAGGGCTTGACTGTCTCCAACTGGTAGCAATTTGCCCGTTTGTCCATCCTGAATGCAATCACGCAAGCCCGCCGTATCACTGGCCAGAACTGGAACTGCTTGAGACCAGGCATCGTAAACAATGCGAGGTTGCTCATCCGATAGATTAGGTACAATGAGCGCGTGATAATCCCGCAACAAGGCAAAAAATTCGTCACCATAGGGAACAGTGCCCAACAGTCGAATGCTGTGGGGAGGGGCGATCGCCCCACTGGCATGTTCACAGACTGACAATAGGTTCCCCTGGCCCAAAATATCAAGTTGAACGGGAGTAGCAGACTGAAGCTGACGCATTGCCTCCAAAAGAACCAGTATCCCTTTCGATTGCACTAGCCGACCGGCAAATAGCAGCCGTAATTGAGGAGATCTCTGTTTTTCCTGCCAGGTTTCTAGGGCAACGGTTTCGGAAAGAACCTGAGCGGCATCGATCCAGGAGGCATGCATTACATAGCCCTGTTGCGAATGGCAAGAAAGCAAGCTTTGGCGATACTCTGACTGGGTAAAGGTGGACAGGTCGGCCCGCTTCATGCACCAGCGGCCAGCTGACTCATAAACCAAAGCACGTAGCTTCTCTTGCCAGGAATAGGATCTATTAGAAGTCAGTCGCCAAGGGGCCGATTCAACGTTAATGAAAAAAAACTTGTTTTGCAACAGCACAATGGGTAGCAAAAGCCAAGCGTAGGGAAAGGGCCAGCCTGCTAACCCAGTGTGGACGACCTCAACCTGTTGAACGACCTGCCACAAGCGGGCAAGAGTAGACGGCAAGCTAAAAAATGCTTGATACATACTATCTGGGGCGGGTAAATCAACGTAGCGAACTTCCTCAAAATCAGGGAGATCATCTAGACAAACGTATTCTTCTGGCGGTGAGCCACTGCGAAGCGGAGCGGCCAAAATCAACTGTCTAATGTATTTCACATGCCCCTGTAAATCTTTAACCCACAGAGGATCAAGATAACGTTTCCCTGACTTATCCAGATAGAACGGCAACGTTGGGGTTGCCAACAAGTAGGGAACCTCAATGGGAGATAGGGACGTAGCTACAGATGAATTACCACACATGGGCAGAGCCGACAAAACCACGCAGATTATCTTGCGGATTTTAAATGGTATCCTATTAGTCTAGCGGGCTGTTTGCAGCCCGTCGATAGGTAACCCGTATTTTTGCCTAATCTTTCCGTCTTTTCAGGAAAAGATTGTTTGAAAGACATAAACGAAGTTAAATGTCTCAGCCCTTTTGCACTTGATGCAGAAAGTGTCCCCTCAGCGATGGCTCAATCAAGTTGCGGCTTCATAAACGGGGCAACTTCCCTCTGGCGTCACTTTCATTTCAAACAAGGGAGAGCGCTGGTTCCAACATCTTTGGTTCCGGTAATAGCGGCAACTGGCACAGCAATTCCAGGGGTGAGGGGAAACATTGCGCCATTGTGTTAAGCGATCGCTCCCTTGACGCAAGAGCTGCTGTTGTGGCAGTCCCCTGAGCACCAACTCATCTCCCTGCCAGCGAGCCTCAAGCAATCCGGTATCGGCTAGGACGTGCCAACGGGGATCCATTGTCACCGAGCTTGGCAGAGAAATCGTGACGACCGTATCCATTTCTAATAGTTCGCCCTCGTAGATACTTTCTGGGGCTTCAGGTTGCAAGAAGGTGGCACCAATGGGCAACTCTACCCGACTGCCAACGGTTGGTAGATGCAAGTGATAGCGGTTTTGCAACTCCTCTAAACCAGTTAAATCTGCCAGGTAGCTGGGGGTCCCGTGGGTCAGTACCACATGCTGAGGACGCAGATTATGGATCAGTTGCGTTGTTCCAGGCCCGTCACAATGCTGTGCTAGCAGGTAAGTTTCATCAAGTGGGCAGGGTATGTGTTGTCGTTTTTTCGCTAGCAGTTCTTGATGGGGCACTGCGCTGAAGCCCGCGCGGTGGGGTTCGTGGGGAGTCAAAATGAGCCAGTTTTCTGGCTTATCCGCGTAGTAGGGGGTCACATCGGTGGTTTCATCGCACAGCAAAATACAGGGTGGATCTAGCGCACTCATTGTCTTTAATCCAGATAGTCGCCGCATCCGAGGGCGCACTTTTTCATCCCAAAAGAGGGGTTGATGCCGCGCAAAGTTTTGCACGGCCATAGGCAGATGGGGCAAAATCTCCAGGTAGCTATCGCAGGCGATCGCCACTGCCTCGTCCACCCAAATCGTAAAGTCTTTGCCAGTAAAGTGATGGTGAGTGCGCAGCAGCAGCAGCAGTTCCTGAGCAAGGCCCAGGGGTGCTACGGGTAGCAATACATTGTAGTTAGCCGCGATCGCCCGACTAATGCGCTCGGCAAGTTGGTTTTCTTGCTGCCGACGATGGGGGTGACGTGCGGTGCCATAACTGCCCTCTACAATCAGCACATCGGGCGCGAAACTGCGCATCTCTTCTAGCGGCAGGCCCTCTACTAGGCGAGAGTTTGACAAGAAAAAGTCACCCGTATAAATCACGGTATAGGGGCGCTGCCGATCACGCGATCCCTCTGAGCCAGTCGGGGGAGTATATTGTAGGGCGATCGCGGCAGCCCCTGGTAAGTGTCCAGCAGGGTAAAGAGAAGCGGTTAGACCATCAAAAAACTCAACAGGTGTTCGCCAGGGTAATGCCTGACAGAAGCCAGGGGGAACCGTTTCTTGCCAATTCAGTGGCAGCAGTTGAGTTGTCACCTCACTGGCATAAATCGGCAACCGTGGGAAAGCGCGATGTAGCTCTAGCAGCCCGACGGCATGATCCCGATGGGCATGGCTACAAAGCACCAAGTCAACGGAACTAAGCTCCTCTAATAATGCTGCCGATAAACGAGGTAAGCCACAATCCAATAGAATACGATACTTCCCTAGCTGTAACAGGAAGCATACCCCTTCATTATTTTGTCCAACGCCATAGGTCAGACATTCCAGTTCACTCACGCCTGAGTCGTTGCTCCTCCGGTTTGCATCGCCAGACATTGAGCCAGTCGGGCCAGGTTGGCCCACTTGCTCTAGTAAGACTTGCTAGCTATCACGCCTGGGCTTTTAGTGAGCCGAGCCATTGCCGTGATAATTATCCGAATCATAGAAGCCGTTGCGGGTTCCAAAAAATAAGCAGGAGACGGTAAAAATCCCGGTCAAAACAAGCAAAATTGTTTTTACGTCCATGGTGGTAAAGATTCTCTAGTAAAAATTGACGCCTAAAAGCTCAGTCAGAAAGGTGTGAATTTTCCCAAAACTTTAGTAGGCATTGTAAAACAGTTTTTAACGATCCTAAGAAAACCAATACTTTTTCAACAACTTCTGTGGAAAACCCTCAAAGCCTTTGTCTTTCTGCCTGCTCACCGATTCAGCCTGGCGCATCAGCGCAATCGTTTTTAACATCTCGCTGGTTGAGCCGTCCTGCTACCCAAGTCGCCCCTGATTTAATCGGTTGTACCCTTGTGCGCCAGTTGCCCAACGGCGATTGTCTGCGGGGGCAAATTGTCGAGACCGAAGCCTATGAAGCTGGAGATCCTGCCTGCCATGCCTATCGCCGGAAGACTGCTCGTAATGCGGTAATGTTTGGGCCAGCGGGGTTTAGCTACGTGTACCTGATTTATGGCATGTATCATTGCCTGAATGTTGTGACTGATCGCTCAGAGTTTGCCAGTGCCGTATTGATTCGGGCATTACAGCTAGAAACAATTCCCCGGTTAACAACTTCTAGGCGAGAATCACCCCATCGTCTGGCTGCAGGCCCGGGTAAACTGTGTCGAGTTCTCCAAATCGATCTCAGCCTCACTGCTCAGCCGCTACAGCCAGGGTCTTCCCTCTGGCTAGAACCTCGCTCAAATATCTTTAGGGATCGCTATCCCCAAGGTCAACCGCCCTTAGTCCAAACAACGAGAATTGGCTTATCCCAGGGGGTAGATCTCCCCTGGCGCTGGTATTTAGCCGACTCTCCTGCGGTTTCAAAGCGCTAAGGTAGATGGATTTAATCAAGTCAAGAATGTAGATGAATTCAGACAGCGTACTGAACGAACCGCAAAAAGACATAAAAAGGACTCCAAGAACGTGCTTTGCGCGCTTTGTATGGTTATTTCTACAGGTGATTCAACCCTCGTTTCTAAGGCAGAGACTTTGTGTGTCCTGAGAATCCCCTCTCATCCTGCTGCCCGATGGTACTAAATCCACCCAATACCAATCAATTGAGTTGCTCATACTGAGAATGGCTCAGGTGAGTCGCGGGTAATGGTAAACCACTCAGTAGGAACGCTATAATCATAAGAAGACTCTCAAGGGGCTGTAACGGTTTCGACGTTTTGGCGAACACTGTGTCGTGATTCAGGTCGAGAGCGGGCTAACTCTCGTAAATCAATGGCTCAAACATCGTACATGCGAACAACATCGTACCTTTTGCTCGTAAGGCTGCACCTGTTGCTGCTTAAATAACCACTCTCTGGTTCGAGCGTCTGCGATTTGACTCCGTTAAGGATTGCAGACTTAACCCCAACGGATGCACTAGTATGCTGCCTCTGGTCAGCTACTAGTTAAGACTTTACCAGAGCATCCCACCGTTAGGGATAAATAACGGTTCCCGCTGTGAGGGTTAGATCAGCTAAGCCTGTGAATGAGCGATACACCAATAACCAGAGCGGACACGGGTTCGACTCCCGTCAGCTCCATGCACTCAGGACATTACAATGTGTCGCTACGCAGAGGGTGGCTCTCTGCTGATTTAGCAGTACTTTGGCTGTGATACTAGGCAAGCGTTTTAACACGCTTGCATGGAAGGGAGATATGGGAGATTCTCTACTTAGCGCTCGGCGTAGGCTTGCATTGGTTCTTTGATAAAGCGGATGTAGAGGTGCTTAAAGGTTGATTTGATTACCCGTGGCAGAGCGAAATCAATCGGTACTAGCTTTTCTGGTAGTTGCCAGTCGGCAATTTGCAGATCTCGGGGTTGCAGGTGAGGAAACAAAATTTCATCCAGTTCAGGGCATAGCCCTAAGCGCTGGGAAGCTGCGACTGTCGGTACATGGGCTGGGTCAGCTCGGAGAATTTCCACCAATGCTCGATCCAGGGCAAAGACATTTGCTGATGCCCCCAACACATTCAGGCGGCGGGGTTCGCCGCCACTGGGGCCATTACCTTCATGCCCAACAATACCATCTACAATGGTTAGAGTAGGGTCAATGGCGCGGGCTGTTTCGACCAGCATTGCTCCGAAGCGATCGCGGTCTTTCCCAGCTTCCATATGCCACCAGGCTTTCATCTTACCAGGCACACAGCCAAAGAGATTCTTGACTCCCAGGGTCAGCGTTAACTGCACATGGGATTTGACTTTGGGAAGATTAATCACCACATCCGCCTCCATTGCTTCCTTAGAGAGGCGCAAATGGTTAAATTCGTTGCTCACCGTCTCGTAGCGATCGCCGTGAAACTCGATCAGGGGCAGCTTAAGTTCTTCAATCAGAGGCAAGTAACCATTGGCTTTGGCTACTCCGAGGGCACTACCAAAGGCAGGGCTGTCGCCCATAAAGGGGATGCCACCCGCCTGACGCACCAGTTGGGCCACACAATACACAATTTCGGGACGGGTCACACATTCCTTGCCAGGGCGGGCACCGGTTAATAGATTAGGTTTTAGCAAAACGCGATCACCCGGTTTAACAAAAGCGGCAATCCCCCCCAATGGCTCTAGCAGGGTCTCAAGCTGGGCTTGCAATTGAACGCGATCGTAGGATTGGGCACGCAGCAGGCTAACAACAGGTTGAGTCATTGGTTCAGTAGGTTTTATCAACAGCAATCAATTCAAAATACAGCCAGCACTTTCCCAACCGCTTAATGGTGCGCTCGACTGAGGGCCGTCACCCGTTCAGCAGAGTCAAAAACCCCTTCCCCCTGAATGCGATTCACCGAGGGACGCATCTCTACTTTTAAGATATTAGCGGTATTCACATAAACCGTCTGTTCTGCCAGATGCAGAATCCACCAGGGTTGATCCAAGGTGCGTCGCATTTCTTGTTGAACCTCCTGGCGAATCAGGCCATCTTCCACCGGGTCGTGCACATAAAAAGACTCGGTTTGGCCATTCACATAGTAGAACGTAATTTGAACGCGATTGGCTTCAGCTTCCATCAGAATCAACCCTCAAGTTTTTGTTTGGTGATTACCGTGACATCGGTTGTTTCTCAGCTCGGAATGCAATCAGCCTACTATGGAAACAACGTTTTGGCCGGGTAATGTTGCAGTTTGAATTCCGCATGGCGGCTGATGACGGGGGCTACTTGCTTCTTCTGCAGATAACCCCCGTCAATCCGCTCAGGCGGCGTTTTGCAATTCGCCCGTTTTCACCTGGAGCAGTTTTTTCTGAGCACCACGGATTACCTCTACCCTTAGGGTTTGGCCAAGCTGACTATGCTCGACAATATCCTGCAACTGCTCAGCCTTAGTGACGGGTTGCCCGTCAATTTGGGTGATAACGTCACCGCGACGCATCCCGGCGGTGGCCGCAGGAGTGTTTGGTAACACCCGCACAACAATTACCCCATTTACCTCTGGCACAGCAAAGGCAGAATTAGGGTCAGCATTATTCTGGCGAGCCAACTCTGGAGTCAAGGTGGTCATCTGTACGCCCAGGTAAGGGTGGGCTACTTTTTCACCCCGCGCCAGCTTATCCTTAATCTCCTTGGCTTTGTTGATTGGAATGGCAAACCCAATGCCCATGGCATCGGCTCGAATGGCTGTGTTAATCCCGATCACTTCCCCTTGAGCGTTGACTAGTGGCCCCCCGGAGTTCCCTGGGTTAATGGCGGCATCGGTCTGGATAAAGTCAAGCCGCTTATCGGGAATGCCAACCTGAGCACTGGAGCGCTTCAGGGTACTAATAATCCCTAAGGTAACCGTGTTATCCAGGCCCAGGGGGTTGCCAACTGCGATTGCCCAATCCCCTACCTGCACCTGATCCGAATCACCCAAGGTAACAGTAGGGAGTTTGTCACCCTTGATGGTTACGACCCCGAGGTCGGTCACTTCATCTACCCCAGTTACCTTGCCATCAAAGGTGCGCCCATCTTTGAGCGTCACGGTTACGCGATCGGCTCCATCCACCACATGGGCATTGGTGAGGATGATTCCACTGGAGTCAACAATAAAGCCTGAACCCTGGCCGCGCAGCATTTCCTGCCGAGGACGGCTAAACTCATCGCCAAAAAAGTTGCGAAAGAACGGATCTTGCAAAAAGGGATCGGGAATTTGCCGGGTCACTGTACGTTCTGTGTCAATCCGAACCACAGCCGCACCCACCTGGTTCACTGCTTGAGCAACAAAACTCGTTGCCCCAGAGTTTGCTGCCGCACTCGTTGGAACCAGTGCCAACGGTAGAATTGGGCTTGCTAGTGCTAAAGGAATTGGCAGTGCCAATAAACAGAGCAAACTGGCGCACAGAACTACACCTATTTTGGCAGTGAAAGAAGCAAAGGGATTTTGGAATCGCATAGCAGCCAACATCTTTGAATCCAACTTTCAGTCTATTCTGGCAAAGATTTTGCCTTCTCAACAATTCTCCCTGCCGGTCAAGACCGGGAATTCGGGCTAGAATCACAGATAAACCTATTGACCGAGTTTTGATGACTGCGATCGACCACTCTGCCAGCCAGGATCATGATGTGCTGCCCCCGATTCATAGCCATGAAGGGGCAGGGCATCCTCACATTCACAGTGAAGAATCCCTCCGTCGAGTTGTGAATCGGCTTTCTCGGATTGAGGGCCATATCCGTGGGATCAAGACGATGCTCCAGGAGAGTCGCTCTTGCCCAGATGTGTTGGTGCAGATTGCGGCTGTTCGTGGTGCTTTAGATCGGGTTGCGCGGATTGTGTTGGATGAGCACCTGACTGAGTGTATTGCCCGTGCCGCCCAAGAAGGCAATATTGATGCTGAGATTGAAGAACTCAAGGCGGCCCTTGATCGTTTCTTGCTGTAACCCGTTGGATAGTCAACCCATGGGATGAACCCATAGGTAAGTCCCAGCAGGTATTGCGCCTGGAAGGGCGGGGAATGAACGAGAAAGACCAAAAGAATGAATAAAAAGAAAGACCGCGATTTCACCCAGAGGGGTGGGGAATGAACCGAAAGGGCTGCAAGACATAAGTGTACCCTGAAGCCCTACTTCCGCTCAGGATGGAGGGTTGCCTGACAGGTGCTACCCATCTGATTAATTGTTCCAATAAGTTGATAGAGACGGCCTAGGTCGCGCTGGTTAAAGTGCAACACTAGGCGCGAAACCCCTACTTGGGCTTCCTGAGCTTCTTGGGGAAGGGGGGAGGTTTGCTCAATTTTGCCTTTCACTAAAATGTCGCTAAATTTCTTGTTCAGCAGTTCCACATCTTCAGCGCATAATTCTGAATTCAGGCGAATCACCAGACGATTGCCAACATACCGACAAGAGTGAAAAACTCGGTAAAACTGAGCGATCGCCTCACAGGCCACATTCAGATCGTCAGTGATCGTGTAGATGTTGGGGTCTTCGGGGCTAATCAAGCCCCGCTTTAACAATTGTCCTTGAATGTAAGCCTGCCAATCATGCCAGTAATCTCCACCAGGCTTATCGATCAACACAAGAGGGACAGGGGAAGACTTGCCGGTTTGGCAAAGGGTCAGGCATTCAAATGCTTCATCCTGGGTGCCAAACCCCCCTGGAAACAGAGCCAGCGCATCACTTTCCTTCAGAAAGAATAGCTTGCGCGTAAAGAAATATTTGAAAGGAACGAGTTTAGTGCCATCAATATGGGGGTTTGCCCCTTGCTCAAAGGGCAACTGAATGTTGAGTCCAAAGGACTTGTCCTTTCCGGCTCCTTCATTGCCTGCCTGCATAATCCCCCCCCCAGCGCCGGTAATGACCATAAAGCCATAATCGACAATACGGCGAGCAAATTCCTTAGCCATCTGGTATTCGGTTGTGTCTGAATGGATGCGGGCAGAGCCAAAAATCGCGATTTTACGAATGTGGCGATAGGGGTAAAAGGTGATAAAGGCTTGCTCCATATCGCGCAAAGCCGCGTTGCAAATTTTCCAGTCAAGCCGATCAATTTCCTCATCGGCCATTCGGACGATGGCCGCTAAAGCAAGTTGAATCAATTCCCCGTGCTTATGGTAAGGCAGGCGTTCGAGCAAATCCGATAAATCGCTTTGCAATGCCTCAAAGGGATGGGGTAAAGAAGCAGGGATCATGGAGTCCTCCAAACTGGCGATCCCCATTTTATCGGGATTTTCTTCGGTTTCGACGCATCTGGCCTAATCAAAAACGCCCTAGTACTTAAGACTAGGGCGTGCGCAGCCCAATCCGAAGGAAGGGATTTGATCGAACGAGAGGGCTGACTAAACGTGCTTTTCTAGGATATTTGCCAGGGTTGTCTTGGGAACGGCCCCAACCACCATATCGACCCGCTGCCCACCCTTAAAAATCATCAGCGTGGGGATGCTACGGATGCCATATTGACTCGCAACACTGGGGTTTTCGTCAGTGTTGACTTTAACAACCTTCACCTTGCCTTCGTACTGGGAAGCAATTTCATCGACAATCGGTGCCACCATCCGGCAGGGTCCGCACCAAGGTGCCCAGAAATCAACTAAAACGGGTACTTCGCTTTCAAGAACCTCTGGTTTAAACGTTTCGTCTGTCACGGAAGCGGCTGCTGACATCTCCAAATCCTTGCCTAATTTACTATGTGACCGAATCTTACCATAGCGAAAAACAATGCTTTCGCATGTAAGGCTGATACAGAGTTTAATAAAAGCGGGGGGGCCGTGGCTGCCAACTAAATTGAGCAACCAAATGCACCAATTTAATGGAAAATCCCTGAATGGGGGTTCAAATCATGGCTGGCTATGAGGTTGGCAGGGGTATGGCCACAATCGAATAGCTGGCGGATAGAAGCTAAGAATAAGAGTGGGGCGTGAGTGCTTGAGCGCTGTAGGGTTCACAATGAACCAGAGCTTCGCCTTAAAGTCATTGCTTGACGACAGAGTAATGGGTGCGGAATTAGCCCGCAGATTCTTTCAGCGGTCGAGTTCCTGTTGCTGAAGGTGCTTGGGGTTTGGGGCAGCGAAAGAGCTGGTAGGTGTAGCCATCCACAGAGGGTGGGCGGGTGCTGGTTGTTTCAGGGCGCAAGTGAATGCGGTTACAGTCACCCACAGCGGGGATTTGAGCTAAGCCCCGGTAGTTGATCAGCCAGAGGTCAAGTGCCTCTGATCGGGTTGCGATCGCCTGCTGCAATGGCAGAGAAGGAGCCTGACACGCCTGGGACTCGCAGGCCAGATGGTCTAGATAGTAGGAGGTTTTTGGCAGGGCATCCGCCTGCTGTCGCCGTTCCCAAGCAATTCCCATTAACCGTCCTGTTTGTCCATGGGTTTGGTGGGCAATGGCAATCAGGGCGGGGTGCTGGGCCCAGGTTTGCAGCGCCTGAGTCACACTATCGGGGCGATGCACCTTTTGGTAGCCGAGATTCGTCACCACCAGGCTGCTACCGACAAGACCCATCAGCAGCGTGAGCGCAATCGTCACCGGAACTTTACGAGTTCCCCAGGGAGAGCGATAGGGGGATGGGGTAGAACGGGTGCCCAGGGCAAAGGCAAGTAGCAATAGGATTCCTGGAAAGTAAACAAAACCATAGCGGAGACCACGGGTGATACTTGCGCCTAGAGCGTACTCCAGGATGAGTATCAGGGCGATCGCCCCCAGCACAAACCCAACCATTGCCCGGTACTGTTGCTTGACCGGGGAAGAGACCTCTGCCGGGAAGCGTTGCCGGTACAAGCTCCAGAGTAAACCCATCATAAAGGCCAGCATGCCCACCACCGAGGCGACTCTTACAGGGCGCGGCACCTCTTGCAGGGGGAGCAGAGTCACCATGGTGATGGTCATTGCGGCAATGTTTCCTAGCGGTTGCAAGGCTGTTGCCCAGCCCTGACTCGGCTCAAATACCCAGCGGGTAAGCTCACTATTCAAGCCATTGCGCCAGAAGGGAAGCCAGACCAAGCCGCCAGCCAAGGTGCCGATCGCCACTTGATCTAACCGACAGCCCCACAGTGCCAGACGTTGACTCGACTTGCCCTGCGGGCGCACGGCCTGCGATGCCGTTGTTGATCCAGTCAGGTTCAATACCCAGAGGAGGGCAATTCCTTCTGCGAGCAGCGTCAACGCAAAAAAGTAGTGGGTAGCCATACCCAGACAGTTACAACCCACCCAGCTTAAAACCAGCCAGTGGGGTAATTTTTTCCGCTGGGGGGAGGCTGTCGCTTCCCTCTCCTGTTGCAAATACCGCAGAGCCAGGGCCAGGCATGCCAGGGAGGCAATCATCCAGAGAAGGGGAAGCGTATAGTGCCGGGCCTCCTGGGCCAGGTAAACCCCGAAGGGCGAAACAGCCATCAGAGCCGCCGCGAGTTGACCCGTCTGAAGCGAATTAAACGCTAAGAAGCCTAAACCAAACATGGCTGGAATGGTTAAAACACCCACGCTTGCTGCCAGCGATCGCGCCACCCATGCTGATACGAAGCCCTCCTGGCTTCCCCATAGCTGTAACCACCAATGGGTCAAAACGAAGTAAAGAGGCGGATGGTTGCTTTCTTGCATTAACTGCTGCACCACCTCTGGCACTGTTCCTAAGGGCTGAACCCGGAGTGGTTCGAGCAATTGGTTTGAGGTTAAAACCTGGTCGAGCGGAATAGTGCGAAAACTATGCCCCAAACTAAAGACCAAGGTGGCAAATTCATCAGTCCAGACAGGCTTATCCCCCAGATTCCAAAATCGCAGTAGCGCCCCTAAGACCATCCAGATACCCAGCAGACTGACGTGCACCCAGAGAGAGTTTTGAAATTGTCGCGATCGCACCTTAACTATCACCCCTAACACCGCCCCAATCTTCCCAGATTTCTTTAAATTTCTCTAGATTTCTTTACCATGTAGCACTTTTTACTTACCTTGCTCTTACTCACCTTAATAGCGAAGCAAACACCTGGACAGCACCTAATAATCGTTTAGTAAACGACCCCAGAAATCAGGTAACTGTTCAGGTAGCGTGGCCCACGCCCGCCCTGAGAAGGTTGCATTTTGCATTCCCCGTAGCCAATGGAGCAGAATCTAGAAAACAAGGATGCACCTGCCCTGCGAAGGTTGGCTTTGTCTGGTCTACATCTTGAGTCGCCAGGGCTTTTCTTCACTCCTGTTGCAAGTTGAGTGGGTCTCTTGGTTCGGTAAAACCCCCTCAGTATGGTTGAGTTTCCCCTATTACAACGCTAGAAGCGATTACCCATAATAGAAGTGTCAGTTGGATTGCTTTGAAAACTGTTACTGAGTGAGGTGACTGGTATGTTAGTTCGTTACTGGCAACCCCTAAGAGAATTTGAAACACTCCGTCAACAAATGGATCGAGTGTTTGATGAGTTGACTCAAGCAACCAGTGGGGAAACAACCACATGGGCACCGGCTATTGAGCTTAAAGAAAATGGTGATGCCCTGGTGCTGCGGGCACAACTCCCTGGCATTGAAGGGAAAGATCTCGACGTACAGGTAACTCGAGAAGCGGTGGCTATTTCTGGTGAATATCGCTCGGAAACAAAAGAATCTGATAAGGGTTTCCTTCGTTCCGAGTTCCGTTATGGCAAGTTCCATCGGGTCATTCCTCTGCCGGTTGCGGTTGAAAATGATCAGGTGACAGCCGATTTCAAGGATGGCATCTTGAGTCTGACATTACCGAAGGTAAAAGAGGCCCGTAATCGAGTCGTTAAATTGAATCTTGCTGGGGAAGAAAAAGTCATTGAAGGGGAAACTCAAGAAGGTTAACACCGTTACCGGTTGTGGCAATTCAATCGGGGTCAGGGGCAGATTGTTTGGGAGCCTTCTTGCTGACTCCGCCTTTCGCAGGGTTTGTCACCGGGACAACATTTAAGGGAGCGACGGAGTAACTCCTTTCCAGTGAATAACGTTTGAGGGCAAGCGCAGGCTTGCCTTTTTTCTTTTTTATTTACGAATGTTCAGATTCAACTTCTTCAACTTCACTGCTTACCAAGCGTATTGAATTTCGCCTGCCTGAATTTTGTCCCAAATCAACTGGCGACAAGGCTCCAGTTCTTCAACTAAAACTTTGCCATCAGCATTTATGCTGGCATTGATACGAGTCGTCTCGTCTAACGTTGCATAGCCATCGGCGATCGCTTTGGTCAAAACGCTTAGGACAAAACTAAGCGCTCAGCCATCAATTCTAGGTAAGACTTCCTGACTTGCGATCGCGATAAGACTCCTGAGAATTTTAAGCTGGACTCGGTTTAGTGGAGTTTCCTGTGCTCGGGCAACCCGCCTAAGCCCGACATTTCAGCAGACTTCCCTAATCCAGCCAGGTACCTCCTAGGCTAAAGCCTGCTGCACGAGCTGCACAAGCTTATAGGCGGCTCCAGGGGCACCTCGTGCCTGGCGCAGGCGCGATCGCATTGCTTCCAAAGTCGCTGGCTCCTGCAAGTATGTCAGCACCCGTTGGGCTATGGTTTGAGGTTCTAATTCTCCGACCAATTCCGGCACAATTTCTTCTCCGGCCCAGATATTGGGCCAAGCCAGCAACCGCCCTTGGCGCAAAAAAGCCTGATTAATCCAGCGCGCCAGGAGTGCCCCTACCCCTGGCAAGTTCACTAGCATGCCTGGTAACCCATCCCAGGCCCGCATCACATCAAGCTGTTGAGTTGGCAATAGCACTATCATCGGTACGGTCAAAGCGCCTAGCTCTGCGGTATTTGCTCCAACGGTGGTCAGGCAAAGGCTACACTGCCGCAACGACTGATAGGCAGGGAATTCTTGCCATAACTCTATTTGGACTCCCCGATTGGTCTTGAGATAGGAGGGTTGGGGCGCTGGGGGGGTGACTAACTCTGCTCTTCCCCAACCAAATTTTTGAATCATGGGGTTGCGCTCTGGATCTGCGTAGCCGAGCAGATCGACCAGGGGAAGGGCTGGGGCAACTGGAATGGCAAAGCGGATTTGAGGCAGAGTCTGGGCAATCTCTTCGGCGATCGCCAGCATCAGGGGTAGCCCCAGGGTCAGTTTCATTGGCTTAGACCCTGGTAGCAAACCAATTAAAGGGGCACTGGGTGATTCCCTCGACTCAACGCCGGGTTCTAAAGCCTCGACTGGCTCCTGAAAATCGGCTTGTTTTCCGGCCTCTGCCATTAAATCCCCAATGATGGTGAATTTGCGAAGTAAAGCAGGGGAGACCTGTTTTAGAACGTCTCCATTCATCACCCCAAAATAATCCACCCAGCGATGCCAGCGAGCTTCCCACTCGGCATAAACCACCGTTTTGTAGCCCAGGCGTTTGCCAATCACAACTGGAAAAAACTGATCACCTCCTAAAAACACGACAACGCCCTGAGAACGCCAGTCCCAGTTATTCTGGGTTTTGCCCCAGAGGAGGAAAGGAAAGAAATGATTCGCTGCCTGTACCCGATCCACTTCTGGATAGCTCTCGGCGATCGCGGCTTCTCGCCCACTGGCATTGGCACAAGGGGAAAGCACAACCGAAATTCTCACCTGAGAACGATCTGTGCCGAGTTGTTGCCGCAGTTCCTGCAGCACGGGCTTGACCCAAGTGGCTAACTCCCCCGGCCCATTGGAAAGAATTAAAATATCAACCGGCTGCTGCATGGGCCTGCTCCTATGGCTGCTGTCGGTTAGAATACCTGGGTTTTGGGGCGATCGCACATGCCGATTGGCAATGGTAGCGCTGAAGCGCTGCCACAAGGGCAAAATGCACCCCGCCTCCTATCTGTTCATTTGCTAGTAATCGTGGCATTCTGGGAGGCTGGAGGCAATAGTGATTCAGCAATAGGCAAACGGTTGACAAGGAGAAAGGCATGGTTATTTGGGTCAATGAACAACGCGATCCTTCTGGGATTCTTTACGCTTGTATTGCCAGTTGCAGTGAAGAGCATGCTCAGGCCTGCCATCAGTCTTTCCAGGAAAACCTGACGGAAGCCCAAAAGGCAGCAGGATGGACAGTGCAGATGCATCAAGTTAAAACTTGGGATGAGGTACCTGCCAGTGCCTTGAAGTTAGACTAGTGCCGCTACGCGGAATTCAAAATGCTCAATGCAAACCATCGAAGCAATAAACCCGAAAAATGCGCTTTGCGATCGCAAGGTTTGGCTATCCTCTAGCAAAACCGGGCGATTCATTGCAGGCTTTGATCCACTTCTCTCCGATTCTCAACTTCCTGTTTCCCAAAAGGCGCAAGCCCGCCTCGACAGGTTCTTCTAGCGAGCTTGTGAAAGAACTGTATGAGCGACTCTTTTATTCCTAGTTAACCTGCAAAATCCCAAAGGGACTCAGTGAGAACATTGGCTGATTACCTAATCCCAGGAAAGTCCCAACAGGAAAGAAAGAAATTTCGTTGTTGTGTATAAACGTTAAGAGTCAGAATGATTGCTTAACAAAAGTTTTCTTTTCCCTGTTTTCGTGAAGACTTATCAGATTCAGCTTTTGGGCGATCGCGGCCAATTTCGACCAAATCTACTTTATATAAGTTCAATAATAATGAGCAATTACTTTGATCAGTCAATTGTTCTAGACATCTTAAATCTGCTTGAAAAGAAAGGATTTTATTGATTTTTTCGTGTAACAAACCCTGTCAAATAGTCAAACAAAAATTAACGAAGAAACCCTGGAAAAACAAGAACGAATGTAAATAATATGAGCGTAGGTAGAGAGTTTTCTACTTTTCATACTGTCGTTTTGCATTTATACAACCATGACCACTACGATTCAACGTCGCGAAAGCGGTAACTCGTGGGATCGGTTTTGTAACTGGGTGACCAGCACTGATAACCGCCTGTATGTCGGCTGGTTCGGCGTGTTGATGATCCCCACCCTGCTAACCGCGACCACCTGCTTCATCATCGCCTTCATCGCGGCACCTCCCGTAGACATCGACGGGATTCGTGAGCCTGTTGCCGGTTCCTTGCTCTATGGCAACAACATCATCTCTGGAGCGGTTGTCCCCTCCAGCAACGCCATCGGTCTGCACTTCTACCCCATCTGGGAAGCCGCCTCTCTGGATGAGTGGCTGTACAACGGTGGCCCCTATGAGCTGATTGTTTGCCATTTCTTGATTGGTATCGCCTGCTACATGGGTCGGCAGTGGGAACTGTCCTACCGGTTAGGGATGCGTCCGTGGATCTGCGTTGCCTACAGCGCTCCTCTGGCGGCCGCCACTTCTGTGTTCTTGATCTACCCCATCGGCCAAGGTTCCTTCTCCGACGGGATGCCCTTGGGTATTTCTGGCACCTTCAACTTCATGTTCGTGTTCCAAGCCGAGCACAACATTTTGATGCATCCCTTCCACATGTTGGGAGTGGCTGGTGTGTTTGGTGGCAGCTTGTTTTCGGCAATGCACGGCTCGTTGGTGACCTCCAGCTTGGTGCGTGAGACCACCGAAACCGAGTCACAGAACTACGGGTACAAGTTTGGTCAAGAGGAAGAGACCT
>Ga0272446_1003382_pt1 | contig 20198 bp, 8 predicted proteins | sample YNPCB0061_FD_194587 | JGI IMG/M metagenome (GOLD analysis project Ga0272446, IMG submission 194587) | Hot spring microbial mat communities from Yellowstone National Park, WY, United States - YNP-CB-006-1 | ecosystem: Environmental > Aquatic > Thermal springs > Hot (42-90C) > Sediment | place...
ACGACACGTTCGACAGCACGATGCTGCTAAACGACGTGCCTGTCCCATTGTTCACCAACACCGTCACCGAATTCCCCCCTTCGTTAGCTACCACCATATCCACGTCCCCATCACCGTCAAGGTCTCCCGATGCTATGCCTGATGGTGTGCTACCCACACTAAGGTTGTGCCACGAACGCAAACTTGCCAGATTCGTGCCTTGCAGCAGCGTTACCGTATTTGAACCGCGATTTGCCACCGCTACGTCCATTGCTCCGTCGTTGTCAAAATCCGCAATGCTCAAGGCTTGAGGGTTTGTGCCAACAGCGATAGTTTGCACCACAGCAACTGTGCCACCAAAGTTTCTGAGCAACGATACCGTGCCAGAGCCAGCATTGACCACAACAAGGTCTTGACTGCCATCAGCATCCATATCCGCAGCAGCCACCGCTACGGGCTCTGTTCCCACCGATACTGGCGATCCCGTAAACGTCGTCGAAAAATTTCCCCCGCCTGTGTTACGCAGCAGTGCCACGGCGTTTGTGCCAGCATTTGCCGTTACCACGTCCAGATTGCCATCACCGTCCAGGTCTGCAAGCACCACAGCACGCGGATTTGAACCCGCCGCGCCCACCGTGATGATGCCTGTAGGCAGAGGATGTACCGGGCTGAACAAGCCGTTGCCTGTGTTTTGGAAGCCACGAAGCGTGTTTGAAGCACTTTCCGCCACGAGCATATCAAGGTCGCCATCGTTATCGACATCGCCCAGCGCAATGGCTTGTGGTGCAGCAAAACTGCTCAGACGGCGCGTTTCCAGAAAATTTCCCGGTCCCACGCCAGATGCCGCACGGAAACTTGACACAAACGGACGGGCTGAAAGCAATGCCGTATTTTGAGCATTGGTAACGCTGACCATAACCACTTCGTTTGGATGCAACGGACGTGCAGGTGTAAAGCCCAGTACACGCGGCAGCCCCGGATTGTAGCTAAACGTCCCGCCCTGCGCTGATAAGTTGCCCGACACATTCCCATGAAAACGTAATACCGTCGGAGCGGCACTACCTGGGTTCATGTTTTGGTTGTAGGTGAGTGCTATGGCACCATTGCGGGCTGCCGACGATGCGTTCTGTGCGGGGTTCATACTCACAAATAAGGGCTGTGCAACTACGCTGCCCACAGCAAAAAACACGGGAACACCAAGCCCACCAAGCGGCACGCTTGCACTGTTGGTGCGGAGGTCAGACGAAAAGACCGTTGAGGCTACGGGCGTGTAGATACCACCTGACGCTGCTGCGCTGCCCAGCATATCCATTGGTAGCAGTATTGGTGCGGTGCGGGTGAACTGTAATTGTCCGCCCGTAAAATTGCCCGCATTGTGCTGCACACGCCAGTATTCTGACGTACTCACGGCGGTCATGCCCATCCCCGGTGTGCCGCCCGGGTCGCCGTCAAAGGCTTCTACTTCGAGTTCTGGCGGTGTTGGTGTACCATTGTACGTGACCAAGGTCATTGGCAAATATCGCCCTGATTTTCCTACGGGAAACCCATAGCTCATGCCCGCACCAGAGGCAGCTAAACGCCTGACCACAGGTCCTACCACGTGCGAAAGCGCATCGCCACCAACAATTGCCGTCGGTGCGGTGTTGGTCACCGAAAGAAGATGTGCTGGACTTGTTTGGATGTATCCTTGTGTCAAATTGAGCGCACCTGTGTTTGCAATTACCAGCGGCGCACCCAACACCAGCGTTGCACCCGAACGGTTCATCGTTAGCGTTCCCAACGCTCCAGCAATCAGCGCGTTGCCAGTCATTGCACCCGTGCCTTGCAGCACCAGTGCAGAGGTGGGCAAAGTATTGATTGTGGCTGCACCAAAATTCACGATGCTCTGTATGCCTAACGCTCGTCCTGCTATATCGAGCACTCCGCTTTGTAAGTTCATGCTGCCACTAACGTCCCGATTGCCTGCGAGCGTGATGCTGCCTGCTGACGCAGCCACAACCAGATTGCCTGGCATAGGCTGAGGAAATTCTGCGCCCGACACAACACTACTTGCCCCAGAGTACCGCAGCACACCGCCCGCGCTGTACGCCACGTCCGTTCCTGCCACAGCCACCGTACCGCCCACATCCAGCGTCGCGCCCGGCGCAACGGTTACGCTACCGTTGTTGGTCAGCAGTGCTGACCCGGACAACGAAAATACACCATTGGCGATGGCAAGACCCGTCATCGGCGCAATCGCACGGCTCGCGGTCAAGACCACAGGCGCGCCTGCCGGTTTGTCCACCACCACATTGGCTGCAATGGACGGAACAGCCCATGCCTGCTCCGTGGCGGGAAGCAGTTTGGCGTTCGCACCTTCAAAGCGCAATTGCGCTGTGGGAGCGTAATTCACCGCATTGGCACCAATCACGCTGCCCGTGCCATCTAATGCCAGTGTTGCTGCTCCCGCCACGGTCATAGTACCGTTGTTGGTGAGCGTCAATCCGTTGTTCACTGTCAGTTTTCCGTTGGGCTGCACGTTGAGCGTTGCCCCTGCACCAAGCGTCAAAGGCAAGGTCATGGGCTGGGTGGCAGTACCACTCTCAACGACGAAGGTCGTGCCGGGCGTGGTGAAATTTGCCGCTGGCGTGCCCAAGCCCGCACCGGGCGTAGTTCCCCAACTGCTGGGCAGCGATGGGTCTAAGCCTGCTTCGTAATAAAAGATACCTAGCACCTCACCCACCGCAAAATACGTCGGCGCGGCAAGATTGTCCGCCACCGAACGCATGAGTGTTGGGGGCGTGCCGCCGATAAAGGTATTTGTGCCGTTCGAGGAATACGTCCCGCCAAGCGGAGGTGTCGTTGAAGAACCGATAAGATTTGTTGCCGTTAAACCCGTTTTTCCCACTTGTACGAGTGCATGAGAAAATGTGCCGCTCGCTACTTGCCCACGCCAGTATTCCGTCGCGCTCAGTGGTGCAGCTATGGTTGTGCCGTCGGGTGTGCCGCCACTTGAAGTGTTGTAGGCTTCGGCTTCCACCACCGCGCTTACGCTGCCCGCAGCAGGATTCACCACCGCAAACGGCAGATACGCTCCGCCTTTGCCGATGGGGAACAGCCACGTTCCCGCGCCGCCCACGTTAGGCAGCGCACGCCGCATCGGTCCGCTCACATATGAACTTGCTGAACCACCCGCTATTGCCCCAACAGCTGTGTTGCCCACTGTGAGCATCGCTGCTGCTGAGGTCGTAATATTCCCGCTTGCCATATTCAGTGCATTGACCGTCGTTGCTGCACTCAATGTTACATTCGCGGTATTCATGATGATACCCCCGCCCATCGCGGTCGGAAGCGACGGCTGTGAACTTGCTCCTGTCCAGTTGCCCGCATATGCAAGCCATGTACCCGCGGCATAGTTGATAATCCCCGCACCCGTAACACTCCCCGTCAGACCACAGCCACTGGGACCCACAAGATGAATGAGTCCTGATGCCCCGTTGACGTTCAGCGTAGCACCTGCATTGACCACCAGACTCGGACCGCCCACCCACAACTCGTTTGTCAACGAGTGCGTACCTGCGCCCGCCAAGGTCAATGTTGTGCCGCACATCGTCACACGACTGGCAGCCGAAAACACACCATTGACTTGAAGATTGGAGTTTACTCTGGATGCACCAGTTCCTATCGTTGTCAGGTTATTCACCTGTGCTGTTGCGATGTTGATGTCGCGCTCTGTGCCCGACGGCGGAAGAGGATTAAAAATATAATTGGCAGCAGGCGACCACAGGCGCGTTCCCGTGTTGGTGATAGCTCCCCCGTTGAAACCTGTGGCATTGTTTGCCTGAAGCGTTCCGCCTGCTTGCAAATCGAAATTGCCCGCGCCTGCCACAGCAAACCCACCCACGTTCAGCGTTCCGCCCGCAGCCACTTGGAGCGTTACGCCCGCGCCAAGAGTGATATTTGCCGTTGGAGCGGCGGTTGCGTAGGTGTTCGGCACGATAAAGGTCGAGCCAGACGTGGTGAAGTTTGTGGCTTGTGTGCCTGTGCCACCGATGTTCGTCCACCAGTTCGTTGCCACACTCGGGTCGCCCGAAAAGTAGTAATACGTTGTCATTGCCGCCCCCACCGCAAAATACGTCGGCGAGGCAAGCGTAGTGGTTGCTGTGCGTGTGAGCGACGACACACCCGTCAGCGTCCCCACGCTGTTTGCACCATTCGAGGAATACGCAGCAACAGTAGGGGGAGCAGTGGTGCTCGAACCCAGAAGATTCGCCGCCGTGAGACCTGCTCGTGCCGCCTGCATCAAGCCGCCAGTGAACGTCCCGCTTATCACCTCCGCACGCCAGTATTCACCGCCAAGCGGTCCCAGCATTGTTACCCCGTCTGCCGAACCGCCTACGGGCGTGGTGTCGTAAACCTCCACTTCTATCACCGCACCGCCTGTGGTGGCGGGGTCGTTCACCGCAAACGGCATGTACATTCCGCCTTTGCCCACAGGAAACAGCCACTGCCCTGCGCTTGCACCGGATGGCAAGGCGCGGCGAAGCGGTCCTTGAATCGAGCCGCCCGTGCGTGTTACCGCAGCCGCAGCCGTATTTGCTACGGTGAGCGGGTTCGTCGTTGTGGCTAACACACCATTGTTCAGAATCAAGCTGCCGTTCAGCGTTGTAGCAGCGTTCAGGCTGATAGTTCCCACACCATTCATACGCAGATTACCGTTCATCGTTGTCGGCAGTTCTGCGCCCGTTGTTGCCGGCAGCGATACGGGCGCAGTGTAGCGCAGTTCACTTCCCGGTTGATACTGGGGCGGTGTCCCCGTAAAGCGTCCAGTGGTACCGGTTCGGTACGTGATAGTTCCATTAACGGTCATCGTGTTGTTATTGATTACCTGTGCGGTGGCAGAGTTAAGAAACAAATTTGCGCCGGTAGCAATGGAACTCGGTCCGTTCAGCGTGAGGGTAAAATTGAGCGGATACAACTCCCCGCTCAGAATAGACAGGCTACCGCTCAACGTCAGGTTCACCGTTGAGAGAATCCACTGCCCACCAGCACCCGCATCAATCGTAACATTGGCAGCTTGTGTGATGGCGGGTCTGTTGGTTGTGCCGCTTAAGCGCATATTATTGCCCGAAGATGCGCCGAAAACGTAGTTGGCGGTGGGGCTGTACGACAACACCACAGAGCTTGGCGTACCAGCCGTTATCTGCACCGCACCAAGGTTATCCACCCCTGCCATACCACCATGAATACCGTCGGTGTGGCGCGTCATGAGTGTCGCGCCGCTTTGGAGGGTAAACGCGCTGCCGTTGCCCGCAAACTGCACGGCAAAGGTCTGCGTGTTCAGCGTTGCGCCGCTTTGCACGATGAGCGTTACGGCGTTTGCGCCGGCACCGAAAGGCAGATTTGCCGTCAGCATTGCCGTTGCGCCGTTTTCCACAACAAAGATAGAGCCGGCAGTGGTAAAGTTCGGTGCGGCGGTGCCGTAACCCGCTCCGGGCGTAGTGTCCCAGTTCAGAGGATTATTCGCATCACCTGCGAACATGTTGGCGTTGTTGTAGTAGTACGTCGTTGAGGCTGTCCCGATGGCGTAAAAGCTATTGCCTGCCCCAAGCGGCGCAAACGCTGTTGTATTGCGAATGGTTGTTGCCGTTGGCACAGTCGTTGCAAAGGCATCATATGTGCCGTTTGCCGTACCAGAACTGCCGAGAATGAATCCCGTCGTCGCCGGAACACGGGTGAAGGTAAGGGTTGCGCCATTGACAGGCAGAGAGGCATTCACCCGCCAGTATTCGGTGGCACTCAGCCCCGTGATACCTGTTCCCGCAGTACCCGGACAGGCAGCATTAAACGGCTCGACCGTAACGACCGTTGAAACGGGCGCAGAGGTGTACGCGAGCGCAACGGGAGTGTATGTTGCCGCCGAACCGCCACCAACAGGAAACTGATACGTTCCCCCGCCCGTCTGAATGGCGCGTGCAAGAGGACCGCGCACGTGTGCAGTGCCGCTTGGTGTGCCGCTGATAGCTGTGGGTGAGGTATTTGCGACAGTAAGAAGGTTCGTGGGCGTGGTTTGAAGAAATCCACCACCGGTGTTAAAATTGAGAACGCCGTTCAGCGTCGTTGGTGCGCCGAGCGTTACCACTAAGACTCCCATCGGCGTGCTGCTCATGGCGATACTGCCCGCCATCGTCGAGGGCAGTTCCAAACCCGTTGTGAGCGCAGTATTGCCAATGTATCCCAGAATCCCGCCCGTTGCATAGCTTATTGGCTGCCCCGTAACGAAGTTCACCGTTGCACCCGGATTTCCCACAAGAAACTGCCCCGTCGCACCGACAGCAAGCGGTGTAACGGCATTGTTGTTAGCAAGGGTAAAATTCGTGTTCAGTTCTAACGTTCCTTGTATAATCTGGCTTCCCGGACCATCGAGCGTAAGGATTTGCCCCGGACTCCCACTCAAGAGCCGCAGACCATTGCCGGCGGTGGTGTTAATCGTGAGCATGCCCGACAGGCTTAATCCCGTGGAAAGTACCGTCATGCCACCACCGGTGCGCGTAAGGTTTTGCGCTTGGGTGATAGCGGGTTTGTTCGGCGCGACGGCAGCAAAGTTCGCGTTCGCCGCCGCCGCCGGGTTCAGGATATAACTTGCCGTCGGGCTGTACGTAATCGTTCCCGTTACTTGAATTGTGCCGGTAGCAGCCGATGTACCATTTACGCCGGCAATATTGGCGGTTTGAAGCGTTCCGCCTGCTTGCAGGTCAAAAGCGCCCGCGCCCGTGACGGCAAACGTTGCCATATTCAGCGTTCCGCCCGCAGCCACTTGCAGCGTTACGCCCGCGCCAAGAGTGATGTTTGCCGTTGGAGCGGCGGTTGCATAGCCGTTTGGAACGATAAACGTCCAGCCCGATGTCGTGAAGTCTGTGGCTTGTATGCCCGTGCCGCCGATATTGCTCCACCAACTCGTTGCCGAATTTGGGTTGCCCGAAAAGTAGTAGTATGTGGTGGGAACCACGCGCGTCCCAACAGCAAAGAAGTTTGGCGAAGAGAGCGTTTGTGGGGTGTTTTGGGTAATTTCATCGGGATTGGGTGCGCCGTTATATGTTGTGAATGCAGGTGCGGCGTACGGTCCGCCAACGGCTGTTGCTGAACCGATAGTTTGGGTGGCGGCGAGCGTTGTTCTGGCAACGCGCATGAGCCCATTGAGGAACGTCGGTCCGCCGATTTCGCTCACGCGCCAGTACTCGCTTGTAGAAATTGTCCCCGTTTGAATGGTTACGCCATCAGCTGTGCCTGCGGGACTGGTGTCGAAGGCTTCCACTTCCACCATCGAAACCCCACTGGTGGTGGGGTCGATAATAGAAAACGGCAGATTTGTTGCACCTTTGCCCACAGGGAAAAGCCACGTACCGGTGTTCGCGCCCGCAGGTATAGCACGGCGCAGAGGACCTTGCACATAACTAAAACCGCCACCAAGCACCGCACCGGCAGCCGAATTGTTGATGGTGAGCATATTTGCCACAGAAGTAGCAAGAGGAGAATTGCCGGTGCTCAAACCCAGAACACCCGAGTTATTGACAGACGTAGCAGCACCAAGAGTAATAACGCCGGCAGCGGAACCACCAGCGATACGGAGAATCCCATCCATTGCGCTCGGCAATTCTCGCCCTGTGGTGCGCGGTGCTGTGATGCCACTATATTCCAATATTCCACCTGTTTGGTACGTAACATCGTTGGCAACGACGCATGGACTTGGTGCGGCATTCAGCACAACGAATGTGCCACCGTTCTGCACCGTCAAGCCGCCCGGATTGGCAAGAGTTAGGACACTTCCGGCGAGTTGAACCAGCATACGCCCAGTAGGTCCTTGAACGGTACTACTTCCGGCTGCACCATTCAAAACGAGGCTGTTGGTGAAATAAAAATCCCCTGAAACAACGGTCAAAGCATCGGCAACAGTAAGAGCAGTGTTGAGCGACCACAATGAACCTGCCGCCGTATTGGTGGTGAGCGTTGCCACTTGGGGGATAGCGAGTTTTTGCCCTGCTGCACCAAAATAACACGTTCCCGCTGCGGCAACTGCCCCGAAGCTGAAATTGACCAGCGTGCCGTAATTGCTCACAAAGCCCGTCGCACCGCCCGTTACCTGAATCGCACCGGTAGTGTTGCCTGTTCCATTCACACCGTTTGTATTGCGTGTAACGAAAGTCGCGCCATCTTGAAGATTGAACACACTGTTGTCCCCTGCAAACTGGACGGCATTTGTCGCCCCTGCCCCCGTGTTCAGCGTTGCGCCGGACTGCACGGTGAGCGTAACACCACCCGAAGCACCGCCCAACACCCAGTTTCCCGTCATTACTGCCGTTCGCCCGCTTGGAATCACGAACTGCGAGCAGGGCGTGGTGAAGTTCGGCGGCACAGGCGACCAGTTTGCCAGAACGGTAGGGTCGCCGTTGGTGGTCATGGTGTACACGGTGGGAGCCGTGTTGTTGCCAAGATTAAAGAAATTGTCAGTGGAAGTCGCATTAAACGAAAAGGGCGTTGCTTGCGTGATGGTGTTGCCGCTCACGGTTGTACCAGCCATAGCGGGATAGGTTCCGGCGGCACTTGTTTTTTTGAAGCCCAGCCTTGTTGCGGCATTCACGCTCGGTGCTGTGAAGCTCACGCCCGCAGTGAGCGTTCCACCTGCCATATTGCCAATATACCACGATTCGGTCGTATTGAGCGAGGTCATGGTTACGCAGTCCACCTTGCTCCCGCCATGCGCGGCATCGTAAGCCATAAAGACGGCGCGGTACACCGCAGCTCCCGTCGTGGGCGTGAGCAATGAAACAGGCAGATACTGGGTTGTTGTGCCGATTGGTGCGGTGTAGGTTGGTCCTGATGTCATCGAAGCGGGTAGCATCCAATAGAACCCCGCCGAACCAGTAACATCAATGTAGGAGGCTGCGCTTCCGTTAATAACGCCGCCCGGAGTGGTATTATACAGTGCAAACCAATTCGGTCCGGGCTGAATTTTCAACATACCTGCTGTGAGGTCCAGCACACCGCTCATGGTGCGATTGCCAAGCATTTGAATAACAGCCGCCGGGCGGTTGAGCGTGAGGTTTCCCGGAAACACGCCACCACCGCCCACATCCAAATTCCCCGTGAATGTTCCCGTGCCGCCAATAACGAGCGTTTGCGCTGACGAAGCTGCGTCAAATCGTGCGCTGGAGGTAATGTCTCCGTTCAGGCTCAGCGTTGTTCCCGCACCCGACAGCATTACTCGCTGCGAAATAGTAAAAGGTCCGGTAATAGCGGATGAATGACCAACCGTAACAAGGCCGCTGTTACTCATCGTAACAGTGCCAATCATGGCTGTTGGAAGTTCTCGGTTGTTGGTCGTTTTTGCCACTGTGCCGGAATACAGCAGCGTTGCATTGATGCCCGCATAGGTAACGGGGTTCGTGCTTGCGGGTGCTATTGCACCGGTGCCTTGCAGTTCAAGCGTGCCACCATTCTGAATATTCAGGGTGCCGTTGTTAGTAAACGTTTGACCTGTTGCAACAACCAGCCTGCCAGTACTCGACACGTTCATCGTCGCGCCAGCACCAAGTGTGATTGCACCACCGACGGTTGCCGTCTGACCAGCACCAATGGTGAACGTTCCTGAGGCAAAATCCGGCGGCACAGGTGTCCAACTGCTTGTTAGTTGAGCAGGACCGGTGTTGTAGCTGTATTGCGCTCTTGCCGAGAGCAGCGGCAACAACAGCAAGACGGCAAGCGTCAAAAAATTGACAACAACGTTGTGGCGGTGGGTACGAAAACACAACATAGCACGCAGGCGAAATTGAGGTGAAACTATAAGTACGTCGAGAGGATAAAGCATACCACAAAGTTCCCTCAAGTTTTTTCATGCAGAAACTGACAAATCATGCTCAACGAACAAAAGGGCAATAGCGATACGCTGCGTTGTAATATACAAGCAAAGATACCAAATAATTCATTGCCACAGAGACAAAAAGATGTCCGACTTTCCGAAAAACACGTCCGACTTTACGAAAAAATAATGACTTAGCGCGATGGGGAAAGAATTTTCTGGCGTGCGGAGCATTGTGAGAGCAGCGATGCACAGCAAGACGTGCAACAACATGCTAATAGAGACAGCGGTAAACCCGACAACAGCATTACCCCAAGCAAAGATTATCGGCTTTCCTTCTCGCCGAAGTTTTGTAGCCGTAGTCATTTTCGGTGATGATTCGTTCTACCGATGTCATCATCACGACACATCACCTGACAACATATTATCTAACGATTGCCCCAGAATCGTCTAAAAATTGACATAAATTACTCAACTGTCTCGCTGAACTTTTTCATTGAACTGCCGCAAAGTGCCACTGCGGTACTGCTAAAAGCTACGGCACTGATAGAAAATGCTGCGCTCCTGTGTGGATGTCGTGCATCAGCGGGCGGTCTTCGGTGAGCGGCTGCCACTGCTCAAGCCATTGTTGAAGGTGCGTAGCGAGATGAGGCAGGGTGTAAGTTGTAGTTCGGTCGCGGAGGCGTTGTTCGCCGACCCGTCCTTGCTGGCAGAGGGCATTCCATTGTTGCAAGGCAAGCGCGAGAATGGCGAGCAATGCCGCAAGGCGTTCGGTTTGTTCAAAAGCGTTGCGGGCGGCTTGTGTGCCAAGCGGCACAATGTCTTGGTTGCCACCATTGGTGGGCAGTGTGCCAACGGCATAATGTTGGCAGCGCGAGCGCATTTCGGCTACTATTGCCGTCGCAGTCAGCTGCGCCCCAGCAAAACCGCTATTGATGCCCGACTCGAATGCCAGCAGCAGTGGCGCACCACCATTCAAGCGTGGATTCATCAGCGCGTCAAGCTGCCGTTCCACAAGGTTGCCTGCTTGGGTCAGTGCTGCATTGAGAGCATCTGCCGCAAAGCCAATGTGTTGCGTTTGAAAGTTCCCGCCGTGCAAAACACACCATTCTGCGGCTTCGTGAGCGACGGTAGTAGCAGACGATACCATCGGCTGTGCCGTCGGCGACACCAACACTGGATTGTCGTCCACACTGGCAATTTCACGCTCGACCGCCTCGCGGGCAAAACGCAGAGAATCTCTGCATGCGCCCAAAATCTGCGGGGCAGTTCTGAGCGAATACACTTCTTGCAACGGTCGTGTGCTGTCTTCGCAATGACCGCAGCGCAAGGCTTCTGCCCGAATCAAGGCTGCGCTGTCGCGTTGTCCTTGGTGGCGTTTGGCATCGTGTAGGGCTTGCGCTAATGCCTGCGTGCGGCAGCCTAACGAACGATAGAGCCATCCTGTGAGAATTTCTGCTGCCATTATCAAGCGTTCGGCACGAGCCACCGCCACTGCTGCAAATGCTGTGGCAAACGACGTGCCATTAACTAAGCCCAGCGCGTCGCGGGCAGTGAGACGGCGCGGAGACACACCTGCTTGTTGAAGAACTTCAAGAGCCGTAAGCGTTGTTCCAGTGGCTTGAAGTACGGTATGTTCGCCCGTTAGCACCCGTGCCACGTGCGCAAGCGGCGTTAAATCGCCACTGGCACCCAGCGACCCTATTGACGGCACCAACGGTGCAGCGTCGTGGGCAGAACACCAATTCAGCAAACGTTTGTACGATTCTGCGGTGGAGAACGTTACGCCCGAACAGCCCAACACCAGCGTTTGCAGGCGGAGTATCATTGCCGCACGCACCACTGGCAGGTCAATCGCCGCACCGTACCCAGCCGAAAGATGTGCCAACAGATTTCGCGCACGGCGTTCGCTAATGCTCTCGCCAGCACTGGCAGACCTCCGGGCTTGCTCTTCTGGCGGCACTGACAGCTGTTTGAAGGCAACAAACGGACCGAAGCCTGTGTTGATACCGTACACAGGCGCGTTATCAGCTAAAGCCCGCCCAAAGGCTTCTTCAGCCTGCTGCAAAGCAACAACAGCGTGCGGCGAAAACTCGACCGCAGCACCGTGATATGCAGCACATTCTACATCCGTACAGCAGAGAGGTGCTTGTGGGTCAAGGTATAAGGGAGTACTCGACGGCGGCATCAAAAGCTAAACAAAGAACGGGTGTTGTTTACGGAGGTTATTTACGCGGCTTTACCGAAGGTGCGCCGTACACTTCCATCGAAAGCGATTTGCGCCGGCCTTCGTAGGTCAGAACGAACAATTTGTTATGCTCATAGTCTTCAATGGGCGGGATTTCCTCGCCTGTTAGGGATTGAACAATCTGCGGTACTGTATTGCTATGACCAATGTACACACAAGACGCGGTGCTTGCTTTGAGCGTTGCTGTGGCTTCGGCAGTGTCGATACTGATAAGCGTTGGGGTAATCTTTAACGCAGCAGCAAGCGGCGCGGCGGTTTGTTTGGTGCGTTCGGTGTTGGTAACGTATATCGTTTGAATGGGCTGCACGCCTGTTTCGGCAAGAATTTTTTTGACGGTTGCAGCAAAATCTTGAGCGCGTTCTTTGCCTACTTTGGTAAGCGGCGGGTTATCGCCCTTGACCGTCGAATCTTTTTCTGCGTGGCGAATAAGTATCACCACACGCTTGGCTGGCACTTGGGCAGATGCCGCATAGGTGCTTGTCACCATGCACAGACTGCTGATAATCGCCATAGCAAACAGGCGTAGCAAGGTTGCCAGATGTGTACGTGTGTTCATCGTTTTGCCTTGATTATTTCACAAAATCCAGAATAGCTTTGTTCACGGCTTCCGGTTGCTCAATCTGTGCCATATGCCCACACTTGGGCAGCATTATCACCTTGCAGTAGCGAAGTCGCTGTTTGCCAATAGCGGCAATTTCTTCAGATTTTTGCCCAACATGAAAAAAGGGATTGGGGATGTAGCCGTCGTTGTGACCAAACATGAGCAGCGTACTTTGTGGCACGCCATCGAGCATATCATACGTTGGCATATCAATCACCCCCAAAATGCTTTGTTTGACCGCCAAGCAGTAGTCACCAAAATCACTTGCGTCGCGCATGGCAAGGCGGTCTTTGAGCAAAAAATTTGCCGAAGAATCTGCTGGGATTTGATAAAACAGCTTCCGAAAATCATTCTGGATTTGCTCTTCGGTCTTGTTTTTGGTCAGTTCTTCGGTAACGTTGTCGTGAAATGCCTGACGCTCTTTTTCGCTAAAGGGTTCTAAGCCCGTTGGGGCAACCAGCACCAGTTTTTTGACGCGCCCAGCATAACGCATAGCCACGTTCAACGCAATTTGACCGCCCATCGAATGCCCAACAAGCGTTACACGTTGCAGTTTGAGCGCATCCATGAACCGTATTAACAAATCTGCACAGGAAAAAATACTCATGGGGAAATCCCGCCCCTTGCTGGAACGCCCGTATCCGGGCAAATCTACAGCCACACATCTGTACCGCTCTTTAAGAACAGCAAGTTGCTTGCCCCAAATCGGAGCGTATCCGTTCAACCCATGAACAAACACCAGCACCTCTTCGCCTGAGCCTTCGTCCATGTAGGCAATATCGGCACGCTTAAGGCGAATCTTTTTCACTTCAAACGGATATTCTTGGAGCAGTGCGCCGATTGTTCCCGCTTTTTCGTCTGCTTTCAGTGCCTGAGCGGCTGCCGAACGGGACGATTCTTTGCTTTTGGATGCTGATGACCGTGAACGCCGACGTTGTGCTGAACTTTCTTGTACGTCAGCAACAGTGAGCAGCACGGCAATACCGAGCATCCACGCAAGCAGTGTTGGTGTCGAAGGTGAACGAGCAAACGACAGAGCCAACGGCATTGTTTGTAGGGTACGGCTGCATATACTGAATAATCGTTTTGGTGTCAAGGTCATAGCAATCACGACAAGAATTGGAACCCGATTGGAATCGGCGTTGTACAAGGTGTCAAAACATGGCGGCACTTCTCTCTGCGCTTTCTCCTACGAACTACCGTACATGGGCTCACATCTCACACTCTGCGCCCCGACGACACACAAGAGCAGAAAACAGGCACCGCCAACAATCACCAGCAAAGCATCTGCAAACGGCTGCCTTGTGGGCAATTTGTATCCAAAAAAGACTACAAACTTGGGAAAATTCCCAGACATTTGCAAACCACTGCGCGGACTTCGTTGGCTGCTCAGTTTGCCTTTGTTAGGATGCCCCTTCTTCCAATGCCAAGAGTGTTGAAGCTCCTTTGTGCTGCACACTGTGCAATTTGCCTTTTTGCTTGAAATACAGCATTGCCGTTGGTCGCCATTCAATTCTCATGCGGTGCATCAGTTCTTCTGGTGTAGCACCCTGTTCTACCAATAAAATCCCTGCTGTATGGCGCAGGGAAAAGGGCGTGAGTTTGCCGTTTCGTTCGCCTTTAACACCGCTGCCCTTTAAGCGCAGGACAATCGCCTCGCGCAAGCCCCGAATGGTAATACGCTGATGCATAGAGCGGTTGCTGTAACTGGTAAAGAGCGGCGCGTCAGCAGGCAAAGATGATTCAGGTGTGGACTGGGCTGCGTAGTAACCAGACACCGTGCGCGTTGCAAGATATGCGTGCAATGCTTTCACCGTTGCCACAGGCACAGGAATCATCTCGTCTTTGATGCTTTTGCCCTTGCCCTGCACATACAAAAACCACTTTTTACCGTGCTGTCGCAGGTCGCCAACGTCGGCGTGCATAAGCTCTACTTCCGAACACGCACAGCCCAGCATGGTGCGGATAATAGCGTAATCCCTAAGCCCCACAGGAGTTTGCAGGTCTATGGAGTTCAGCAATTGGTCTATTTCTTCCAAACTCAAAAAGGTGCGGTTGTGTGCTACTGGGCGTTGTCCGCCTTGTACGCGCTTGGCGGCATTTTTTTCCAGCACTCCTGAATCCACCAAAAACTGGCACAGTCTCCTCAGCGCGGTCATGTACGTTGCGATGGAAGCATTCTGCATTTTTTTACGTTCTGCCAGATGGACTCTGTACCGCTCTACATCCCGCACCCGAAAAAAAAACTTGCGGTCGAGTGCAAAAAAATGTACGAACTCCTTCAATGCACGTTCGTACGTACCGCGAGTTTCTTTGCTTTTGTGAGCGTTCGCTGCCAGAAAATTTTGTACGTGTTTGCTCAGTTGAGCAAGCGTCATTTTGACTACTGGAAACGTATCTTCTATCATGGTGTATGCAGATTCACTGGTGTCGTGGAGTTTTGGTTGTCAGGACGTTCGCAACACGGCATTGTTTCAACAAGGGAGTATGTCCCTTTGCTCTACCTACAAGACTTGACACAACAAGGGGTTGCAACCCCTTGTTCCCTACTGTTGCGAAAGTCTTGGTTGTTCTGTTGTTGCAATGTACGGTTTTTTTTCTATTTTACCATCTGCTTAGTATGTAAAAGCCTGTAACAGCGTTTTTCTGTACCAAAAAAAGCATTCACAGTACTACCGTAAAGCATTATGCGCCGCACCAAAGAAGAAGCAGCCCAAACACGTGCCCATATTCTTGCTACGGCACTGAGCCTGTTTAGCTCACAAGGCTATGCGGGAACATCTATGGACACCATAGCCAAACACGCCCAACTGACCAAAGGAGCGTTGTATTGGCATTTTGACAGCAAAGCCGCTTTGTATCAAGCCTTAGCTGAGGAATACCAACATCACGTGCTGACAACGCTCAACAAAATTCTTACTGGTGGCTATTCACCACTTGAAACTATCGAGCGTTACACCGTCCGAACATTGGAATTACTTACTGAAGACCACCATTACGCTGCTGTGCAACGCATTTGGGCAGTAACCGAACACAGTGAAGAATTAGAAGAATTCGCCCATCGTCGCAAATGTGAAGCCGAAGAGAATGTTCAATTGCTTGCACACTTGTTTGAAGAAGCCCAATTTTGGGGGGAAATTCGCAAGAATGTGGACATCCACCAAGCAGCCATGAGCCTTGTAGCGTATCGGCATGGGCTGATGATGTTGTGGTTTTTGCATCCTGAGCTACTGCACTTAGAGCGCAACGCTGCACTCTGGATACGCCAATGGTTGCACCAATGGAAAGAAGTGCCGCCACCAAGCACTCGGCAGCGCGTCAGTGCATCGCAGCGTAGGCTCTGAGAAGTTCGCCGAGCCGCCAAACATCTTCAAACGAGTTGTAGAGCGGCACTGGAGCAATGCGAATCACGTTAGGCTCACGCCAGTCCACCACCACACCGTGCTGAGTGAGATACTCAAAAAGTTGCCGTCCCTGCTTCTCCACCAGCAAGGACAATTGGCAGCCGCGTTCATCAGGATTGCTGGGGGTAATAATCTGCACACGATGCCCCATCACGGTACGAAGGACATATTCCAAAAATCCCGTCAAATGCACGCTTTTGGCGCGAAGTGCGCTCATGGAAGTTTTGTCGAACACGTCCAACGCTGCTTTGTGTGCCGCCAGTGCCAGTACAGGAGCGTTGCTCAGTTGCCATGCTTGCGCTCCGCGGGCTGCACGAAAGCTGCGTTGCATCTTGAATCGTTCATGCTCATCATTGCCCCACCATCCCGCCAGTCTTGGAATATCAACGTTATTGGCATGGCGTTCATGCACAAATGCTCCCGCCACGCCGCCCGGTCCAGAGTTCAGATATTTATACGAACACCAGACGGCAAAATCCACACCCCAATCGTGCAAGTGCAACGGAATATTGCCCACGGCGTGCGCCAAATCCCAACCAACCCGCGCTCCTATGGCGTGTGCGGCACGAGTAATGGCGGCAATATCAAACGCCTGTCCCGTGTAATATTGCACTCCTGCCATCATCACCAATGCTATACGGTCAGCGTGATTCTGCAACACAGCAACGATGTCATCAGTGCGAAGCGTATGCTCGCCGTGGCGCGGCACAAGTTCAAGCAGATGTTCTTCTGGCTGGAAGCCTCTGTGTCGAAGATGCGTTTCCAGAGCGTATTGGTCGGATGGGAATGCTCCTGCTTCGCAAACGATAGCGGTGCGCTTGCCTTCGGGCTGGTAGAACGATGCAAGCATCAGGTGCAAATTCACCGTAAGCGTGTTCATAGCGACTACTTCTTCGGGTTTTGCACCTACAAGAGCTGCCAGTGGCTGCTCAAACCGTTTATGATAGGAAACCCAAGGATGTGTGCCGCGGAAATGCCCTTCGACACCCAATGCAGCCCAATCTTCAAGTTCAGTTTCCAGTGCAGCCCGCACAGTTTTTGGCTGCAAACCAAGCGAATTGCCAGTAAAGTACAGCACTTCCGCACCCTGATGAACAGGAAGATAAAATTCCCCGCGCAGTCCGCGCAACGGGTCAGCCTCGTCGCAGCACCGAGCATATGCTTGGCTGTACTCGAACGGTGGATGCTTCATCATGAGCTTCATCATGAGTAATCACTTCTTCGCACCAAGCAGAAAATACGTTTTCATCATGCCTTTGCCCTTTACTTCAATTTCGCCGCGCGGTTCAAACGTGTGGGTACGATGAAGTTGTTCATACACGACTTCGGAGCAGTGAATTTTGCCCTTCACACCGTGCGATTCCATACGGCTTGCAGTATTCACCGTATCACCCCATAAGTCATACACAAATTTTTTGATGCCAATCACACCAGCAACCACAGGGCCGCTGTGTATTCCAATACGCATGGAAATGTCGTGTCCAGTTTCTTGCACATACTGTTCTAACTCTTTGAGCATATCCAGTGCCATCGCTGCTGCAAGCGCGGCGTGTGCTGGCTCTTCCACAGGAATTCCTGCAGCCAACATATAGCAGTCACCAATGGTCTTGATTTTTTCTACTTGATGCTCGGCTACAAGCACATCAAACCGCGAGAATAAATCGTTCAGAATCTTGACAATTGCCGATGCGCTGACTTGCATGGACAGTTTAGTGAACCCCACAATATCTGCAAACAGCACCGTCACGTTGTCAAATTTATCCGCAATCACTTCCTCACCACTTTGCAGGCGATAGGCGATTGCCTGAGGCAAAATGTTCAGCAACAGGTTTTCGGCTTTGTTACGTTCACCGTCTAAAATATCATTGAGCAAACCAATTTGGTTCAGCGATTCGCTTAATTGGTTGTTCTTTTGCTGAAGTTCGTTATTGGTGCGCTCGATGGCTTTAGCTTGCTGGTCAAGCAAGTCGTTGCGGGACTCTAATTCTTTTTGAACGTTCATCAGGCGGCGTTGAGCCACGTCGCCAATACGCATGATTTTGCTTGCTTGTTTAAGCAAAGCCTCGTACCTGCGCCCTAATTCTTCGTATTCTGCTTTGAGTTGCTCTGGCGGAAGATGCTCTTGGCTGAGAACGTGCTGAACATGCTCTATGGTTTCAAGTTCTTGCTTGAAAGCCTGATTGACATTGCTTGGTGTGCGAAGTTCCATGTGTTCTTTGAATTCGCTCATCGGCTGCCAGAGCATTGGATGGCAAAAATAGTCAGTGTGTTGTGTTGATGTCCATCACTTGATATTTGGTGTCAATCATGTAGGCATGTGGGACTTTCGCAAAATGGCATTTTTTCGACAATGGAGTATGTTCCTTTGTTATGCAGGACTTGACACAACAAGGAGTTGCAACCCCTTGTTTCCTACTGTTGCGAAAGCCTATCATGTATCAGTCATATTGTTCGGCGTTGCCGTAGATATGAAAGAGCAATAAACGGCATCGGTACAACAAAGAATATTCCACTGACGATAAAGCACCAGTTCATCCCCAGATGTACGGCTGTCCAACTGCACAGCACAGGGCTGAGTAAGTTCCCCAGCAAGACGCTACTGGAAGCCAAGCCCATAATTCCGCCTCTGCGCTCGGCAGGTGTGGCTTTCGTCAGTGCGGCATACAACGTGGGAATGGTTGCACCAGAAAAAATGCCCAACACCACCCGCCAGGGGAACACATACTGGTAATGCGGCATAAATGCGTGTGCTATTGTGGCTATTGCCAATGCAGGCAAAGCGATGAGCAGTGTTTGTTCAAACGGACGCTTGTTGTTCCACCGCCCCCACAGCACCGTGAAACCGGTTGTTAATATTCCTACCAGCCCCACCATGACCCCTGTTATTGTGGCAAGAATAGCGGGTGGCGTGCTTAAAGTCTCAAGAAAATATGCCATGATAGGCATCGTGAACATGGTCGCTGTTTGCACCACCAGCACATACACTAACAACGACCGTACCGCAGGCATAGCGGCTGAGAACCGCAGATTGTCCCACACAGTGAAACTTTCCTCAGATTCATCGCCACTGTTGGGTTCATTGACGAGCGCAATCACCACAATAGCACTGATAAAACATAAGGCGGAAACGATAAAAAAGAGTTTTCGGACACCAATGGCATCAGCAATCAAACCGCCCAAGAGCGGGCCAATCACCATCCCAGCTGAAACGGATGACTGTAAAAATCCCATAGCATATCCGCTGGATTTTTCGGGTGTGCTGGAGGCTACCAAGCCCAACGAAGCGGCAATAAATCCGCTCACAGCACCTTGCAGAATCCGTGCCGCCAGAAGCCATTCTACGCTCGGAGCAAAACTCATCAAAAACAGCGAAATCGTCAGCCCAATAATTGCACGAACAATGACGGTTTTTCTGCCATGTTTATCCCCCAGAGTTCCCCATAGCGGCACGGTAAAAATAGAAAGAAAGAAGGGACCTGCATACACTAAGCCGCTCCAGAACTGTGCTTGAGCAGCATCGGTAATTCCCAAATCCCGCACATACAACGGCAGCATGGGGTTACAAGCATTTGTGGCAACCATTGCCAAAAACTGTGCTATCCACAGTGCGTTCAGATTTTGTCGCCACTCTAACTCCTCTTGAACTCCTATAAGTTTGCGTTGTGCTGCATCGCCTGTTCGCAGCAGCTTTGTAGCTTGGCGCAGAAGACTCTCGTAGCGTTTGCCAAGCGTTTTGTATTCTTTGAGCAACTCATCGAAGGACAAATCTGGGCGGTCAAGCGTTTTGTGATACTGCTCAATGGTATCGAACTCCCGCCTGAAAATCTGGTTCAAGTGGGCTTTACGCTCTTCAGCTCGCTCGTCGAGTGCTGCGGCGTTCGCAATTATACTGTCTGATGTATTCGAGGCTTTTGCCATCTGCACGTTTCTTCAAACAAGGTGCGTAATTTGGAATACCTACACAAACTTCATCTTCAGAAGGAGTATTTCCTCAAAGGCTTGTGTATTAGACATTATCTATCATAAGTATTTGATTACGGAAAACTGAGGCGAAGATTGGCTAGTCCGCAGGCTATTTCCATGACCAAGTCCCGCGTAGCCGCCTTTTTGAGCCGCACAACTTCTTTGACA
>Ga0272446_1003383_pt1 | contig 20184 bp, 8 predicted proteins | sample YNPCB0061_FD_194587 | JGI IMG/M metagenome (GOLD analysis project Ga0272446, IMG submission 194587) | Hot spring microbial mat communities from Yellowstone National Park, WY, United States - YNP-CB-006-1 | ecosystem: Environmental > Aquatic > Thermal springs > Hot (42-90C) > Sediment | place...
CCGCTACATTCGCATTAAGAATGCGGGTGTTCGCAGGCTAAATACTGGCGTTGTTCGTGATCGCGATCCAGACGTCCTCGCAATGATAGATCAGATCTACTACGTCGATAGCAACAACAATCTCATCCTTTGCAAAACAGAGCTCGCTCCTGATGGAAAGATGAATCCTCGCAAGGCTGTCAACTACAATACCTTGACCTTCTCTGTTAAGGAAGAGGTCTATCCTGGCAAGCTCACCTCCGGCGGTACCTTCACCGGGTCTCTTTCCGAGACCGGAAAAGACACATACGGCGGAAATATCTACTTCCGCGAGATTCTCCCTGACAACGCTCTCTCGTTCATTGAGGTCGACGTTTACAAGACCTTCGATGACGACCTCAACGGCGGTGGATTCTTCACCGGTTACAGAATCGTAGATAAGCGTGCCTATGGTGGAGCTACCTCGGTTACAACCGGAGCCCTCGGTATTCCAGCTCTCCAGGGTCAGCGCTATGTTAAGAAGATTGTTGACGACCTCATCTCTGAGGGAACAACGGGTGGTATTATTGATGACCGCTTTACACCGGTTCTTCTAGATGGCTGGGTTGAGGCTGATAAGAGTATTTACGAGCCAGCAATGGTTTTCGTTGAGCCAACCGGTCACGAGGCCCTTAAGGAGTCTATTTACAACCTTCGAGCATCTACTCACAAGATGGCTACCTACCTTGCACCTCGCAAGCTTAGTGGTTCCGAGCGAGCTGATCTTAACAGTATCGTTGTTACTGGTCGTTCGACCGGTATTGCCCAAACAGTAAATGAATTCCTTCGCAAAGATACATATACCGGTAAAAAGTATTGGACTTCACTTACAGGTGCCTATGGTGCAAAGTGCATGAGGATTATTGAAGGCAAGCTCGGCGGCTGGGCTCCAATGTTCACAGATATCGGTGGGTACGGTGGACAGCTACCAATCACGGTTGAGAGAGCTAAGTACGAGTTCACTGCCGAGGAGCAGCAGATTCTCGATGAGAAGGGTCTCAACCCAATCATCCTCGACCCAACCTACGGAGTTATGGTCATTAGCCAGAAAACGACACAAGATCCCGATAACCTCAGCGACTGGTCGTACCTCGGTCACTCAATGGCCTTCGACCTTTTCAAGAGAGAGATTCGTGATAACGTAATGATCCCGCAGATTGGTAAGCCGAATGATAGCTACTATCAGGCTATGAGACAGCGCCAGTGCGAGGCTATTCTTAACCGCCGCACCGGTGGAACTCAGCCGATTTGGGCAGCTGGTAAGGTAGAGATTGCTAACGTAAATACAGACGATATTAAGGCTCAGCGCAAGTTCAAGATCAAGGTAACTGTTAAAGTTAACATTTTCTCTGAGTGGGTAGAGCTCGAGTTTGTGAACACCTCCCAAAATGCACAGGTATAATTGAACTAACAATTACATAATTTACCTCCACTAACTGTATATTAGGTTAGTGGAGGCTTTCTATGAACGATTTTTATGTTTATGTTTATCTTGATCCTCGTAAGCCTGGAAGTTATATTTATGGGGATCTACATTTTGACTTTGAACCTTTCTATGTTGGGCAAGGTCATAAAGATAGGGATACTCAGCATCTTCGAAATCTTTTTCATCGAGGCGGTCGTAAGAATACTTACAAAGATAATAAGCTCAAAGCAATTATACAAGCTAATCTTACTCCTATAATTCTACATATTGATGATAATCTTTCTCAAGAAGAAGCTCGAATTAGAGAGATTGAAAGGGTAGCACAGATAGGAAGACTTTGTGTTGCAGAGGGTCCTCTCACCAACTTACATATCGGAGGGTACGGAGGAGAGCAGCCGCTTGAAGTAAGAAAAAAGATAGGTGAAAAAATCTCTCAACGACACGCAGAGGGGGCATATGCTAAAAAGAATGCTACACCAATGTCTCCTGAACAGAAAGAAAAAATTCGGCAAGCTCACCTTGGTAAGCCATTATCAGAAGAACATAAGAAACATATTCTTGAAGCCCGAGCCGGCTACACCCACTCGGAAGAGACAAAGCAAAAAATACGAGAAGCAGTAGATCCCGTTGCACGAAGAAACACTACTAAAGATAGCTGGAATGATCCAGAAGTTCGAGCACGACGATTAGAGGGATTAAGACAATCTAAAATTAAGCGAAAGGGAATTAAATCAATGTGGATAAATAATGGTAGTACGAGCGGACGCTACGACGAAAATAAAGCTCTTCAACTTCTTGAGCAAGGTTGGGTACGGGGAAGATTGCCTATTAAACCTAGATCCACACTGCCCTGAAAGTGACACTAACTTAATACGTAGACTTCTACAAGGAGAGATAGCATGGGAATCCTCGCTAACAATCAGATATCAGCACTTCTAAGCCTTGGTGCTGATGCTATGGATAACATGTTTGATATTGTGATTGAACCGCCTGCTGGAATTACCACATTTGAGAACGTCGGCGCCGGCCGAGCTGGTGTCACAGCATTTAACGATCCACAGTTCAAGCACGATATTACTATTCGTGCGAGTGGGTTTAGCCCGCCTAAGTTTAACGTTGGGACGTATGAAGTTAAGTACAAGACTATTACGCTTGATCGCCCATCTACTAAGATTGAGGGAAAGCGTGAGTTTGAAATCGAGTTTCGACTTGATGCTAATTATCAGGCGTATCGCTTCTTAGGAGCCTGGCGTTCGTTGATTATGCAACCATCGTCTGGCTTTGCAACCAACGCTCTATACGGTGAAGAGGGTGACAATACTACCGGAAAGTCCGACATCAACAAGGTTTTCGGAACAGTAACAGTCTCTGCTCTTGCTCGTCCGATCTTTATGTCTGACGGCGCACCCTTTGAAGCTCAAGGTGTTACAGTTGGTAAGTTTACTGAAGGATCATTGAAGGTTGCGTCCGACGCAGCAACCGTTCCATCTTCGAATCAATTGAACAGCTGGGTATTCAAGCAGGTTTGGATCTCCTCTCTTTCTGAGCCAGATTACAAGACTGATGGTGGTGACGCTATTAAAATCAAGGCTACTTTCAAGTTTGGTGAGTTTATCGATCCAATTTTCGGTCAGTTCGGAAATATCTAATCCTTCTTCATAAGGATATGAGGAGGAGAGCATAATGGCTGAATTGAATTCCCAAATTACAGCACTACTCAGTCTCGGAGCAGACGCGATGGATAACACGTTCGATGTTATAATCACGTTGCCAACAGCTGTATCAGAAGCTATTACTAAGAACACGAAGCTATCTGAGGCTAACAATCTAAAGGATGAAGCAGCAGTCGAAAATATGTTTGCGTTACGCTGTAGCGGATTTGAGCCGCCTAAGTTTACATTAAGGACATACGAGGTTAGGTACAAAACTATCGGATTAAAGAAACCAGCATCCAGGATTGAGGGAGAGCGTGTTTTTAAGATCCAATTTAGACTTGACTCCTACTACTCTGTCTACCGAGCTCTAGTGGCTTGGAGAAGTTATGTAATGCAACCCGCTACTGGTTTCGCCGGTAATTTGGTGGATACAGCTAAAACAGGCAGCGTAACAGTAGTAGCTCTAGACTCTCCAGTGATGCAAGCGCAGGGCGGCGGATATGTATCTACCGGCTTAACTTCTGGTAAATACGCTACCAGCGAAAAATATCCAGAGTCAGAAGGAATTCGTTGGGTATTCAAAAACGTATGGCTTATAGATGTAGAAGATCCAAAGTATAAAACAGGAAGCGGCGAAACAATGTCAGTCACAGCTACTTTTGGTTTTGGAGAATTCCTGGATCCACAATACTACGATCAGAGCCAGCTGTCATCCACCTACTCCATTCTTCCTAAATAACAAAATCTCTAGAATCTCTCGGCCTCCGGAAAACTGGAGGCTTTCTTTTTGTACTAACTGATAAGAGGACATATGTAGAATGGGCACGTTATCTAGTAGACTTTTAGAGCAACTCAGTATCCCGGGATTTGCTCCTAATCTCTTTGAAGTTGAATTCCATTTTCTCAATGGAGACCTCGATACCAGTATCGATGGTACTCTGTACTGCACGGGGTACGAGCTCCCTCCTCCATCTATGGATATTAAGCAGAATCCTCTAACTAAGTCTCATTATATTGAGAAATATACTATTCCAGAAGTCGTGTCTATTACATGGCAAGAAGATTCCTCGTTAAAGGTTTGGAGGTATCATCAGAGCTGGCTTAATAGCATCTATGATAGAGGCTACGATGTATTCCTGACTGGTAAAAGAGGGCCTAACAAAAAGCGCCAAGCTTTAATTACAATTCAGCAATATCCAGCTGGTTCAGGTTTGTCTTCAGAGTTACAAACAAGTTTTCGGATCTTGCTTAAAGGGCTAATTCCTAAATCTATCCCAGCGTTTCGTGGGGAATGGAATAGCGATGCTGAAAGAGGATCCACAGGCCTTACAATTCAGTACTTTGTAGACTTTATTCAAATCGAGGGAATAGCGCCCGTAGGAACAGGTACCATATGAGCACACTTTTAGATCGAAGCATTGCTAAGCTTGGTAGCAAGTTTATTAAAGATATCAAATATGTTGATATCGATTATCGAGGATTCATAACAGAGTTTGCAGATCCTACTATCTCTGCTGGTGCAGTCATGATTAACGATCTCAAACTATGGGTGCAATCTTCTCAAGGAGACTATTATCGTCGCCCAACTATGGGAGGGTTTTTCGATACTATTCGGAAGTACCCGCTCTCCTTGATCGGGGCTAACCAGCTCAACCAGGATCTTCGTAGTGCAATAAATCAAAATTTCGAAACGATAGAGATTATGAACCTAGAAGTTACACCAGATATGGAAAACCGGGGCTGGAAATTGCAGCTCATTGTTCGAGATACTACCACGGGAGTAATTGCTCCGCTTGTCACAGGAGTTGACGCATGAAGCGATTTGATGCAGAAGCAATAAAAGCACGTCTTCTAGACCGCATGAGAGTAAAGCTTAACTGGGCTCTACTCTCTGAAAACGGAGTCATCTCCGCTATAATGGACACCTTCGCTGATAGCGAAGCAGAGCTAGCGCGTTATGCGGAATACCTTCTTGGAGAAAAAAAGTGGACAACTGCACAGAATGTATCCTCCCTTAACTCTCAAGTAGGTCTCATTGGTCGAAAATCTCATAGAATGAGATCAGCTATCTCGTACGTAATCGTATCCCATTCAGACGAGAGTGGAGTAAACCGTCTTTCAAACTTTGGACGAACGTTCTTCAACCTAGATGATAGATCGAACTACGATAACATCACGAAGGATCCTGATCCGCAGGATACGTTCCGTTCTCTTACTCTTGTTCCTTGGACATACGATACCCCATATGTTATTCCACGTGGAACCAGATTCATTGCTGCTAACGGTGTAGAGTTTGTATCTACTGAAGCAGTAGCTATTCGAGCCCTAAAAGAACCGTACGACGTTATTCTTAATTCTGCTGCTCGATATCAGGCATTCCTAGATGCTGGTGGATGGAATGGAATTAAGTATCTTAAGGTACCAGTTATCCAGGGTCAGATCAAGACAGCTACGTTAGGTATCGCTAGCGGGGAGCGTTTCGAATCTCTACTGCTGAATGTTCAGAATTGTGAAGACGCTTCGAACAACATCTCTCGCACTTTCCTTAAGCTCTTTGTTAATACAACAACCGATCCAGATGCTAAAGAAGAGTGGGTACAGACATCTAACATCCTTCTAGCAAATCCTCTTGATAAGGTTTATGAAGTAATCAATATGCCAGACTACTCCGGTGTAATTTTCAAGGTAGGCGACGGCATCACCGGTCAGAGACTACCTGCTGGAGCTACAATTTCTTGTGAGTACCTTGAAACTGCTGGCGCAGATGGTAATATTGATAAGAAGTACCAAATCACAACCATCTCCTTCCCGGCCGGCTATCAGATGATAGATCCTCGAACGAATACAGCTTCCTCCTTCTTAGCCGTTACCAATGCTAGCCCGATTCTAGGCGGTCAGAGCGCTGAATCAGAAGAAGATCTTCGTAAATACGCTCCTATTGATTACCTGAAATACTACGCTATTGCAACAACCGATGCCTACGAGAATCAGATTAAGCAATATGCACAGATTGGTCTTGACAAAGTCAAGGTCTTCGGTGGAGCTACGCAAGATCTTCTCAGTCTTCTCGATGCAAACGGAGACACAGTAGTCACGAATACATCTCAGTCTGTTCTATATGTAACAGCAATCTCATCTAACGGGGAAATCATTGAGAACGCCCAAGACACTCTCATCACTCCGGTAGCCAAGGCTATCGGCGATCTCAAGGCTCCTTCGGACACATTGACCTATATTGATCCAAACTTTATCCGACTACGTCTTAATACAATTGTCTATTCAGACAGTACAGACCAGTCAGACGAGGATATTAAGAATATCGAGAAAGCTGTGCTATCGTCTGAGTACTCTATTTTCAATACAGACTTTAAGAAGCCTTTCCACATGTCCGAGTTTACGACGCTTACACATTCCTTCTCATTTGTAAACCACACAGATACCTTTATCGAAGCTGTTGCTAACATTCCGTTTACTGATAGCAACCTCACGTTTATCCCTGCGCAGGTAGGTGCTACTACCACGTACCCAGCACTCTATAAGTTTGGGTTCTCTTTTGATTCTATCTTTGGATCTACAGAATACTATCAGGGATTCCAGAATTACAAGCAGTCCGCTCCATATCTTCTACGTATTGATCTTAAGTTCATCAATGACCCTGCAAAAGCAGCTAGGAAGAATCGAACATTTTTTGTATTTGATGATCGCAACCTCTACGATTCTACAGAACCCGGAGCTCCGCTTCAGTCCGAGCTGACCCTAGAAGCTGCGAAGTATCTCGATCGTGCGGGACGCAGGATCGTAACTAACCGTGCGACCTTTACAAACTGGGTTCGCCCTGAGGAGACTTTGGAAGACTTTACTCAGCGAGCTGCTCGTATCGCCCAGTTCCCATACATCTCACAAATCACGGATGCAAAGATGATAGTTTCTCGAGTACGAGACTTTGCCAAGGATCCATTTGAAATCCGTCCCTACATCGTAGACAACACTGGCAAGAACTACATTTTCAAGGTAGATGAGGTCACCTGGTCCTCGAACGAAGAGGACCCGAGAGTTCTTCTTCCTGGTGGTCAGCAGTGCTATAAGAGAGATTGGCGTTACATCGATTACCTCGATGTTGTGTTTAACGAGAACTACGAGAATCCAGATTCAATAGACTTTGCTCGAGGATATCTAACTATCCCTGCGAGCTTCTTTGAATTCACTAACATAGATGTGACGAACAAGGAACAGTTCCTTGGAACCTTACGAAACTTCGTATCAATTAAGGTATATGCACATCCCTTGCTCACAGATCTTGAACCAGAGAAGTGGAACGAGATCATTTTTGCGGAAGACGAGGACATTGTTGTAGAGCGATCCCGCACTTCCCAGCTATAAGAGGTAATGAATGCCTGATGTTGTTTTCCCCCTATCTACTACAGTCTCTTCGCTGACCTCGGATAGCGAATTTGATCTCGTAAAGCGAGTTCAGATCACAAACGAAGTTCCACCGAGTGCGCTCTGGACACTTCTCCCTACTGGCCTACGTAACGATTTCTGGAAGTACTTCATTGGTACTTCAGAAGTCGTTCACGGGGTCACCGAGGAGCATGGGGACGATATTTATACCTCTATTCGAAAGACTGTAAATGGTGTTCAATCACCTGTTTACGGCCCTCCTCCCTCCGATATTTTAAGCTTGCTAGCTTCAGCTGGTCATGAGGTTTCTAATTTTCTATATCATGGATTAGGAAATAGCGGATATCCGCAACGACAGAAAGCAGCTACCGGAGATTTATCTGGTACGCTACCTGTTATTAGAGCTTTAACTCCTATGAGAAATCTAGACGGAGAAGGCGAGGGCGAATATTCTGAAGAAAGTACAGTTTATGAAGTTAAAGATACCGAATCACCAGATCAATTTAACCGGCTAGCTAACCTTGGATTCTTTGAGGTTAAATACTTATGGGTCTCTCAATATGAGAATCGATACGATACTGTTCTTGATCATAAGTTAGGAGAAAAACTTATAATAAGATATTACGACAATATTTCGAGTAAGCTAACTGCTGAAGCTCTCCTATCAACACTCTGGAACTCAAATAATCTAGTAAAATACCTTGATGTTTTAGAGACTTGGAATTCTCAAGATCTAGTAGCTCCCGAACCTTCTTATGATAAAATAGTACTAGATACGGCTACCCAGAGACTTCGAATCCCAAGCATATACATATTAAATGATACTGGAATACCCTATATAGAAGAAGTTCAAGAAGTTGTAATAAAGCTGGATCAAGGAGACACGAAGGATGAGGAGCTCCTACAACTAGGATTTCTTTCTTATTCTCTTGATCTCACTAATCCTGCCTCCCCCAAGTATTTTATAATACCTAAGATTTCTAGAGAATTCAAAACTATTCAAGCAGCTTTACGAACTTATCCTACAGGTCTAAAGTATAAAACAAACGGAGATATTTATGTACCTAGCTATCACCCTCTATTTGAAAATATAAAGAATCTTTTTCCGATAGCTTATAGCAGCATATATGTATCTGTGTTAGAAGCTCTCCAACTCGCTGTTTCAGATGTATACGATACCAAGCACGCTGGGGATCGACATACATTCTCAGCTCTAAATCGAGCTAAAGCAGCCTTTACTAGCTATCTAGCAAGTTCCAAAATTGATACTATACACACAGAGAATGCCAGGTCTGCGCTGACTGCAATAGTGAATGCTTTACAAGCTTTAGAAAATCAAGGAACTTCTGGTTCCTCTTACCATTCTATAGCGCTCGATGGTGTTATTCTTCCAGAGATCGATTTATTCCTTCACGAGATCTATCGTTACCTAGATCACCTTTATCCAGATCATCCGGACTATGCTCAGCTGCTAACAGCAACGGAGCTAAACGACGCCTTTTACGCAGCTGCTGCTATTATTGGATATGCTCCTGATTATCGATTCTTGGAGAAGTGGTCCCAATCTATCACAGGTACTGCTCTCACGAGAGAGGAGCTCAAGTGGAAGATCCGGGATCTTCGTTCAGCTGCTTTTCGTCGTAAGTTCTCTGGATCATATGTAGGATATAAGCTTGTCTTCTCTTCGATGTATAGACACGGAGCAGTATATCCTACCGGAACATATATTCCAAAGACTGCTGATGGTGAGATAGACGTTACGAGCGAGAATCTCTTTCGTCGATTTAGATTGATCGACATGATGGGAGACAATATCTCTATCTTCAGAGAGAGTGCCCAGATCGAATTCAATGGCATCGTTGACCCTTCTAATCTACTTCGTGTATACGAATCAGATCCTCAGAACACCCTTAGTGATACTTCGGCTCTTCCTCGAGTCTCTGTAGGTGCATTTGTTTATGATAAGAATCAGGTGCTTGCTCCAGCAGTACTCGGAAATCAATCTGGCGTTACAGTTCAGTCTGCCGGGACGCTTCCTGCAGGCTATGTTAATTATCAAACTCACTATTTCCAGACATCTAATACTATTCTTCCATCGGTACGAGAGTACAATATTCTGCGAAACGGTTCTTCAATAGGAAAGCTTAATCTCACTCCGCGCCCATTTGGTAATCCGAAAGATATTACGGAAAGAGCTCTAGGTCGGTTCTCTTTGCCAGTAGATACCGCAAGTAGAATGTATCCATCTGATCTTGCTCCTCTAAGTAACATTTCTCATGCACCGTTTGGTGAAGGGATTCTTCAAGTCGGTGACACTATCCAAGACGATTACATCGTAGGAGTATTCCCCAGAAAAGACTTTGCTGTGATACAGAAGCTTGTACCTGGACACATTCTACTCGTAATGGATCCAAATCGATCCGCAATACTACAGACTAATCCTCCTCAGGATATCCTTTATAGTGGAATCAATATTCACGTACCGCAGCAAAACGGGACAATTAAGGATGTATTTCTTCAGGGTACCGTTTCTTTTACAATCAACTCTATAAGCAAACCTACTCAAGCGTTATTTCAGATTAAGAATATCCCCGAAGTGCATCCACTAACAGGTGAGGCTGGTAATCGAGAAGCTCTAAAGAATATCAATAGCAGCTATGCTTCTTCTCCTTCTATAGCTATAGGACAAACAGCAGATTTTTATTATTATGATTCGGTAACCCTTCTATGGACTCAGATGGTAGCTATGTTTGGCTGGTTAAATGAGATTGAGTACGGCTACGTAGAGACTAAAGAAGCTTCCCGGGATGGTGTTATGCTTTCGGACGTGGAGTTCTTTACAGTTGAAAGCTTCTCGAAATGGAAGAAGCGTTGCTCGTCCATTTTCCTTGCTGACCTGCTTGCTCTTGAAACTGAAAGTATCTCTGGTACGGTTTCTGAATCGAATCCAAAGCAGATCAATATTACAGGCGGTAACGCCGAACGAACGAAAGCAGAGGGTCTATCGGTGGGCGACGCTATTCGTGGTCCTGGCATTATAGAAGGTACGGTTATTTCATCCGCTTCAGCAGATTACATAACTATATCTGAGCCAGCCACCCGTTTTGGATCATTTACGTACGTTCTAACTCTTAAAAGAGGGTACGCAGTTAAAGATCCTCAGATTCTTAATTTTAAGAATATCGTCTACTCTCGATTCCCAGCCCTCTCTTCCTCAGCTTTTGCATTTCTTTGGCCTTCTAAGATTTGGCCAGATATCAGTCAGGGTTATCTCGAGGGAATAAAGGACGTAGCGCTTTACAAGCATCCAACAAAACTCCCTCCCGGAATAGATTACCCGGCTAATATCTTCTATGATCGGGATATCTTCCTAGACCTATCTCTCGACCGGGTTCTATTGCATCCTAATACTCTTGAACGAAAAGTTAATGGAGTGTATTCGTGTCTATGCGATCTTCCATGGCTAGAATACATCGAAGCCTTCGTTTCCCAAGCTAAGCGGGCAACTGAGCAAGTGCACGTAGGTGTTCAATTGAATCTAACAGCAGACCTTACTGGACTGTATTCTGTTGTTGAGGGCAACTACTACAGTGATAACAAGCTTCAGGCTAAGTTTATCACGCTTCCGAACAATTATAATCAGAATAACACGCCTAAGTACGTGCAGCTTGGTACAGGCGGCGCAGCTAAATCATCTCTCTTTGTATCTATCGACGACCTCGTTCGCCCTACCATCTACGGCTCCGCATTCTATGATATCCAGAGGGATGAAGGCGAAAATGAAAAGCGTCGAAGTACATACCTAGCTTCGGGTAGTGGTGGAGTCTCAACATCTACAAACGCAATTACCAGTTTTGAACTTGAACTTCCAGTATTCGAGACCCCTATCGGTGAATATGAGAACTTAATCGGGCTCGTGCCCGATGCAGCTTCTACAAATTCATATCATGCAATCACTACCACAGTACATTCTCAGCAATTCAAAAATATTGAAACTGAATTGACAGACGGGAATGCTCTGGTAGTAAATTCACCTGCTTTAGTCGAACTTAAGCGTCTTCCAGATACCTGGCACGATAAAGGAACATGGATTCCTGCGACAGTTCCAAACCAGCCAACCGAGCCACAGTGGCCTGCCGCTACTGCTATTAACGACTACTACGTAGTTACTCAGAGTACTAGCATTGGACCGTATACGTTTACAAAAGACGATTGGATTATTTGGAACGGTACATCGTGGGATATTCGAACTTGGGTACTTCAGGGAATGTGGGAACCTACAGGATCTGGAGCTACAACAGTAGCACTACCTCCTCTCAGTCTAATCAACGTTCCAGAGGATAGCGATCTCCCTACGGTCATAGCAACTCAGTTCCCGTATTTCATTCTCCCCCGAGCGTGCACAATTACAGATCTAAACGGAGGGACGGAAGTAGATGTTGGAGATTGGCTCGTATTAACCGGACTGAACAGCCCAACGTCCGGGCAATGGGTAGTAGCAAATGGTAAGTGCCTCGGAACACTAAACTCCTCTATTGCGCGTTACAGAGTACCTGCCGGAACGTATAGCGTTATTACTCAGTCTCGTGCAGCACTTGTAGATACTACAGTTTCAACATATCAACTTCCCCGTCGTTTCCTTGCCCGAGGATCCTGTAAGTTTCGAATTCGCTTAGACCCTCACTACACAGCAATTGATCACAACGGACAGGAGTATGAACTAACAGAGAGCCCGCTCTATTTTGATGACTCACAAGAATTATTCTACACCCTTAACGGGAATGTACGACATTACGTTAAATTCAGGGAACCAAAGTATTTCAAGAACCTAGGTCTCTTCACGGGTAAGGTCTCTAAATCTAATCCAGAGATTCTCCAAATGGTAGAGGGTCTCGATTTCCCAATTTCGAAGCTATCTCTTAAAGACACCGCACTCTCCGGTCTCCAGGTTCAAGTTCGAAATGCGTATGACCCCACCCTTGAGAATAAATTCTTCAATCACTACGTAAGTCTTATAGGAATACCGGACTCATCTAATAGGAAGATTCTTCGTCCAATTACAGGAACTGGAACAGACTCTGATGCGGCGTATCTTGCAGAATTCCAAGCTGCTATTGATAGACTTTCAGTTTATGATTCTGTGCATGCATCCACTGCAGCTACGATTCGTCAATACTCTACACTATACGAGAACATCTATTATAAGAATCTTCTCGCTCTAGCAGGAACAGTTAGGAAGGATAGCCCAACTCTCCTCCGACCTCTTGGAACTGGAGATGATGATATCCGAGCATTTACAGATGCAATTAAACTACTCAAAGCAGGCGACTACGCCGTAGCAACCTACACGTTGGGTGGAGACGTATTCCTAACTACTACAGGGGACCTACCGTTCCCTTCAGTTAGAACTGTAGCCTGCAACAAGAGCGCTACCCCAACTTGGGTTGCAGGCGGATCAGGGGGCGGGCTAGCTAAATCAACTGACGGTACCTCTTGGACTAGTGTATTAGTTACAGGCTGGGGAACCGGTACTATCAATAAAATTGTATTCGCTACCTCAGCTACTGGTGCTGGGCAGTGGCGCATTGTTGGTGATGGCGGCAAGTGTGCATACTCGCTAGATAACGGCGAGACCTGGACTATTGATCCGCTAGCTGGATCTGGCTGGGGAACATCTAATATCTATGCTCTCGACTACTACCCGACTACCGGTACGTGGGTTATCGGTGGAGCAGACGGTAAAGCAGCATACTTTGTTGAAGGTACTACCACTTGGGTAGCTACCGCCTTACCCGGTGCTGACGGCGCTGTGGTCCCTCTGCCTCCTGGAGCTCCTTCTAACATTCCTGCCGGCACCCAAGGCATTCCGTCCGGATGGGGTAATAGCCCAGTACGAGCAGTTGCTCAGGGTAATGGGGTTTGGATGATCGGTGGCGGTAACAATGTCGCCGGATCTGACACCATCTCTCTTCTTGCTAGAAGTACCAATCTTACTCCCTCCGATGGCTCTGCTATTTGGACCTTCGCTTACATGGGCGCAAGTTGGGGGGACAACTACATTGCTGACATAGCATACGGCGCAGAAACCGGGCTGTGGGTTGCAGTCGGTTCCGGCGGTGCCATATCTTACAGTACAAATGACGGCGTATCCTGGGCTAGCATCACACTTCCTGCAGAATGGGGCACGTCCGATATTTATGACGTATCCTTTGATTACGGAACCTGGACGATTGTCGGAGCTAGTGGTAAGGTAGCTACATCTACAAACGGCATAACGTGGACTATGGGAAGCACAACAACTTCTCTTGGTACGACCACGCTCTGGGCTTCCGCTCATGGAGCCACTACTCAGGGTATTGAGCATATCATTGTTGGCGCTACGAACAAGGCTGCGTACTCAAACAGCGTGACTAACTCGATCCCCGGATTAACAGTAATAACAACCTCATCTGAGGGTACCCTCTCTGTAGAGCTAGATTCTGCGATAACTACGTGGGCAGCAAATGATACATCTATTAGTAAAACTGTTCTGCTCTCCTTTAATACCGTAAGGTCTGTGAGCTGCGAGCTCTTAGGAATTCCAACTTCTCGAATTCCTTCTTTCGTTAAGGGCAACGGATTGATGGTACCAACTACTGTTGTTACCTCTTCATATGCTACAGCTAATAGAGTCCACTTCCCTCACCTAGACCCCGCTTTCAATCTTGATCCGCTGATAGATGGGCTTACGAGTGCTCAAATTAGGAATATGGCTGGATATCCGCTCTATGAAGAGGATGCTAGTGCATACTACCTAACATCCGCAGGAGAGCCGGTGGTCTATTCTAACGTAGAGGGAGATCCGATCTACTTCTGTAACAAAGCAGGCGAATACGTTTCCGGGGACTACGCAACAATCCCCGCAACGGACTTTGTAGCTATTACGGCAACTGCAGATGGTCAGGCAGAAACTCAGTTTTTAGATCCTCGCCAAGCCTCATATACTCCTCGCTATAGCTTCTATAAGGACTGGATTCAGCATGAGGGAGCCTTAGCTGATGCAGGTACTATTACGTTCACAAGCACGATTAGTTTCAAAGGCGAAGATTACATTACCTTCCAGTCGGCTATCCCAACGCTACCTGCCGGAGCGAATGTAGTACAGCTAACGCTGATGCCAGCCGTAGCAGCAGAGGATATCCCAACCCCAGAGGTGGATACGTTCCCGGAGTACATTGATATTGCAACAGCTAAGGTTAATCTCCCGATTACGGGTATGTATATCCCAGACGGTGGATACGGTACTTGGCTTGACTTTGATTCAACTATGGATACCAGGCTGCCCTGGCAAACTGATCCAGCTGCATTCCTAGATGTAGGTGCATCTCCGATATACCTCCGGAATATTAACGATCAGCCAGTCTACCTGTGCGACAAGACAGGTGCGTTTAAGCTCAATGGTAATAATAGAATTCGAATCCCAGCTCCTAAATATTTATCTTTCCAGGAGCTTACTACGGAATCCCGAATCGTAGAGGGAAGTGAGATTGCAATAGCCCCCGATACCTATGTAGTCGGAGCAGACTCGACTACAAATATGGTCGCTTTCTCTAAGCCACTAGTAACCTTCTCTGGAACGGAGGTAGAGAAATACGTACAGATTCGATTACTTACTGTAGCTTCTTTCTCTACAACAGACAACGATGTACGAAACATCGTAGAACTAGCTCAAAAGGATTTGACTAAGTATGCTCTAGACAGGGTATACCAAGATACCAGCGCGTACCCAGCATACGCTACGTCCCCCGAACTCTATGAAAGCGGGCTATTCGTTAATGCTAATGGATATGCAGTTTACCTGTGTGATGCAAACGGAGCGTATAAGCTTGACAACTCTTCTACTCGTATTCAGCCTCAAATGCCGATCTATAAGCTCTGTCAGGACTGGTATAAGGATACAGCGTACGTAAAGGGACAAGAAGATAATCCGTACTGGCAGTACATTATTCTTCAGGATAAGTTAAACGAGAAATCTAAGCTATGGGATCAAGAAGCCTACCTAGCTAAAATGGTTAGAAGCGAATTTGGTGGAGAGATGGTCCCAGTTAAAATTACGGATGGCTCAAACCTACTAACAGTGCGGCCTGGACTCGAGTACCGCACAGACCTGAATTATTTCCAGATAACTACTTCCAACTATATCAAATATAAAGATGGCCAGCTAAGTATGATTCTTCTAGCGAACCCGATCTACGACAAAGCGATCAATCCGGATTTGGAGACAGAATTTGAGAAGTATGGGATTTCATTTACTTCTCATTTTGAGCCTTCTCTGTTCTCCCACACAGAGATTAACCATAGCACAGTATCTGGAACTCTTATTTCCTCTTACTACGTCAATACTACTCAGAACTTTGCTGATCGTCAAGATCATAAAAGCCCGATAGTGGCTATTACAGAGCTAGGAGTATTCAATACTGACGACCAGATGATAGCATACGGTGTCTTCCCGCCGATCATTTACGATAGCTCGAGACACCATCTCTCACTAAACCTGTTCATCAAACAGGGAGAGTTCACTACTACGTAACGACTAACTAGACGAGGAGTAATTCCACATGGCTAAGCATATTTCTGAAGCGCCTTGGAAAATATCATTTAGCACAACGGGCAATGGCCCGTATGCTGTCAGGATGAAACTAGCTGATCTAATGTTTGACCAGTCTGTTTCCCCTTGGGTGCCTCTTACTACAGGTGTTCATCTACCTCATGACATTATTCTCTTTGATCCGGAGATATACTCCTCAAGCGGTGGAACGTTAGACTCTCTGGCCCCCCGCGAATCGAGACAGTCTCATGGATTCTATCTAACTAAGATCACATATGATGCTCGAGCTAAAGCTAACGCTACATGGGTTCCCAACGCCGCGTATAAAGATGGTGGTTACTACATATACCCACAGGAAGCTGCTTTACCTCCGATAGAGACGGACTATACGCTTCGTGCAAATAGGACATACTATAATACAGATATTGCTAATCCGACGGATAGGCTAGACCCCAATAACCCCTCTACAGATGAAGCTGTCAACCCGCTAATGACGTATCAGTCAAGCTGTTCTGTAGCTATTGCGGATACAGCAGCTGCAGCTTCATCTTTTATCATTTTAAGTGCTCCCGACCGCGCTCTTCAAGCTACCATTCCCGGATCATCTGCTATTCCATTCACTCGTATGCGCTTTCAGACGGACGTAGTAGGTATCCCAGAAGTAATAGATATTCTTAAATTCTTTACAGAGTTTGGGATCAACCCAGATGGAACCACAAAGATCAATCCTGCAACCGGTGATCCTTATAATGCCCTTCAGCTTATAGACCCTGCTATCAACACGCGTCTTCAGACGATAGAGATCTGGGTTCGATGCTCTTTCTTTGCAGACTATGTCATTCCAGATTCCTTTAATCAAGATCTGACACAGTCCTCTCAAGTTGCTCATAAGAATCTTGTAATTGGATTAGGGGATTATCGAAGATATTCTCGAGAAGACCCAGCAGCAGAAACTAAACCGTACTTACCTGCTACCCCGCCAAGAAATGATCTCTTACAGATTAACACAGCCGACGCCGCTCCATTTCCAATTCCTTCATATTCAGGAACGCACGATGCTGCAGGGTCAGGTCATCGAGCTCCGCTCGGTTGGTATGATCCAGATTACCCGGACACTACAAACCCCGCATCTAAGCTAGCTGCTATACCTAAGCAGGGTAACGCATACGTTAGTGGTCGAATCCTTTCTCCTACAATTGATGAGCTCTGGACCTACATTAAGAAGATGGTAGACGGTCAGGGAACAGGAACTAATGTTTCTATTCCTCCCGAACCCGCAATTGCCCTTACAGGCGGTACCGGTGATCCGCTTACTGCTGATGGGTCTATTTTTGTTACAGCTCCTACGTCTTTTACTTTTATACTCGATACAGTTATTAAGAGTACCTTAGATTCGATTCGCAGCGGTATTGAAACGTACGCCAATTCAACAGAATTAGATCCTCGATCTAATCCTTATTCGTTACGTGAGATTGAATTTAACATTCGTAATGTTCAGTATAATGTACGAGCAATTGTAGGCTATATAGCAGAGAACCTAGCACACTCGGGGAATACAAGCCCCACTCAAGGCACATTATTCCGACTTCATAAGGATTTTGATCCTAAACATGCAACTAACACGCTTTGGGTTAATAAGGGAACAGCTACTCCATCTAACTCGCTACCGACATCTCCAACCGGATATAACTCTCTTACAGATTTTTCTGCAGAGGATGTGTATATGGGAGCAGATGGACAATGGCATCACTTGTTTGATCAGGTTCGTGTGCCGATCATTGATGAAACCTACTAACTGATAAGAGGAAATTATGGCACAAAAAGAAGGAATTCAATGGATTAGCAAGCGAACCAATCAGTTGCGCTATGCATCTAATGGAGAGGATCGTTGGCTACAGCCACTCAGTAACTATATCGCTGGTGAAGCTATTAAGCGTGGACAACCAGTTTCTGTTGCTATTGCTGCTGACATTACTGAACTCGGCCTTTCTGGCGATCCAGATAACGTAGTTGTACTTACTCGAACCTTCCGACACGTCAAGTCAATCGGTATTGCTCTCGAACCAGCTGCTGCAGGATCTCTTGTCCACATCCAGAGCATTGGCAAGATTAACTATCGTTCCTCAACTCCGACTACAGAGTATTGGCCTGGCTTTCTAGATGGGGATCGGGGTAAAATTGTATACGTTGGAACCAGTCCAGGAACACTCACACTAAATCGCACAGAAGCTATCACCGGCGGGCACAATCTCATTCAACTCGGATCAATTTCCAGTACGACAGGGGATACTGCGTTTGATCTCGAAATAGATATCGCTGGTGATGGACGAGGTCCCCTCGACAATACTCAGTTTGAGTACAATATCGGTGAGGATGTTTGGTATCGTCCAGGTATGCGAGCTCCGCTTTTTGCTATTGGTAGTGACACTGCAGCTCCGTTTCTCTATAATCTCAGGATCAATCGTCCAACAGCACCATGGCCAACAGATAACAAATGGTTAGCGGTCTACAGCGCTCAAACAGCTGTTATACTCATCTTTGGTTCAAATACTATTCCTGCATACAGCTCTACAACAGATGGAACTAGACTCTCTTTCATCCAGAACTCAGCGAAGACTGTTGTTAAGATCAATGTAGTTGATCCAGGTACATGGGGACAGCCGTGGCTAGATGACACCGAGCTCTACAATGCTGGTGTTGTTCGATTTGTGAACTCTCTTGCTCAGTACATTCTTCCTTATCAGTACCTTATCGCTCCGGGTTCTTCGCTCTCAGCTACATACATCCCTACAGTTAATGGAGTCAATGTTCAAACTGACGTACTCATGCAGATGCAGGGCAATATCAACGGCGGACCGATCTACGTTGAGTGGGATAGCTCTCTTAATTCACTATTCCAAAATTCTACATATATGAATCAGGGTTCATACGGACAGGCCGGTACAGCTATTCTAGCCGATAAGCGTTTTGCTAATAGAACAAACGTCCTTGGTTTCCTTCTTAATGAGCCAAGTGATACTGATCCATATACTCCTGCACAGGGTGATGTTGGTCTTTTCCTTCGCAAGGGTTTGATTCGCTTTTCGGGTACAGCCAATGCTCTTATTCCTGGTGCACGGTATTTCCTTGATGTAAATGGACAGATCACTCCTAACCCAGGCTCTGTTGTATACCCAGAAGTCCTCGTAGAGATTGGTACTGCTCGTAATACTACAGACCTTATGGTCGATATTAGTCAACCTCTCCTTGGTCAAGTTGATTACCCTATTGCTGCTATTAAGCCGAGTCTTTTCGTTAACGGCCAGTCTGTAGCAGAAGATGGTTGGCTCCTTTGTGATGGTACTACATCACATAGTCAAGTAAGTTTTCCCGAACTATACAACGCTCTTGTAGGTATCTACGGTATTACAGTAGTTCGAGATCCCAATAACGCAAATAACTTTATCATTCCACTACAGACTCAGATTAGTACAGGTCGTCCATATCAGATCAAAGCATACCGAGTACTTCCAGGGTATCAGCCGCTTACTACGCTGGTAAATGTCCTTAGGGGAGCTGGGTCTGGTACGACTACAGTAACACTTGATATCACTGCATTTGCTTCTGTTGGTCCTCAAGGTGGTGGAGAAATCCCAACAATTGAAACGTTGATTCCAATGCTTTATGCGGATGTAGGATCGAATGATTGGAGAGCAGTTCCCGCCGCATCTTGGAGAGTTAGTAATACAGATGGTAAGTATACACTTATTGGAGATTTAACAGGAACTTTAGCAGCAAATAAACCATACAAATTAGCTGTATATAAGCCTGAATCCTTTGCTAGATTCAACGAGCCTCCTACAGCAATCCTCAATGCTATGAATGTGGATAGCCCATGTGCAGTCAATTCAAAAGCTGTCGATGATTATATTCGTACATCTGTAACGACTCAGTCTCTAATCGTAACCGGTTCGGTTCAAGCTGGGGATTCGTATGGTAGTGATACGTTCAAGATCCAAGCTCCAATCTCTATTCTAACAACATCAGCAGGAGCTACAACGGTTTCGATTGATAATAATACAGGCCTTCTACATTCTACAGCAGCAATGTCTCCATTG
>Ga0272446_1003384_pt1 | contig 20163 bp, 21 predicted proteins | sample YNPCB0061_FD_194587 | JGI IMG/M metagenome (GOLD analysis project Ga0272446, IMG submission 194587) | Hot spring microbial mat communities from Yellowstone National Park, WY, United States - YNP-CB-006-1 | ecosystem: Environmental > Aquatic > Thermal springs > Hot (42-90C) > Sediment | place...
TGGCTGCCGAACTTCCCGACGAGCGTGGTGACCTGATAATGGGTCAGGCCGTAGGCGGCCAGGTGCGACATGGCGTGGTTGAAATTGCGGTTGGCGATCCAGATCCGCCGCAGTTCGCCGATGGTTTCGACCGGCACCTTGGCCACCGCCGCCACCGACTCTGGCTCGTTCCGGATGGCCGCGTCGAAGTTGCCTCCGAAGCGATCGGCGATCAACCTCGCCTTGGCCGGGCCGATGCCCTTGATGTCGGGATGATTGGCGAGGAAGTTGGCAAGCCCCTCGGGATCGAGGTCGAGATCATGGCCCAGGAACTCGGCCTCGAACTGGCGCCCGTACTTGGGATGCACGACCCAGCGGCCTTCCAGTCTGACGGCGTCGTTCTCGCGGACATAGACTTTGCCCGCGAACTTCACCTCGCCGCCATTCGGGGTCACCAGGCGGCCCGCACTGAACGTGGGGCCAGAATAGAAGACCACGTCTACGATGCCGCGGATCGACTCGCGCTGATCCGTCATTGGCCCCACCTCTTCCACGCCGCCAGCAGATAGGCTTGCGTGAAATGGCGCGCCGCCTGGCGGTTGCCGCAGAACACGACCGGCACGCCGTAGTCGAGCAGAATCGATAGCGTCGAGCCCACGACCGCCGCCGGCCGGGCTTCGCCGCGATAACGCTTGGCGAGCACGTCGAGAAGCTCGGCCTCGACCACGACGCAGGCGGCGCGGTACTGGCTCAGTTTGCGCAGCTCCTCCCGGAAACGCCGCCGCCGGTGGATCACCGTCGAGACGAAGTCATCGAGCGTCTTGCGCTCCACGGCCACCTGGTCCTCGAGCCCGGCGATGGAGTAGTCCCCGGCCTTGAGCGCCCGCCGCACAGCGCCAGTCAGACGGGGATCGAACGCGTACGCCTCCTGTTCCCGTGAGTCGATGACGATGGTGGCCCGCGCCGCGTTAGAACGGCACAAGGGCGTCGTCGGCCTCCCGCCGGAACTTGGCTGCGCTCTGGCTCGTCTCGATGCGGCGGTTGAAGTAGATGTTCTCGCTGTCGCCCTTGGTGCGCTTGGTCACTTCGAGCTTCACGTCGAGCAGCCGGTCAAGGTGCTTCGGCAGGTCCGACAGCCGCTCGAGATCGAGCCCGCACAGGTGCAGGTCGGTCTTCACGTACTTGAGCGTGTTCTGCGTGATGACGCTGTTGCGCCACATCAGGCGGTTCGTGAACTTCGGCGCCAGAATCCGCAGCGTCCACTTGATCATCGGGTTGCCCGAGGACTGGGCCTCGGTCAGCTCGACCTTGTCGACCGTGACCTGATATTTGCCGTCGGGCACGCTCTCGAAATCGCCGCGCTCTTCGGGCTGTTCGGCCCGGAAATCGTCATCGAACTGCGAAAGATCAATCGAATGTCTGCTCATGCTGTTGTCTCCTGTCGTGGGATTACTTGGCCTGCTTGGGGCCCGCCTGCGGTTTCGGCGGCGCACCCGCCGCCGCCTGGAAGGCTTCGAGGAACTTGCGGTAGTCGAGGTCGATCGTCTCGGGCAGCCGACCGGTGCGGTCGCCGGCTTCGTAGTAGAGGCTCGGCTTGGTACGGATCACGCGCCGGATGATCTGCTCGCCTTCCGCGCCGGCCGACACATCGAGGTCGCAGTAAAGGACCATGTCGACCATACCGAGCACGATCTTGCGCGCCTTCTCGGGCAGCGTCGGCACGATGCGCGTGTACTTGCCGGTGCGCGTTTCGACCTCGATCTCCTTGGCGTGCGAGATCAGGTAGAGCCCGTAGGGCAGGAAAGCGAGTTTCGTCAGCACGCGCTGGAACTCGTTGTTGACGATCGAGTAGCCCTTGCCGTAGGCCAGGTCGGATTCGTGCTCGACCTTGTACTTCCGCAGGATGTACTCGGTGCAGAACTTATGGGCGTTGTCGACGGTGTCGACGATGATGGTCTTGAACGGGTGCTTGCCCTCGCTGATTTCGGCGCAGGCGGCCAGCAGATCCTCCCAGGAGAGGATGGGCACCTGGAAGACCTCGAGGGCGTTCAGGCCCGGCTCGGTGGCGAGAAAGACGGCGCCGTCGGCTTGAGAGCAGAAGGTCGAGTTGTGGACGACAAAGTCGTTGGCCACGAAATTGTGCGTCTCCTCAACCGTGAGGTCGAACACGGGCGCTACCCGCGAGGGGCGGATCGAGGTCACGCGGTCGAACAGGATGGGACCGATCCTGTCGAGCTGCGTTTCGGCGGACCTCACTTGGTAAAGGTTCTGCCGCACTGCCTCCGCCTTGACGGCTTTCTCTCCGTAAAAACCGATCTGGTCGATGAAACGGAGCACGTCGTCCTTGGCGGCGATGCAAAGCTCGGCGCCGTAGAGGCTGCCGTTCAAGAACCGGTCCCGGATCAGGGAGACGATCCCGTAGCGGGCCAGCAGGTGCTGGACCTGTTCAACCATGCGCACCGAGGTCGAACTGAAGCTGATGCGGCCCGACGCCTCCACCGAGCCGTCGCAGGTGAACAGCCGGTTCAGGAACAACTTCTGCTTGCTCCGCTTCAGGCCGAAGACGAAGTCGGGAATGGACTTCTCCCGGGACCGCAGCCCTTGCAGCCCCGTCTGCCGCAAGTGACCGATGACGTTGTTGCGGTGGCCGCGCTTGCCGCGCACGCGTACCTGGACAACCCCCTTCTGGTTGATGAATTCCACGCACTCATCGCCCTTGGCTTCGACAGCCGCCTCGAAGTCCATCCGCACGGCTGGATCGTTCTTGGTGAAGATGGCGCCCTTGCCGGCGAGACTGCCGTCGGCGATCAGATACGCCATGATCTTGACCAGTTCATCGTCGGTATCGCCATGACACGCCAGCGGCGGATATTCGGCAACGACGGCCACCCGGTCGCTCAGGTTCAACTCCGACAGCGGCTTCCAACCTTCCCGGGTCAAGAAGGGGTGGTTCGCGGTGGCCTCGATCCAACGGCCGGTTTGGGTTTTCAACAAGTACAGTTGAGCGGGCTCGTTTTCGACAAAGGCCGAGGGCGTGAGCGGTCTCAACTGGCCCGCCTCCCTCATGCTCAGCACCGGCCCGGGATGGTTCCGGACGAGCGATTCCATCCTCATCAGGCGGCCATTGAGCGGGTTGGCCAGCAGAGAGTTGCCGCCGAGACACTTGCCGATCTTGGTTTGCCCGTAACACAGCACGGTCAGATCCGACAGGCTCGGCTTGGGCGGGGTTTTCATCGTGGGAAGAATGGGCATCACAGTCTCCTTGGATTTCAGAAAGCGGGTTCGGACGAGCCGGCCGCGAGAACGCGCAGTTCCTCGTTGGGCTCGGCGCGCTGGTAGAAGTTCTCGATCACGTTGGAATTGCCGTTCGAACGGCAAAGAGCGAAGTAAGGGCAAGGCCGCTGGTAGTTGAAGCAGAACGAAGTGTTCTGGTAGAAAACCCCACGGCGGCGCGCGTCGAGGAAGGCCTGCGTCAGCTCCCACAACTCGGCGCGCAACACGTCGAAGCGGTCGCGCGACAGATACAGCCGCTCGCGGTGGAACATCGCCGGATCCGCGTACTTCTCGGCCAGCCGCCGCTGAAAATCTTCGTCGGACTCCGGCTCGCGCCGTCGCGCGGCCGTACGGCCCGTCTTTGACTTGGCAAGCAGCTCCGCGCGGCGGGCTTCGAACTCGTCCTCGGTCTCACCCCTGGACTGTTGGAGCCGCGCCTTGACAAGGACGTTGTAGAGGATCCCGGTGATGGGAATGCCCATCGTCTGCTCGACGTAGTGCGCGTAGAGCGTGATCTGAAAGTCGGTCCAGAGCCGTTCGAGGTAATCGGAATCGATCTGCGAGGCGGTCTTGTGCTCCAGAATGAAATACTCGCCGTCGATGCGAACGATCCCGTCGACTTTGCCCGCCAGGCGGAAGCTGCGCGAGGCGGCGCCCGTCGCCGGATTCACAATCGGCCCTTCGAAGACGTGCTCCAGGGCCACCACTTCGAACTCTTCTTCGGCGTAACGCTCCGCATAGGCCAGCATCATCGCGGTGGCTACGTGCCAGTCGCGTTTCTGATCCTCGTCTTGGGTACGAGCCGCACAGCGCCGGTCGATGAGATCAAGCACCCGCGCCAGGTCGCGCTGGCCGTGCCAGAGTTCCAGGCACTCGTGAATCAACGAGCCGAAATGCAGGTTGCGGTCCCGCTCGAGCGGCACCAGATGCTGGAGATACCGCAGTTCGGCCGCCTTCCGGCAGTTCCGGAACTGGTTCCACATCGAGTAGGTGGTCACCATGGGGGATGCGTCGTGCGTCATACGGTTGGCTTCTCCTGCAGCTGTTTCAATGGCTTTGTTCTGATCGTGTCGATCCCATTCGGGCCGGCCTGCGGCAGGCCCCTGACTGCCTCTCCCTACACCGCCTGGCCTTCCGGGGCGAGCCGTGCGATCGCCTCGGCCGTGGTGATGCCCGGATGCGAGGCGAAGACCGGTTCGAGCCAGGCGTAGAACCACTCGGCCACCTTCAGCCGCGCCGTGTCGGCCTCAATCTGCTCCCGCAGCAGCGCCATGTAGCGCCGGTGATGTTCCTCGGTCGCCCGCGCCGTGGCCACGTAGCGGATGGCTCCGCTGTCATCGCGGAACGTAAGCGCGGACTCGGGCTCCAGACCTCCGAAGCGCATGTCCAGCCGCAGTTGCAGCGCATGTCCCTTCTTGGTCGCCAGCGTCTTCTTCATGCGGTCGCTGACGATGGATCTGACCTGTGCCACTGCCAGCTCGCGGCCGTACTCGTCGACCAGATCTCCGTACCGCGCAAGCACCTCCGCGCTGACCTCGTCAGCCGTGGGCTCGCCCGTCTCCAGGTGCGCCAGGATCACCTCGTCGATCCGGCGCGAGAGTTCCGAATCATGAAAGCTGGGTCTTGTCACGAATTGCCTCCTCAAAGCGGTGGAGCCAGTCGAGGGCGACCGGCGATTTGGCCCGGATGCCCGGGCAGTGCCAGTATTCGAGCCGCGAAGCGAGTTCAACAGGATCAAGCGGCGTGTCGGCCAGAGCCAGGACGGCGCGCGTCACTGCCCAGATCGAGTCAAGATCTTCCTTGAGCGCCTTACGTTCCTCGTCCGAGAGGCCCGAGCGGTACCGGCCCGTACGGTCGGCCACGAGCATGCCCGTCTCGCGCGCGATGCGCCGCGCCTCGGCGGTCGAGGGGAGTTCGGTGGCTTCGCGCAGTTGCCGCACGATCTGCCGGCGCACGGCGGCGGGCATCTGCACGATCTCGCGCTGCGCCTCGAGCGGCTGCTCGGCGATCACTGCGGCGGCGCTGATCGACAGGTCACCGGCGTCCATTTGAGCCAGGACTTCATCGACCGCTTTCTCGACAACCTTCTTGGCTCGCTCATACGTCCTGGGACTGTCGAAGCCAGCCTTGGCGGCCGCGATCTCACGGGTCTTGACCCCGCTCACAACTTGTGCGCAATTGCCCACAAGTCCCTGGTCCGTCCTCAGCCCCTGGCGGCTGCCGATCTCTGCCTCGATGGCTTTTCCGATCGCGACGCGTTCGGAGGGGGTGAAGTCCTTCCGGATCTCGTTTTCCGCATACTCTCCGGCCAGAATGCTTGACACCCTCACGATGCGCGCGGCGATCGTGTCCTGCTTCAATACGTCCCGCACCGCGCGCAAGCGGCGCTCGCCGAACACCAGGAGGTTCTCTTCCGTGATCCCCACGGGCTGAAGAAGTCCCTCGGTGGCGATGCTCGCGGCCAGGACCTCCAGATCTCCCATGTCCTTCCGGTGGCGTTCGCCGATGCGGATCTGGTGGCAGGGGACTTCAATGATTTCCTGAGCGTGGTTCACCGCGCGCCTCCCGCAGAGGCCGGCCCGTAGCCCGCCTCGAGGAACGCCCGCCGCAACCGGGCGATGCGGGCATACACGGTGGACCGGGCGATGCCAAGCATCCGGCTGATCTCGGTAGGGCCGTGGTCGATGAGCAAGAGCGCCAGCGCGCGGTCGGAATCGCCGAGCGGCGCGAGGACGCGCTCGAAGTCGACCTGGAACTGGGCAGCCGGAATGCCGTCGGCGGTGGCGAACCGGTGGCCGTCGAGACGCTCGATCACAACGGGACTCCGGCGTCGCCGCAGCAGAGAAGCGAAGCGCTTGTCCGCCACGCGCTCGAGGAAGGTTCGGAGGCTAGCGCGCGACGCGTCATAGTGCCGCAAGGCCATCCAGAGCCCCAGGAGGGCTTCCTGCTCGAGGTCCTCGCGATCCGCGGCCGCCGCCTGGCCAGTGGCCACCGCCGCTGCGCCGCGGACCTGAACGGCGCGCAAGGCGTAGGGCAGAGCCTGTTCCAATACCGGTTCATGCATGCCGCCCTCCAGCCATCTCCATTTCCATGGAGAAGGGCAGTCCGTGCTTGACCTCGAGCGTCCGGATCTCGCCGGCGTCAACCGAGCGTACGTACTCGAAAAACTCAGCAACCTGGGGCTTCAGTTCAAACTCATCCGGCGGAACCTTCGAAGCGCCCGGATCCTTCGAACCGAACTTCACATCGCGCACGACGGCCGGCCACGGATCAAGGACCAGCTCGCCGCGCTCGATGCGGAGATACTCGAAGCGTCCAAAGCCGAGAGCCGACATCGATGCCGCGAAGGCGCGCTCGGATGGCCGGAGGTCGCGGGTCGACGTGGGACGGCTCATCGCTCCACCTCCACGAGCGCGGCCCGTTGCGTCTCATGGCTTTCAATCCATGCATCAACATCTTCCGGCCGATACCGGACCAGAGTGCCGATCTTGACGTACCGCGGACCGCGCCCCTCGACCCGCCACTTGCGCAGCGTCAGCACGCTGATGGCGCAGGAATCCGCCACCTGGTGCTCATTCAGGAGCCGTTGGGGAGTGTTTTGTTTCATCTCGATGCTTACTGCGGGCTGTTTCCCGCAACCTCTGCATCGAGATTGCCCGACTTGGCGTTTTTCCGAAATACACGGAACCGGAAGAAATCCGGAAGAAATCCGGAAAATTCAGCGGCGGCGCGGAACCTTCACGGATGCGGGCAACTCGCCTCGCAGGAGTTGGTCGGCAGTCACACCCATGCTCTCAGCCATCGCCTCGAAGTTGGCGCGCCGCATCTTGCCCGACTGCAAGAAACGTCGGACAGTGCGGTCGGTCGTTTGAAATTGATTGCCGAACTGCGTCAGAGTCAAGGCCTTGGCTGCTATGTAGTCAAGCACTGCATCAACCGCAGCCTGGGTCCCTACTGACCGGGCAACTGATCTCTTTGTGTCCGCCGGCGCCTCCGCCGTTAGCGAAGACTCCTGCTGCAAGCCTGAGACGGACTGCCAGTTGAGCACGAGCGCATCTCCCTGGGCCACGCTCAGGAGTGAGACGTGCACGATCCCAGCGTCCGTCAGGATCCGGCGAAGTTCGGTAACGTGAGGAATCGGTCCGGGCGTGAGGAGTACGACCCTGCGGCCACGCGGGTTCTCCAGTCGCTTCAGCCGGCCGAGAACCACATCTGGATGTTCGTTGGGAAACGACAAATAGACATCCACAACGCCGAAGCCGTCCAGAGACTTCTCGCCTACTCTGACCAATCCGTCGTCATTGAGAAATCCCTCTCCGGTGATCCCGTTCTCTCGGCGCAACTTCTCCACGAGCCCCGCGGCCCAAACCGCATACTGCCTCACATCATCTTCGTCGAGCGGAACAGGCTGACAGAAGTCGTCACCGTCGGCGACGCCGAAAAGTCCCTGGGAGGTTTTCCGCACAACGAGATCCTCTCCTGGGCCATAGCGTCGGGGCCGGGGAATCTCGGTTGCGGCCGTCGTCTCTTTGAGCACTCCATCGGCCACGAGCCGCATGGCAACCACAGGCTCGGCATCCAGGTCAGCGCAGTGCAACACCGGCGATTCGACTAGGTTCAGCAACCGCAGAACCGCCTGGAGGATGCTGTCAGCCACCCAAGATCTTCCACCTTTCCAAATACCGGAACACGTCTTCCGCGTGCGTGGCGCGCTTGAATGAGATCTTGTTTGTCCCGCTCACCTCCACGCGCTTGCCACGCCCGTCGTCGGGGAACCCGATCTTGAAGACGGCTTTCTGGATGGTTGCGCCCGAAAGTCGCTTCCGCAGGGAGTTCAACTCCAGCGTCTCCAGCACGTTCTTGGATCGGATGACAAATGCCGGGCCATGCTTCTGCTTGAGTTTGAAGTGAAGCTCAACCAGGGCGGCTGAATCGCCGTCATCCACCTCCAGAGCAAAGTCCTCGCAAGCGATCACGCCGAGCGTGAACTTCTGGGCCGCTTCGGGCTTCTCGAACAACTCCGGGTCGCCGAAGCAGCACTCCGCGAAGCTCTTCCGGAGGGCGCTTTCTTCCTTCTCGAATCTGGCTTCGATTTCGACCTGGCCGCTCTCGCTGTTGTAGCTGACGAAGTCTTGCTGGGCGGGACGGAGAACGGTCGGCGACACCTTGGGCTTGATCCGGGAGCCTTGGAAAACCAGCATCGCCTGCGTGCGCTTCTCGTGATAGACGATGAAGTTCGTGTAGGCGCCCTCCCGATACTGACGCACCAACACGCGGTCACTGTTCTTGTCACCTTTGAAGACCGCCGACAGCCTCTCCTGTAGCTGCTCCGTGGCGGCCTTCACATCCTCGATGCTGCGTCCGGCCTCGCCCTGGAATACGGAGAAGCGCTCAGCCTGATGCATGGCGCAGCGGTCATAGGCCAGGTTGAAGGCCTCCTCATTCTCGGTGCGGACCTTCAGGCTGAGACACTCGACGGGAAGCACGCCGCCAGGGTCGGGATCATAGCTGAGATCCAGGCACGAGGCGATCAAGTCCTCATGGCCGCGCTCGTTGCTGAGGTCATAGGCCCGGTAGAGGCCCTCCATGAACTCGTCTTTCCGGTCGCCGTCGCCGTCGACGATGAACTGCTTGAAGCTCTGTACGTCCAGTGAAGCGGCGTCGACCAGGAGCCCACTATTCCAGATGCTCGCATAGGAACGGAGGAGGTCCTCCTGCCCCTCGAATTTGTCGAGAAATCGGTCCGCGTTGAATGCCCGGTGCTTTGCCATCGCAGGGGTCCGCCTCGCTTGCTAACCGGTCGCGCCCCGCCGATGGCCAAAGCTTGACTCCCGCTTGGGCGATGGTAAAAGCGAGACCAATTTCCATCCTAATTCAAGCGTCCGGGGCAAATGCAATCGGTGCAACAGACCGACTGGGCTCAGAGGAATGCCTTATAAAACAAGCGATTGGCGTTCATGCTGGCACGGGATTGAGAAATGCTCCGTCCAGAGTCGTTGCGACGGGATTCAGGCAATGCGCTGGCGAACAGGTCGAATCGAGGAAAAAACGGTCCGCAGTGTCAGCACTCATCGGGGTCCGTTTCGTGTCCGATCTTGGCGCCGATCAACGCGCCGGCTACGACACCCCACGGCCCAAACAACGCCCCGGCCGCCGCGCCAACAATCCCCCAGGCTAGGGCGGCAGACCGCTTGGCCTCAATCCGGCGTTGCCTCGAAAGCGGAGCTTTGTGCCGGCCATGCCAGCCCCGAGCGGTACGCGTGCTCACCGTCGATTTCTGCAAGTTGCAGTCGATGCAGGCGGCATAGAGGTTGTTCCCATGGTCGGTGCCGCCTCTCGCCCGCGGCCGCGAGTGCTCCACATGCCACGCCCCTCTCTCGCCGTACCGGCCGTAGTTCTTGAAAGTGAGTGGATCGCCGCAAATGTGACAGCGCCCGGAGGTACGGTCGTAAATCCAGCTCAATTTCTCCGTCGAGTAAGCCATTTGTTCACAGCCCCTTGATGCAGGATTCTACACTGTCTCGCGCTGCTCGGCCCAGTCCCGGCACAACACCTCTGCCTGCTCCAGGACGAGTTCCGTGGCCCGCGCTTGCTTGTCTGGCGGATACCCGTACCGGCGCAGGATCCGCTTGACGATCACCCGCAGGTGCGCACGCACGTTTTCCCGCACCGTCCAATCGATGGTCACGTTGGCGCGCACGGCCCGCACAAGCTCCTGCGCAATTGTGCGCAGCGTGTCATCACCCAGCACCTTCACCGCGCTATCGTTCACCTCGAGCGCGTCGTAGAAGGCAACCTCGTCCTCTGTCAGCCCGAGTTTCTCTCCCCGCCGGCCGGCCTCCCGCATCTCCCGCGCCAGCTCGATCAACTCCTCGATCACCAGCGCCGTTTCTACGGCCCGGTTCTGGTAGCGGCGGATCGCCTGTTCCAGCAGTTGTGAGAACGCACGACTCTGCACCACGTTCTTTTTCAGCCGGACTTGGACCTCCCCTTCCAGCAGCTTCCGCAGCAGCTCCACCGCCAGATTCTTCTGCGGCATGCCCCGGATCTCGGCCAAGAACTCCTCGGACAGAATCGAGATGTCCGGCTTCTTCAATCCGGCCGCCGCGAAGATGTCAATGACGCCCTCGGAAGCCACCGCCCGGGAAACGATCTGACGGATCGCATGGTCCAGTTCCTCCGGGCTGCGCGGTGCGCCGCCGCTGCTCTTGACGAGAACCGACCGCACGGCCTGAAAGAAAGCGACATCGTCGCGGATTCTCAACGCTTCCTCGTGCGGCACCGCCAGAGCAAAAGCTTTCGACAACTCGCCCACAGCTCTCACGAAACGGTTCTTCCCGTCTTCCTGTCCGAGAATGTGTTCCTGCGCAGCGGGCAGCACGGAGAGGCGTTGCTGCGGCGTGCCTGCGCTCCATTGAGAGCGGTCAAACCCGTGGAACATACCGCAGCACACCTCGTACTTTGAGAGCATCACGGCGACGGCTTCCGCTTGGTCGATGGCCGTCTGCCCCTTCCCGCCGCTTTCGGTGTAATTAGCCAGGGCCTGCTTGAGTTCATGGGCCAGGCCAAGGTAGTCCACCACGAGGCCGCCGGGTTTGTCCCGGAACACCCGGTTGACGCGCGCGATCGCCTGCATCAGCCCATGCCCGCGCATCGGCTTGTCGAGGTACATCGTGTGCAAGCAAGGGACGTCAAACCCGGTCAGCCACATGTCCCGCACGATGACAATCTGGAATGGGTCCTTCGGATCCTTGAATCGCGCGGCCAGGCCTTCGCGCCGCTGCTTGCTGCGAATGTGCCTCTGCCAGTCCGGCGGGTCGGCCGCCGAGCCGGTCATCACGATCTTCAGGCAACCCTTGTCGTCATCCTCGTGGTGCCAGCCCGGCCGGATCTTCGCGATGGCGTTATAAAGAGCCACGCAGATCCGCCGGCTCATGCAGACCACCATCGCCTTGCCTTCCATCACCTCCAGGCGCCGCTCAAAATGTTCGACGAGATCCTGTGCGATCAAGGCAATGCGCTTCTCGGTGCCGGCCAGGGCCTCCAACTGCGCCCACTTGGTCTTCAGCCGCTCCTTGTGCTCGACCTCCTCGCCCTCGGTCAGCTCCTCGAACTCCTCGTCCAGCTTGGGCTTCTCGCTCTCTTCGAGCGCCAGCTTCGCCAGGCGGCTCTCGTAGTAGATGGGCACCGTGGCGCCGTCCTTCACGGCCCTCTCAATGTCATAAATGCTGACGTAGTCGCCGAAAACCGCCCGGGTGTTCTTGTCCTCGCGCTCGATCGGCGTTCCCGTGAAACCGATGAACGAGGCGTTGGGCAGGGCCTCGCGCATGTGCCGAGCGAAACCGTCGATGAAGTCGTACTGGCTCCGGTGGGCCTCATCGGCAAGGACCACGATGTTTCGCCGGTCTGACAGCAGCGGGTGCCGATCCTCGTTGCCGGCCGGGAGGAATTTCTGCACCGTCGTGAAAACGACCCCGCCCGACGACGTCTTCAACAGCTCCCGCAAGTGAGCCCGGCTTTCAGCCTGCACCGGCTGCTGACGCAACAGCTCATGGCACCGGGCAAAGGTCCCGTAAAGCTGGTCATCGAGATCGTTCCGGTCCGTGATCACCACCAGCGTGGGGTTCTCCATCGCCGGATGCTGGATGATGCGGCCCGCATAAAACGCCATCGTCAGGCTCTTCCCCGACCCCTGGGTATGCCAGACCACGCCCGCGCGCCTGTCGCCACCCGCACCGGCGGCCCTCACCGTGGATTCCACGGCAAGGTTCACCGCGTGGTATTGGTGATAGCCCGCCATCTTCTTCACGAGTGCGCCGCCGCTGTCCTCGAACACGATGAAGTAGCGGATCAGATCCAGAAACCGGCGCTTGTCGAATACTCCCTCCAGGACGACCTGGAGCTGCGGAAGCCGCGCGTCGGCGAGGTCTTCCCCCTCAACCGTTCGCCAGGGCATGAACCATTCCCGGTCAGCGGTCAGAGTGCCAATGCGCGCCTCGACGCCATCCGAGATGAGCAGCGCCTCGTTGAACAGGAACAGCGACGGAATGTCCTGCTTGTACGTTTGAAGCTGGTTGAACGCCGACCAGATCGTCGCGCCGCCGGAGACCGCGTTCTTGAGTTCGACGACCGCCAGCGGCAGGCCATTGACGAAAATCACCACGTCCGCGCGGCGCTCGCGGTGATCCTCCACCACCGTGAACTGATGCACGGCGAGGAAATCGTTCTGCTCCGGACGTTCATAGTCGAGAATCCGCGCCGCATCGCAGCCGATGGACCCGTCCGGCCGCGGGAACTCCACGGGTACGCCCTCAACGAGGTACTTATGAACGGCGCGGTTGTTCGCGACCAGCGAGGGATATTCCGGCCGTGTAAGCTTGCGGTAGGCCTCCTCCAGCACGTCGCTGGGGAATTGCGGGTTCAGGCGTTCGAGCGCTTGCCGGAGCCGCCGTTCGAGCACCACCTGGCGGTAGTCCCCGCGCTCGGCCTGGGGCTCGCCCGGCGCGATTTCCGGTCCGGCGAGGACCGCGTACCCAAGGCTCTCCAGCCACGCCAGCGCGGCCTGCTCGACAACGGATTCGGTGAAGGCCGGTCGGCTCATTTTCGCCGCCTACCATGCGTGGCACGATACTCGGCCCAAATTCGTTTCATGTCCAGAGCAGGTATGTTCTCCTTGAGGATTTCCAAGGCTCTCGGCGAGTACCGCTTATAAGTCTGCGCTCCGATCTTGAACTCCTTGTAACAGTCAGGCTCTTGCCTGATGTGCAAGTGATCGACAACAGCCAGCGTCTTTGAAAGATTCAGACCGACCTTCTGCGCCAGCTGCTTGGCCCCGAGACTGTAGAAATCGAGCTCGTTCACCCGTTTCACTGCCACTACGGCAGCGCCCGGCGTCCCTTCCTGGACGAGCTGGATCGGAACACCCTCTTTCTTTGAAAGTCGGAGCGAGATAGATGGGCCTTGCCCGTCGGTCTTGATCTCGATCGCGGCCACCCCCTTGAATACGTCCTCCCAAGACTGCACTTGTCGCAATGACTGGGCGATTTTCCGAAGTTCGGTATCTCCCGGTTGGCCCTTCTCGCCTTGGAGAGCGGAGTTGAGGATAGCCAGCGGTCGTAACCTTGCCAGAGCTTCTACCCGGCGGCGTTTACGTGGTGCGAGCAACTTCTTAATCTCGCTGATCTCTGAATCGAAGAGGGTTGCCAGGTCGGTAGGAACAACTGTCGACACCGGCAGTACCCGCGTGGGGAGGTGGGTGCTCAATTCTTGCCCGAAGACTTTCAGCATCAGGTCTCTGAAAAGAGTCACGCCAGCTTGCAGATGGATGTATAACTGCCCTTCCGAGATGTCGAGCAGATGGTGTTGTGCAGCGTCGCGGAGTCCATTGATGGTCTGCAGAACCAGGGCCTGCTCTTCCTCGAGGTACTTAATCCCGCCATCAGTCAGGGAGCGCCTGACGCACCGATCGAATCCAATGGTTTCCTTGGCTCGTCGTTCTCGGATTTTGCCGCCGCGATGTATGATCGCAGCTTTCATCAGCATCTCGAACGCGTGGTCTAGGAGAATCAGCGTCGTGCTTGTCCTTCCGCGGTCGTACGGGCGATTAAAGATCTCGATCGACAAAATCAGCGAGTCACACGCCTTTTCTAGCAGCAGCCTGGCCTCGCGTTTCATCAGGCGCACCTCTGAGCGATTCGTTCGGCGTCGGGAATGCGTAATTCGCCGGAAATCAGCTTGGGCAGGAGGGCGTCTCGAAGCGCGGCCAAGGTGCGAGATTCTTGAATGCTGGCGACGATTCTTTCAATTGACAACTGGATCAGCTCGGTGAATGTTGCAGTCACGGGCTCCGGTGGAACGCTAAGTTTGTAGCGTGCCATGTCGGCCCAACTCGTCCGGGGCATCTTGGTCCCGGTCGATCCAGCGTTCGTATATTCGATGAATCGCTCACTAGACGCGTGACCAAGGACGAACCCAAACCAACCCTGTTGCCGCGGAGTTACAACAACGATATCAGTTGAGCACACGCCATCAACCGGTGCAACGCCGACCTTGTGAAAGTACGGGCGGAGCTTCCCGAATAGAATCTCGCCCTTCTTGAACCTAAACTTATTGCTCTCCAAGCCGTCCGCGTCGCTCCACTCCGAAAGCGTGATAGAGCGCCTAGGCATGTGCTCCAAGCCGATGTACGGTGTGTGCCTTTCGATGCTGTCGGGTTGTACACCGCGTCGCTGATGTTCCGCAATGTCGCCGAATGTTCCCACCCTCCACCCCTTCGGAATCTCCCCCAACTCGGAGTTCTCGAAGCTGTCGGGGAAGAGGCGGGCGATTTCGGGTTTCAGCTTCGGGCAGGCGGCGCGACTGACCTGCTCGTCGGTCCACTTGGGGTGCTCGCGGCGGACGGCGGCCTTGGCGCGCACCGGGTCGAAGTCGATGAACCAGCTCTTGAAGATCGCCCGCGCCATCTCCTCCAGCGTCCGGTTCATCCGCCGGTTCAGCTCGATCTTGTCATCCAGCGAGCCGAGAATGCAGGCAATGGCGCGCTGCTCTCTCAGGGGCGGCACACAGGCAGGCAAGCGATAGAACGCTTCACGACTGGTGGAGGGAATCGCCGACCCACTGTCCATGCCGTTGATGTCGTAAGTCAACAGGCAATAGTATGCCCAACGCAGATCCAGTTCCTGCTTCGGCTCCAAATAGAAGGCCGTATCGATCACGAAGAACGGTTCTGGTGAGTAGTGGATGCCCCGGTAGGCACCCTTTCTGCCGATGATCACCCCCGGATGATTGCAGAGCGGTTCATCGTGCCAACCGATCGGACCGTTTGTGCCGTAGACTCGGTATGCCCCAGATTCGGAACGGTAATCGCGGAGAGCTCGACCATACTCCAGTGTCGCAATGTCGCCCCACTCGCATTTCAGCCACTCACCCCCCATACCCAATGTCCTCCAGGTTGGCCCAGATGGTCTTGTCGAGCTTGGCGGACTTCTTCGTCTGCTCCCGCAGTTCCGCCGTCAAGCGCGCCATCTTCTGCTCGAACGGTTCGCCGTCGTCTTCCTCGGCTGCCGCCCCCACGTAACGGCCCGGCGTCAGGATGTGGTTGTGCTTGCGGATCTCGTCGAGCTTGGCCGACTTGCAGAATCCGGGCACGTTTTTGTACTTCTTCTTGCAGTCTTTATCACCGCGCCAGGCATGATAGGTCTCCGCAATCTTGCCGATGTCGTCGTCGGTCAACTCCCGGTGGACGCGGTCGATCATGCGCCCCATCTTGCGGGCGTCGATGAAAAGCGTCTCGCCGCGGCGGTCACGGAAGCGCCCGTTCTTCTTGTCCCGCGCGATGAACCAGAGGCACACCGGAATCTGGGTCGAGTAGAAGAGCTGGCCCGGCAAAGCCACCATGCAGTCCACCAGATCCGCTTCGACGATGTTCTTCCGGATCTCCCCTTCGCCGGATTGGGTCGAGGACATGGAGCCATTGGCCAGGACGAATCCGGCCAGTCCCGTGGGCGCGAGATGGTGGATGAAGTGCTGCACCCAGGCGAAGTTTGCGTTTGATGCCGGCGGCACGCCGTACTTCCAGCGCTTGTCGTTTTTGAGAAGATCGCCGCGCCAGTCGCTGTCGTTGAACGGCGGGTTGGCCAGAACGTAGTCGGCTTTCAGATCCGGGTGCAAATCGTGGTGGAAGCTGTCGGCATGCTCTTTCCCCAGGTTGGCGTCAATGCCGCGGATCGCCAGGTTCATCTTCGCCAGCCGCCAGGTGGTGTGATTGCTCTCCTGGCCATAGACGCTGATCTGGCCTTTCGCTTTGCCGCCGTTGCCGTTACCGTTGGCGTGGGCCTCGACGAACTTCACCGACTGCACGAACATCCCGCCAGAGCCGCAGCAGGGGTCGTAGACGCGCCCCTTGTAAGGAGCGAGCATCTCCACCAGGAGCTGCACCACGCAGCGGGGCGTGTAGAACTGGCCGCCCTTCTTGCCCTCGGCGCTCGCAAACTGCGCTAGGAAATACTCATACACCCGCCCCAGAATATCCTTCGTGCGGTGCTCCTCATTGCCTAAGCCGATGTTGCCGATCAAGTCGATCAACTGCCCGAGGCGCTGCTTATCCAGGCGCGGGTGGGCGTAGTCTTTCGGCAACACGCCCTTCAGCGACGGGTTGTCGCGCTCGATGGCGAGCATGGCGTCGTCCACGATCTTCCCGATGGAGGGCTGCTTGGCGTTGGCCTTGAGATGCGACCAACGCGCCTCCCTGGGAACCCAGAAGATATTGACAGCGCGGTACTCGTCGGGATCTTCCGGATCGGCGCCCTTGGCCCGCTCGGCCTCCAGCCTGGCGTGGTGTTCCTCAAAGGCATCGGAGATGTACTTCAGGAAAATCAGGCCGAGCACCACGTGCTTGTACTCGGCGGCGTCCATGTTGGAACGAAGGGCGTCGGCGGCGCGCCAAAGGGCATTTTCGAACCCCAGCGTCGCGCCGTTCGATGAATCCGCCATGTCAGATTCCTTCCTTGGTGAAATACTTGGCCCGCAGGTCCTGGCCGTTGTCGCCGAGACCCAGGAGCAGATCTTCGATCTGTTTCAGCGCGAGGGGCGACGGCTTCGCGCGGCCATTCTCCCAACGATTGACCGTCGGAAACGTCACCCCGAGGCGCGCCGCCATTTTCTCCTGGGTGAGCCCCAAGCGGTGGCGCAGCTCTCTGACCAGCCGTGCCGTGCCGCCGCGCTTGCTCATAAAACACCTCCTGGCCGCCATTCCGGGCAAAGCCAATTCATAGCGAACGATACGTCACAAGCTATATCACGCGGGAGAGGCAGGTCAAGCGGCCAGGTGCGCCTCGAATGCGCGGACCTGGTCCTGCCAGACTACGGCGCGCGTGACCGCTCTGAGAGCGTGCTCGCTGATCTGCGCCCAATCATCCGAACTCCCATTCGGAAACAAGAGCGCTTCCTGGATCTGCGGCGCAAGATTCAGCAGGTTCATGATCTGCGTGACCCGCGCCCGTGTCACGAAGCCCAGCCGCGCCAAGTCGGCGTAGTCCTTCACCTCGCCACGGTCGATCATGTCCTGGAACTTGATGGCCAGCGCCATCAGGCGGGTGATTCGGGGAATGCGCGCCGGCGCCGGGGCCGCGGTCTTCTTCGGCCTGCCCGCCGCCTGGCGCGCCGGCCACTTGAGCGGGATCTCGTCTTCGCAGCGGTCCTTCACTTTGTCGCTCCTTTGCAGAACTCCCGGATGCCGTTCGAGTTGTAGGTGACCTTCACCTTGTCGCCGCGGGCGTCGTAACCGACCCGCTCGATCAACTGGCGCAGCAGCGCCGCCTGCTGCTGGATCGTCATGGTATTCCAGACTTCGTCGAATGTGGCCATGCGCTGGCGCACCATTTGGTCATCGAACCGCAGCCGTTCGCCGCGCTCCACCAAGGTGCGGAGTTGTTCCACTTTCACCTCTCCCGACGAAACGACGTCGCGGAGCGCGGCCTCCCGGCCGGGGTCCAGCTTCTTCGCGCGTACGAGTTGCGACTTGGCGTTGCGGATACGGACGTTGAGAGCCTTCAACTCCTCGCGATGCCGGCCCAGTTCCTCGCTCAACCGCTGGCGTGCCGCCCGGGCGATCGCTTCGATGACCTCGGGCTGCATAGCGAATCGCCGGACGCTGTCGATGACCGCCTCCTCGACCACCGGCGCGGACACGGCGCGCGTTGTGCACCCTTCACCGTTCCGCTGCATGGTGCGGAGGCACACGTAGTAGCGGTAGCGCCGGTTCTGGCGAGACGAGTAGCTCGGCGACATTGGCGACCCGCAGCATGCGCAGTACAGGAGGCCGCGTAGCAGGGCTTCCAATTTGGGTCCGTGCCCGCCGCCGGGATTCCGCGTGTTCTCCTTCAGCTTCTGCTGGACCAGGTGGAAGGTGTTGTCGTCGATGATCCGGGGGTGATTGGCGGCGACGAGCTCGTCGGCAGCACGAATCCGCGCGGCGTATAGCGGATTCGCCAGCATCGTGTAGATGTGGCACTTCCGCAGGGGATGGCCGCCGAACGTCTTGCCCTCCTTGGTGGCCCACTGCTTGTTGCGCCAACCGAGGCCCTCGCATTTCGCCACGATGCCATGGACGGAGTGACCTTCCAGGTACCACTCGAAGATCTGGCGCACGCGGGCAGCCTCTTCCTCGTTGATGGCCAGGCAGCCGTCCACGAGGTCGTAGCCCAGCGGCACATGGCCGCCGGTCCATTTGCCGCGCTTGCGCGCCAGGATCTGTTTGTCGCGCGTGCGCTCGCTGATGATCTCGCGCTCGAACTGCGCGAAGGAAAGCAGGATGTTCAGCGTGAGGCGGCCGAGGGAGGTGGTGGTATTGAACTGCTGCGTGACCGACACGAACGTCGCGCCGTGCTTCTCCAGGATCTCCATGATCTTGGCGAAGTCACGGATGGAACGGCTGAGCCGGTCCACCTTGTAGACCACGACGCAATCGACCTTCCTGGCCTGGATGTCCGCCAGCAGACGGCGCAGCGCCGGGCGGTCCATGTTGGCCCCGGTGTAGCCGCCGTCGTCGTACTGGTCGGGCAACAGCGTCCAGCCCTCGCTGGCCTGGCTGCGGATGTAGGCCTCGCCAGCGTCCCGTTGCGCGTCGAGAGAGTTGAAGTCCTGGTTCAACCCCTCGTCGGTGGACTTCCGGGTGTAAATGGCGCACCGGACCGGCTTCGGTGCGCCGTTCGAGTTATTCCCGTTCGCCATGCTTCACTCCAGGCCGGCGGCCAAGGCCGAAAAACGCAAAGCCGTTCCACCGCGTACCCGTCGCCTCGGTGACCGCGCGGCTCAGCGACGTGTAGATCCTGCCGTTGCACTCGAACCCGCCATCGGGCCGGACGTGGACGACGATGTCCTTGCCCTGATAGCGGCGAATGAGCGGCGTTCCCGGCAGCGGCAACCGCGGATCGAGCGACGGCTTCAGGCGTGCTTCCGCGCTTCGGTCCCCGTCGTCCGGCTCCCGCAGGAAGTTCTTCGGCGCCCGGATGCGGAGATCGGCGTCGTCCGCGATCTCGAGCGCGCGCTGGCGGGCGCGTTCGGAAAGACCGCCCCACGCGTTGGCCTGGATGCGCCAGGCGATGCGGCGAAACAGGAACTGCTTGTGATTGGATCGGGACTCCTCGCCGAACACCTCGCGGTACTTCTGCTTAAGCTGCGCCGTGGTCAGGCTGCGGAGAGCCTCGATCTCCTCGCGGATTTGGGTTTCTGTCTTCATGGCGTTAACCAGCAGTCACATGAGGGCTCTCTGTCTCCGGGAAGTCAACTTGCGGGATGGCGGGATTCAGGAAGATCAGGCGCACGAAGGCATCGCCGAGGATGGCGGCGACCTCGCGGATGGCTTGATCGAGCGCGGCATCGCGTTCGCGCATGAGCGGTCTCCTTGCCCGCGCAGCCCGGGGGCAAGCTGCGCGGTTCAGAAATGACCACCCACGACGATCTCCGCTTTGCGGTCGAGTCGCCGTCCGGTGGAATGTATCGACGCGGCGTGTTGCTGCGTGCGTTAACTACATTCGCGGCCCGGTTTCGGAACGTCCGGCCTGGGGTTGGACAACCCCCGCGATGCTGTTAACTAATTCCTGGTCCCGGGCCGGAGACGGGGAGAAACGGCCTCCGGCAAACTTCACCGGGGCGCAGATCGGCGCGGCAGGCCGGACACGGGGGGGCGACCCAGAGACGCGGAAGTGCCGAAAACACGGCCAGTTGCGGGGTTACGGACGGAGAGAGGCGCTAACGGGCGGGCCGGAATCGTTGCGGGAAAAAGGATTGGCTCCTCAGGTAGGACTCGAACCTACAACCCTCCGGTTAACAGCCGGATGCTCTACCATTGAGCTACTGAGGAGCAGCGGGTAATTCTTTTTTAGCAAGCCGGGGCGGCGGTTGTCAAACCCC
>Ga0272446_1003385_pt1 | contig 20161 bp, 15 predicted proteins | sample YNPCB0061_FD_194587 | JGI IMG/M metagenome (GOLD analysis project Ga0272446, IMG submission 194587) | Hot spring microbial mat communities from Yellowstone National Park, WY, United States - YNP-CB-006-1 | ecosystem: Environmental > Aquatic > Thermal springs > Hot (42-90C) > Sediment | place...
CTACTCGATCCGAAGGGAGAATAATGGCAGGCTATCCTGCCCATCGGGAAGCCGTAGCCGTTCTCCACTGATCGGGTCGTAGAGGACAGCCTGCACGGTGTAATTGCCCGCTACGTTAGGCGCGTTCAGCGTGCGATAATCGCACAGGCGGCGGCCCACCGCCCACCCCGAACTTTGCGTGTTACCGGGCGGCCCGTCACTTTGGGCCACCAACCGCCCCGCCGCGTCGATCACATGCACCCCAAGCGAGTAATCTAGGCTGGGCGGCGCAACTGCTAATAGCCCGATCCCCACGCCGAAGGTCTGGCCCGGTTGAGAATGCCCATTAACCGTCGTCAGGGAGCCTGCCACAACCCCGATCTTGCCGCCGAATACCGCCACCTCCGGCCCGATGCGGCCCCAAATTTCCAGAGTCGTGGCATCATGGGGAAAGAAATCTGTCCGGCATGGGGCAAATCCGGCCCCTTCAAGGCGCTGACGCGCCTCCACTTGGCGGGGCGTCCCCATCGGCTCATGCGTCGTGACCCACCAGACCTGTTTGGCCGCCGCCACATGCGACCCGATCTGGTCGAGAGGCGGGTAGGGCGGCATATCGACCTCAAACGGCGGGCGGGCGCGGCCTATCTCGCGCTCAAAGTAGTAGCGCATGGGAAGATGGTAGCTGGTGATGCCTATCGGGTCGGTGTAGGCCACGATCAGGGCATCGTCAGGGGCGGTTTGGGCGGCAAAATCCGTGAAGATTTCGCGCCATGGCGGGTTGAGCAAGGTTCCCGGCAGGCGGCGCTCCATCTCGGCGGCGATTTGCGCTAGGCCCCCGACCACCACCACCCCGATCAGGATCGGGCGGGCGGCCCCGCGCAGGGCATACAATCCGCACGCGACCCATAGGGCCATGCCGGGAAAGGCGATGATCAGGTAACGGGGATTCACGAAGATGCGGGCGATGAAGACATGGACGAACAGCGTCCCGATGACGGGCAATAGCACCCACACGGCGTACAGCCATTTGCCGCGTACCGTCCCCCACATCCCGATCAAGGCTAGGGCGATGAACAACGCTACGCTATCGTTCGTGAAGACGAGCGCCACACTCTGGAGGGCCTGCGTGTTGGTCAGGGCGAACGAGTCGATCTGGCTGGCGCGGGCGAGGCTCTGGGCGTAGACGGGCAGATAGGGCACTTGTGAGGCCGCGATCAGGGTGAATAGGCCGATCATGATGACGTGTGACCGGCCAAAGGCGATCACGGGCCGCCGTCTCAGCCGAATCAGATCGCTGGAAAGTAGCCAGTATACCCCCTGCACCGCAATGATCAGGAGCGAGAAGTAGTGGGTATACACCCCGATAATGCTCACCCCAACGTATAACGCCGCATCACGGGGGCGCTGATGGTCTTGCCAGCGCAGGAAGAAGGCCATCGAAAGGGCGGCACAGGCCGCCAACAGGCTATACGGGCGCAGTTCGTAGTAGTAGCGGACGAAGTAGGCCATGCTGCCCAGCACCATCACCCCGATCAGGGCGAAAAGGGGGCCGCCCCGCGAACAGCCTACCGCATACGTCCCGGCGAGGGCCAATGCCGCACACAGCATCGGGAGCCAACGCGCCGCCACCTCAGACTCCCCCACGAGGGCCAGCCAGCCGCGCAGGATCACGTAGAAGGCGGGCATTTGTTCGGGGTAAATAGCCGACCACGTCGGCCAATCGCGGGTGAGGTTGATCGAAAGCAGTTCATCGTACCAATACCCGCCATGGTTCAGGTTCGCCGCGCCTGCGGCTAAGCTCAGCCATAACACGGCAATCACAAGCCAGAGACGGCGGTTTGTGGACATACAGACGACACTCCGAGCACGACTCCGAGCACGGATAGCGGAAATCGCTAGGCATTATAACATCCCCCCTCAATGCAACTGTGATCGATTTGTGAAGCACGGATCAGAACGGGGGTCGGTTACAATCATCGCTAAGATGCGGACTGTCCACGCATTTATACCGCATTGGTGAACCGTTAGCTATTCGTTTGCCCCATCGGAGGCGGGAAGTCTTTATGAAAATGCTTCGTTGGATGTTACTGGTTGCCCTGATACTTGCTTTGGCGGGTGTTCCCCATCCGGCGCAAGCCGCCGGAACCGTCACCAACTGCGCGAATCAGGCTGATTTGGCGGCAAAATTGGTCGGCGGGGGGCTTGTGACCTTCGCCTGTGGGCCGAATCCCGTCACGATCACAATTACCAGCACCCTAGAGATCACCGCCGCCAACACGATCATTGACGGCGGCGGCAACATCACGCTACAGGGGGCGCCCGGCGTGCGGATCATCAATCACCGCACGCTGGCTAATGTGGCGAGCACACTCACCCTGAAAAACCTGACCCTCACGGGGGCATCGATCAACGGGAATGGCGACACCGCCAATGGCGCGGCGGTACGGAGCGTCAATAATAGCTTTGCTCCGCCCCAATACCCCCAACACCTGATCGTCGATAATGTGACGTTCAGCAACAACATCAGCAATAATACGGCCAGCGGCGGCAATAACTACGATTTCGGCGGGGGAGCGATCTTCACACAGGGCGGCTACCTGACGGTCATCAATAGCCGCTTCATCGGCAATCAGGCCAATCGCGGTGCAGGCGGCGCAATTCATGCACTGCGGAGCACCGTCAGCATTAACGGCAGCACCTTCACCAACAACGTCGCTACGCCGGACGGCCCGACCAGCAGCAACAGCGGCTACGGCGGGGCGCTGTACGTCGATGGGGCGCTGAACAGCGGCGGCGGCACGATCCGCATCACGCGCAGCACCTTCATGGGCAACCAAGCCGCCAATCAGGGCGGGGCGGCCTACATCAACCTGTACGGCTCCGATAACGAAGCGCTCTGGATCGATGCGTCTAGCTTCACGGGGAACAGCGCCACCGGTGGTGCGATGGGGCTAGGCGGGGCGATTAGCGGCGGCGGCTCTAACGGGGCCGTGCCAATCACGATCACCAATAGCCTATTCGCCAATAACCGCATTGCGCGGGCCAATGTCAACGCGAGCGGGGCCTCCGGCGGGGCGCTCGGTTTTGCGCAGGCCGCTAATATTAAGATCGCAAACAGCACCTTCACCGGCAACCGAGCAGAGGGCGTGTGTTCAAATTGCTACAACGCCAATGGCGGCGCAATCTACATCGTTAACAACCCAACGGCCTACGAACTGATCAACCTGACCATCACGGGGAACTACGCCGGGTGGGTCGGCGGTGGCGTGGTGGCCAATACCAATGGCGTGATCCGCAATTCGATCATCGCCAACAACACGGCGGACAACGGCGGCAACCCTTGGAACATCCAAAAGAATTGCGGCATGACCGCCGCCACAGGCGGGAACAACCTGCAATGGCCGACCCTCAACCCCTTCGACAGCAACGATAAAGCATGTGCGCCAAACATGACCTTTGCTGACCCCCTTCTGGGCGGGTTAGGCAACAACGGCGGCCCGACCCAAACCATCCTGCTATTGGCGGGGAGTCCGGCCATCAATACGGGCGATAACACGGTATGTACGAATGCCCCCATCCTGAACATCGATCAGCGCGGGCGCTCCCGCATTGCGCCCGGCAATGCCACCTGTGATCGGGGCGCGTTTGAGTTCAACGGCGGCTTGGCGGGCGATACCATCGGGGTGTGGCGGCCTGCCAGCCGGACGTTCTTCCTGCGGACGGCGCTCAGTAGCGGCCCAGCCAGTTTCGTCTTCTCCTTCGGCCTGAGTGGGGATATTCCCATCGTTGGCGATTGGGACGGTGACGGCGTGGATTCAGGCGGGGTGTTCCGGCCCAGTCAGGGGCGCTTCTACCTCACCAACCTGAACGGGCCGGGCGCTCCGGTGGTCTATAACTTCGCCTTCGGCCTGAACGGAGATATTCCAGTGGTCGGCGATTGGGATAAAGACGGGCGGGATAGCGTCGGGGTGTGGCGGCCCAGTGCAGCCCGCTTCTACCTGCGCAACGGCCTGAGCAGCGGGGCGATCACCTATAACATGCCAATGGGCGCCAACGGCGATCTGCCCGTGATCGGGGATTGGGACGCCGATGGGGACGACTCACCGGGGGTGTGGCGGCCCAGCACGCAAACCTTCAGCCTAACCAATGCCCTTTGCAACTGCGCCCCGACGGTCAATTTTAGTTTTTTGTACGGCCAAAGTGGGGATGTGCCCCTCGCCGGAGACTGGAACGGCAACGTCTCGGCGGGGATCGGGGTATGGCGGCCCAGCACGGGGACGTTTTTGCTGCGCAACTTGCTGAGCGCTGGCCCTGCGGCGGCAACCTTCAACTTTGGCCTGAATGGGGATCGGCCTGTGGCGGGCAAATGGGCCGGGCTGTCAGCGTTAATCACGGCGGACGAGCCGCCCATCGCGCCTAGTTTCGTCCCGCGCTAGGAAACTTCGCCCCCCCGCTTTTGGGCGGGGGGGCGAAATCGGATTGGGGGCAAGGTGGCAGGAACGATATAGGCAAACTGCCAAAATTGCGGCAGGAGTCCGATCTAGACGGGGTAAAGCGCCCTTCCCCTTCCCCATCTTGATATTTTCTTTATGCGCCGCTAGAAAAACCTGATACCAATTTGACAGGACTCCCCATTTCCGGTTGTAGAATCAATTCGCCTTTATAGGGGAGGATTATGGCATATGGCCATTCGTGACGTTGGGGAACGTGTCGCAACAATTGTATTCGGCGAACGCCTCAAAACCGCTGACATTTCACATCAATCCGCATCGAACCCCATTGCGTTAGCTGTCTTGGCAAGCGACGCGCTTTCTTCAGTCGCCTATGCCACCGAAGAAATCTTGATCATCCTGAATACTGCAGCAATTGGCAGTTTCGTCTTGCTTGGCTTCAAAGGCAACGCCATCTCAATCCCAATTGCGATCTGCATTGCGGCCCTCATCGCCATTGTCACCATTTCCTACCGGCAGACGATCTTCTCTAACCCGGCGGGCGGGGGCGGCTACCGCGTCGCCAAGGAAAACTTAGGCGAAGAACTGGCCCAAGTGACGGGCGCGGCCTTGCTCACGGACTATATTCTGACCGTTGCAGTCAGCATTAGCGCGGGCGTCGCCAACCTGATCTCGGTGATGCCATCTCTTGCGCCGTTCCGGGTGGAATTGGTCGTCGGGATCATCCTGTTCATGACCATCATCAATTTGCGCGGGGTGAAAGAGAGCGCCCAACTCTTCTCCATTCCGACGTACTTCTTCCTTGTGATGATGGCGCTCACACTAGGGCGTGGCTTCTATGAGATGGCCACAGGCACGCTCAACACGGTGACGGGTGTAGAGGCCATTCACCACGATGTGTTGGAGCCGGTCAGCCTGTTGCTGATCCTGCGGGCGTTTTCATCCGGCTGCACGGCCCTGACAGGGATCGAAGCCATCTCCAACGATACCCAGCTGTTCAAGCCGCCCCGCGCCAAGAACGCTGCCGATACGCTAGTGGCGATGGCCACGATCTTGATCACGTTGTTTCTGAGCATCACCGTCTTAGCCAACGCCGTACAGGCCGTGCCAAGCCATCAAGAGACGATCATCAGCCAACTCTCACGGACGATCCATGGCGATGGGACGGTGTTGTACGTGTTGACGATGCTTGGCGCGTTCGCTGTGCTGTTCATGGCGGCCAATACCCCCTTTGCAGACTTCCCGCAACTGGCGGCCCTCGCCAGCGCCGATGGCTTCCTGCCGCGTCGGCTGACGTATCGCGGGCGGCGGCTGGTCTTCACGTGGGGGGTCGGCGTCCTGTCGGCGGGCGCAATCCTAATCGTGATTGTGACGGGCGGCATCGTCACCAACCTGATCCCGCTGTACGCTATTGGGGTCTTCTTAGGCTTCACGATCAGCCAAACCGGGATGTTGCGGCGTTTTTGGCGGGCCGGCCACCTGAAACCCGGTGAATATACCTACGGCTTGGAGACCAAGATCGTCTATGATGCTGGTTGGCGGACGAAGTTTGCCATCTCGCTGATCGGGGCGATTGCGACGTTCGTGGTCATGTGTGTTTTCATCATCACCAAGTTCACCAGCGGCGCATGGGTGATTGTGTTGGTCATTCCAAGCCTCGTGTGGATGTTCTTCCGCATCCACCGCCACTACAAAGAGACGGCGGCCCGTCTCCGCTTGGAAAGTGTGCCGATTTTTGCCCATAAGCCCGTCCTGTTTGACCCCACCATCCACCACGAACTGGCGATTTACTTCTGCGATACGTGGTCGAAGTTGGCAGTGCGTGTGGTGGAGGCGATCCTCAAGCGTGGCCTGCCCGTCCAGATCATTCACATCAACCTTGATCCGAAGCGTGCGGCGGCCTTTGAGAAGCGCAGCAAAGAGATCATCGAGGCGAACGGGTGGCCCGCCGGAATTGCCCGCGTCCGGGAGGAACCTTACCGCGACCTACACGGGAGCGCGAAGGCCACCTTGCAAGAAATCCGCCAGATGTACCCGAATGTCTACCTCGAGGTGTACATCGGGGCCTTGCGGACGCGCTTCCCGTTCAACCTGCTCCACAACTCAACGGATATGTTCCTGCGGGATGTGTTGGTTGAAATGGAAGATGTGGCGCTCAACATCAAGCAAATCAACCTTGATACGATCCCGCTGCCGCCCGGTTTCAAAGTCACCTTTGAACACGCGACGAACCAGCACTTCCATGATGATGAGCATCATCACGATCACGAAGTGCAGCCGAAAGCGGCCCATTAGCCCCTTCCGCCCGCGCTTCACTCCAGCGGGATAAAGCGATACCCGATGCCCGGCTCATTCAGGATATACCGAATGTTCCGGGCTGGGTTCTCCCGCAACTTCTTGCGGATTTGGTTGACGAACACCCGCACGTAATGATCCATATCGGCGTACTGTGGCCCCCACACTGCCGCCAAAATCGCCCGGTGCGTCATGACCTTGCCGGGATGCGTGGCTAACAGCCGCAACAATTCGTACTCCTTCGGCGTCAGGTGGACTTCTTCGCCCTCGACGTACACCATCCGGTTGGCCAGATCGATGCGTAAATCCCGCACGCGGATTTCGGCCCGCGCATCGGTGGAAGGTTCGATGGCCACCCGCCGCATGATCGCCAAAATTCGGGCGTGGAGTTCGTCCATGCCGAACGGCTTGGTCAGGTAATCGTCCGCGCCTGCCGTCAGCGCTGCTACTTTCACTTTTTCCTCGTCATGCACCGAAAGCACGATGATCGGGGTCTTGCTCCATTCGCGCAGCCGTCGACAGACTTCGATTCCATCTGGCCCTGTACCGAGTGAAATATCCACAATCAAGAGGTTGAAGGTGTGCTGGGCGGTCATCGTGATCGCCTCATCGCCGCTGGCAGCCGTTGCGACCTCATAACCGTGCCCGCCTAGCCCAATTTTGAGTTGGCGGCGGATTTGCGGCTCATCATCAACCACGAGTATTTTGAGTTTCATGGTCTTTCCCTCCTGCGATGGTCAGTGGCAAGCGGATCACGAACGTTGCGCCGCCGCCGGGCGTATCTTCAACCTGAAGCGTCCCCCCATGCGCCCGGACGATGCCTTCGGCGATGGGTAAGCCCAGCCCGTAGCGCCCCTCTGGGCCGCGATAGAACGGCTCCATCATGTGCTGTTTGACCTCCGCCGAGATGTTGGCCCCATGATTGATCACCTTTAGGATGGCCCCCGTCTCCCCGACTTCCCCACAAATGGCGACCACCGATTGCGGCGGTTCATAGCGGAGCGAATTTTCGACAAGGTTCGTCAGCGCTTGCAGGATCAGGCCGTAGTCAAACTGCACGAGGGGGAGATCGTCCGGGAAGTGCAAGCGGACTCGCTCCCGCTTGTGGAGTTGCCATTGGCGGGCGGCCACATCCCCCGCGACCTCTTCTAGGGCGTTGAGTTCGGCGTTCAGACGTAAGGCCCCCGCCTGCAACCGCGACATATCCAGCAGATTCCCGACGAGCTGATCGAGCTGGTCGGCCTCCCCTTCGATGGTGGCGGTAATCTCGGCTTGCTCTGCGGCAGAGAGGGTCGCCCCTAAGCGGCGGAGATTGTTGGCACTGGTCTTAATAATGGTGATCGGCGTGCGAAGATCGTGCGAGATAGCGTGAAGGAGAGTCGTTTTGAGGCGATCTGCCTGCTCAAACTGATCGCTCCGGCGGGCGCGCTCGGCCAACTCCACCCGTTGCAAGGCCATCCCAACTTGGGCAATGCACGTGTTGAGCAAGTCCAGACGGGGGGCATCGGGCGGGGCGGGGAAGGTGACCGAAAGCGTGCCGTAGGTCTGATCGCCACTTTGAATGGGGAAATGAGGGTTGAGGCTGCTCGGGGGGGGGAAGGCGCACCCCGTCAGGATTTCAGCGGCAGTCGCCCCTAAGTCCTCTCGGATCAGCTGGGTGAAGGTGGCGTAAATCTCGGCGGCGGTGCTGAGACGGTTCAGGCGGCGGGTGAGTTTATACAGGATCGACTGTTCGTAGGCGCGTTGTTGCGCCCGGAGCCGCTCGTAACGGGTGTTGGCCGCCAGACGCCCGGCAATGCCCGCCACGATCACGAAAATCGTTAAATCCAGCAGATCGCCTTCGTCGGCAACCCCCAAGGTGAAGCGCGGCTCCACAAAGAAGAAGTTGATACACAGGTAGGCGAGGCCCGTCGCAAAAAGGGCAGGCCCCGTACCATTCGCCGCCCCGATCACCAACACCAACAGTAAGTAGATCAGTGGGGAGTTGGCATGATGCAGGACGCTGTAGAAGGGCAATTGCAGCACCGTCACCACACACACACCGATCACGGCGTATAGGTAGCCGCGCCACTGCCCCGATTGACTGCCCATGTCCTCACCTTGATCCTAGCACAGATGATCTTTATTATAGCCGAACCTCGCCGCCGCTCATGTCGGCGGGAGCGATCTGGTATAATGCCCGCACCGAATATCATGTAACGTTGGGTGTCTATGCGCGTTTCACCGTTGTTGGTCTTGATTGGTGTGGTGGTCGCCCTCGTCCTGACGGCAGGGGCAGCCGCAGGCGCGTACATTGGGGTGCGCCAAATCGTCCTGAATTCCCCGATTGAATTGCCGCCACCGCCCCAAATTAACGCGGCGCGTGCGGCCTCCGCCCCCCTGATCGCCCCGACGCCCACGCCCAGCATCGTCGAAAGCCCGGCCATGCCCGGCGGCCCTGCCGCCGTGACGGCGACTCCGCCTGTTGCCGCAACCGCGCCCGCTGCGGCCCCCACGTGGAACGACCCCAAGCGCGTGAACATTCTGCTCTTGGGCATCGACCAACGCCCACAAGAAACAGGGCCGTTCCGCACCGATACGATCATCTTACTGTCTGTCGACCCGATTAAAAAGACGGCCGCCATGTTGTCGATCCCGCGTGATGTGTACGTGGCGATTCCCGGCTATCAGGCCCCCCTCTCGCCCAACCGCATCAACGCCGCGAATTTCATCGGCGATACGACGGAATACCCCGGCGGCGGCCCCGCCCTCGCCACTCGCACCGTAGAGTCTTTACTGGGGATCAAGATTCAGCGCTACATCGTCGTCAATTTCGAGGCGTTCAAAACAGTGATCGATGCGCTCGGCCCGGTCACGGTTTGCCCAGAGAGCCGCATCTTTGACGACCAATACCCCGATACCGATACCTACGGCGTGATCACCGTCGAATTTCAGCCCGGTTGCCAAAACCTAGACTCGACCAAGTTGCTGCAGTACGCTCGCGTCCGGCACAATGCTGGGGATGACTTCGGACGGGCCAAGCGCCAGCAAGAGGTGATCCGAGCGGTGCGGGAAAAGGCCCTGAGTCTGGGCGGCGTCTCCGCCCTGATCGGGCAGTCTGGGCGGCTGTGGGACGCGCTGGCACAGAACATCAAAACTAATCTGACCTTTGATGAAGTCCTTCAGCTGGCGAACCTTGCCCAAGACGTGAAGGACATCAAATCAGAGGTGCTCTCGCTCCGCATTGCGGAGACGAATAGCGGCCAACTGCTGCTGAGTACGCTCCCCAACGGCGAACAGGTCTTGACGCCCATTGCCGAAGAGGTCTTTGAGTTGGTCGTTCGCTTGTTTGACTCCGGCGCGGGCGTGCCCAACGCGGGCGAGGCGGGCGCAGAGTCGGCGGCGGTCTTCGTCGCCAATGGCGCGGGCATTGACGGGTTGGCCCGCACCACCGCCGATAAACTGATCGGCATGGGCTTTAGCGTGGTCGGCGTGGGGAACGCAGAGGGCGTCGGGTTGTACGGCAAGAGCGAGATTCGGGTTTACAACAACAAGTTCCGCACGGCCCGCTACCTTGCACAGCAATTGGGCCTAGACCCTGCCGTGATCGTACAAGGCGCGGAGGCCGCCCCCCCCGGCGTGGATATTCAACTAATCGTCGGCAAAGACCTTGCCGGGCAGTAGGAAGGAAGAATCCCGAATGCGGATCGTCACCCTTTTGGCGGCGCTAACGTTGATCACAGGCGTGGTGGCAGGATGCGCCCCCCGTGATACGCGCACGCTATTCATTGTGGATAACCAATCGGAGTGTGGGACGATTGCGGTGCGTTTTGAGGGGACGAGCAATACCACCCTGATCCGAGACCGCGTGCCGCTCGGCGAACGCCGCGAATACGTCGTTCCGCCCGGCGAATACAAATGGATCATCGACTTTACGGCGGGCGGCGAACAGCCCGGCGGCTTCCGTTGCACAGCTTACGAAGACGGAATCATTCGGATTCAGGATGGCCAGAAGCAGGTTTGGGATTTGAGGTCTCGACGCCAGACCCAAGCCCCGTAGCTCGGCGCGATCATCAAGGCGTCATCCGCCCTTGCTATCGGGCGTTTCTAGCGCAGTGAAGCGTAAAAAGGCCCGCTCTAATGGACTCATGTCATCGGGGTAATCGGCGCGGTGGTCGTAGGCCTCCAGAATCCGGTAACCCTCTTTGATGTAGCTGCGTACTGTGTTCGGGCTGATGCCCATCTCGTCGGCGGCGAGTTGGGCGGGCATCCCTTCTACCACGCATAGCCATAACGCCTGCCGAATCCGTTCGGACATTTCAGGATATTCGCGTTGTGGGGGGAGAATCTGAGCATGTGGCTGCCACGTATTGAACGGCGGGCGGGCCACGCCCAGCACGCTCCGTGTGACGGCAAAGCGATGCTTGGTAGCATAAATGATTGAATTAGGTAGGAGGAGGCGCACTTCGTTGCGGACGTAGTAGGCTTGCGCCCCGCCCTTGAAAGCGGCCTCGACCCATTCAGCGCGGGCTTCGTGGGCCAAGACGATCACGATGAGGTCGGGAACCATCCCCCGAAAGCGGCGGATTAGCCCCTCCAAGGCCCCTACATTGGTCGTCAATAGTTCATCGAAGACCAAAACATCGGGGTACTCTGGCTCGGCAAGGTTGGCAATGGCCTCAAAGACCGCCTCTACCCGTTCGTACAAGCCAATCACGCGGGTGCGCCGATCCCACGCCAAATAACTATTGATGGCGCGGGCCGCATAAAAGTCATCTTCAGCTAACATCACCTTGAGATTGATGCGTTCCATAGGCCGTCACTCACCCCCACTCTGAATTTGTGTGTATCCTACCCCAATCATTGGGGAAAATTGAAAGGGATTGTACCGCAAAACACCGCGAGTGGGGATTCTTTGGGGGGGAGACGGAGGAGTCTCTTGTTGCAGGCTCCGAATGAATAGCAATTTGCATCGGGCGTGGTATAATCCACTGTTAACGTTGCCGGGCCGGGCTGTTTGCCCCGCACCCGCCGTAACGCAAGTAGACCGTTACATTTTGTGGAGGACATCGTGAAAAAGCTGACCCTGCTCGTGGTCGTGGCGATGGTCTTTGGCGTCTTTGCCATTAGCGCCCCCGCCCAAGCCCAAAAAGTCACCCTCACCATTGAAAGCTGGCGCAATGACGACCTCAAAATTTGGCAAGAGACGATCATTCCCGCTTTCAACAAAATCTACCCCGATATTGAAGTGATCTTCTCGCCCACTGCCCCGACGGAATACAACGCCGCGCTCAACACCAAGTTGGAAGGCGGCACGGCGGGCGACCTGATCACCTGCCGCCCGTTTGATGCCTCCCTCGCTTTGTTCCAAAAGGGCTATCTGGCCGATTTGACCAACCTGCCCGGCATGGAAAACTTCGGCGATGTTGCCAAGAGCGCGTGGATCACCGACGATGGGAAGTCGGTCTTCTGCGTGCCGATGGCGTCCGTGATTCACGGCTTCATCTACAACAAAGACATTTTCAACGAACTCGGCCTCACCGAACCCAAGACCGAAGCCGAATTCTACGCCGTCCTAGACAAGATCAAGGCCGATGGCCGCTACATCCCGCTGGTCATGGGCACCAAAGACCAATGGGAATCGGCCACGATGGGCTATCAGAACATCGGCCCCAACTACTGGAAGGGTGAAGAGGGGCGCTTGGGTCTGATCGCGGGGACGGCCAAGTACAACGAAGGCGGCTTCCTGAAGGCCTTTGAAGCACTCGCCAAGTGGAAGCCCTACCTCCCCGATGGCTATCAGGCCGTCTCGTACCCGGATGCCCAGAATCTGTTCATCCTCGGCAAAGGGGCGATCTACCCCGCTGGTTCTTGGGATATTTCCGTCTTCAAGTCCCAAGTAGACTTCGAAATTGGCGCCTTCAAGCCCCCGCTACCCGAAGGGGCCGATAAGTGCTACATCAGCGACCACACCGACATCGCCATCGGCATGAACGCCGCCACCAAGAACCCCGATGCTGCCAAGACCTTCCTGAGCTGGGTGGCCAGTGCCGAGTTTGCCAACCTCTACAGCAACGCCCTGCCCGGCTTCTTCAGCCTGAGCAACGCCGCTGTGACGTTGGAAGACCCGATTGCCCAAACCTTCCTTGATTGGCGTAAGGAATGCAGCAGCACGATCCGTTCGGCCTACCAAATCCTATCGCGTGGGGAACCCAATAACGAAAATGACCTGTGGCAGTACAGCGCCGCCGTCCTGAACGGCTCACTGACGCCAAAGGAAGCCGCCGACAAGGTGCAAGAAGGCCTCGACAAGTGGTACAAGCCCGCCAGCAAGTAATTGCAGGCCAGTAACCCGTAGGCTGGGCTTGCCCCGTCTTTAGGAAATGAGCTGGTAGGGGCGCAATCGGTCAACCCTTGCGCCCCTACGTTATTAAATGCCCTCTTTTTTGCGATGGAGAGGTTAAAAGTCCCTATGCAGCGCACTGCCCCCCGCCGAAAGCGCTTCCCTTGGCACATCCTCATCTTCCTTGCGCCTGCTGTATTCATTTACACCCTCGTCATGATCTACCCATTGATCGACTCGCTTCGGCTGAGTTTCTTCGCACCGAACGCTGAAGGGCAGAGCACCTTTGTTGGGTTGGCGAACTACCAACGCCTCCTGACCGATAGCAACTTTGCACCGCGCTTTTGGGGCGCGCTCCGCAATAATTTCGTCTTTTTCCTGATCCATATGTTCGTCCAAAACCCGATCGGCTTGTTTTTGGCGGCCCTGCTCAGTTCCCGCTTTGTGCGTGGCCGTGCAATCTACCGTACCCTGATCTTCACCCCGACGATCCTCTCCGTCGTGCTGGTCGGCTTCATTTGGCAACTGATCCTGAGTCCGTTGTGGGGCATTGCCGATAGCTTGCTTCGCCCGTTTGGGTTGAAGACTCTGCCGTATTTGGGCTTGGAGACGCACGCCTTACCCGTCTTATCGTTGGTGTCGGTATGGCAGTGGGTGGGCTTGCCCATGATGCTATTCCTTGCCGCGCTGATCAGCATTCCCGATGAATTGATCGAAGCGGCGCGGGTCGATGGGGCAACCGGTTGGGGCGTCTTCATGCGGATCAAGCTGCCCCTGATCCTGCCCACCGTCGGGATTGTGGCCGTGCTGACCTTCGTTGGGAACTTCAACGCCTTCGACCTGATCTACACCACGCAAAAGGCCCTTGCTGGGCCGAACTTCTCCACTGATATTTTGGGTACGTTCTTCTACCGAACCTTTTTCGGCGTGCAGCTTCAGCTCGGCAACCCGACGATGGGCGCGACGGTGGCCGCCATGATGCTTCTGATTATTTTGGGGGGCGTGCTGTTCTATTTGTTCGCGTTCCAACGCCGCTTGCTACGGCTGGAGGTTCAACTGTAGCCATGTGCGCCACACGCCACATCCCGCGTCACGTCCCGCGTCGGGTCAACTTCGTCGTTTTGTTGCAACAAATAGGCATTCATGCTGCATTGCTCACCTATACTGTGATCGCTACATTCCCCATCGTGCTGATCGTGATCAATTCGTTCAAGACGCGGCGGGCGATCTTCGGGCAACCGTTCTACATCGCCCTGCCGGGGGACCGCTTGTTCAGTACCGTTGGATACGACACGGTCTTCAAAAATGCCAATTTCGGCCAGTATTTCGCCAACAGCATCTTTGTGACCGTTGTCTCGCTGGTGCTGGTGCTGTTCCTTGCGACGATGGCGGCCTTTGCCCTCGCCGAGTACCGCTTCCCCGGCAATTTGTTTTTGGGGCTGTACCTTTCGCTTGGGATCATGGTTCCGATCCGGTTGGGGACGGTGAGCATCCTGAACTTGGTGAAAAGTCTGGGGCTGATCGATACCCTGTGGGCGCTGATTCTGGTCTATACGGCGCAGGGGTTGCCGTTGGCCGTGTTTGTCCTGACCCAGTTCTTTCGGCAAATCCCGAAGGAACTCAAGGATGCTGCACGGATCGATGGGGCGTCTGAGTACCGGATTTACGCGCTCACTTTGCCGTTGGTGCGGCCCGCCATCGGGACGGTTGCCATCTTCAACATGATCCCGATGTGGAACGATCTCTGGTTCCCGCTGATCCTCGCCCCATCGGAGGCCAACAAGACGGTCACGCTCGGATCGCAAGTGTTCATCGGGCAGTTCGTGAATGACTGGAACGCCGTGCTCAGTTCGCTCACACTCGCCATGCTGCCCGTCGTGATCTTGTACCTGATCTTCTCTCGGCAACTGATTCGGGGGCTGACGGCGGGGGCGGTGAAATGACCCTCATCCCCCCTCCCTGCCACTTGATGAGGGCGAAAGGGGGGAACGTGTCTCAGGGGCTACTTGCAGAAACGCTCGGTTACGTAGGCGTAGCTCCGCGCAAGGGATTCGAGCGGATCGCCGGGGGTGTGATCCTGTTCGATGACGAACCACTTCACGCCCGTCTGTTCCGCCGTCGCAATGATGCCCGACCAATCGAGGTTTCCTGCGCCGATTTCGCCCGTCGTATGGGCATTGATGCCAGTCACCACGAGGTCTTTAAGGTGAATCACCGGCACGCGCCCAGCATAGACCGTCAGGAAGGCTGCCGGGCAGATGCCGCCCAATTGCAACCAGTAGGTATCGGCCTCAATGCCCAGCGCGGCGGGCGAGGTCTGGGCCAAAATCCGGGTGAAGATCGGCTCCCCTTCGACGTGCGCCCACTCAAGATCGTGATGGTGGTAAAGGAGCGTTTTCCCCACCGCCGCCAACCGATTTCCGCTTGCCGCTAGCCCGGCGGCGAAGGCATCCACTTCAGCGCGGGTGGTCATCGGGATGTTGGCGGGGTAGGGCATCACCACATATTGGCAATCAAGGCGGTTGAGGCGCTCCCACACGCCGTCGGGGTTGCTCAGGATTTGGTCTACGCCGTAATGGACGGCGCAGACGGTCAGGCCCGTCTCGTTCAACCCATCGATCAGGGCGGCTTCGAGGGGTTCGGGCATTCCGGTTGGTTCGACGGCGGCAAACCCGATTTGCTTAAGGCGGTGTAGCGCCTCGCGGACTTCGGCGGGGGTCGTCATTTTGTCGCGCAGGGTATACAGCTGCGCGGCGATTTGGCTGGTATGCACGGTGATCAGCCTCCTTATGGCTGGGAAAGCAAGAGCTGGTCACCATTGTAGCGCCAATTGGCGGTCTAGGGCGGGGGAAATGGGGAGGCGCGCCGCCGCACACCGATACAAGCATGATAAGGCTTCTTATCGGAACAAATATGTCTGGTGAGTCAAAGAACGCCCCCGCAACATCGGCTGAGGGGGCCATAATTCCGAAGATCAGTTCGGGGGGGCTGGGATTTTGAGTTGCTGCCCGACCCGAATGAAGTCCCCGTCTTGGATGCCGTTGGCCTGCTTCAAATCTTGCACAGTGATGCCGAATTTGCGGGCAATCGCCCCTAATGTATCGCCCTGCACAACCGTGTAAATCCGGTCTGTGAGTTGGATGGGCGTGGCGATGGCGGCGGGGTCAGCGGGGGCGGGCGTGGCCGGTTGGCCCGGATCGGCGGGGGGCGGGTTGGCGGCCCCCGATTTGTTGCAATTCGGCACACGGATTTGGTCGCCGGGGCGCAGGGTATCTGGATTTAAGCCGGGGTTTGCCGCGATCAAGTCTACTGGGTTCAACCCGTATTTACGGGCAATGGCAAACATCCATTCGCCGGGCTGCACGGTGTGAATACACGGGGTATCTGTTGGGAGCGCGGTCGGCGTCGGTGGTAATATGATGCTCAGCGTCGGGCTGGGCAAGACGGGTGGCGCTTCCGTCACGACAACAGTGGGAATGACCTCAGACGGGGTGGCCGTCGGGTCAAAGATCACGATTTGGGTCGGGGTGGGCGGCAACGTTTCGGGGGTAGGCGTCTCCGGCACGTTGGTGGGCGGGATGAATCCCTCTGGTGGGAGGGGGGTAATGAACGGCGTGAGAATCATCGTCGGGGTGATGGGCGCAGCAGCGGCAGTGAGATCGGCAAGGTCAACCGTTGTTGGTTCGAGGTTGGGACTGGCTGGCTGGAAACACCCCGCCGCCAGCAGAAGTGCAGGCGTGACCCACAATAAGCGGCGCAGGGTTTTGTTAGGCATCAGGCGCACGGCTCCCTCAACAAGGTGAATGTAGTAACAGAATAGCGTAGGGCGAGCATTTTCACAATAGGGGAGGTTGTGCAGCGGGCGGCGGATCGCAGTGGCTTGGAATGCCCTCGTCCGGAGGCCACCGGGCGAGGGCGTCCCACCGGCCTAGCCGGTCAAAGCCTGCGGATGTGCTGCTGGGCGTAGTGGAAAATAGCACATATCTTCTGAAAAGAGGGCGGGTGCAGCACTTGCGCCACCACGATCAGATGATCGGAGTACGATTCGGCGCGGAGGACTTTCGTCTCTGGGCTTAACATCGCCAGCGCCTCCGGCGTAAAGCGGGCGGTTGTGAAGTACTCTGCATTGGGGATGATCGCCACACGGACGATGTAACGGCTCTCGGACTTGGCCGATTTGAGCTTGGACTTCCCACTGACACTGCCTCGGCGCCAATAGGCCATCCCGACTTTACAGTGTTCGGTTATGCGCACTTCGACCAGATTTCTGCTCCGAGAGCGGCTCCGCAGTCGAAGCCAATAATCTTTATAGTAGTGCTTGGGGCGTTGGTTGGAAGATGTCCCCTTCCGCTGGAGTTTTTCCGCCGATTGTGGCCCGCTGAGGTTGGCCGTCACCTTCACCCGTCGGAGATCGTCCTGAAGTGCGTCGAGCAGGTCGGCCAGCAGGTTCACGCGTGTGTCGTTGATCAAGGTGCGGCGGCCCCGAAGTAGCTTGTAGACCACCGGTGTGATTGGGAACGAAAACATAATGGCGATTATAAAGATAAAAGCGGCAATTGATTGCATTGCCTCTGCTTCGAGCCTCCCGAAAACCTGAGCACCAAACACCCCCGGCCCAATCGTCAGCAGTGCGATTATCATCATCGTCAGAATGGCAGCCAAGCCCGTGCCGATGGCGTTAGTGACTATGATCTGATCTCTGCGGTCCCGAATCGCCGTCCCCGCCCCCGCCAACCCCCCCGACACGGTGACGGATAGCCCATCTACTTTGTCCATATTGAGTTTGGCTTTCTGATCGTAGCTTTTGGGATGGTCAAAGGTAGTCTTGGTGAACTTGACGGCAGCCTGTGGGCGGGGCTTCCTCGGTAAAGATGCGGGAGATGCAGATGCAGTACGCTGCATTGAGCGATTTTGAGCCGGGTTACTTGGGGTTGGTTTAGTCTGAGCTGGCTTGTTGCGGGTCACGGCGCGGGCAGGCGGCGCAGGGATCACCTCTTCGGAGGGGGAGGCGTTCGCGGCGCAGCCCGGCTGGGTCTTGGCCTCAAACTCGCTCAGGTTAAAGGGTTTGATGGGCGGCGGAAGGGGAGCAGGATTGGGAGTCACCTGTCGGGAGGGGGGCGGTGTCATCATCTTGCGCATGGCCGCCTCTGCCGGAGGGGTCTCGCCGGAGGGGGGGACGATGGGCTTAACCGGTTTGATTGGGCTAGGCGGCGCGGGCGCGGACGGAGGTGGAGGTGGAGGTGGAGGCTGGTTGCCGCCGCGCAGCCGGATGGCATAGTCACGGATGCGGGCCTTGAGATGGGGAATCGCATCGGGGGGGAGTTTCTGGGCAAGGGCGCGGTAATTCGGTTCGGCGCGTTGGCCGTTGGCGACGACATCGGCGGCTACGCGTTTCACTTCGGATTCGATGTCCGGTTGGGTAAACTTCCCGCAGTTGCTACAATAAACTTGCTTGGCGGCAATTGGCGTACCACAAAAAGCACAGATTTCCATATAAGGCGTCCCTCAACGGTTCTATGTTATCTAACCATGTTCTTACAAGTCTGACGGCTTCAACAACGAGCGCTCACGCGGGCTAAAGGCAAACACAATGCCCCCTACTATCCTATACACAGCCTTCGACGTCGTCCCGACGGCCAAAGGAGCCAGTACGCACATCGCCGCCTTCGTGGGCGGGTTAGTGCGGGCAGGCTATCCCGTCACCCTGATCACGGCGGGGGAAGGCAACCTCCCGCCCCGCGCCGCCGATTTTGGCGCAACGCACCTCCGCGCCCCAACGCACACAGGTAATTTTCTAAAGCGTACCCTAGTTTATATTAATTTTGTGCTAAGCCATCTTGAAAGCACACCGCCCTATGACGTGATTCATACCCGCAGCGTATGGGACGCCGCTCACTGGCCGTCTGTGCGGCGGCACTTGACGCATCCCCGATTCATCTTCGAGATGAACGGCCTCCCCAGCATCGAATTGAAGCATCACTATTCGCGCTTGCCGAGCCGCACCCTCGCCAAAATTCGGCGGATGGAGCAAGCTGCCCTACACGCCGCTGACCGCGTCATTACAGTGTCGCAAGTCGGCGCGGATCATCTTGTTGGGCGGGGGGTGCCGCCCGAAAAAATCGCCGTGATCCCTAACGGCATCGACCCCGCCCTGTTCTTCCCCGATCCCGCTGTGCAGCCCGCGCCGGAAATCCTGTACGTGGGGACGTTGGCGGCGTGGCAGGGCCTCCCGACCCTGATTCGGGCATTGCCGATGGTGCGTCAACAGCATCCCGTCCGGTTGCGGATCGTGGGGGCGGGCAAGGCGGATCGGGTGGCGGCGTTGGCGGCGGAGGTCGCTCGGCTCGGCCTCACCGAGTCGGTGATTTTTCACGGCCCCGCCGCGCATGAATCTGTTCCGGCCCTGATGCGGGCGGCAGCGGTGTGTGTGGCCCCCCTCCGCGCCGATGATCGGAACCTGAGTCAGGGGGCGTGCCCGTTAAAAGTACTAGAGTACATGGCTTGCGGGCGGCCCGTCATCGCCTCTGATCTGCCTATCGTGCGGGAGGTGACGGCGAACGGGGCGTGCGTGCAGCTCGTCCCGCCCGACGACCCAACGGCGTTGGCCGACGGGCTGATCGCCCTGCTCAACGACCCGATCTGGGCGGGGGAACTAGGGCGGCGGGCGGCGGAACATGCCCGCCAACACTTCACGTGGGCTGCCGCCGTAGAGCACCTTTTGGGAGTATACGCCGGACTCAACGGCAGGTGAGTTCGGCGTAAAGTTGCACGTTCGCGGCGATCTCGCGTTCGGGCGTGAAGTCCGTCAGGGCGCGGCGGCGGGCAGCCTGACCGAGCGCGATCCAGCGAGCGGGGTCGTCCAGCAGGGCACGGATTGCCTCCATGAGCGCATTGGCGTCGTTGGGGGCGATCAGGACAGCCTCTACGCCGTCGGTGACGGCATCCAGAATGCCGCCTGTTCGAGTGGTAATGATGGGACGTGCACAAGCCATCCCCTCTAACAGGGCATTGGGCAGGCCATCCCGCAGGGAGGGGAGCGCCAGCACGTCTAACAGGGCATACAGATCGGGCAGATCGGCATGGTTCAGGTGCGGAATGACGCTGATGTGCAAAT
>Ga0272446_1003386_pt1 | contig 20161 bp, 17 predicted proteins | sample YNPCB0061_FD_194587 | JGI IMG/M metagenome (GOLD analysis project Ga0272446, IMG submission 194587) | Hot spring microbial mat communities from Yellowstone National Park, WY, United States - YNP-CB-006-1 | ecosystem: Environmental > Aquatic > Thermal springs > Hot (42-90C) > Sediment | place...
CGCCGTGGCGGCGCGGCTTGAGGCTGCCCTGGGGGGAAGGGGCGTGGACCTTGTGCTGTCCGACATGGCCCCCAATATCAGCGGCATTGGTGCTGCCGACCAGGCGCGCCACCTCCATCTGGCGGAAATGGCCCTGGCCTTCGCCCTGGGAAGGCTCAAGCCGGATGGGGTTTTCCTGGTAAAACTTTTTCAGGGTTCTGGGTTCGAAGCCTTTGTCCGGGAGGCACGGGAGCATTTCCGCCAGGTCTGCCTGCGCAAGCCCGAGGCCTCGCGTTCCCGCAGCCGGGAGGTTTATCTCCTGGCGCGCCAGCCGCGGCAGGCGGGCCCAGGTTGCCCCGGCGGCGGGGAAAGGGTTTAGAATGGGTCGAAGACCCGGTACCGATATTTTATTTTGCGTGGGGTGTTGCCTTGAATAACATGTTCAAAACCGTCGCCATCTGGCTCATCATCGGCATGGTCCTGATGATGGTATTCCAGCAGTTCGGCCAGCGGCGCGTGGTCGCCAGCCACATGGAGTTCTCGACCTTCGTCCAGGAGATGAAGGCGGGGACCATCGAGCGCGTCCAGTTGGAAGGCAACGCCATCAAGGGCAGACGCACCGACGGCACGACCTTCACCACCTACGCCCCCGCGAACTATCTCTGGCTGGTGGACGACCTCCTCAAACACAACGTGCGCGTGGACGCGAAACCGCCCGAGGAACCGTCCATGCTCACCAGCATCTTCATCTCCTGGTTCCCCATGCTGCTTCTGATCGGCGTGTGGATTTTCTTCATGCGGCAGATGCAGGGCGGGGGCAGGGGCGGAGCCTTTTCCTTTGGCAAGAGCCGGGCGCGCATGCTCGATGAATCGGCGAATACGGTCACCTTCGCCGACGTGGCCGGCTGCGACGAGGCCAAGGAGGAGGTGGCCGAGCTCGTGGAATTCCTGCGCGATCCGGGCCGCTTCCAGAAACTGGGCGGGCGCATTCCCCGCGGCGTGCTGATGGTGGGCTCGCCAGGTACCGGCAAGACCCTGCTTGCCAAGGCGATTGCCGGCGAGGCCAAGGTACCTTTCTTCTCCATCTCCGGTTCCGATTTCGTCGAGATGTTCGTCGGCGTGGGTGCGGCGCGGGTGCGCGATATGTTCGAACAGGCGAAGAAGAACGCGCCCTGCATCATCTTCATCGACGAGATCGACGCCGTCGGCCGGCAGCGCGGTGCGGGACTCGGGGGAGGCAACGATGAGCGCGAGCAGACCCTGAACCAGCTCCTGGTGGAGATGGATGGCTTTGAGGCCAATTCCGGGGTCATCGTCATCGCTGCCACCAACCGGCCCGACGTCCTGGACCCGGCGCTGTTGCGCCCCGGCCGCTTCGACCGGCAGGTGGTGGTGCCGCTGCCCGACATCCGCGGGCGGGAGCAGATTCTCTTGGTGCACATGCGCAAGGTGCCCATTGCCCCTGATGTCCGCGCCGATGTCCTGGCACGGGGCACGCCCGGTTTCTCCGGGGCCGATCTCGCCAACCTGGTGAACGAGGCCGCCCTGTTTGCCGCCCGCGCCAACAAGCGGCTGGTGGACATGGAGGACTTCGAGCGCGCCAAGGACAAGATCATCATGGGCACGGAGCGCAAGTCCATCGTCATGCCCGAGCACGAACGGCGCAACACCGCCTACCACGAGGCGGGGCATGCGGTGGTGGCCAAGCTTCTGCCGAAGACCGACCCGGTGCACAAGGTGACCATCATTCCCCGCGGGCGCGCCCTCGGCGTGACCATGCAACTGCCCACCGAGGACCGCTACAGCATGGACCGTGACACCATCCTGCAGAACATCGCCGTGCTCTTCGGTGGTCGCATCGCGGAGGAGGTGTTCATGAACCAGATGACTACCGGTGCGGCCAACGACTTCCAGCGCGCCACGGAAATGGCGCGGCGCATGGTGACCGAGTGGGGGATGTCGGAAACCCTGGGTCCCATGGTGTATGGGGAAAACGAGGGCGAGGTGTTCCTCGGCCGCTCCATCACCACCCACAAGAATGTCTCCGAAGCCACCATGCAGAAGGTGGATGCGGAAATTCGCCGCATCATCGATGAGCAGTATGCGCTGGCGCGCAAGCTGATCGAGGAAAACCGGGACAAGGTGGAAATGATGGCGCAGGCGCTTCTGGAGTGGGAAACCCTCGATGCCGATCAGGTGAACGACATCATGGAAGGCCGCGCGCCGCGTCCGCCCAAGCCCGCCACACCGCGGCCCAATCCGGCGGATGCCACGCCGCCGGGGGCGGCCGCGCCCACCACCAAGCCTCTAGAAGAGACCTGAGCCAGACGGCCGCCTCCGGGCGGCCCTTTCTGTGACGGCCATGCTGCGCTGCGGCCGCTTCACCCTTCCTCTCACCCGCCCATTGATCATGGGCATCGTCAACGTCACGCCGGATTCATTTTCCGACGGTGGCCGTTTCTTTGCGAGCGATCGGGCCATCGCCCATGGCCTCACCCTGGTCGGGGAGGGGGCCGATCTCCTCGACATCGGGGGTGAATCCACGCGCCCGGGCGCGGCACCGGTGCCCCTAGATGAGGAACTCGAGCGGGTGCTGCCGGTGGTGGAAGGGCTGCGGCAAGCGGGTGTGCCGCTGTCCGTGGATACGCAAAAACCCGCCGTGATGCGGGCTGCCCTCGCCGCGGGGGCGGACATGATCAACGATGTCAACGCCCTGCGCGCGGCCGGCGCCGTGGAGGTGGTGGCCCCCACCAACGCCGCGGTCTGTCTCATGCACATGCAGGGCGAGCCGCGTACCATGCAGCTTTGCCCCACCTACACGGATGTGGTCGAAGAGGTGCGCGATTTTCTCGACGAGCGGCTGAAGGCGCTTGAGGCTGCGGGCATTGCCCGTGAACGCATCGTCATCGACCCCGGGTTTGGCTTCGGCAAGAATCTTCAGCATAATCTCGACCTGTTGCGCCGCCTGGACGCGTTCGCCACCCTGGGGGTGCCGGTTCTCGCCGGCCTCTCCCGCAAATCCATGCTGGGTCAGATCACCGGCAAAGCGGTGGAGGCCCGGCTTCATGCCAGTGTGGCCGCGGCCCTGATTGCCGCGCTGAAAGGCGCGCGTATCCTGCGCGTGCATGATGTGGCGGCCACGCGCGACGCGCTGGCGGTGCTGGCGGCAGTGCAAGGATGGGGAGAATGAGCAGAAAATATTTCGGCACCGACGGCGTGCGGGGCACCGTGGGCGAGGCGCCCATCACGCCGGAATTCGTCATGCGCCTGGGTTATGCCGCGGGACGCATCTTCGCCGAGGCCGATCGGCGGTTCCATGGCGAGCGGCCTTCCGTGATCATCGGCAAGGACACCCGCATTTCCGGCTACATGCTGGAATCGGCGCTGGAGGCGGGCCTGTCTGCCGCCGGCACGGATGTGCTGCTGCTGGGGCCGATGCCGACGCCCGGGGTGGCCTATCTCACCCGCGCCCTCCGCTGCCAGGCGGGGATCGTCATCTCCGCTTCCCACAACCCCTATCCCGACAACGGCATCAAATTTTTCGGCCCAGGCGGGGTCAAGCTACCGGACCGAACCGAGCAGGCCATCGAGAAGCTGCTGGACGAGCCCCTGCGCTGCCAGACGGCGGAGCGTTTGGGCAAGGCGCGCCGGGTGGACGACTCCGACGGCCGTTACATCGAATTCTGCAAGAGCACCTTCCCCAATGAAATGGACCTGCGGGGGCTGAAACTGGTGGTGGACTGCGCCCATGGGGCCACCTACCACATCGCCCCCCATGTCTTCCACGAGCTGGGGGCGGAAGTGATCCCCATCGGTGTCAAGCCGGACGGGCTCAACATCAACGCCCAGTGTGGTTCCACCCACCCGGAGACGCTGAAGCAGGCGGTTCTCAGCCACCAGGCCGACCTGGGCATCGCCTTCGACGGCGATGGTGACCGGGTGATCATGGCGGATGCCGAAGGCACCCTCTATGACGGCGATCTTCTGCTTTACATCATCGCCCGCCAGCGTGCCCGTGAGGGCAACCTCAAGGGTGGCGTCGTGGGCACCCTGATGACCAACCTGGGTCTGGAGCACGCCCTGCGAAAACACAAGATCCCCTTCGCCCGGGCGCAGGTGGGTGACCGTTACGTGCTGGAAATGCTGGAGGAAAAGGGCTGGCAGCTCGGGGGTGAATCCTCCGGCCACATCATCTGCCGCGACCGGCACACCACCGGGGATGGCATCATCTCTGCCCTGCAGGTGTTGAAGGCCCTGCGTGCCCAGCGCCAGACCCTGAAGCAGGCCACACGGGACGTCACCCTTTATCCGCAGCGGCTGATCAACGTGAAAATCGCCAAAGGCTTCGACTTCCGCGAAAGCCTGCCGGTGCAGAAGGCGTTGGTGGAGGCGGAAGCCGATCTGGGCGGGCAGGGGCGGGTGTTGTTGCGCAACTCCGGTACCGAGCCCGTGTTGCGCGTCATGGTCGAAGGCCGCGATCCCCAACGGGTGGAGCGCTGGGCCCAGCGCATTGCCGAAGTGGTGCAGGAAGTGGCCGGTGCCCACCGTTAGGCGCCTGGCCTTGCCGCGCGCCGCGCTTTTCCGCTGCGCGAGCCTTGCGCCCTGATGGCGGGCGGCGACGAGGCGAGAATGCGCTGGAATGTGAGTTTCCGCACCCGGATTTTCGGCGCCTATCTGGTGGTGCTTCTGCTCGGCCTGCTGCTCGCCGGCTGGGTCATGCACACCGGCGAGCGGGTGCGCGGTGCGGCGCTTGCCGTGGCCGAAAGGGAGTTGCCGCCCCTGCGTGCCATGAGCCGCCTGCAGCGCGACCTGCAGGCACAGGAAACCCTCCTCTACGCCGCTTATGCCAGCGGCGACCGCAATCTCCTGCTTTCCCGCTATGCCGAGCTGGACCAGCGCTGTGTCGAGGCGCTGGGGCTGCTACGGCGTCACCGGAGCGGGGACGTCAAGGCGCTGGAAGCCTCCTACACCGCGCTCTACGAGGTGGCCCGGGCCCTCGATGAGGCGCTGGCCCGGGTACCGGCGGACCGCCTGGCCGCCCAGTCGGCTCTTGAGCGCGCCAGCCAGGCGGTGCGCCAACTCGATGCCCAGCTTGCCGCGCGCACCGGGGAAACGGAGGTCCGCCTGGAAAGAGCCGTGCGCGAGGTGGAGGCGGCAGCACGGCAGATGCAGGTGGGCGTGGGGCTCGTGGCGGCGGCCATCTTCCTCGTCTCCCTTTTCGTGGGCTATTACATCGAACGTTATCTGCGGGAGCAGCGGGAGCGTCAGCTACTGGCCGAATTTCCGGAGCGCCACCCGCAGCCGGTGATCCGGCTGTCCCCCACGGGCAAGGTGTTGTATGCCAATCCCGCCACGCAGGGTTTGCTGGCGCGCATCGGCGCCGCCGGGGCGGATGCACGCGCACTACTGCCGCCGGGGCTGGCGCGACGTCTGGCGGTGTTGCGCAAAAAGCACGACTGTTCGGAGGTGTGGGCCTATGAGGTGGGGCAGGGGGTGGCCCTGGAATGCCATGTCCACTGGCTTGCGGATTTGCAGGTCTTCCATGTCTACGTGGCGGATGTCACCGAGCGGCGCCGGGCCGAGGAACAAAGTATCCGCCAGGCCTATCACGACCCCGTCACCGATCTGCCCAACCGACGCATGTTCCAGGAGACGGTGCAGGCCGTGCTGTACGCACCCGACCGGCCGGCCGCCCGCGCCGCCGTTCTCCTCATCGGCCTCGACCGCTTCCGGCTGGTGGTGGACAGCCTGGGCCATGGCGTGGGTGACCAACTGCTGCGCGCGGTGGGCGCACGGCTTACTGAACTCCTCGCCTGCGAGCGGGAGCAGGTGCATGGCTGCACCCTCTACCATTTCGGCGGCGATCTCTTCTGCGTCCTGCTGCCGGCCTTTGCCCTCGAGCAGAACCCCGTCCTGCTGGCGGAAAGACTGCTAGAAGGTCTGCACCAGCCTTTCTATGTGGGGGGACGGGAACTCAACCTGGGTGCCTCCATCGGCATCAGTGTCTTCCCCCTCGACGGTCAGGAGCCTTCCCTGCTTCTGCGCAATGCGGAGGCGGCGCTGGAACGCGCCCGTAGGCAGGGAGGTGACCGCGTGCAGTGCTACACACGGGATATGAACGAACGTGCCGAGGAGTGGCTGCGGCTGGAAAACGAGCTGCGCCATGCGGAGGAGCTGGGCGAGTTCCGGCTTTATTATCACGCCCAACTGGACGTGGCCAGCGGGCGCGTCCTGGGGGCGGAAGCCCTGCTGCGCTGGCAGCATCCGCGGAGGGGGTTGCTGGCGCCGGCGGAGTTTCTCCACCTCGCCGAGGAATCGGAACTGATCACCCGCATCGGCACCTGGATTTTGCGCAATGCCTGTGCCCAGGCCAGACGTTGGCATGACGAAGGACTGCGGGGACTCACGGTGGCGGTGAATGTCTCCGCCCGCCAGTTCGCGCTGGAGACCCTGCCGCAGTTGGTGGCGGAGGTGTTGCGGGAGACGGGGCTTGGTCCGGAGAGCCTCGAAATCGAGATCACGGAAACCACCGCCATGCAGGATGTGGCGCGCACCACCGCCGTCCTCCACGAGCTCAAAGGGCTGGGGGTGCGTCTCGCGGTGGACGACTTCGGCACCGGTTTTTCGTCCTTAAGCTATCTCAAGCGTTTCCCCATCGACCAGCTCAAGATCGACCAGTCCTTCATCCACCACCTGCCGGAAGACGAGGACGACGCGGCCATCGTGCGTTCGGTCATCACCCTTGGCCACAGTCTGGGACTCAAGGTGCTGGCGGAAGGGGTCGAATCGGAGGCGCAGCTCGCCTGGCTGCGGGGTGCCGGCTGCGATGCCTATCAGGGTCATCTTGCCGCCCCACCCCTCGACGAGGCGGCCTTCCGGCGTTTTGCGCGAAAGGCGGCAGGCGTACCCCGCACGGAGGGCTAGGGCCTTTGCCATCGAGCTGGGAGGTCGCCCAGGCGGCCTCTTGCCAGCCTGATCTGGGGGCAGCTGCTCGTGCGCTCCCGTCCCTGCTGGCGGGAGGCAGGGGGTCCCAGCGCCTCGTCAGCCGAACTTGCCGGTGATGTAGTCTTCCGTCGCCTTCTGCCGCGGCGTGGTGAAGATCGTGTCGGTGTCGCCGAATTCGATCAACTCGCCCATGTACATGTAGGCGGTGTAGTCGGATACGCGGGCTGCCTGCTGCATGTTGTGGGTGACGATGACGATGGTGTAGTCCACCTTGAGCTCGTGGATGAGCTCTTCGATGTGGGCCGTGGAGATGGGGTCCAGTGCCGAGGCGGGTTCATCCAGAAGCACCACTTCCGGCTTGACGGCAATCGCCCGCGCAATGCAAAGCCGCTGCTGCTGGCCGCCGGAGAGGCTGTTGCCGGATTGTTTCAGCTTGTCCTTGACCTCGTTCCACAACGCGGCCTTGCGCAGCGCCCACTCCACCCGCTCGTTCATCTCATGGCTCGACAGCCGCTCGTAGAGGCGGACGCCGAAGGCAATGTTGTCGTAGATGGACATGGGGAAGGGAGTGGGTTTCTGGAACACCATGCCCACCTTGGCGCGCAGGCGGTTGAGGTCCTGGCGCGGATCAAGGATGTTTTCGCCATCGAGGATGATTTCCCCCTCCGCGCGCTGGTTGGGGTAGAGGGCATACATGCGGTTGAAGGTGCGCAGCAGGGTGGATTTGCCGCAGCCGGAAGGGCCGATGAAGGCGGTGACGCGGTTTTGCGGTATCTCCAGGCTGATGTTCTTCAGCGCGTGAAACTTGCCGTAATAGAAATTGAGGTTGCGTACCGTGATTTTGGCGGGAGGCTGCACCCGCGGCGGTCGCGTCTCGTCGAGGGGAGGGAGGGATGCGATTTTGCTTTGCATGGTCGTCTTTTTCAGGCGCGCCCGCCCCTTTGCCGGAAGAGGATCCGGGCGATGATGTTGAGGATCAACACGCCAATGGTGATGAGCAAGGCGCCGGCCCAGGCCAAGCGCTGCCAGTCCTCATAGGGGCTCATGGCGAACTGGAAGATGACCACCGGCAGGTTGGCCATGGGCGCGTTGAGATTGGTGTTCCAGAACTGGTTGTTGAGGGCGGTGAAGAGGAGGGGTGCGGTTTCGCCGGCAATGCGTGCCACCGCCAGCAGCAGGCCGGTGAGGATGCCGGCGCGGGAGGCACGCAGTGTCACCAGCAGGATGACCTTCCATTGTGGTGCGCCCAGGGCAGCTGCGGCTTCGCGCAGGCTGTTGGGCACCAGCTTCAGCATGTTCTCGGTGGTGCGCACCACCACCGGGATGACGATGAGGGAGAGGGCAAAGGCGCCGGCCCAGCCGGAGAAATGCCCCACCCTGATCACATACACCTCGTAGATGAAAAGGCCGATGACGATGGACGGCGCCGACAGCAGGATGTCGTTGATGAAGCGGGTGACTTCGGCCAGCCGGCTTGCCCGGGCGAATTCGGCAAGGTAGATGCCGGCGAGGATGCCCACCGGCGTGCCGATCAGGGTGGCAAGGGCCGTCATGATGAGGCTGCCGGCAATGGCATTGACAAGGCCCCCCTGGCTGCCGGGAGGGGGCGTCATCTGCGTGAAGATGGCCGGGCTCAGGTTGATCAGCCCCAGCTTGAGCAGGGTCCACAGAATCCAGCCCAGCCAGAACAGGCCGAAGGCCATGGTGAGCATGGACACGGTGAGGTTGAAGGCGTTGATGAAACGACGGCGGGCGTAGAGGGAAAACATCTCAGCTCTGCTTTCCTTCCTGACGGGCGAGCCGCAGCAACAGCAGCTTGGAGAAGGCCAGCACGACGAAAGTGATGAAGAAGAGAATGAGGCCCAGTTCGATCAGCGCCGCCACGTGCAGATCGGTGGTGGCTTCCGTGAATTCGTTGGCGAGCGCCGAGGCGATGCTGTTGCCCGGCATCATGAGGGAGGTGCTGAATTGGTGAGCATTGCCGATGACGAAGGTCACCGCCATCGTTTCACCGAGGGCACGGCCCAGACCGAGCATGATGCCACCCACCACACCGATCTTGGTGTAGGGCAGGACCACATGGCGCACCACTTCCCAGGTGGTGGCACCCAGGCCGTAGGCCGACTCCTTCAGCATGGGCGGCACCACCTCGAAGACGTCGCGCATCACCGAGGCGATGAAGGGAATCACCATGATGGCGAGGATGATCCCGGCGGTGAACAGGCCGATGCCCATGGGGGCGCCCTCGAAGAGGAAACCGATCAGGGGTTTGCCGCCCAGATGTTCGATGAGCCACGGCTGCACGGTTTCCTGCAGCACCGGTGCCAGCACGAAGAGCCCCCACATGCCGTAGATGATGCTGGGAATGCCAGCCAGAAGCTCGATGGCAATGCCCAGTGGTCGCCGCAGCCAAAGGGGGGAGAGCTCGGTGAGAAAGAGGGCAATGCCGAAGCTCACGGGCACGCCGATCAACAGCGCGATGGTAGAAGTGGCCAGGGTGCCGAAGATGGGCACCAGCGCACCGAACTCCCCGGTGACCGGATTCCATTCCGGGCTGAAGAGGAAAGCAAAGCCAAAAGTCCTGATGGCGGGCCAGGCCCCCACCGCCAGCGCCACCAGAATGCCCGCCAGAAGCGCCAGAACCAGCAAGGCAAAAAGCCAGGTGGTGGCACGAAACAGCCGGTCGAGCAGGTGGTGCCGTTTCAGGGTCGCATCACTGATGATCTTCGACATGGTGTCCCGGCAAGGAGTCAGGCGCAGGGGTCAGATGCCACTCACCACAAGGGGTTGCGCGCGCCATCCCGGATTTCCTTTTTCCAGGTTTCTTCCACGAGTTGCACCACTTTGTCCGGCAGCGGGATGTAGTCGAGGTCCAGGGCCAGCCGGTCCCCCTCCCGATAGGCCCAGTCGAAGAAGGCGAGCACGGCGCGGCCCACTTCCGGCTTGCTTTGCACCTTGTGCATGAGGACGAAGGTGGCGCCGGTGATGGGCCAGCTCTGCCTGCCGGGCTCATTGGTGAGGATTTCGTAAAAGCCCGGCGCCTTTTCCCATTCCGCGTTGGCGGCCGCGGCGCGGAAGCTGTCGGCATTGGGCGCGACGAAAGCGCCCTCCCGGTTTTTCAGTAGGGCGTAGCTCATGTTGTTCTGCTTGGCATAGGCGTATTCCACATAGCCGATGGAGCCCTTGATCTGGCGCACGTAGGAGGCCACGCCCTCGTTGCCCTTGCCGCCCACCCCGGTTGGCCAGGCGACGGAGGCCTCGTCACCCACTTTCTGTTTCCACTCGGGGCTCACCTTGGACAGGTAGTTGGTGAAGATGAAGGTGGTGCCGGAGCCGTCGGAACGGTGCACCACGGTGATGGCCTGGGCGGGAAGGGCAAGGCCGGGGTTTAAGGCAAGGAGCGCCGGATCGTTCCAGCGTTTGATCTTGCCGAGGAAGATGTCGGCAAGCGTTGGCCCATCAAGACGCAGCTTGCCGGCGGCCACGCCCGGCAGGTTCACCACGGGGACGACGCCACCCATGATCAGCGGAAACTGGATCAAGCCGTGCTTTTCCAGCTCGGCCACGGGCAGCGGCTTGTCGGAGGCGCCGAAGTCCACCGTTTTCGCCTGAATCTGCTTGATGCCACCGCCGGAACCGATGGACTGATAGTTGAGGCTCACCCCCGATTTGGCCCGGTAGGCTTCCGCCCATTTGGCCAAGATGGGGTAGGCGAAGGTCGAGCCGGCGCCGGTGATGTTCATCGCCCGGGCCTGGCCGGCGGGGGCGAGGGCGATAGAGACCAATACGGATACGAGGGTGAGGAAACGTTTCATGGGGTGCTCCGGAAGGGGAGAAACGCGAATGTTACAAAAATATTGCGGGTTTGTGGCAGGTCCCGCTGTCCCGCCGCCCTTCTTCATGAGCGGCGTTCTTTGCGTGCGAAGCTCCGCCGGCGGCTTGCCGGGCAGGGTGAACTGTCACACTCCTGCAACATTCCGTCTCCACAATCTCGGGCGAAGGCAGGCCCCTGGGCCTGCTCTCCCCTTCACCCACAACATGTCAAGGAGCCAGGAAACATGAAACTTTCGCCCCGCAAGCTGTTCGCCGCCCTCGCCCTGGCGACGGGTTTTGCCGCCGTGTCGGCACACGCCGCCGTCGAGGTGGACCCGGCGCTGCCCAATTACGAAAAAGCCCCGGGTGTGGCCGGCAACTTCACCAGCATCGGCTCGGACACCCTCAACAACCTGATGACCCTGTGGGCGGAGCAGTTCAAGCGTTACTACCCCAATGTCAACATCCAGATCCAGGGTGCCGGTTCCTCCACGGCGCCGCCTGCCCTGACCGAGGGCACCTCCAACTTCGGCCCCATGAGCCGACTGATGAACGCCAAGGAGGTGGAGGCCTTCGAGAAAAAACACGGCTACAAGCCCACGCCCGTGCCGGTGGCCATCGATGCCCTGGCGGTGTATGTGAACAAGGACAACCCCATCAAGGGGCTGACCATCCCGCAGGTGGACGCGATCTTTTCCTCCACCCGCAAATGCGGCTATCCCCAGGACATCACCAAGTGGGGTCAGGTGGGGCTGACCGGCGAGTGGGCGGATCGCGCCATCGCCCTCTACGGCCGCAACTCGGTGTCCGGGACCTATGGCTACTTCAAGGAACACGCCCTGTGCAAGGGTGACTTCAAGAAGAACGTGGCCGAACAGCCGGGCTCCGCTTCCGTGGTGCAGAGCGTGACGGGTCAGCTCAACGCCATCGGTTATTCCGGGATCGGCTACAAGACTTCCGGCGTGCGCGCCGTGCCCCTTGCCGCCAAGGAAGGCGCGCCCTTCGTCGAGGCCGACGCCAAGCACGCGATCGATGGCAGCTATCCCCTGGCGCGGGTGCTCTACATCTACGTGAACAAGAAGCCCAACCAGCCGCTGCCGCCCATGGAGCGGGAGTTCTTCAAGATGGTGCTGTCCAAGCAGGGCCAGACCGTCGTCGTCAAGGATGGCTTCGTGCCGCTGCCCGCCAAGATGGCCGAGAAGGCTTTGGCGGAAATCCTGAAATAACGCATCACAGCCGGCGGCGGGGCCGCCGGCTCACTCAGGGGACAGACAATGGATAAGCACGTTTTCACGGCCCTGGCACTTGCCGGGGCGCTCACCCTTTCCGCGTGTGCCACGGAGCGCGTGAGCCCACCTGCGGCGCAGCCAGCCAAACCTGCGGCCTCCCAGGCCGCGGCTGAATCCCAGGCTGCGGCGCAACAGGAGGCAAATCTCTTCATCGTTTTCGATGAGGAGCGGGGCCGTTACTACATTTTTGGCGATCCGGCGTTATACCGCATCTTTCTTGAGACGGGCGAAGTTGCCCTGACCAGAGCCTTCATCGGCGAAGGGCCGGAGGGGACCTCCCTTGTCTTCGGCCTGACCAAGGAAGACGCCAAGGACGCCGGTCGTCCCACGCCGGCGGAACGCTTGTACAAAGGCCAGGCGACCCCGTCGGGTCCCTTCTACGGCGAAGTGCTGAAGGGCGGTCGCTATTACGTCTTTTTCACCTGGCCCGACATGGCCGATTACCTCAAGCACGGCGAGGTGCTCCTTACCTATACGGAGATTGGGGTCGGTCCCAACGGGGAGACGGTGATCTACGCCCTCAACAAGAACACTGCCAAGGAAGGGCGGCCGGAGGCGGCAATCAAGCGTTTCCACGCCCTGCATCCGAAGAAGGCAACAGCGGCAAACTAGGGCGGGCCACACTGCAACCCCATGGGCCAACCCCGCGGCTGGCCCGCTTTCTGTTCTGAGAGAATCCACCAGCCAATGAACACGCCGACCTCTGAGCTGACGGGCATGCTTGCCACCTTCTCCGGCGCCCTGCGGGCACGCATGGTGAAGGACTGGCTGTTCCGGCAAGTAATGACGCTGGGCGGCATCAGCGTCATCGTTGCCATCAGTGTGATTTTTTTCTATCTCGCCTGGGTGGCCTGGCCGCTGGTGAAGCCGGTGCAGGTGGGCCCGTGGCAGGCGGTGACGCTGCCCGGCCCCGCGGCTGAGCGGACGCTCTTCTATTCCGGCGAGGAACAACGGGAGATCGGCGCCCGCTACACGGAAGGTGGCCAGGTGGTCTTCTTCGACCTGAAAACGGGTGCGCCCCGGGCCACCTTCAGGATGCCGCTCGCGGCGGGGGTCCGCATCACCAGTTTCGGCGCCGGCGACCCCTCCCACCACGTCCACGCCCTGGGACTTTCCGATGGCCGCGTGCTGGTGGTCCAGGAAAAATACGATGTCACCTTCGATGCGGCGCAGAACAACCGGCGCATCATCACGCCCAGCATCGAATATCCCCTGGGCGAGGCACCCGTGGTTCTCGACGAGCAGGGCAAACCCATCCAAAGCCTCACCGTGGCCAGTGCCGATGGCAGCACAACCCTGGTGGGGCAAACCGCGGATGGGCGCATCCTGGTCATGGGGGTGAGTGCACGGCAGAACATGATGACGGGGGAGGTGACCCTGGAACGCAGCGTCGGGGTCATTCCGGATTTCATGGCGCCCGTCGATCGCATGATCGCCGAGATCAAACAGCGGGAGCTCTTTATTGCCCACGGTGGCCGTTTCATCCGCCATTACGACATCACCGACAAGTCCGCACCGCGCTTCGTTCAGGAAAAACAGGTGGTGCCGGAGGGTGATCGCGTCACGGCCCTCACCATCCTTTCCGGTGGCTTTTCCCTGGTTGTGGGCACGCAGCAGGGACGGCTTGCCCAGTGGTTCCTGGTGCGGGACGAGGCCAACAACCCCCACCTCACCCATATCCGTGATTTCAAGCCCCTGCCGGCGGCGGTGACCGCGCTTGCCCCCGAGTATTTCCGCAAGGGTTTCGTCGCCGGCGATGCCCGTGGCAATGTGGGACTGTATTACGCCACTTCGCAACGTCTGCTCTGGGAGGGTCAGGTGACGCCGGGAGGGGTGCGGGCTGCAGGCTTCACGCCGCGGGCCAATGCCCTCATGATCGAAGGCGAGGATGGCCATCTGCGCATCGCACAGGTGAAGAACGATCATCCGGAAGTCTCCTTCTATGCCCTCTGGCAGCGGGTGTGGTACGAAAGCTACGAAAAGCCGGACTACATCTGGCAGTCGGCGGCGGCGACCAACGATTTCGAGCCGAAATTCAGCCTCTCCCCGCTGACCCTGGGCTCCGTCAAGGCCGCCTTCTACGCCATGCTGCTGGCCACCCCGCTGGCCATTTTCGCCGCCATCTACTCCGCCTATTTCATGTCCCCGGCCACGCGCCGGTTGGCCAAGCCCACCATCGAGATCATGGAAGCCCTGCCCACGGTGATTCTTGGCTTTCTTGCCGGACTGTGGCTTGCGCCGCTGGTGGAAAACAATCTGCTCGCCACCCTGCTTTCCTTCGTGACCATCCCCATCCTGGTTCTCGTTGCGGCCTACGTCTGGCACCGCCTGCCCATTGCCTGGAAGGCCTGGGTGCCGGAGGGCTGGCAGGCGGTTCTGCTGCTGCCGGTGGTGGCGCTGGCCATTTGGTTGGCTTTCTTTCTCGGCCATCCGCTGGAAGCGCGTTTCTTTGGCGGTTACATGCCCCACTGGTTGAACCAGCATGGCATCACCTATGAACAGCGCAACTCCCTGGTGGTGGGGCTGGCGATGGGGTTTGCCGTCACGCCCACCATCTTCTCCATCGCCGAGGATGCCATTTTCAGTGTGCCCAAACACCTGACCGCCGGCTCCCTGGCCCTGGGGGCCACCCGCTGGCAGACCCTCAAAAACATCGTATTGCTCACCGCAAGTCCGGGTATCTTTTCCGCGGTGATGATCGGGCTTGGCCGGGCGGTGGGGGAGACCATGATCGTGCTCATGGCCACCGGCAACACCGCGGTCATGGATCTCAGCATTTTCACGGGATTCCGCACCCTGGCCGCCAATATCGGCGTGGAAATGCCGGAGGCGGCGGTGGGCACCACCCATTTCCGCCTGCTGTTCGTCTCCGCCCTGGTCCTGTTCGGCTTCACCTTCGTGGTGAACACGGTGGCGGAGCTGGTCCGCCAGCGTCTGCGCCGGCGATACAGCGCTCTGTGAAAGGTACGCAATGAGAGACTGGATCAAATCGGGCGATCCCTGGATATGGTTTTCCGCCGGCGGCATGGCCCTGGCGCTGGTGCTGGTGCTGGGGGTGCTTTGGCTCACGGCGGTGCGGGGCCTCGGCTATTTCTGGCCGTCGCCGGTGGTGGAGACCACTTACGTGGAGAAAGATGGGCGCAAGGTGCGCATCATCGGTGAGGTCAAGGAAGAGGAGGAGGTGGCGGTAAAACGCTTGCGCGAGGCTGGCTTCGACATTCCGGGGGAGGCCGCCTTTACCACCCGGCTGCTCTTCAAGCTGGGCAACCGTGATCTCACCGGCACGGATTTCAAGTGGTTCCCAATTCCCCTCCTTGGCGAATTCGCCTATCCCCGGGACGTGCTCACCGTGGAACGCCACGAATGGGGCAATCTTTACGGCCACCTGCGTGCCGTCAAGGAAAAGGGGCGGGTGGTCGCGGAGGGCGAGGCGGCCTGGCCGGAACTCTTAAGCCGCGCCGACCGCGCCCTCAAGCTGTTCCGGGAAATCTTTCGCATCGAGCGCTACGACATCGGGGATGTGAACTACACCCTGGAGCGGTTGCGTCTGCGGGAGCGGCGGCTTCAGCTCGAGGGCCAGCTCACGCCCGCCGCCAAGGCGGCCATCGAGGAAGCGCGCGCCGAGGCCAACGCCCGCTTCTCCGCCCTGCAGGAGCGGCTGGCACGGCTGCGGGAGGAAATCGCCCGTGACAGCATGATGGTGGAGGTGGCCGACGGCAGCGTGGTGGAGGTGCCGCTGGCCAAGGTGGCCAAGGTTTACCGCGCCAATGCGCTGTCGCTTACGGGCAAGATCGGCTTCTATTTCGCCAAACTCAAGGAATTCATCACCGACGACCCGCGGGAGGCCAATACGGAGGGGGGCATTTTCCCCGCCATCTTCGGCACGGTGATGATGGTGATCCTGATGTCCATCCTGGTCATGCCTCTGGGGGTGATGGCGGCGGTGTACATGCGGGAATACGCAGGACAGGGCCCGTTGATCCGCATCATCCGCATTGCGGTGAACAATCTTGCCGGTGTACCGTCCATCGTCTACGGCGTATTCGGCCTGGGATTCTTCGTCTATTTTGTTGGCGGCCACATCGACGAAGCCTTCTTCCCCGAGGCGCTGCCGGCCCCTACCTTCGGCAGTCCGGGCATCCTTTGGTCTTCCCTCACCCTCGCCATCCTCACTTTGCCGGTGGTCATCGTCGCCACCGAGGAAGGCCTGGCGCGGGTGCCGGAGACCATTCGCGCCGGCAGCCTGGCGCTGGGGGCGACCAAGGCCGAAACCCTGTGGCGCATCGTCCTGCCCATGGCGAGCCCCGCCATGATGACCGGGCTCATCCTCGCTGTGGCGCGGGCGGCGGGGGAGACTGCTCCCCTCATGCTGGTGGGGGTGGTGAAGCTTGCCCCGAACCTACCCCTCGACGGGCATTTCCCCTATTTCCATCTGGAGCGGCAATTCATGCATCTGGGCTTCCACATCTATGACGTGGGCTTCCAGAGCCCCAACGTGGAAGCGGCGCGGCCCCTGGTCTATGCCACCGCCCTGCTTTTGGTGCTGGTCATCATCGTCCTCAATCTCACGGCGGTCTCCCTGCGCAACCGGCTGCGGGAGAAATACCGGAGTCTGGAAAGCATATGAACGCCATTCACGCGGAGTCCAATATGAATACCATCATTGAACGTCATGGAGTGGACGTGCGCGCCGCCCTGGCGCAGAACGTGGCACGGGCGGGCGCCACCGACGACATCTGTCTGGAAACGCGCAACCTGAACCTCTTCTACGGCTCGATCCAGGCGCTGTTCAACATCAACCTGAAGATACCCCGTCACCGGGTGACGGCCTTCATCGGTCCGTCGGGTTGCGGCAAATCGACCCTGCTCCGTTGTTTCAACCGCATGAACGACCTGGTGGACAATGTGCGCATCGAAGGGGAGGTGCGCCTTGATGGGGAAGACATCTACGACAAGAAGATCAATGTCGCGCTGCTGCGCCGCCGGGTGGGCATGGTCTTCCAGAAGCCCAATCCCTTCCCCAAGTCCATCTTCGAGAACGTCGCCTATGGCCTGCGCCTCATGGGGGTAAAGGACAAGCGGGTGCTGGCGGAAACGGTGGAAAGGGCGCTGCGCGGCGCCGCCCTGTGGGACGAGGTGAAGGATCGTCTCGATGAAAACGGCCTGTCCCTCTCCGGTGGCCAGCAGCAGCGGCTGGTGATTGCCCGTGCCATCGCGCTGGAGCCGGAGGTGCTGCTCCTCGATGAGCCCGCATCGGCACTGGACCCCATCGCCACCGCCAAGATCGAGGAACTGCTCTACGAGCTGAAGAGTCGCTACACCATCGTCATCGTCACCCACAACATGCAGCAAGCGGCGCGGGTCTCCGACTATACTGCCTTCATGCACCTGGGGGAGATGGTGGAGTTTTCCGATACGGACACCCTGTTCACGCGGCCGCAGGACCAGCGCACCGCTGACTACATCACCGGCCGCTTCGGTTGAAGGACACACCATGCCTGGCAAACACACCTTTCAACTCTTCGATCACGACCTCAACCTTTTGCGTGAGGAGACGCTGCGCCTTTCCACCCTCGCCGGCGAAGAGCTGGAGGCGGCGGTGACGGCACTCCTCACGGGGGACCGGAAGCGAGCGCAGGCGGTCATCGACAGCGATCTCAACGCGGACCATCTGCAGGAAAGAATCCACCGCCATATGACCGTGGTGCTCGCCCGCCAGCAAGCGATGGCGGACGATCTGCGGGAGATTCTCGCCGCCGGCCGTATGGCGGATTATCTGGAGCGCCTGGGCGACCAGGCGAAGAAGATCGCCAGGCGCGCCCAGCGGCTTGCCGCACCCGTGGAGCCGGGGATTGCAGAACGCCTGGGGTGGATGAAGCAGCGCATCCGCGCCACCCTGGATCGGGTGATGGATGCCTATGCGCGGCGAGATGCGGAGGCGGCCAACGTCGTCTGGAGCAGCGACGTGGAGCTGGACCAGATGTATGGCGAGCTGTTCGGGCGACTCCTCGAGCGCATGCGTGAGGACAGCAGCACCATCGCCGACGCGGTGCAGCTCCTCTTCATCGCCAAGGGCCTGGAACGCGCCGGCGACTATCTCACCAGCATCGCCGAGGAGGTGTATCTGATGGTCACCGGCATTCCCCTGCAGGGGCCGCGGCCGCGGGTGGACACCACGGCACCGCCGGACGCTTGAAGGGGCAAAACCCCGCCGACATTGACCCGCGGCGGCTTCGCCGCTAATATTGCCAGCTTTTCACAGCGAGGTTGGCAATGCGCGAGCGCCTGGTCGCGGGGAACTGGAAAATGCACGGCAGCCTGGTCGAGAACAAGGTCCTTCTCGACGGCGTGGTGGCCGGCCTTGCCGATGTGCAAGGGGTGAGCTGTGCCGTGTGCGTGCCCTATCCCTACCTCTTCCAGGCCCAGTTCGCGCTGCAGAACACGCCCATCCGGTGGGGGGCACAAAACGTCAGCCAGTACGAGAAGGGTGCCTACACCGGCGAGGTGTCCGCCGCCATGCTGCGGGACTTTGGCTGTACCCTGGTGATCGTGGGACACTCGGAACGGCGCAGCCTGTTCGGGGAGGACGATGCCACGGTGGCCGCCAAGTTCGTCGCTGCCCAGGCGGGCGGGCTTAAGCCCATCCTCTGCGTGGGCGAGACCTTGGCGGAGCGGGAACAGGGCATCACCCAGCAGGTGGTGGAGCGGCAGCTTCAGGCGGTGGTGGACCGCGCGGGGCTGGCGGCATTCCGCCACTGTGTGATCGCCTATGAACCGGTCTGGGCCATCGGCACCGGGAAGACGGCCACCCCTGAGCAGGCGCAGGAAGTGCATGCATTCATCCGCAGCCTGTTTGCGCCCCATGATGCGAAGCTGGCGGAGGAGCTGGTGATCCTCTACGGCGGCAGCGTCAAGGGCGGCAATGCGCGGGAACTTTTTGCCATGCCCGACATCGATGGCGGGTTGATCGGTGGCGCTTCTCTCGACGCGGAGGAATTCGTCACCATCTGCAAGGCGGCTCAGCGGTAAGGGAACCCTCGATGGAAACTCTGGTCTGGATCATTCACGTGCTGGCCGCCTTGGGTATCATCGGGCTGGTACTTTTGCAGCATGGTAAGGGCGCCGATATGGGCGCGGCCTTCGGCAGCGGGGCTGCCGGCAGCCTGTTCGGGGCCACCGGCGCCGCCAATGCCCTCAGCCGGGCGACGAAAATCCTCGTCATTGTCTTTTTTCTGACGAGCACGGGCCTCACGTATTTCGCCGTGAGCCGGCACCAGAAGCCCCTGGCGGTGCCGCCGCCGAAGGAGGCGCCAGCGAGCCAGGCGCCGGCTTCTGCGCCGGCGGGGGGCAAAGCCCAGGAAATCCCGAACTGAGCGGGCTCAGTTCGGAGCGATCGCCAACGGGGTAAAATCGCCACCGTTGGGATTGCCGACAGAACGCAATTGCCGACGTGGTGGAATTGGTAGACACGCCGTCTTGAGGGGGCGGTGGCGAAAGCCGTATGAGTTCGAGTCTCATCGTCGGCACCAGATTCATAAAGCCCCATTATGCGACAATAAACCGGGATGATCGCATAATGCCTTGATAACAAAAGAAAAAATAAAAAATTTCCGCCTTGACACCCGGCGCGAGCCGCCTCTAAACTGCCCCCATTTCCTGGAGAATGACAGACGCCGCAGCCAAGGCGTCGGGGTGGAGGATGCTCGCCAACTATTTCCCGATTTTGCTCTTCGTGCTGGTGGGGCTGGCCGTCGGGGCCGTCTCCATCGGGCTTGGCTATGTGCTTTCGCCCAACCGGCCCGACGCGGAGAAACTCTCCCCCTACGAATGCGGCTTCGAGGCCTTCGAGGATGCGCGCATGAAGTTCGACGTGCGCTATTACCTCGTGGCCATCCTCTTCATCCTCTTCGACCTGGAAATCGCCTTCCTCTTCCCCTGGGCCATCGTGCTCGAGGAAATCGGGCTTGCGGGTTTCATTGCCATGCTGGTCTTCCTTGGCATCCTGGTCGTCGGCTTCATCTACGAATGGCTGAAAGGAGCCCTCGAATGGGAGTAGCGCCGCTCGGGGGGACGCAGGGGCCCCGCGAAGCGGGGATGCGACCTAGGCGAGCGGCGCCAAGCGCCGACGCGATGCC
>Ga0272446_1003387_pt1 | contig 20160 bp, 22 predicted proteins | sample YNPCB0061_FD_194587 | JGI IMG/M metagenome (GOLD analysis project Ga0272446, IMG submission 194587) | Hot spring microbial mat communities from Yellowstone National Park, WY, United States - YNP-CB-006-1 | ecosystem: Environmental > Aquatic > Thermal springs > Hot (42-90C) > Sediment | place...
GCTTTACGAATGAGAAGCACATCGGTTGCGCTACCTCTCGTCAAGCCGGGACAGCCATCGCCCACACTCGCCAAGCCTTTATTCTTCAGCCACTTATGGTAAGATCGGGTCTTCAACGCCCGGTCTTGCCACGTCTGTCCTTGCCATCCTGAGCCTAGAATGGGGGCAAACACGGGGGCAAACGACCCGGACGAACCCATATCGGAGGATCAACAATGGCATGGCTCCAAAGGAAACTTACGACGGTCTACGTCGATGGCAACGGCACCCGTGTCTCGAAGGGGATGCCGGGGGCGATCAAGCAGCAGATCGAGTCGGAGAAGTGGTACGGCTGTTGGAAGGAGGGGAAGCGGAAGATGATGGTCCCGCTGGCGACGGACAAGCAGGCGAGTCAGGCGATGCTCACAGACATCATCCGGCACCGGGAGCGGGGCGAGGCGGGGCTGGTGAACCCGTACAAGCCGCACCTCGACCGTGCCGTCGAAGAACACATGGTCGAGTATCTGGCGGCACTGCGGGAGGAGGGGCGGACGCCGTTTTACATGCACGAAAAGGAACGCATCCTCCGGCTGATCTTCCGCACCGCTGGCGTCAAGAAGTTGGGCGACCTGACCGCCGACCGCATCGACCGCTACTTGGCACAGATGACCAAAGGCACGGGTAAGGTCCGGGGCTTGCCCGTCGCCGCCAGCACGAAGATGGTCCACCGCACGGCCGCGAACGCCTTCGCCGTGTGGCTCAAGCGGAAGGGGCGGCTTGCCAACAACCCGCTCGAAAACGTGGTCAAGCCCCAGGGCAAGCCGGTGCGAGAGCGCCGGTCCCTGACCCCGGCTGAACTGCAAAAGTTGCTCGCCGCCGCACGGGAGCGCCCCTTGATGGACGCCTCGACCAACAAGGGCGGGCGGCGACCGGACGGCACCCCCAAGACCGCGGTACGGGTGTGGGCTGCGGACCTACAGCCCGAAACCCAGGCCCGCTACCGCCTGCTCGGGCGGGAGCGGGCGCTGCTGTACAAGACGGCGGTGCTGACGGGGCTACGGCAGAGCGAGCTTGCCGCGCTCCGGGTCGCCTTCCTCAAGCTGGATCGAAAGCCGTTCCCGGCGCTCGAACTGCCGGGGGAGTTCACCAAGAACGGCGACGACGCCAAGCTGCTGTTGGTCCCCGCCCTCGCCGAAGAGTTGCGGCAGTGGATCGCCGACGCGGGCAAGGAGCCGACCGACAAGCTGTTCACCGTGTCGGACAAGGCGAACAAGATTTTCCGCCGCGACCTGCGCGCCGCCGGCATCCCCTACCGGGACGGCCTCGGCCGCTACGCCGACTTCCACGCCCTGCGGCACTCGGCGAACACGATGCTCGGCACGGCCGGCATTCCGCCGAAGCTGCGGCAACTGTTCATGAGGCACAGCGACATCAGGCTCACCACCGCGACCTACGACGACGACAGCCTCTACGAGATGGAACCGGCAATCAAGGCGCTGGAAGCCCTGGACCTCCAGTAGCCCGCCTCGCCACCGCTCGCCCACGCTCGCCAGTACCGGCCTTACAATGGACTGGTGGCGAGCGTGGGCGAGCCGCATTTCGGCCCGACGCCCCGAGCTTGAACCGCACCGACTGAACAGGACGACCGCGCGACCGCGGCCGGACCGTGGACCTTACTGGCGAAGGGCGGTTGTCATGAACATCCCCGACGACTTCGATGAACCCGGTTCTTTCTACCCCGACGAAATGCCGGGCAACTTTCAGCCGCCGACCCCGCCGCCCGGTTTCTCGTGGTGGCGCGGGTGGTGGCCGACTTACGGCCTCGACTCCCTCGACGACTTGAGGATGTACGTCGAAGACCGTCTGGACCAGATGATCTCCCAGCAGGACGGGCCGCTCGCCGAGTTCGGCTTCGCCCTGGGCGTCCAGGCGCTCAAGAACGCCGACCGCTACCTCGGCCTTCACGGTCCCGGCGATCACCCGCGGCGACCCGGCGACGACGGATTACAGCGCGTCGAGGACGTGGAGGACGCCTTAGAAGCTGTGGCCCGATACCTTCGGGGTCAGCCTCAACCGGCTGTCCAAACGGGGACGCCGCCGGCCCTCCCCCACCAGGCCCAAGCGACCACCGCAACTGACGAGCAGCCCGAATTTCGTAGCTGGAAACAGCCCGAACTTGACGAGGCCGTCCGCGAGTTCATCGAGCAACACGCCGGCCGGCTCGCGGGGCTGCGGGAAGGCGCTCGGGCCTACCGGAAGGACGCCATAGAAGCGGCCAGAGCGTTGGTGGGGCGGAACGTGATCGCCCGAGCGCTGCGGGTCAAAGCACCGGCAATGGTGTCGAAGACGCCGGCGTACCGCCGACTCTCCGACGAGTTCCGCCTGGAGCGGGAGCGGAGCGCGCTGAGAAAGCCGGTCGGACTCGAAATCGGCATCGAGGACAAGGCGGGGTCCGAGGACGACCCCGTGTTCGCCGAGGTGTGCAAGCGGGAAGCCGCCGAGTTCATCCGGTCGAAGCTCGACGAGGAGGACGCCGAACTGCTCCTCGGGCAGCTTGAGGGCGGTGGCATCTCGCCGGACAAAGCGATGGAATACGCCAACGCGATGCTGGAGAACAAGGACAACACCCGGACCCGCCGCAAGGCCCGCTGACCGGCTTGTCCACGGGCGGTCATGACCAGTTCGCGCTGGTCATGGCCGCCGACCCCTTCATTTCTCCCGGCATTTCCGCCGGTCATCAACTTTTTTCATGACCGCTCGCCTTCTTGTGTAGTCGTCGCCGGGTCCGCCGTACAGCGAACCCCGCACGCAACACGAGAAGGAGAACGATGTCACCATCAACCACCACACCAGTCCCCACGGTCGGGGAAATCGCCAAGCGGCTCGGCGAGGCGCTTCACCGGGTCGAGTACGTCATCCGAACCCGGAGCATCCAGCCCGCCGGTCGCGCCGGCAACGTCCGCATCTTCGCCGAGCCGGATGTCGCCCTGATCGCCCACGAACTCCGGCTGATCGACGCCCGGCAGAAGGAGGCGGGCGACGACGCCCCGGCCGAAGGGAGGGCGTGGTCATGACCACCAGACTGCTCACGAAGCGGGAGGCCGCTGACCGTCTCAGCGTCTCCGTCAGATCACTCGACCGGCTGCGGTCGGTCGGTGCCATCAGGACCGTGCGGGTCCGCGGCTCGGTGCGGATCACCGAAGCCGAGATCGAGAAGTTTATCCAGAAGCACACGGCGAAGGCCGTGACCCAACCGAAGGAGCTTTCCAGTGTCCAGAACTAACGCCAGCCAGAGCCACGACAAGCGGGCCATCAAGGAGTTCTTGATGCACCTCGCCGGGGAACTGCGGTTGCAGGAGCTTGCCCTGGAGGGCAAGCCCGTGCCGCCCAATCTGCAAAAGGGCGTCTCGCTGTTCCGCACCAAGTACGGGACGGAACTCCTGCCCGACGCCGGGCTGCTCTGCTTCCTCGCCAACGACCCCGACGGCGACAGCGAGGAGCAGCGGGACGCCGCCCGGCAAGCGGTTCTCCAACGCCGCCGGGACCAAGCAAAACAGGTCGTGGGCGTCATCGGGTTGTTGGGCGAGGTGGAGTTGTAGCCCGTCGGAGCGCTCACCGGGCAGTGGCCCCGAGCGCCAACCCCGGAGGGTGGTTGGGTGGAGGAAAGAGGAGAGGGGACGCATGGTCCGAAGCGGGACACAACATGGCCCGTTTCGGGACACAGGCGGTGGTAATAATCCGGCTTAATAAGCCCGCCCTCGCCAGCCCTCGACCACCGCCAACTCGGCTAATAGCGCCGAAAAGTGTTCACACCATAAACCCTTGAAAACAAAGGGTTTGGTGATTGTTGTAGGAGGTGCGCTCGCCTCGGCGGGAGGGGTCAGCTTGACCCCTTCTCTTTCCGGTGCGGGAGGCGGTCCAGACCACGGTGGTTGCTCTCCGTGACGGCGGTGCGCGGAAACGACGCCCAGCCGCATAGATACGCACGGAGGACGACCATGACAGAAATGAACAACCCGATCCTAGACGACGGTTTCGAGCGAGTGACGGACGCCGCCCTGTACTTGGGCGTGAGCCGGTCGCTCATCTACAAGCTGCTGAACGCGGGCGTGCTGCCGTCCGCCAAGTTCGGCAACAGCCGCCGCATCCCGATCCGCGCCGTGCGGGAGTGGGCGGCGGTGAACCTGACGCAGCACACCCGCCGTGACGGGCGGGATTACCCAAACGAAGAAGCCGCCGGTGACGCGGCGGCTTCTCCAGAATTTCCCAACTGACCGATAAGGAGCAAGACCCGTGAACACGACGAACACCGACCTCGCCCCCACCGAGGTATCTATACACGCCACCGGCGAAACCATCAAGCCGGCGACCATGCCGACCCCGCCGAAAGCGGCACCCGATCCCTTCGACCCGGCGAAGCTGCGGCTCACGCAAGGGACGGCGACCTTCGGCGTCAAGAAACACACCACCACGCTGCCGGTGCGCAAGCCGTCGAAGGAGTGGTTCGTCCGCTGCCACGACGACCCGGCGTACCGGCTGGAAACGTGCGTCTTGGAGTTGAAGGAGGACAGCGAAATCTACCTCGTCTCCCCCGACGTGCGGGACGACCTCGCCGGCGAGAGTACGGTCAGCCCCCGGCTGCTCGTCACCGCCATCAACAAGCAGGGGACGCCGTTCCTCTGGCCGATCCGCCTGCCGGGGCCGGACGGCCGGCACGACGAGTGGAGCAAGTCGTCGATGGCGGCGGCGAACATCGCCATGAAGGGGTGGGTGCGGGTGCAGGCGAACATGAACCTCGGAGCCTACGAGGTGTACGAGGCGACCGGCAACCTCGGCGATCCCGAATGGCCCAGCCTGCCGTTCAACGAACTCCTGCGGATCGCATTCAAGGACAAGTACATCGACGCCCTCGACCACCCGGTCCTCAAGCGGCTGAGAGGGGAGGCGTGACAATGGACCCGCTGCACTTCTTCGAGGAAGTGCGGCTCGCGGACTTCGAGTTCAACGCCCAGGCCGGCGAGCGCCCGTCGCCGGTCTGTTTGGTTGTGCGTGAACTCCGTTCCGGCCGCATCTTCCGCTACTGGCTCGATGAACTCCGGGTGATGAAGCAGCCGCCCTTTCCGACCGACGCGGCCAACCTGTTCGTGGCGTATTACGCTTCCGCCGAGTTGGGCTGCTTTCAGGCGCTCGGCTGGCCGATGCCCGCCCGCGTCCTCGACCTCTACTGCGAGTTCAAGTGCCGAACTTCCGGCCTGAAGACGCCATGCGGGAACGGGTTGCTCGGGGCGCTGGCCTTCTTCGGGTTCGACAGCATCGACGCCGCCGACAAGGACTCGATGCGGCAACTGGTGCTACGGGGCGAACCGTACACCGCCGACGAGCGCCGGGCCATCCTCGACTACTGCCAGACGGACGTGGACGCGCTGGCGAAGTTGCTGCCGGCAATGGCCCCCGGCATCGACCTCCCGCGGGCGCTGCTCCGCGGCCGGTACATGACGGCGGTGGCCCGGATGGAGTGGCGGGGCGTGCCCATCGACGCCGGCGCGCTGGCGTCGTTCCGGGGCAACTGGCAGTCCGTTCAAGAGCGGCTGATCGAGCAGATCGACAGGCAGTACGGCATCTACGAGGGGCGCACGTTCAAGCGCGACCGCTGGGCCGATTGGCTGGCGAAGAATGACATCCCGTGGCCCCGGCACCCGTCCGGCGACTTGGCCCTCGACGACGACACATTCAGGGAGATGGCCCGGACCTACCCGGCCGTCGCCCCGGTGCGGGAACTGCGGACCACCCTCGCCCAACTTCGGCTCAACGAACTGGCGGTCGGGTCGGACGGCCGGAACCGCTGCATGTTGTCGGCGTTCGGGTCGAGGACGAGCCGGAACCAGCCGAGCAACAGCAAGTTCATCTTCGGTCCGTCGGCGTGGCTGCGGTCGCTGATCCGGCCGGAGCCGGGGACGGCGGTGGCGTACATCGACTGGTCGCAGCAGGAGCTTGCCATCGCCGCCGCCATGTCCGGCGACCGGAAGATGCAGGACGCCTACCGCTCCGGCGACTTCTACCTGACGTTTGCAAAGATGGCCGGGGCGGTGCCGCCGGACGCCACGAAGGACACCCACGCCGCCGAGCGGGAGCAGTTCAAGACCGTGGCGCTGGGGGTGCTGTACGGGCTGTCGGCTGAGGGGCTGGCCCGCAAGCTGAACGTCCCGCCGGTGCGGGGCCGCGACCTGTTGAGGATGCACAAGGAGACGTTCCGGCAGTTCTGGCGGTGGTCGGACGCGATACAGGACGAAGCCATCCTCGCCGGCCGGCTCCGCACCGTGTTCGGGTGGACCGTCCACGCCGGGGACCAGCCGAACCCGCGGTCGCTGCGGAACTTCCCCATGCAGGGGAATGGGGCGGAAATGATGCGGCTCGCCTGCTGTCTGGCGACGGAGCGCGGCATCGGGTTGTGCTGCCCGGTCCACGACGCCCTGCTGATCGAAGCCGACGCCGCGGGGATCGACGCCGCGGTCGAGGCGACCCAGCAGGCGATGCAAGAGGCGAGTGAAATCGTCCTCGACGGCTTCCAGCTTCGCACCGACGCCAAGATCGTCCGCCACCCCGACCGGTACTCGGACAAGAGGGGTCAGGTCATGTGGGAGACGGTGTGTGAGTTGTGCGGGAGGTCGCCGGCATGAGCGCCGCAATCGCCGACATCTTCGCCGACCTCGACCGGCTCCGGTTCACCCCCACCGCGCTGACGACGCCCGGCGCTGGGAAGCCAGCGGACACTAAGCCGCCCCCGAAGCCGAAGGCGAAGAAGATCACCGGGGAGTTCTTGAAAGGTCCGATCCCGCTGCCGTGGCTGACGGCGGTGACGAGGCTTTCGGGCAAAGCGCCGCTCGCCGTCGCCCTGGCGGTGTGGTTCGAGGCGGGGCGGCGGAAGTCGAACGAAGTGAAGCTGACGAGCGCCGTGTTGCGGCGGTTCAGCGTGAATAGGAAGGCGAAGTACAGCGCCCTGAAGTCGCTCGAACGGGCGGGTCTGGTTCGTGTCCGTCGGGAGCCTCGTCGGAACCCGGTGGTCACGATCTTGTACGTTCAAGGCGAACCCGGTGGTGGGGGAGTCGGTCAGGGAAATGCCCTCCCTCTCGCCGCCCCGGTTGAACATCGAAATCTCGGAGACGAGCAAAACGGAGGAACATGAGAGATGTCCGAAACGTGAAAGACATGGAACGCATCCACGGCGTCCGGTGGACCGAACTGGTCGAAGCCGAACCCGAACTCGACCGGCTGCTGAAGGTCGCCCGCATGGTGGGCGAATGCTGCCGGAACTGGTGGGACGTGGAACGGGGGTGGGGTCAATTCAAGAACGACATCGCCGGGCTGGTGGGCTACTCCGGCAAACACCGGGGCCACCCCCTGCTCGGCACGGTCGCCGCCTACGACGTGACGTACTGGAAGCTGCACAACGCCGTCGCCGGTGACGACTGACATGCCATTGTCACTCATCGACGTTTAGCATTCACCCGTACCCTACATCCGTCTCGACGGAGAAAGCCGAGGAGATCGCCGTGACGACCGTGGCCTATCTGAACCGCTGGTCCCACCTCTACCACCTGATGCTCGCCGTGGTGGACGGCGACGTTCACCGCCGGCTGGACAGCCGGTTTTGCACGTCGCTCGGGGAGGCCCGCCGCCTGCTGGATCGGTGGCGAGTCGCCCACGCCCTCCCCGCCCAGCACGTCCACGACAACAGCGACATCGACCTCGACGTGCTGTTCTCGCAGATGGACGTGGACTTCGACGGCGTGCCGGACAGCGCCGAGGCCATCGCTTGACCCCGCTCGGCCGGCTCGGGACCGCCACCCGGTCCCGAGTTCGGCTCGCCCGCCACTTCTGAACCGAACAGCCCTACCTACCGTATGCACTTCATCTCATTCAAGGAGTACGTCGAACTGCGGGAGGGGGTGAACCTCCCCGACCGCCCGGCAGCGAAGGGGCTGAGTCGGATCAACCCGTTCCCGACGACCAACGCCCACCGCCGCCGCCTCGTCCCGAAGCCGACACGCAAGCCGAACCCGTTCCCGCCGACCGTCAGGCCCGTCGCTGAGATCGTCCCGCCGAAGCTGATCCCGAAGTTGTTCAAGCCGCGCTGAGCGCTCCTCGGTGCCGGCCGCGGGGGTGGCGATGTTGCAAAATTAAGAACTCCGGGTGGCGAACACAAACCTGCAAAAAAGGGACTCCGGCAAGCCGACCCTCATTACGCCTTCGCTTGTTTCTTTTCTTTATCATCCAGTCGGATCGAGCCGCCGCGGTACGATCACCCGCCCTTGACCAGCAGGACCACCCCGGCCACCGCCAGCGTGACCTGGACCAGCATCACGAACCTTTTCTCCGAAACCCGCTCCAGCAACTTCTTCCCGGCCACCGAACCGCAGATCATGACGACCCCCAACCCCGCACCAGTGAGGGCGGCTGGGGCGTTAAGCGTGGCCGTGTTCCCGTAGGCGATCAACTTGGTCGCGTGCGTCACCACGGCGGCGAGCGCTTCCGTCCCGATGTACGCCCCCTTGACCAACCCATGAGCCACGAAGAACGGGGCGGTCACAGGGCCGGCACTTCCGACCAGGGCGGACAAGAAGCTGCTGGCCGCGCCCAGCGGTGCGAACCCCGGCCTCGACAGCCGGGGGAAGCTGTCCCGCCGGAAATACCAGAAGGCGACCATGACCACCAGGAAGACGCCGAGCAGCCGGGTCAGGGCTGCGAGTGGTGCTTGGGCGAACAGCGCCCCGCCCAGCAGGGCCGCGGGCACGGCCCCGGCGCTGTACCACCCGACCACCGGCCATGCGATCTCTTGCCGGTTCGTCACGACGCGGCCGGCGTTCCCGAGCAACTGAGCGACCGTCAGGATGGGGATGGCGTCCCGCACGCCGAAGACGGCGACCACAACCGGCAGCAGCACGACCGCCCCGCCGAAGCCGGTGACGGCGGCGACAGTAGATGCGGCGAACGCCACCACGCCGAGCAACACCAACAGAAGAACATCCGGCATTGAGCCATCACCCCCGAGACGATCCCTCCGGCCCGCCTGTGTTTCCCCGGCACCTTGCTGGGCAACCCCGGACCGGATAGCATACTGAGCAGCGACGGCGATGGAGTTCGCCACGGAACCGCCGTGTCCCCACGGCTGATAACTCCTACTCAGGGGCATTCCCCCTCGGGTGGGACCATTTCGGTCTTCCAAACCCCACCGGGAACCCCGGTGGGGTTTTGTGTTTCCCAACCCCGCCTGAGCGTAATGGACGCCTTCACCAGCGGGAGGGGTACGACATGGAGCCGGTCAGCAGCGTCACCGAGAACCAGACCCGACCGACCGCGAGACGATGGAGGCGACTGATGGATTGGGGTGATTGGCTCGGGGCGGTGGCGGTTCACCCGATCACGTTGATCGCGGTTGGGAGCGCCATCGGCGGCAACCTGCGGTACTGGCTGGGCCGCTGGATCGACAACCAGCAGTGGCCGGGCGGACTGCCGTGGGGGAAGTTCGTTATCAACGTCTCCGGGTCGTTCCTGCTCGGTTTCTTCGCGGTGCTGTTCCTCGAACGGATGGCACCGGCTCGGAGGGAGGTGTACCTATTGCTCGGCACCGGGTTGTGCGGCGGGTACACCACGTTCTCGACGTTCGAGTGGGAGACGTACAAGCTCGCCCGCGACGGGAGTTGGCCGGCGGCGCTGCTCAATGTCTTCGCCAGTTGTATCGTCGGGTTCATTGGGGTCGCGGCCGGCGCGTTGCTGGCCCATCTGATCTTCGGGAGGCGCTGAGGGAGTGAAACATGCTGAACACCGTTCCCGGTAAGAAGCTGGTCATTACGGTCGAGTCGAACGAGCAGTGGCACGGCCAGCCGCTCTACTCGGCCATCGTCGAGAAGTGTCGCAAAGGCGGGGTGGCCGGGGCCACAGTGACCAACTGCATCGAGGGGTACGGGAGCCACCACGTCTTGCACACGACCCGTCTGTTCTCGTTGAGCGACAACCTGCCGGTACGAATCGAGATCGTCGAAACCGCCGACCGGCTCGACGGGGTGCTGGCGTTGCTCGATGGGATGCTCGGCAAGGGGCTGGCCGTTGTGTATGACGTGCAAATTCTCAAGGAAAGCTCGAACCCAGCCTGACGGAAACTTCCGACCCAAACCCGACCAGACGGCAGGAGAAGAACATGGCCGATCCAACAGAAGTGAAGACCGGCTGGCAGTTGTTCGCCCTCGGGTCGGCGGCGTTTGCCGCACTGACGGCCGTGCTGGGTAAGGTCGGGGTGACGGAGGTGAACTCGAACCTTGCCACCCTGATCCGAACCGTGGTCATCATTATCGTCACTGCCGGGATCGTCACCGCCCGGTCGGAGTGGGAGCCGTTGGGCAAGTTGTCGCGGTTCGGGGTGGTGATGCTCGTGCTGTCCGGGGTGGCGACTGGCTTGTCGTGGCTGTGCTACTACCGGGCGTTGCAGATGGCCCCGGCCTCGCGGGTCGCCCCCATTGACAAGTTGAGCGTGGCGCTGGTGATCGTCCTCGCCGCCGTGTTCCTCGGCGAGCCACTGACAACGAAGGTGGTCATCGGGGGCGTGCTGGTCGTCGCCGGGGTGGTCGTGCTGGCGACGTGAATCACGGCGGGTAAGGCACGAATTTACCACGCCCTCACGGGCAGTTCAGGCCGGTCGGTTATTCTCCCGTGGTATTCAGCGAATAAGCCGGCCTGTCGGCGGGCGGCGCTGGGCACCGATGAGGAGGGGTGAACATGCTGTGGGAAATCCGATCCGGGCTGGCGCTCTACCAGATGGCGGCGTTATTCGCCGTGGTCGTGTTTCAGGTCGTCGCCCGTCAAGTCGAGTTCGCTTCCGTCCCGTCACCGGCCTCGGCCGCTGTGGAGCAGCGGTTTCCCGGTGCCTCCTGGCGGCAGGCCACGACCGAGGACAAAGGCAACCGGATCATCCATGAAGTGACGGTCCGAAGCGGGGGAAAAATGATCGAGGTTGCCGTCACCCCCGAAGGGCAGATCGTCGAAGTCGAGCGGCAGATCAACCCGGCCCGCGCCCCCGCCGCCGTTCGGGACGCCCTCGCCAGCAACTACCCGACAGCCGTGGTCCGGCGGTTCGAGGAGGTGAGCCGGGGCAATTCCGTGGTCGCCTACGAGGTGGTCTTCGATCCGAGCCGACGACACCCATCGAAAGTGACCTTCGACACGACGGGGCGGGTCGTCTCGGAGCGGCGGGGCTGAGATAAACCCGGAGCTTATCAACCGCTCACCGGCTGCTTAGGTCGGGATGTTATCGTTGCTTTGGATGGTTGCACGCTGCGCCTGTCGTCGGCTTCTGTGGGGTTGAGGAGATGTCATTCCGCATCCTGTTGATCGAGGACGACGAGGAGATCGGCGAGTTCGTCGCCCAGGGTCTTCGTGAAGAGGGCTACGTCGTCGAGCAGGCTGCGGACGGGCATTCGGGCGGTCACGCACTCAGTACATCGGTTTGGGATTTGGTCATCCTCGACTGGTGGCTTCCGGGGCCGGACGGTTTCACCTTGTTGCGGCAGTTTCGGGAGGCTGGTCGGACGACGCCGGTGCTGTTCTTGACCGCTCGTGATGCCGTGGCCCAGCGCGTCGAGGGTCTGACCGGCGGGGCCGACGACTACCTCTGCAAGCCGTTCGCCTACGAAGAACTCCTCGCCCGTGTTCAGGCACTTCTTCGCCGGGTGCAGACCAGTGCCGGGGCGGAATGGCGGCATCATGACGTGGTTCTCAACCCGACCGCCAACCGCTGCGAACGGGACGGTCGGCCCTTGAACTTGACCGCCCGCGAGCAAGCGCTGTTGGCGTTTTTCATGCGTCACCCCGGCGAGGTGCTGTCCCGCACCCGACTGTACGAACAGGTCTGGCAGGAGCAGTACGACGGCCTTTCCAACACACTGGAAGTTCACGTCATGGAACTGCGGAAGAAGCTGGAGGCGCACGGCCCCCGACTCCTTCACACCGTCCGGGGCCGCGGGTACATGCTCGGCGACCCCGCGCCGTCGGAGGGCGAATGAGCCTGACCAACCGCGTCTCCCTGTTCTTCCTGACCGCGCTGGGGCTGGTTCTGGCCGGCTTCTCCACGGCGCTCTACTTCCTTGCCGGCCATCACCTTCACGCCCAAGCCGACCACCGGCTCGACACGGCCATGCAAACGCTGGTCGCGTCCATTGAGGTTCACCCCGGCGACGTGGAATGGGAGCCGCTGGAACGGCACATCTCGATGGGCGACGACCCCGGCCCGGACCAACTCCGCTGGACCGTCCACGACCTGAACGGGAAACTCCTCGACTGTTCCCCGAACCTCGAAAAGCATGGCGAGGGGGCCGAGCCGACGACGGGTTCGGGGTGGCAGGTGCTGACCCGGCGCATCCGGGCCGGCAGCTTCACACCCGAACCGCTCGGCGACGGGGCTTCGTCCCGGATGGGAGAGCTGCTCCGTGACTTCCCCGGCGGCGAGATGCCGGGGGCCGTCCACTTGCCGCACGACCGGACCTACCACGGCGACGGTGTGGTGCTGACGGTCGCCGTGGCCGACGCCCCGGTTGCCGCCGAACTCCGTCATCTTGCGCTGGCGATGGCCGGCATCTCGGCGGTCATCTGGTTGACCGCCGCCTTTTGGGGCCGGCTGTTGTGCCGCCGGGCGTTGGCCCCAATTACGAAAATGGCATCGTCCGCCCGTTCCGTGCGCCGCACCGCCACCGACGGCCCCCTTCTTGACGTGTCCCCCAGCCGGGACGAACTCGAAGACCTCGGCCGGGCCTTCAACGAACTGCTCGCCGACCTCCGGCTGTCGTTGGAGCGACAGCATCGGTTCACGGGGGACGCTTCTCACCAGTTGCGGACGCCTCTGACCGCAATGTTGGCGTCCGTCGAGGTGGCACTCCGGCAGGTGCGGTCGCCGGGCGAATATCAGCGGGTGCTAAGTGTAGTTCAACGGCGAGGGGTGCAACTGCGGCAAATCATCGAGTCCCTGTTGTTCCTCGCCCGTGCCGAGTCGGATTGCCACCTCCCCGATGCCGAGATGATCGACCTCGGCGTGTGGTGTCGGTCGTGGCTCGGCTCGTGGGGTGACCATCCCCGTGCCTCCGATCTCGCCGTTCAGACCGGAGAGGAGGCCACCCTGGTCAGGGCGAACCCGGTGCTGCTCGGTCAGGTACTCGACAACCTGCTCGACAACGCCTATAAATACAGTGTGGCGGGCAGCCCGGTCGTCGTGACAGTCGAGTCGAAGGGGATGGAAGCGGTTCTGATCGTGTCGGACAAGGGGTGCGGTATCATGCCGGATGAACTCCCGCTGGTCTGCGAGCCGTTTTTCCGTTCCGCTCAGGCACGATGGACCGGGGCGCAGGGAGTTGGCCTCGGCCTTACGGTCGCCCGGCGACTCGTCACCCTCCTCGGCGGACGGCTGGACGTTGAGAGCGAGCCGGGGTTGGGGAGTCAGTTCCGGGTCGTCTTTGGTCTCGACCCCACGCCGACACCGGGGGTGGGGCGAAATGCGGAGTATGGGGAAGAGTCAGATGCAGTCAGGGGTGTGCCGCAACGGGATGGTGAAATTGGAATTTACAATCCGACTGCGGGATTTGCCGATGATAACGATAACGCTGTGAAATCCGGTGCCACAGGTAAGGATGCAGGTGCTATGCCATGAGATCAAAGCTGACGGTCGTTGTCGGCCTCGGGACATTCGGTTTGAGTTCGGCCCTGACGGGCTGCGCGTCCCCGGACCCAACCGCCCGACTGCAGCTCCCGAATAACACGGCTCTCTACTCGACAGTGGCAGTGCCGCCAGGCCAGATGAAACCGTACTCCACCGGCGCAGGCATCGTACAGGTGTCGGGGACCACGGCACAAACCCCGCCGCCCTCTCCGTCCGGCCCCGGCCCCGCCACGTCGCCGACGGCGGGGGTACCTCAGACGTTCACCCCGGTCGCTGCGGTCCGGTTCGCCCTTGAGAACAACCCCTCGCTCCAAGCGATCCGCGAGCAGAGGGGGTTCGCCCAGGGCGGACTGGTGATCGCCAGGACGTACCCGTACAACCCCGTGTCGCAGTTCCAGTTCTTCGGGGCGACCGGACAGGGCGTGACCAACACGCTCACCCAGGCGCACAAGATCACCCTCGACATCGAGGTCCGCGGCCAGCGGCAATTCCGCCAGCAGGCCGCATACGCCGCCCTGACCCGGACCGAGTGGGACATCGCCGCCCAAGAGCTTCTGGTCGCGGTCGGCACGATCCGGGCGTACAACACGGTCCTGTACCGCCAGCGGAAGCTGGAGGTGCTGGAAGACACGATCAAGTTCAACGAGCAAGTCGTCGAGCAGGTGAAGAAACTGGTGGACCTCGGCCGGCTCCGGCCCGCCGACCTCATCGTCGCCCAAACGGAACTCGATGCCGCCAGCGCCCAACTCGGGCAGGGCCGAACGGCTCTTGTCTTCGCTCGGGCCGACCTCCGGCGTCAACTCGGCACCCTTGACGACACGTTTACCGTCAAGGGTGAACTCGATCTTCCCTTACCGACGACCGCCTTCGAGCCACTGGCCGATGCCGCGATGGAGAATCGCCCGGACCTTCAATCTCGGAAGCTTGCCGTTGCCGAAGCCCAGGCCCGGCTCAACCTTCAGATCGCGGACAGTTACGGGAACCCCAACTTCGGCCCTGCCTTCGATTACAACGAGACGAAGAACGCCTTCTACGGCTTTCAGATCGGTGGGCCGATCCCTGTTTTCAACCAGAAGCGGGGTGAAATCCTCCAGGCCCGCGCCACCCTCGCCCAAGCCATTGCCACCGTCCACCAGTTCGAGCTTCAGTCTGTCCAGGACGTTCAAGCCGCCCTTCTACGGCTGACTGCGGCCCAAAAGTGGGCGGATCGGTACTCGGCAGAGGTGCTTCCGAACCTGCTCCGGGCGGTGAAAGACATGAACAAATTGCTCGAACAGAATGAGCCGGGGGTGGATGTCCTGAAGGTGATCGGGGTTCAGCGAAACTACCTGACCTCTTTCAGTGCCTACCTCGACGCGCTGTACGAGGTGAGCCAAGCCCGAGCGGACCTCGCGGCGGCGGTCGGCGACCCAGCCCTCGCCCTCGGGTTGTACGCCCCCGCCTCGCCAGCCAACCCGCTCCCGGCCCCGAAGCCGCTCGATCCCGGCCTGCTCCCAGCACCCGCGAAGGACAAACCATGACGCACCGCACGACTATCGGAATCCTCTCGTTCGGGCTTCTTATAACGGCCATCGTCGGCTGTCACAAGCCGGATGCGGCGAAGGCCGAGAAGGACCGCCCGCCGGTCCCCGTCCGCACGGCGAAGGTCGAGAAGCGGACGCTGACACCGACATTTGAGGTCATCGGGACCGTGCTGGCCGACCCCGCCCGATCCGCCATCCTGACGGCGGCGGTCCCCGGTCTGGTCGATCAACTGGCGGTGGTCGAGGGGGCGAGGGTGAAGAAGGGGCAACTCATCGTCCGCCTGGACGATCGCAAGGCCAAAACCGATTTGGCCAGGGCAGAGGCCGCATACGCCCGACTGATCGCCAAGCCCCGGCCCGACGAACTGGTCGTCGCCCGCAGTGCAGTCGAGAAGGCGAAAGCCGCTCACGCCGTCACCAAGTTGCAGTTGGAGAAGGCGAAGGCGACCAAGACGACCAACCCCACCCTCGTCACTGAAATCCAACTGCTCGAATATGAGCGGGCCGAAAGGATCGCCGCCACGGACGTTGAGGACGCCGAAGCCCACTACCGGCTGCTTGAACTCGGCCCGCGGGAGGAGCAGCGGAAGGAGGCGCACGTCGAGGTCGAGGCGACGAAGCTGCAACTCGAATACTGCCGGATCACGGCCCCGTTCGACGGCGAGGTGGTGGAACTTCTCGCCCGTGTCGGCATGAAGGCCGACGTGGGGACGCCGGTGGCCCGCATCCTCGACTCGACCGAAGTGTTGGTGCAAGCCCGTGTCCCCGGAAACCGCTTGGTCGGCGTCACCCAGGTCGTCCGGTCGGGTGGGGCGGGGCCGGTGGCGCTGGTCCGCTCCGGGTCGTTTCCGGGGGAAGTGTTCTCGGCGTCGGGCGGGTGGCTCAGCCAGCAGACCGAAGCGCTGACCGCCGACGTGCCGGTGAAGCTGCGGGTGCCGAACCCGAAGGGGCTGCTGCGGGTCGGCATGTCAGTCCGGGTCGAACTGCATGAGACGGCGGTTGTCGGGATCGCCGTCCCCGAAGCGGCCGTCACGGTGAACGAGGAGGGGCACAGGGTCGTCACCGCCATTCGGGACGGGAAAGCAGTCCCCGTGGAAATCGAGATCGCCTCGGACACCGAACTCGAAATCCGGGCCGACGGGTGGGTGCGGGTGCTGAAGGGCTTGGAGGCCGGCGACGAAGTGGCGGTCGAGAACGGGTACGCGCTGCCGAAGGATACCCCCGTGACGGTCCTCCCGCCGAAATTGCCCGAGGCCGGCGAGAAGCACTAACCGACTCCCCGCGGCTCGAACCCGGTCAGGTGAACCATCGTGAGTACCACCATGAACAGTCCGTCGGAGCCGACCACCGGGTTCAGCCGGTTCATCGTCCGCCAGTCGAAGACCATCCTGTTCGTCACCGTCTGCCTGTGCTTGGCCGGCGTCCTGTCGGCGATCCGCACCCCCTCGTCGGTGTTCCCGCAGACCGACTTCCCGCGGGTGGTCATCCTGATCGACAACGGGGTGATGCCGGGCGACCTGATGATGGCGAACATCACGCGCCCGGTCGAGGAGGCGATGAAGGACATCCCCGGCGTGGTCAGCGTCCGCTCGGCCACGGGCCGCGGGTCCGCCGAGGTGAACGTCTTCTTCAACTGGTCGGTGGACATGCAGAAGTCCGAGCTTTATGTGAACAGCCGGCTGGCCCAAATCCGGTCCACCCTGCCGGCGACGGCCACCACCAACGTCCAACGGCTCACCTTCTCGGCGTTCCCGGTGGTCGGGCTGAGCCTGACCAGCACCGGCGGGCGGTCCCAAGCCGACCTTTGGCAGACGGCCCGATACGAACTCAAGCCCCGCCTGCTTCGCGTCCCCGGCGTGGCTCGCGTGGACCTCGTGGGCGGGCGGGCACCGGAGTATCACGTTCGGGTCGATCCGTTCAAGCTGGAGGGCTACCACCTCGCGCTCGCTCAGGTGAGCGACGCCCTCTTGAAGAACAACCTGATCGGGCAGGCCGGGCTTCGGGACGAGGACCGTCAGCTTTATCTCACGGTTGTTGATGCCCGGACGAAGACGGCGGCGGACATCGCCGAGATCGTGATCGCTCAAACCGAGAGCGGCCCCGTCCGCATCAGGGACGTGGCCGAGGTGGTGCCGGGCCAGGAGCCGCAGTTCAACATCGTCACCGCCGACGGGAAACGGGCCGTCCTGCTGAACATTCGCAGCCAGCCGGACGGCAGCACGGTCGGCATCGCGGACGGGGTTGAGGAGGAAGTCGCTAAACTCCGCAAGGAGTTGCCGCCCGACATGCGGGTGGCCGTGTTCTACGACCAGTCGCTTCTGGTCCGCGAGTCGGTCGGCAGCGTGTGGGAGAGCATCCTGTTCGGGCTGCTCCTGTCGGTCGCCATCATGGTCGGGTTCCTGAAAAGCGGCCAGCGGTGGCTGACCACGTTCAGCACGGCGGCCATCGCCGTCGTGGTCATCCCGGTGACGGTCCTGGCCGTGCTGGTGGCGATGAAGCTGCTGGGGATGAGCTTCAACCTGATGACGCTGGGTGGGATCGCCGCCGCCATCGGCCTCGTCATCGACGACGCCATCGTGGTCGTCGAGAGCATCGCCGCCCACGTCGCGGCCGGCCTGTCCCCCGTCGAGGCGGTGGGTAGATCGGCCACGGAGATCACCGGCCCGCTGGTCGGCTCGACCCTAACCCCGGTTGTCGTGTTCGTCCCGCTGGCGTTCATCGACGGTATTCAGGGGGTGTTCTTCCGGGCGCTGGCGGTGACGATGGTGGTCGCTTTGCTCACGTCCCTCGCCCTAGCCGTCACCCTCACCCCGGCACTGGCGGTGCGGCTGATCCGGGTGCCGAAGGCGTCCTCGCACGCGGCCGACCACGAACTCGGCGGGCCGATCCTGCGCCGGCTGATCCGGGTGTACGAGTGGGCGGCACGGCGGGCGATCCGGTGGGCGTGGGTGACTACTCTGGTGACGGTGGCCGTCCTCGCCGGGGTGGTCGTGGTGTACGACCAGTTGAAGCAGGACTTCTTGCCGGAGATGGACGAGGGCGCGTTCGTCCTCGACTACCAGATGCCGCCGGGGACGGCGCTGGGCGAAACCGACCGGGTCCTCAACCACATCGAAAAGCTGTTGCTCGAAACCCCCGAAGTCGAGAGCTATTCCCGCCGCACCGGAGCGCGGCTGGCGTTGGCCGTCGCCGAACCGCACAAGGGCGACTTCCTCATCAAGCTCAAGCCCGGCCGGAAGCGGAGCGTGGAGGAAGTCAAAGACGACCTGCGGGACCGCATCCACGCCGCCGAGCCTGCCATCGAGGTGGACATGCCGGGCATCCTCGGCGACCTCATCGGCGACCTCACATGGTCCCCAAAACCCATCGAGATAAAGGTATTCTCGACCGACGTGGCGGTGCTGAAGCAGCGGGCCAGGGAGATCGCCGAGTCGATTGACAGCAAGGACGGCAAGGGCGTGCCGGGAGTGGTGGACGTGAACAACGGCCTGATGTACACCGGGTCGGCCCAGGTCTACCGCCCCCGGTCGCAAGACCTACTGCGGTACGGGATCAAGAGCGATGACGTGGCCCGCACCCTCAACATTGCCCTGCTTGGGGAAACGCCGTCGTCCGTCTTGGAGGGCGACCGGCAGGTGAACATCCGGCTGCTGGTCGATCCGAGGTTCGTCCGCAATTCCGCCGCCATCGACGCGCTGCTCGTCCGGTCCGAGTTGGGCGGGTCGGGTACACAGTTGAACGCCGTGACGGATCGGCGGATCGAGTCCGGGCAACTCGAACTCCGGCGGGAAGACCTCCGGCAGAACGTCGCCGTCACCGCCCGCACCTCGAACCGCGACCTGGGGAGCGCCATCAAGGAGATCAAGGCGAAGCTGGACAAGGACATGCCCGACCGCACCGGGTACTCGCTGGAGTTCGGCGGGCTTTACCAGCAGCAGCAGGAGTCGTTCCGTAACCTGATGATGGTGCTGGGGGCGGCGCTGTTGTTGGTGTTCCTCGTCCTGCTCGTCGAATTCCGCTCGTTCGTGGCACCGCTGGCGATTGTGTGGGGGTCGCTCCTGTCGTTGGCCGGCGTCGCGCTGGCCCTCTGGCTGACCGACACCTCGCTGAACATCGTCTCCTTCCTCGGGGCCATCATCGGCATCGGGATCGTGGCGAAGAACGGTATCCTGATGCTGGACCGCGTGGAACACCTCCGGGCGGACGGGCTGGCGCTGGAAGAAGCCCTGATCCAGTCCGGGCGGCGACGGCTCCGGCCGGTCCTGATGACCTCACTTGCCGCCGCCCTCGGAATGCTGCCGCTGGCCTACGGGATCGGGTCGGGGGCGGACATGCTCAAGCCGCTCGCCATCGCCGTCATGGGCGCGCTCGCCATCTCGGTGTTGCTGTCGTTGGTCGCCACCCCCGCCGTCTATTATCTGCTGCTGAGGCTGTTCGGACGAGTGCCGGCCACGAAGCCACCGGCCCCGATAGCCGCCCCGAGTTCGAGCGGCGCACCGGCAGCAGGAGAACCGCAACCCATCGTGCTGCTACCCGGCTGACCCTCGGGTTGAACTCCCCGAGAGTGGACGAAATCAAGGTAAAGGTCAGCCCGGTTTCTCGTCAGCCGCCAGAAGACCAAATGGACACTTGGGGGCAAACAGAGGGGCAAACAGCCCCGGAGCGGGGTCTGCATCGGAAAGTGGCGACCAAGAAGCGGGGGTCGAAACCGAGGCAGTAATCGGCGGAAATGAGGAGGCAAAAATCGACGTAAGTTTCCTCAAATATCGACACACATGATATAAAAAACGCCGCAAGGTGTTATCCTTGCGGCGTTTAGGAAAGAGCCGCCTTAGGGATTTGAACCCTAGACCCCGGCTTTACGAAAGCCGTGCTCTACCGCTGAGCTAAGGCGGCGGTGTTCCACTTTTTACCAACTCGAACCCGATCCCACGATCCCAAACGCTGCACATTACGAAAGCG
>Ga0272446_1003388_pt1 | contig 20159 bp, 17 predicted proteins | sample YNPCB0061_FD_194587 | JGI IMG/M metagenome (GOLD analysis project Ga0272446, IMG submission 194587) | Hot spring microbial mat communities from Yellowstone National Park, WY, United States - YNP-CB-006-1 | ecosystem: Environmental > Aquatic > Thermal springs > Hot (42-90C) > Sediment | place...
CGGCATGATCTCAGTGCACCTGAATGCAACAAACGTCTCTTCGTCGATGAAGCGGAATCCCTTCTCCCTGTAGTGACCGATACCAATGTTTCCTGTCTGAATCAGTCGGATTCCTTCAGCTCTTATATAGGGACTCTCGATCCAGTCGCCGTCTACAAAGGTCTTGTATCCCTTTCCCGCAAGGCTCTTGATTGTGCGTACCTCCCAATGCTCCGGCACGTGGCCCAGCCACGGGACGCCGGAGTCCTTGTAGGACGGGTAGGGCTTGCCGGTGCGGACGTCGATCTTGCCGGTGACGGCCTGGTGGATGAGGGCCTGCCGGTACTCTTCGAGCAGCTTGATCAGCTTCTGCTTGGCGCGGATGGAGCGCCGAATCCGCCGGTCCATGTAATCGAGGAAGCGGACGATGGCGGTTTGTTCATTAGCAGGGGGTAGTGGGAATGGCTCGCATTTAAGCAACTCCATTGGTATCCGCATTCGATGAGCCAGAATGCCATTACCGAGGCGGATTAGGCTCTCTTGAAAGGGTTTTGTTCGAAAGTACGCATTCAGGTACCTGGGATCGTCCTGGGCCTCACGTCGCGTAAGAATGTAATAAACGGGACTGATACACCCTGTAAACTTGGATAGGCCAACAGACCCAATAACGACGTTCATTGAGTTAACGACAATATCGTTAGGGCGGACAATCTTGTATCGGCTGATGTCATCTGATTTTTTGTTACCGATGTTTCCCTTCTCAGCATACGGAATAACACCCCTTTCCCGAAGGACAGATAAAACCTCAGTCACTCGCAAACCCTCGTTCGTCTCTCTCCGTTCTTGCAGGAGGCTTCCCAACCGCCTTACCTCCCAATGCTCCGGCAACTTGCCGAGCCACGGGACGCCAGAGTCTTTGTACGCGGGGTAGGGGGGGAGAGTGGGGGTCATGGGTTCGCCTTCCGTAGGAGCGACAGGCCGGTTGCATTTACAACCGATGCATTCCATCGATCATCCACGCTGATTGTGTTTGGGTTTTCAGCATCGATTTGCCAACGTAATGGGTTATCGGCAATGTAGTTGCGAATTAAGTTTAGGGATTCGTCGTCACGGATGATATGTTCGTAGTAATTGCGTTGCCAGATCGGCGCGCCGGGGGTGCCGCGATGTTCGTTGATGCGTTTGGCGGCGGCGGATTTGAACGATCCGACGATAGATGCAACGGATCGGGGTTGTGGTCCGCGCGGTCGTGTGGGTGTATCGTCATTTTGTAGGGGCGACGCATGCGTCGCCCCTACATCATGCGTCGGCATAATCACAATAATCCCATGCACATGATTAGGCATGACCACAAATTCATCCAACAGGACATGGGGAACATGGTTGGGGATCGCCAACCAACATTGCCGAACGATGTGCCCCATTTGATTTAGCCGCATCACACCATCCGCCACATCGCCAAACAAGCAGGCGCGATCCTTGGTGCAAATGGTGACGAAATAGGCACCCGCCTGGGTGTAATCGTACCCTTTGAGGCGGATGCTGCGGCGGTGATTTTTGTGACGCATGGTCACGCTGAACCTCCTGGCAATTCCCCCAACAGCCCCTCCGCCTCCTTCTCCACCGCCAAAAGGTCGGCGCGAATTTCTTCCAGCGAGCGCAGGGCTTTTGGCTTGTAGAAGTAGCGATTGAAGTTGATCTCGTAGCCGATCTTGACGCTTTCGGGGTGGTACCAGGCGTCTGGCGCGTAGGGCAGCACCTCGCGGCGCAGGAAGGTTTCGATCGCGTTGCGTTCGTCCCCCTTGCTGGGCAGGTAGCCGGGCTCGTGGCAGGCGGGACACTCCAAGAACGGGATTTGCTCTGTGTCGCGAAGTTCAGTGTCCGGCTCGTACTCCACCACGCGGAACTTGCCGTGGATGGTGACCTCGAACAGGCCGCGCAACGGATCGGGGGCGGTGCCGGATTTGTGGACTTTGCGGATGACTGGCGGTGCGTCTTCGGCACGTTCGGCGGTTTCGCGAAGTGTTTTAATTTCCTTGGCGCTGTATTCGCGCTCGGGGTCGATGCCTTTCAGGCGTAGAGGTCGTTCCACCGTCACCTTCCAGTAGCCAAATGCCGCGTTGGGGAAGATCCTGGACTGCTCGGTCTCCTCGAATCGGAGGAAGGTATCCACGATGCGGCGGATGTCCTCTTCGGAAAGCTCGCAGTTCTTCTTGCCGAGGTTCTTGCGCAAGGGCTTGTACCACTGCGTGGCGTCAATGAGCTGCACGCGGCCTTTGCGGTGCTCAGGCTTCCTGTTGGTGAGCACCCAGACGTAGGTGGCGATGCCGGTGTTGTAGAACATGTTGAGCGGCAGGGCGACGATCGCCTCAAGCCAGTCGTTCTCGATGATCCAGCGGCGGATGTTGCTCTCACCCTGGCCGGCGTCCCCCGTGAACAGCGACGAGCCGTTGTGCACTTCGGCGATGCGACTGCCGAGCGGGGTGTTGTGTTTCATCTTGGAGAGCATGTTCACCAGGAACAGCAGCTGGCCGTCGCTTGAGCGGGTGACGAGCGAAAGCTCCTCGCCCCGGTGCTGCACGAGGAAGCGCGGGTCCTTGACGCCGTTCTTCCCACCCATGCGCTCCAGGTCACTTTTCCAGCTCTTCCCGTACGGCGGATTGGAGAGCATGAAATCGAACTCGCGGCCGGGGAAGGCGTCGTTGGAGAGCGTGGAGTGCTCGGGGCCGCCGACGATGTTGTCGGCGGCGTCGCCTTCACCCTTGAGCAGCAAGTCCGCTTTGCAGATGGCGTAAGTTTCGGCGTTGATCTCCTGGCCGAAAAGGTGCACAGAGACTTGTTTGCCACGTTCGTTCGCCAGATGGAGTAATGTTTCCTCGGCCACCGTGAGCATCCCGCCGGTGCCGCAGGCGCCGTCGTAAAGAAGGTAGGTTCCGTCGGTGATTTGGTCGGCTACGGGTTCGAAAATGAGCCGGGCCATGAGCCGGACGGCATCGCGCGGGGTCCAGTGCTCGCCGGCTTCTTCGTTGTTTTCCTCGTTGAAGCGGCGCACCAGTTCTTCGAAGATGGTGCCCATCGCGTGATTATCGAGTCCCTCCAGGCGAACGCTGCCGTCGCTGTTGAGGACGGGGTGCGGGCTCAGGTTGATCGAGGGGTCGAGGAACTTTTCGATGAGTGCACCTAGCGCATCGGCTTTGGCCAGGCGCGGGATCTGGTTGCGGAACTCGAAGTTGTCGATGATCTCCTGAACGTTGGGTGAGAAGCCGTCGAGGTAGGCGCGAAAATCGGTCTCCAGCTGCTGGCGGCTCGCGCGAGCCTTGAGGTCACACAGGGTGAATTTCGAGGTGTTGTAAAACGCCTGTCCGGCCGCCGTACGCAAGGCAGCGTCCTGATGCACAATGCCCGCTTTGTCGAGCGAGGCCTTCATGTCGAGCACCGCCTGCTTGGTGGGCGCCAGCACCGCGTCGAGCCGGCGGATGACGGTCAGCGGGAGAATCACGTCACGGTATTTGCCGCGCACATAGAGGTCACGCAACACATCGTCGGCTATGCCCCAAATGAAGTTGGCGATCCAGGTGAGTTGTCCGTTTTCCATGAGCAATCCTTTCGCGACAGGTGGATATTACCTTACGCCATCGCTATATGCTCCGGCCATTCAATCCCGTGCTGCCAGATCTTGCAGCCCGTAACATAGGTCTGGTCGGTGCATTCCATGACCCGGCGGAGCGCTTCGTAGTAGTAGCGGTCGAGCTGGGAAGAGTCGAGGCTTTCGGCCCGCTTCCCGATCAGCGCGTCGAAATCGTCAGTCTTCTTGAGGTCCAGGTAATACTGACGGTTGTCCGGGTTGGACGAGATAAATTGCCCGCTGACCGTCTTGTGGATTTCCCGCAGGACAGTCTCCACCTGGGAGAGCAGGTCATCGGCCGGATCGCCGCCCAGTTCCTCGATGCCCGGCTGGAAAAGGCACAACCCGTCGCGCAGCTCCTCCGCCGTCGCACCCAGGGGGGCGTACATGTCGCCCGTCGTGAGCCGGTGGACGGACAAAGCATGGATGAGCTGGGTCGCCATGGGTTTGTAAGCCGGGCGGGTGAAGGCGAAATGCAGGGCATCGATGGTGATGCAGACGCTCTTGCCCACATCGCGCCCGTCGAGGTGGATGATGTTCCTGTCCGGGCAGAGCAGGTCCTCCGCCTGGTGCGGCCAGTAGACCCGTTGTCCCCCGTCGCGGTTGCGCAGGTATCCCTGTCCCCAGAGGACCGGGTCCGCCAGGGTCTCCGCCAGTTTGCGCTCCTTGGCGGATATCCGAGTCACCAGGGCAGCCTCGACCTGAAGACCGACCCGAGAACCGTGCCGACGATCTCGGCCAGGATGTGCTGGACGGCGAGGTGGGAGCCACACAGGCGATTTTGCGTCAGGGCCGCGTCCCCTTGCGCCGCGCGGCGGACATCTTGTCGCGGGTGCGCTCCGAGATGATCTCCCGCTCGAACTGGGCAAAGGATAAAAGGATGTTCAAGGTGAGACGCCCCATGGAACTGGTCGTGTTGAACTGCTGGGTGACCGAGACGAAGCTCACGGAGTGCTTGTCGAAGATCTCCATCATGCGGGCGAAGTCCAGGAGGGATCGGCTCAGCCGGTCCACCTTGTAGACCACCACGCAGTCAATTTCGCCCGCCTCGATACTGGCGAAGAGCCGCTTGAGGGCGGGCCGCTCCATGTTGCCGCCGGTGAAGCCGCCGTCGTCAAATCGGTCGGGGATGCACACCCATCCCTCGTGTCTTTGGCTGGCGATATAGGCTTCCGCGGATTCCCGCTGGGCGTCGAGGCTGTTGAACTCCTGCTCCAGCCCCTCGTCAGTGGATTTGCGGGTGTAGATGGCGCAACGGATCGTCCCGTTGGTTCTTGATACCGACTCCCGGGCTTCTCCCCGGCCACGGTTATTGTTTCTGCTCATTCCTTTCCCCTCTCGGGTTTGCGGCTCCCGCCTCTGGCCGCGCCATCAGCGATGCCGAAGAAGAGGAACCCGTTCCACTTGCTCCCGGTGACCTCCTGCGCGATGGCGGAGAGGGACTTGTACCGTCGGCCGTCGCACTCGAACCCGTTGTCGAGGACCTTGACCACGATGTCGCGGCCTTGGAACTCGCGGACGAGCAGGGCCCGGGCAGCGGCAGCCTCGGGTCGTGCGACGGGGATAGGCGGCTGGTCGCCGTTCTCGCTTTGACCTCAGCGGAACCCGAGGCGACCGGATCATGCGGAGACCGTGTTCTCAGGTCAGCGTCATTGGCCAGTTCCTCAGCCCTGCGCCGGGCCCGCTCCGAAAGGTCACCCTCCGCCAGGGCCTGGATACGCCAGGCGATTCGCTTGCGAAGAAACTCCTTGTGGTAGGAGCGGGGCTCTTCCCCAAAGACCTCGACGTACTTGTCCCGGAGTTCTCCGACGGTCATCCGGGAGGGCCCCTGGACCTCTTGATACGTTGTTGCTTCCATCCGAAACCTCCTTGGTTCATGGGCTTCGCCCCGCAGGCGGCCCGTCCGCACCGCAATCTCAGGGCGTTAACTCGTGAATGAATGAAGGCTTCGGTGGCCCGGAATATCAAGGCGTTTCTCCGTAAACGCCTCAGATTCTTCGACTTGCGCTACATGCACCGCCTCGGTATCCGATTCGGGGGCAAGTCGGCGGCCGTTGCGGTGGCGCATGTAGCCTCTGGCCAGGATTGTGGCGATTTCCGATATCACCTCTTCAAGTGAGGCGGGGACGTGTTTGTTGTCCGGCATCCGGTCCTCCTTTTGCGGGAGGCCGCGTAAAGGTGCCGTCGTGGATGCCGCTGGGGCGGGATCGGCCTGACGTCGAGAAGGCCGTTGGAGCTCGTTCGACACCGCCTGAGGGCGATGTCGCCGGCACCCACAACGGTCTCCGATCTCACGGCTTTTTTCCGCTGTCTGGTAATCCGCTTGCGCCGGACCCACAGATCCGGCTTTCGGCAGATACCTACCGGAGGGGAGTTCGAAATGTCGAAGCGGGTGTCCGGATGCAGCCGGGCTGTTAAACAAGGCGACTCGAAAAACGGAGAACGGGAGAATTCGGAAGGGACATTTTCGGAGAGCGCGCACAACCCCCAGGGTTGCACCCGGCCCCTGGACTGCGGGCTTCGAAACAGAGAATCAGGGTAAATGTGCGGGCGAGCGTAAGTCGGCGTGGACACGCCTGAAACGACGAGACCCCGAGGGGATCACCCCACGGGGTCTTGCGTTAAACAAGAACCGCTGAAGTTCAGCGGATTAAATTTGGCTCCTCAGGTAGGACTCGAACCTACAACCCTTCGGTTAACAGCCGAATGCTCTGCCATTGAGCTACTGAGGAATAGAAAGCAGTTTTTGTAGCGACCTCATCGCGGCTTGTCAATGCTTTTGTTCATCCCTCGCCAAAGAGCGGGGTCTGGGCGGTTTCGCCCCGAAAACGGTGCGCTACACCAAGGTGGGCGTAGGCCGCGCCCGTGACGACCCGACCGCGGGGCGTCCGGTTGAGAAAGCCAATCTGGAGCAGATACGGCTCGTAGATTTCCTCGATGGCGTCCTTTTCTTCGTTGATGGCGGCTGAAATCGTCCCCAGACCGACGGGGCCACCCTCGAACTTCTCGATGATGGTCAACAGCAGCTTGCGGTCAACTTCGTCCAGCCCAAACCGGTCCACTTCCAGACGGTCCAGCGCCTCGGCTGCCACGTCCGCCGTGATGTGCCCATCGTAAATGACTTCGGCAATGTCCCGGACCCGCCGCAGCAGGCGGTTGGCGATCCGTGGTGTGCCACGCGCCCGGCGGGCGATTTCCGCCGCGCCGGCTTCGTCAATCGGCGTCTCCAGAATCCGGGCCGAACGCAGCACAATCTGCTGCAACTGCTCCGGCGTGTAAAAATCGAGGTGGAAGTTGATGCCGAAACGTCCCCGCAGCGGGGCCGTAATGAGACCGGCGCGGGTGGTCGCCCCGACGAGCGTAAAGCGCGGCAAATCCAGTTTGATGGAGCGGGCGGATGGCCCCTGTCCAATGACGATGTCGAGCTGAAAGTCCTCCATGGCCGGGTAGAGGATTTCCTCGATGGCCGGCGACAGGCGATGGATTTCGTCAATGAACAGCACATCCCCTTCCTGAAGGTTGGTCAGCAGCGCCGCCAGGTCGCCGGACTTTTCAATGACGGGGCCGGCCGTGGATTTGATCTCGACGCCCATCTCCTGGGCCACAATCATCGCCAGAGTCGTTTTGCCCAGCCCCGGCGGGCCGCACAGGAGCAGGTGATCGAGCGGCTCGCCCCGCTGGCGGGCTGCCTGCAGAAAGACCGCCAGGTTGTCCGTGGCGCGGTTCTGCCCGATGTAGTCGCGCAGCAGGCGCGGACGCAGTGAAGACTCGAGGTTCCGTTCTTCACCGTCCGTTTCACCCGCAACGAGGCGCCGCATGGAGGTTCGGTCAGCAGACGACATGACTTGGCGTGTCCATCACTGTCCTCTCATCATCCCTGGCGGCTGGCCTGGCGGCTAGTTCTTGAAGCTGTTTGTGGGGCGCAATGGCGATGGCGTCAACCGGCGCGCATTCTCCGCCAGGCTCCGTGACTGTGGGACTTCGGCAATGGCGCGTTTGACAACCGCTTCCTCACGGATAATGACTTCCTGCGCCGTGTCGAAGCCGTAGGCCGCAGTCAGAATTTCGCGCCGGAGTTGCTGCCGCAAAAAGGCGTCATTGCCCGCAAGCGCCGTTGGCGCAATGCCGAATTCCTGGAGACGCGGTTGGGCAAAGGTCTTGAAGGCCGCCAGAAGCTGATCGGTGATGGGGTAGTCGCTGTCCTGGAGCGTGTGGTTGTAGTCCACGTCACGCGGCACACGGTACTGGGCAAAACCTTCAACCTGCCCGTTCGCCAGCAGGCGGCCGAACAAAAAGGTCAGGCTCGTGAGCTGTCCCTGGGCGAGCGTGTAGGTTTCGCCTTTGACCTCGACATCCGGCGTGATGCCCAAACCGCCGTAAACAGTACGCTTGCCGTCAGTGAGGTATTTCGTCAGCCCATCCTTGCCCGTGGCTTCCGTGCGTGAGCGGCGGCGCTGATAGTCGTAGAGCGAAACATTGTCGTAGCGCCGCTGGATGAGGCGGCCCGTCGGGGTGTAATACTTGGCCGAAGTCAGGGTAAGGCCGTACCCGTCCGGCAGACGGTAGGGCGTCTGGACCAGGCCCTTGCCGAAGGTGGTCTCGCCAACGAGCAGTGCGCGGTCATGATCCTGAAGCGCACCGGCCAGGATTTCTGCGGCGCTGGCGCTGCCGCCGTTGATGAGCACCACCAGCGGAACGTCCTCCGGGTTGGGGTTGTTGGCCGTCAGGGCATTTTCGTATGTCATACCGCGTGGCGTCCGCCCCCGGATGCTGACGATTTTCTGTCCCCGCTGGAGAAACAGCTCGGCAATGGCGCGGGCCGCATCCACCAAACCGCCGGGGTTGTCGCGCTGGTCGAAGACGATGGCTTTGGCACCCTGCACCTTGAGCTGGCGGACGGCGGCAGCGACTTCCTCACCACTGGCCTGCGCGAAGCCACGGCGGAAGGCCAGGTAGCCGACCTCCGGGGTCAGCATGAAGACGTTCGATACCGAAGGTTGCCCTACGGAGTCGCGGACGATGCGCACTGTGATCGGTGACGATTCGCCGGGACGGTTGACCGTGACCGTAACGGCCGTGCTGCGCAGGCCCCGGAGCCGCGAGCGCACCTTGGAGACATCCCAGCCTTCGGTGGACTCGCCATCCACAGCAATGATCTCGTCGCCATAGCGCAGCCCGGCCCGGTAGGCCGGTGTGTCGGCAATCGGCGACCAGATATAGACCTTGTTGCCGTGCTGCGTGATGAGCGAGCCGATGCCGGAGTAGTTGGCCTGCTGCTGGCTGCGGAACTCATTGAATTCTTCGCGGGTGAAGAAGTTGGAGTGCGGGTCGAGCGTCCGCAGCATGCCGGTGGCGGCCGCATCGCAGAGCCGCTCGTGGTCAATCGGCCCGGCATAGTGTTCCTCGGCCAGCGTCAGGGCTTCGACGTAGGCCGTGGTCACGTCCTTACCCTTCCACGCATCGCCTGGTTCCGGGCCAAGTCCAAACTCGACTTCCTGGGCCTGGACGAGGCCGCGTCCGCTTCCCCCGACAAGCACCGGGAATCCGGTGAGACACGTGACACAAACCAAACTCATGACACCGGCAGCCAACCGCGATGGGGTGCGAGGAACAGACTTCATAGGCATATCTGGGATGGGTAAAGTTGAGGAGAAACGACCCGCAAGCCAGCGGCAGGTCGTCAGGCAAACCGCTGCCCATTGTTGGACGTTACTCGCCACGGGTCAAGCCTTGGCCGGAAGTTGCTTGTCCGAACGGTCATTGAAAAGCCTGCCCTACGCGCTATAGTCAGGCTGTATTCGTGCTGCCAAGGTCAGGTTCGTCCGTCGTATGCAAGCCTGTGTCATTACGCTTGGGTGTCAGATGAATGAGTATGACACCCATGCCATTCAGTCGCAGTTGGCCGGGGTGGGTTACTCGTTTGTGGACAACATTCACGAGGCCGACCTGGTGCTGCTCAACACCTGCGCCGTACGTGGCAAGCCGGTCGAGAAAGCCCGCTCCCTGCTGGGTGCACTGCGCAAGGAGAAAAAGCGCCGGACGGTGACGGTGGCACTGATGGGATGCCTGGCCCAGTTGCCCGAAGGACAGGCAATGGGGGCCAAGTTCGGCGTGGACATCATGCTCGGACCCGGCGCCCTGACCGATCTCATCCCTGCACTCCGCCAGGGCAGGTTTCAAAGCTTTGCCTTCCGGGATGAACTGCGTGATTACGCGCCGCCGCCGCCAAAAGGCGCCCTTTCCGCCCACGTGGCCATCACGCGCGGCTGCAACCACAAGTGCACCTACTGTATCGTCCCGACCACCCGCGGCCCGGAAGTGTCGCGGCCGGCAGCGGATATTCTGCGGGAAGTCGAAGCCCTGCGGGAGGCCGGCGTGGTGGAAGTCAGCCTGCTGGGGCAGAACGTCAACAGCTACGGGCTGGAGCCGGGGCTGGGCCCGCACCGCAGGCTGCTGCCGGGCTTTCCTTCCTTTGCCGAGTTGCTGCGGATGGTCGGGCAGGTTGGCATTCCACGGGTGCGTTTCATCACCAGCCATCCCATCAACTTCACGGACGACATCATTGCCGCCATTGCGGAGACGCCTGCGGTGTGCCAGTACATTCACCTGCCGGTGCAGGCTGGCTCAAACCGGACCCTGCGCCGGATGGCGCGGGAGTACACGCGCGAGTATTACCTCGAACGCATTGCCGCGATTCGGTCACGGCTGCCGGAAGCCACGCTTTCAACCGACATCATCTGCGGTTTTCCAGGCGAAACGGAAGCCGATTTTGAAGAAACCCTGACCCTCTATGACGCGGTGCAGTTCGATATGGCGTTTATGTTCGTTTACTCCGAACGGGAGGGAACGCCGGCCGCCACGCACTTCGACGACATTCCGCACGCGGTCAAGGTGGCGCGGCTGATGCGGCTCATCGAGCGCCAGAAGCACTGGAGTTGGCTCAACTACCGGCGGTGGGTGGGACGCCAGGCCGAGGTGCTCGTCAAGGGGCCGGCCCACGATGGGGATTTGATGCAGGGCCACACCCGTGGGAACCATACCGTTCTCGTGCCCCGGACCGTTGCACCCAAACCCGGTCTCTACACCGTCAATATCGCACACGCCACGCCGCACCTGCTCTACGCCGAAGGCGCCGCTTTGCCGGAAGACCGCCCGGTCGCCACGGCGGCATAGCCCCACGGGGTGACGAAAAGGGAAGGCGTGTCTTGGCAGTCCCCGCTTGGCAGTCCCCGTAGGATACGACGATGACCGAGGACGCACGCCATCAGTGGCAAGCCGACATCATCCGGGCGCTTGGCGACGGCACGTTGCCAAAGCTCTATGAACAGATGGTGCTCAGCCAACGCACGCGGCGCTTCGATTTGTTTCGTACGCCGTGTCGCCAGCCACCGGTCGTGCAGATTCAGCACACCCTGCTCGGTATTGAGCTGAAGGTCGGGCGGCGGCGGTTGGGCTGCCCGGATTTGGCCACCGCCCGCTACCTGGCTGTGTTTGCCCGGCTGGGCGTGACTGCCGTTGCCGTGCCTTATGATATTTCACAGCTTCCGCGAGTAGCCGACGCTTTTGAAACGGCCTGGCACAGGATGTGTCTGGTCATCGAACAGCATCTGCAAGCCGTACCGGTACGGGCGCGGCGGCGCACCCGGCAGCAGTTTCTGGAAGAGGTCCGGCAAGCCATCGAGGCGTTGGGGGCGGGCGCGGTGCGTCCGACGTTCGTTCAGACCACACGCCAGCGCCCACTGGCCGACCGGTTGGAGTCATGACCGCCGTACCTTTCCAGACTTTCTCCTGGTGGAGTCGTTGGCACCGGTCAGTGGTCTCTCCATCACCACGGCGCACTGTGGTCCTGCTCATCAGTCTGGCGGTGGTGGTGTATCTCAATACCCTGGGCAATGCTTTTGCCTACGACGATGTTCCCATCATCGTCAACAATCCAAATGTGCACCAACCGGACTGGTCGGCGTTGTGGCGGCGCGGTTACTGGAGCCATGTCACTGGCGGCGGCGGCAACTATCGCCCTCTCACCGTCAGCACGTTTGCTGTGGAGTACCAGTTGTGGGGGGAACGTCCGGCCGGGTATCACCTGGTCAACATCCTGCTGCATGCCGCCAATGTCGCCTGGTTGTTTTACCTGTTGAGGCGCTACCGGGTGGCGGTTGGTTTGGCCAGCCTCGCAGCCGCGCTGTTTGCCGTGCACCCCGTCCACACCGAAGCGGTGGCGAATATCGTCGGGCGGGCCGAGTTGCTGGGCATGTTTTTCGGCGGGCTGATGTGGTGGGCCTGGTTGCAGGGGCGTGAGGGTGGCGTCAAAGGATGGGGCTGGCGGGTGGTGTCTGCCACGGCCTATCTGGCGGCCGTGCTTTCCAAGGAAAACATGATCGTGCTTCCGGCGGCACTGTTCGCCGGTGAGTGGCTTGCCGGAAGGTTCCGTCGCCGGGGTGCTCTGGAGGCTTCCGGGCCGTTTGTCGTCTTTTTGGCCGTGCTGGTGCCGTATTTCTGGCTGCGGATGCTGGCCGGTGAAGGGATGGAGCAGCAGGTTGAAACAGGACATGTGCCGCTGGCTGGGCGAAGCCTGTGGGAGCGGTGCATCATCATGGCCGGGGTCGGTGTGACCTGGTATCGCCTTGTGATGTTTGGCTATCCCCTGCAGATGCTGTACGGCATTCGGGAATTTGACCTGACGCCCACCCTTCAATGGCGCGTCCTGGTGGGTTTGGCCATCACCGCCGGGTTGCTTGTGTTGGCGCTGGTCTGCCGTCGCCAGTCCCCGCTCGTGACCTTTGCGGTGGCGTTCTGGTTCGTCACTTTGGCTGTCACGAGCAATGTCGTGCTGCCACTTGGAACATTGCTTGCCGAGCGGTGGCTGTACCTCCCGTCAGTAGCCGCCGTGCTGTTGGTGTCCGTGGCCGTGTTGCGAGGGGTTCATACCGGTGGCGCGCTGCGTTTGGCGGCACTGGTTGGGATGGCCGGGCTGCTTGTGTTCTACAGTGTTGTCACCGTGTGGCGAAACCGCGACTGGCGAAACAACGTCACGCTTTTTGAAAGCCTGGTGGCTACGGCGCCGAACAACCCTTCGGGCTACATGATACTTGGCCACGAACTTATGACGCGCGATCCGGTGCGCGCACGCCAGCTTCAGGAAGCGGCCCTTAGACTGGACCCGGCCTTTCTGTCGCCGCAGGGCAGTCTGGCTGAGCTTGACCTGCGGGAAGGCAAGGCTGCCGCGGCCCGTGACCGTCTGGCGGCGCTGCTGGCGCAGGAGCCGCCCAATCTGCCGACACCGTCCGGAGAATGGGCAGACTGGCACGCCCTGTATGCCAAAGCCCTCGCGCTGACCGGAGACCTTCCCCTGGCGCTTGAGCAGGCCCGGATCGCCCTGCACCAGTCACCGGACTCGTTGAAGGTGCTGTTTGAAACCAGCCAGGTCTTTTTGCAGGCCGGGCAGATTGAGGCGGCACTGGCGGGTTTTCGTCAGCTCACCATTCATGACCGCGATCACGGGCGGGCTTACAGTAACCTCGCCACGGTGCTGATCGAGCTGGAACGCTACGCCGAAGCCGAAGCCGTGCTGCTGGAAGGCTTGCAGCGGGCACCCGACGCCAGGGCTTTGCGGGCAAGGTTGAATTTCGTCCGCCAGCAACGCGCACGGGAAGCCCCCGCTCCGACAACGGGGCCGCCACGACGACTTTCACCTTCGGACACGTCACCGTGAAGACATCGCTTTCACCACGCCAGATGGGGATCGCTGTCGTTGCGCTGGCCCTGCTGGTGTACGCCAACACGCTGGCCAACGGCTTTGCCTACGACGACATCAGCATCGTCCAGACCAATCCCTACATTACCGACTGGCGGCAGATACCGTGGCTGTTCACCAAGGGGTACTGGAGCCATAGGTCTGGTGGTGGTGGTAACTATCGTCCCCTCACCATCGTCACCTTCACGGTGGAGTATGCCCTCTGGGCGCTGGCACCCCTGGGGTATCACCTGACCAACGTGCTGCTGCATGCGGCCAATGTTGCGCTGCTGTTTCGCCTCCTTCGTTGTTATCGCGTCGCGCCGGGCATCGCTGGCGTAGCGGCGCTGGTGTTTGCCGTACACCCGGTTCACACCGAGGCCGTGGCCAATGTCGTCGGGCGCAGCGAACTGTTAGGGATGTTGTTTGGCGGGCTGATGTGGTGGGCGTGGGTGGCGGCGCGGCGGGCAAAACGTCACCGGATCAAGGTTTGGGTCTGGCGCGGCGCAGCAGCCGTGGCTTATCTCGCGGCGTTGCTCTCCAAGGAAAACATGGTGACGTTGCCGGCGGCCCTGTGGTTGGCTGAAGTCCTGGCCGCGCGGCGGCGCTGTTTTCTCCACGGTGCGCTGACCGCGCGCCTGCGCTCTTTGTGGAAGGTGACAGCCTCTTTCTGGGTGCTGGCTGCGGCCCTCATCCCGTACTTCTGGTTGCGTTCCCTGGCTGGTGAAGGCACTGCCCAGATGCCAGGAGTTGGAGTGGTAACGCTGGCCGGGTACACGCTTTGGCAGCGAGCCATCATCATGCTGGAGGTTGGGTTGATCTGGTACCGCCTGCTGCTGGTCGGCTACCCGCTGCGTCCGCAGTACGACGGCACGAATATCCCGGTCATTCCCGACTGGAACGAATGGAAGTTGCTGGGACTGCTGCTCCACGCCGGATTGGTGGCCGCCCTGTGGCTCACCTGGCGACGGGTCCCTCTCGTGGCCTTTGCCATTGGGTTCTGGTTCATCACCTTGTCTGTTGTGAGCAGTGTGCCAATTCCGCTGGGCATGCTGGTTGGGGAACGCTGGCTGTATGTCCCGTCAGTTGGCTATGCCATTGCCCTTGGTTATGCTGTGTGGCTGGTTTGGAGCCATGCCCTCTGGCTGGAAGCCCGGCTCAAAGCCCGGATGGGGGCATCCCGGCACTGGCATCTGCGGGCTGAAGTCACGCGGCTGTGTCTCCTTCTGGTTGTGGCCAGCCTGGTGGGAAGTTACGTGTATCGCACGGCGCAGCGCAATCTTGACTGGCGCGACAACTACACATTGTTCAGCCGCTTCATCGAAACCGATCCACAGCACCCGATTGGTTACGTCAACGTTGGAGATGCCCTCGTTCGCTACCAGCCACAGCCGGCACGGGCCTTCTACGAGCAGGCATTGCGGGTGGAACCGCGTTCCATTTCGGCCAACATCATGCTGACGACCCTCGACATCGAGGACAACGCTTTCGAGCCCGCGCGGGCGCGTCTGGAGCGCATGCTTATCAGGGAACCGCCGTATCTGGTGCTTCCCTCCAACGAATGGGCGCTGACCCACGCCCTGTATGCGCGCGTCCTGGCGGCGCTGGGGGAACGGGAGGCAGCCATGTCGGAAGTCCAGACCGCGTTGCGCTATGCCCCGGAAGCGCCCCAGCCGCTCTTCGTCGTTGGGGAAACCCTGGTGACGATTGGTGAGCGGGAGGCCGCCCTGGAGGTCTATCGTCGTTTGGTACGGTTGTTGCCCCTGGCAGCCGGTCCGCGCGGGCGGCTGGGCATCCTGCTCCTCGAAGCTGGTGATGCCACGGCCGCCGAACACGAACTGCGCCTTGCCGCCGAGCTTGCGCCTGACGAACCGCTCATCAGGACGTGGCTGGAGAAGGCCCGGCAGCAGGCCGCTGCACAGCCCTGACCCGTCAAACCTGCGCCCACGTTGTCAACAGGGGGAGAAACACGAAAGCCCTGCACAACGGCAGGGCTTGAAATGGATGCGGGGACGGGATTTGAACCCGTGACCTTTGGGTTATGAGCCCAACGAGCTACCGGACTGCTCCACCCCGCGACAGGTCGTTGCCTGGTTGCATCAGAAGACCAACCAAGGCAGTCGCTATTCGTAGCTGTTTCCGGGCTGCGTTGTCAAGCTCTTTGAAGAACCTGCCCTCTGGAAGGCAGACAGAGCCCGGAGGACGTCCTCCGTGACCTGTTCCGGTGGCGCGGTCCCAACCGGTACGCGGATGTCGGCCTGGGCATAGTCCGCCCGGCGCTGTTCATAACGCAACCGGGCTTCATCCACAGAGGTCCACAGAGGGCGGCGGCCATCCGGCACCACGCGCGTGGCCAGGATGTCAAACGGAACGTCGAGCCAGACACTGCATCCGGTCTGGCGAATGTGGTTCCGGTTTTCAGGCCGCGTGAACGTCCCGCCCCCAAGGGCAACGATATTCCAGGGCAGGTCATCCTGACGCAGTTCGGCGCACACCTGGATGAGTGCCGCGTGCTCCCGCTGGCGAAAACCGGTTTCTCCCTCCGTCTGGAACAGTTCCGGGATGGAGCGGCCGGCTGCCCGGGCAATCCGCTCGTCCAGATCAATGAAACGTCCACCGAGGCGGGCGGCCAGGTGCTGCCCGACGGTCGTCTTCCCCGAACCCATGAAACCAACCAGAAAGATGATGCCGGTTACGTCTGACGCCTGCTGTGTACGCTCCATGCGGCTGCGATCTCCACCCAATGCCGTTGCGGAAAACCTTGTCGTCCAGGTCGGTCAAAAGTAACATGGGGACTTGTCGAACTGGCAGCCAATGCGGCTGCCAGCTTGGGCGAGTTAGCGCAACTGTCTCGGGTTGATGAAAAAATCCACCCCACCGTTTGAGGCTTCCTGACTTCTGGTTCCCTGGCGGCCCCTGTCCGTCGCACAGCCATGAAAATCGGTAACACGGCGTCGAATCTGCTGGTGGTTTCCCTGACTGGGGCGGGGAACGGGCGTTCTTTTGTCCTGGACAAGGAAGCCGTCACCATTGGCGTCGGGGATGGATGTGATGTCGTCCTGGATGTTCCGGGTGCGGAGACCGCCGGGGCCGTGGCTGCCATCCGGCGCCAGGCACAGCGGCTGGAACTGTTCGTGCATGACGCTGACCATTATTCGTTCCGCATCAATGACGAACTGCACACCCCGGTGGATGGAACGCCCATTGCCCTGACCGATGGGGATGTCGTTGCCGTTGAGCCACGCCAGGTTGCCGCCGGATGTGAGCCGGAGAAAGTCCTGCTCAAAGTCGTGGCCAGGCCGCAGCCGGACGCGCCGTCGGTGGGCGTTCTCCAGTTTCCTGAAGTTGACGCAGGCGGGCAGCTCCATCCGCGAACGGCGACGCGCTTTCTCAAGGAACTGGTTTTTGCCCTCTACGCTGAGATGCCGGCCTGGGTACGGGCCGTGGCGCTGTTGCTGACCGTGTTGATTCCGCTGTCGGTGATGTCAGCAACGGTGATCGTCTTCGTCTTTCTGTGGAACTACGCCAAGCTGACAGAAGACCTGCGGAGCAAAAACCGCGATTCAGGTATCCAGATTGACGTGCTGATGGAGGAGAACGAGAAGCTCAAAAACCGCCTGAAGGACTACGAGGAAGCCATCAACTTTGCACCCAAGATCGCAGCCAGCTACCGGGGCGGGGTCTGCCTCATCGTCGGAACCTATACCTACCAGGATGCCCAGCAGCGTCCCCTGCGCTACATTGACCACAGCTTCGATGACAGCCGGGCACTTTCTGCCGATGGCAAACTCAACGTGAGCTTTGAAGGCACCGGCAACGAATTTTTCGAGGAGTTCAGCGGCACGGGGTTTGTCGTCGCGGAAGGCGTCATTCTCACCAACCGGCACATTGCCCAGCCGTGGTGGACTGATCCTACTGACAAACTCATCACCCAACTTGGTGGAAAACCTTACATCAAGGAAATTCAAGCCTACTTTCCCGAACACAAGACGCCCTTTGTCCTCAAACCCGTTGGCTTTTCACAGGAAAGCGATGTCGCCCTGTGTACCTTCAATCCGGGTGACGCCAGGATACCCATTCTGCCCATCGAGGGCTTTGAGGAAGATGAAACGAAGCCCCTGCCGGACATCACCGGCCAGGCCATCCTGCTGATGGGGTTTCCCAATGGGGTCGAGGTGCTGGTCGCGCAACTCACGGATGGGCAGCTCAAGCGCGACCTCGAACGGCGCCTCAAGGTCTCTGAAAAGGCCATCCTGCTGGCGCAACGTGGTGAACTCGTCCCCCTCGTCACCCAGGGACACGTGACCCGGCTGGTTGCGGGACGCATCGTGCACGATGCCGCCACACAGGAAGGTGGCTCCGGCAGCCCCATCTTCAACAGTGCGGGCAAGGTCATTGGCATCAATGCCCAGGTCACGGTGGATGAAGGCGGTGGGCAGGTTCCCGGCAACAATCTGGCCGTACCGATTCGGGCCGCCTTCAAACTCCTGCGCGAAACCGGGAAGCCCCTTGGTTGAACCGTCACAAGCCCAGCCAGCACACCGCTACCGGGTGCGCGCCCTGCTTTTCGATCTCGATGGCACCCTGGTGGATTCCCGCCGTGACCTGGCCACGGCGCTCGATCTCACGCTGTGCGACCTGGGACTGCCGCCGCTTGGGGTGGAGGTGACGACGCGCCTGGTTGGCGATGGAGCGCGCCGGCTCATCGAGCGCGGGCTGACCGCTGCCGGCGCCGGGCCGGCGCTTTCCGATGCCTTCGTCAGCGAGGCCCTGGAACGCTTCAAAACACACTACGCCCGGCATCTGCTGGCGACGACACGTGCCTATCCGCACGTGGAAGCGGTCCTCGAATACTTTGCGGAGTTGCCCAAAGCCGTGGTCACGAACAAACCGGCCGGCTTTTCGGAAACGATTCTGCAGGGACTGGGGCTGCGGACGCACTTCGTGGCGGTCATCGGCGGCGATACGCTGCCGGAACGCAAGCCACACCCGGCGCCGGTTCAGGCCGGACTCGCCGCCTGTGGGGGCGTCAATCCGGCGGAAGCGGTCATGATCGGTGACAGCCCGAACGACATCCGTGCCGGACGGGCCGCCGGGACGCTCACCTGCGGGGTCACGTACGGTTTTCGCGCCTCGTCCGAACTCACCGCAGCCGATATACTTGTTGACGACCTGACCCGCCTCACCGGGTTGTTGCAGCCGATTGCCGTCGGGAGGACGTTACCATGACCCGTTACCGTCTGCTGGCCGTGGACCTGGACGGCACCCTGCTTGGCCCGGACAGCAAGCTGACTCTGCGGACGCGCCGGGCCATGGAGCGCGCCATTCAGGAATACGCTGTGGATGTGGTCATTGCGACCGGGCGCCGCTTTCACTCGGCCCGCCCCATCGCCCGCGATGCCGGTCTCACCACGCCACTCGTGACACACAATGGCGCGCTCGTCAAAGACATCGAGACGGCAGCCGTTCACCACTACCAGCCGCTTGATGTGACCGTCGCGCGCGAACTCCTGGCGATCGGCAAAGCCTTTGGTGCTGACACCATTGCCCTGGATGACCCGGAAGGCGACGGGCGCATCCTGACCGATGGTGTTTCGGAGCGGAACGCTGCGTTGCGCCACTACCTGGAAATCAACCGCCAGTATGTCCATCAGGTGGATGACCTGCAGGTGTTTGTGAAAGAACCCGTCACCCAGGTGATGTTTTGCGGCCCCTGTGCCGCCATGCAGTCCCTCGCCCAGGTGCTGGAACGCGACATGGCGACGGAAGCCCGGCTGCTGGTGACGACCTATCCGCACAACGACATGACGATTCTCGATCTGATGCATCCGTCCTGCTCAAAAGCCACCGGCATTGCCTATGTCGCTTCGCAGCTTGGGGTCGCACGGGAGGAAATTCTCGCCGTTGGAGACAACTACAACGACCTCGACATGCTGCACTATGCCGGGCGGGGGATTCTCATGGGCAATGCCGAACCGGAACTCAAGGCCATGGGATTCGAGCTGACCGCGCCCAACACCGAAGACGGCGTGGCACAGGTCATCGAAACCTACATCTTCGGCCAGCCCACATCGCTGCCCGGCGAATGAACGGCAGGTTTCCCCGGGCAGCCGGCGGGGGCATTGGCCCCACACGGTTTGTACCGTATGCGCATTCACATCCCGCCACAGACACTTATCGCGCTGGCCGGCGCATCAGGTTCGGGAAAGACGACCTTTGCCCGGCGATGGTTTGCGCCAACCGAGGTGCTTTCCTCGGATGTGTTCAGGTCGCTGGTGGCAGACGACGAACGGGATCAATCGGCGACGGAAGATGCTTTCGAGGCGCTGTACTTCATTGCGGCGCGGCGGCTGGCGCGGGGGAAGCTGACCGTTGTGGACGCCACCCATGCGTATCCGTTCGCACGGATGCGGCTGCGGGAATTTGCCACGGCCCAGGGCGTCGAAGTGGTGTTGATCGTCTTTGACCTGCCGCTTGAAATCTGCCTGGCCGGCAACGCGGCGCGTCCGCACCGCCAGGTGCCGCCGGAAGTCGTGGCACAACAGCACGCGGCGTTGCGCCAGGCGCGTCCGGCCCTGGCCGCAGAAGGTTTTTCCTCCGTCGTCACCCTGGAAACCCCGGAGGCGGTGTCGGCTGTGATCGTGGTCCGTCAGCCGTCATCCGCTGGCGAAAACAGCGCCGGGACATGAGGGGGCCAGGTAGTCAGGGCAGGTAGTCGCTGTCGCCAGCCTGTGATAGCGTGCGCTGGAATGACCGACAAGTAGGGGGAAAAGGTATGAAAACCGTGAAGTTTGCGCCAGCGCTGGTGTTTGCGGCCGGACT
>Ga0272446_1003389_pt1 | contig 20158 bp, 16 predicted proteins | sample YNPCB0061_FD_194587 | JGI IMG/M metagenome (GOLD analysis project Ga0272446, IMG submission 194587) | Hot spring microbial mat communities from Yellowstone National Park, WY, United States - YNP-CB-006-1 | ecosystem: Environmental > Aquatic > Thermal springs > Hot (42-90C) > Sediment | place...
CCCTTTGCTGGGCTGCCGCATAACCCCAGCAGTGCCCTCCTGGCACATTTACCCGAAACCTTAGGTAAGGCCCAGCTCATCCGGGCCACCCTGCCGGTTGACACCCAGCAGGCCCCGGTCGAGTTGCAGCGGCTATACAAAGCGCATCAGCCCGTGGTTGCCCTGCACCTGGGGCTGGCAACGGGGCGGGCCTTGCTTGCGCTCGAGCGCCTGGCAGTAAACCTGCTCGACTTTGAGCTGCCTGACAACGCGGGCCTGCGTTTGCAGGACACCCCCATCCTGCCCGGGGCCCCTTTGGCGCTGGCTACCCGGCTGCCTATGCAGGCCATAAAAAAGCGCTGGGCCGAGGCCGGAATCCCAGGGGTCATCAGCAATAGCGCTGGGCTTTACCTGTGCAACCAGGTGATGTATCTGGCCTTATCCTGGCTGCCTGTCGAAGTACCGGTGGGTTTTATCCACCTGCCCCCGGACGAAACCCTGGCCCTGCAAAAGCCCCAGGCCTACCTGCCCTTAGAGCTACAGGCGCGAGCAGTTAAGCTGGCCTTGGAAGAAGCCCTGAAGTCTGCCGTGGTAGCCATATGACCGACGTGCTCATCATCTCGGGCGGTAACGCCGAAGACCTGATTGGGGCCACGCTCTGCCAGCAGCTCGAGGGCCTGCACCTAGCTGCACTGCCGCTGGTAGGCCCGGGCAAGCGCTACGAAGGCCGCGTAGAGCGCATCCTGGGGCCACGCAAACAGATGCCCTCAGGGGGGTTTCCTTTCAACAGCCTGGAGAACCTGCTGGCCGACCTACGGGCAGGGTTTTTGCAGGAAATTTACTTGCAGATTCGCGCTGCCCAGCTTGCTCGGCGCGAGGTGCGGGCCGTAGCGGCAGTGGGCGATGCCTACGCCCTGGCGGTGGGGGTGCTGGCCTCAAACTGGGGACAGCTGCCCCTTTTTCACCTTCAGCCCCAGATTTCACACTACTACTGGGCAGGGCGAAGCGTCTGGGAGCGGTTGCGCCAGCCCAACCAGTTCGGCGCTGAGGACTATATGTTCTACGAGCGCTGGATGCATCGCTTTGTGCGGGCGGTTTACGTGCGCGACAAAGTCAGCGAACAGCGGGCCCATCAACTCGGCATGTACAAGGCCAGATTTGTAGGCAGCATGGCCATGGACACCCTGGGTCCCCCCGAACGCAACCTGAGCGGGCTGCTGGACGGGCGCAAGGTGCTGGTGCTGCTGCCCGGCACCCGGGCCGATGTGCGCTTCAGCCTACCCCTGATGCTGCAAAGTTCAGCGCTGCTGCCCGAGTTGCAGCCCCTGGTGGCCTGGGCCGCCGACTTTTCCGAGGTACCGCTGGCCGAGGGTTGGGAGCTCGAAATCGAAGATGAACAGACCGCCACTGCCCGCAAAGACACGCAGCGGGTGTGGCTATTGCGCGGGGCCTTCTCGGCTATACTGCATACGGGCTATGTGGCTATTGGTACCGCCGGCACCGCCAACGAGCAGGCCGCCGGAATGGGTATTCCGGTGGTGGCCTTCCCCACCCCAGGGCCCCAGTACATCTATCCCAATGCCCTCAGGCAAAGTCGCTTGTTGGGTAAAGCCATGCGCCTAGTTGAAGCGAGTCCCCAGGTGGTAGCGGGCGCTGTTCGGCAGTTTGTTGATGACCCCGTAGCCCGTGAGGAAGCCCGTCGGGATGGCCTCGAGCGCAATGGGCCGCCAGGGGCTCTGTCCAAAATCGCTACAGAAATCCAATCCGCGCTATGAACGAAAAAGTGCTGGCCCTGGTCGTAACCCACAACCGCAAGCCGCTACTGGCCGAGTGTCTGGACTTGCTGTCCTCGCAAGTTCGCCCACCCGACCATGTTTTAGTTGTCGACAACGCCTCAACTGATGGTACCGCAGCTCTGCTGGCACAGCGCCAGGTTGAGCATTTGCGCCTAGAGGCCAACACCGGCGCCGCGGGGGGATTCCACACGGGTCTGGCCGAGGCATGCCAGCGGGACTTCGACTGGGTCTGGCTCCTGGACGACGATGCCCACCCCCACCCTGACAGCCTGCAAAAATTGCTAATGGGTCTCCAGCAAGCACGTACCATCGGGCCTGAGCCCAGCCTGCTGCTCAGCCGCTTGCTCTGGCTGGACGGACGCACCCACCCCATGGGTATACCCTGGCCCGATATTCGCAGGCCAGGGCTTTTTCTCAAAGCACTTCCGCTTGGCCTGCTGCCCGTACGGTTTGGCACTTATGCTTCCATGCTGGTCAACCTGCGTATTGCACGTGAATATCCCCTTCCGACCAAAGCCTATTTTCTATATAACGATGACCTCGAGTACAGCGGAAGGCTGTTGCGGCGAGGGGTTGGCTACCTGGTTAAAGACAGCCTTACAGTTCATAAAACCCGCAACCCCTACAGCTCAGCCATTACCGCCTCGGATGAGATGTTTTTCCTCGAGGCCCGCAACCGGGCTTGGCTGGTTCGCTCAGATGCCTTTGGGCCTCTTGGTAAAACCTACTGGCTGCTGAACAGCCTGGGAGTTTTTCTAGCCCGCCTGAAGGAGAAGGGACTAAAAGGCGGCACCCCCATTTGGAAAGGCTGGCTCGAGGGCTTTCGCACCTCCCCGGATACAAAAATCGATTTCTAGTGATAACTATTCAAACCCAGCCAAAAACCACTAGCCGGGAGAATGTCTCGAGGAGGCATGGATTATATTTATTGAGGATTGCCCGGGCTGTTAGAATCGCACCATGACTTTTCTCAGGGCAAAGCCCTCTTGCCGAGTCTGTGCAGCTCACCAAAACATTCATGGAACTCACCATGTATTTTCAGGTGTAAGAGATTCACATATCTCCACGCTGCTTTTTGCAGACAAATCCCCAAGGAGGGCTAAATGAAAGCCCTGGACAAACTTCCTTGGCAGAAGCAAAACTTCCCACAGTTCCTGGCAATGCTTTCCACGCTGGGGCTTTTAGAGTTCACCCGCTCGGCTTTCTTCTGGGTATACATGCCCTTTTCATCCAATGAACTGGGTCTCAGCCTAAGTTTGGTTGGCCTGGCCTGGGTCGTGCACTCCCTTACCGAAGCTTTGAGTCGAGGGATCGGCGGGTTTTTGGTTCAGCGCATCGGCTTTGGTGCTGTGGGCGTTCTATCGGGCCTGGTGGGTCTGCTGGCATTATCCGGCACAATTCTCCACCCCAACGGCTGGTTTTTACTGGCCAGCATGCTGCTGTGGGGCATCAGTATCTCGGGCTTGCAACCGGGTTATCTATCCTTTGCCAGCCGAATTGCAGTTCCGGGAAGAGAAGGCAGGGCCATTGCGTATTCCCAGTTTCTGGTGATGCCCTGGATTGGTTTGGGCTGGGTTCTGGGAACCTTCTTCATCAAAAATCTGCCAGAAAACACGCCCATTGTTTTTTTTGTGGCGCTGGGACTGGTCACCCTGTTAGGTCTTATAAGCCTGGGCGTGCGCGAGCCTTTGCCCAAGCAAAGCCTGAGCTTAAAGCAACTACTGCCAGTGCTGATCATCATTCCAACCGCCTTTGCCCAGCTCTTTTTGCAAAACCTTTTTAATCTGGTCATCCTCAAATTCACCCTAACCCAGCTCAAGTTCACCGAGTGGCAGCTTTACCTGGCCATTGGCCTGGCTGCGGTGGTGGTCTTTCTGGGAGCAGGCATTTTTGGTCGCTTGCCCGATCGAAAAGGGGTCTGGCTGCCCCTAATCACCAGCCTGGGCGCTTTGGCGGCCATCTTCTTGCTTATCGCCCAGCAGCCTTCTTACCCTTACTTCCTGCTGTTGTGTCTGCTGGGTGGCGTGGCCTTTGCCACTTTTGTACCTAGCTGGAATGCGCTTCTGGTACGTCTGTTGCCCATCGAAAACCGCGCGGCCATCTGGGGCTCGCTGATGGTGGTCGAAGGGCTTGGGGCAGCCACCGGCCCTGCTGTGGGTGGTTTTTTGTGGGACTGGCTGGGTCCCAGCGGTCCATTTTTGGGTGGTGCGCTGGTATGTGGCCTGCTGATTATCTTTTACGGTTACGTGTACTGGAGGATTCGGGGAAACGTCACGGTTTAGACCCGCACACCTCGAGGCTGCCGCAACCCCAAAGTGCTGTACAGCCAAGCCCACTCACTCGCACCGCTTCAGGCAAGGTCTGTGGTCGCTTTGGGCAGACCGTCCCTATACCCGAGTCCCAGAAGCCCAATAGAATATAGCCGCTATGGGATACCGCATCGAAACCGACACCATGGGCGAAGTTCAGGTCGAAGAAAGCCGCTACTGGGGTGCCCAAACCCAGCGTTCGCTACAGAATTTCCCAATTGGGCAGGAGCGCTTCAAAATGCCCCGCTCCATCATCCGGGCCATGGGCATACTGAAGAAAGGAGCCGCCCTGGCCAATGCCGATCTGGGCGAACTACCCCGCGACAAGGCCGACCTGATTGTGCGGGCCGCCGACGAGGTGATCGCGGGCAAGCTTGACGATCACTTCCCGCTGGTGGTCTTCCAGACCGGCTCGGGTACCCAGACCAACATGAACGCCAACGAAGTTATTGCCAACCGGGCCATCGAGCTGGCCGGTGGCGTGCTGGGTTCCAAAAAACCCATTCACCCCAACGACGATGTTAACCGTGGTCAGTCCTCCAACGACACCTTCCCCACAGCCATGCACATCGCCGTGGTGGAGGAGCTACACCGCCACCTTTACCCCAATGTGCAGAAGCTCCGCGACACTCTGGCCGCCAAGGCCGAGGCCTTCAAAGACGTGGTAAAAGTGGGGCGCACCCACCTGCAAGACGCCACCCCCATCACCCTGGGACAAGAAATTGGGAGCTGGGTAGCCCAGATTGATTACTGCCTGGGCGAGGTTCGCCACGCCGAGCAAGGCCTGTACGAGCTGGCCATCGGCGGGACGGCTGTGGGCACCGGGCTCAACGCCCACCCCAAGTTTGGCGACCTGGCTGCTTCCTACTTTGCTAGGGAAACGGGCTTCCCTTTTGTTTCGGCCAAGAACAAGTTTGCCGCCCTCTCGGCCCACGATGCCCTGGTCACCACCAGTGCTGCCCTACGCACCCTGGCCGGGGCCTTGATGAAGATGGCCAACGACGTGCGCTGGCTGGCCTCTGGCCCCCGCAACGGAATTGGGGAGATTATCATCCCCGAAAACGAACCCGGCAGCTCCATCATGCCGGGAAAAGTCAACCCCACCCAGAGTGAGGCCATGACCATGGTCTGTGTGCAGGTTTTTGGCAACGACACAGCAGTGGCTTTTGCAGGCAGCCAGGGCAACTTTCAGCTTAACGTGTTCAAGCCGGTGATGGTTTACAACGTCCTGACCAGCATCCAGCTCTTAGGCGATGCCTGCTCATCTTTCAACGACCACTGCGCCGTAGGGATCGAACCCAACCTGCCGCGCATCCGGGAGAACCTCGAGAAAAACCTGATGCTAGTTACTGCCCTCAACCGTCATATTGGCTACGATAAGGCCGCAGCCATTGCCAAGAAGGCCCACAAAGAAGGTACCAGCCTTAAAGAAGCCGCCTTGGCGTTGGGCTACCTGACCGAGGAAGAGTTCGACAAGTGGGTGGTGCCGCTCGAGATGACACACAACTAGTCCATCACAGGTGTGTAGGTCTGTGTTTTTTAGCAGCCCGTCTATGTGAGCAGACATGGCCTTGGGGCCATCCGGTAAAGGCCGCAAGGCCAATTTGCAAACTCAATCACAGCATGTATTAGACTTTGGGGCGTAGAGTACACCTGGGAGGTTCAACTATGAGTTATCCGTTCAAACTACCCGACCTCGGTTATCCCAAAGATGCCCTCGAGCCCTACATTGACGCCCAGACCATGGAAATCCACCATGGCAAGCACCACGCCGCCTACGTGAATAACCTCAATGCGGCCCTGGAGAAACACCCCGAGCTGCATGGCTGGAGCCTCGAGGATCTGCTTACCAAAATCGCCCAAGTACCCGAAGACATCCGCACCGCCGTACGCAACAACGGCGGCGGCCACCACAACCACACCCTGTTCTGGGACATCCTGACCCCCGGTGGCGCCAAAGAACCCAGCGGCAAGCTGGCCGAAGCCATCGCCGCCACCTTTGGTTCCTTTGATGAGCTCAAGGCTAAGATGACCCAGGCCGGCCTGACCCGTTTTGGTTCGGGCTGGAGCTGGCTGGTGAAGGATGCCTCGGGCAAGCTTTTGGTCTACAGCACCGCCAACCAGGACTCTCCCCTCATGGAAGGCCACACCCCGCTGCTGGGCATTGATGTGTGGGAGCACGCCTACTACCTCAAGTACCAGAACCGCCGCCCGGACTACCTGGCCGCCATCTGGAACGTCATCAACTGGGACAGGGTAGCCAGCCGGTTCTAGCCGAACTGCAGCAAAAGGCCGGGGAACTCCCCGGCCTTGGCGATATCTCCCGTAGATATCTGCATCTAGAGCGCTCTACGTAGCCCTTGAGCCCGTCACCAACATTACTACTGCGTCCCGTACAGGGCAGTGGCCTCCCGGATGGGAGGCCACGCTTGTGAAGAGTGCGCTAATTTGCAGACGAAACTGTCCTAGCAGCTTCAGGCTAATATTTGCCGCTGGCAGCAAGAGCCTTTCACGTAAAGACTGGCGCAATCAAGGCACCGCAATAGAGAAGGCCCGGTCGGCAGCTGCACCGGCTGCATCACTGGTTGACACACTATAGCCCCCGTATGGATTACAAGCGCTCCCCCAGCCCGTGTTGGTGCTAATCTGACCACGGGTATTGTCGGGGCCGTTGATTGTAGCCACAATGGGTCTGTAGTTGCTGAGTATATTCGGGCTGGTTTGAATACAGTATAGACCTGTGCCCACTTTGGTGATGGTCCAGGTAACTCCTGGACTCGAGGTTATTACAGTTCCTGCGGCAGAGATCCACGCCGAGCCGCGGGTCGAAGTTCCACAGGTGACCGAACCATCTTCATTGATAGCCTGTATCGTCTGGCCAACTGTACAGGTTCCCGTCACGCGGTTCTGCTTGCCGGTGATAGCAGCCTCGAGGGCATCTACCGCCGTTTTGATGGCCGCAAAGTTGGCATTGAGTTTAGCTGCACTAAGGACTTCTCCAGCACTAAAGCTATTGGGAATCGTCACTGCCGCAGCCCACAAACCCGTAGCAACTAAGGCTGCCCCCAAAACGAAAGACTTGAGACTACTCCCTTTCATGGTACACACTCCTACGGGCCAAACTTGGTGTTGGCGTTGTCGAACTTGCACTCGCTGTTGTCGAAAACCGCCGGGTTGGGACAGGCCGCACTTCCTCCTGGGCTTCCACAAGAAGCCAGCAAGAGCAAAAAAAGCACGAGCGTCATTGCCATAAACCTCATGATTACCCCCTCTACCCACAGCCCGCTGTCTATCTGACAGGGCTTGAGTAAAAGTAGCAGAGCGTCCGTTATTTTTGCGTTATGTTGGGGTCATTTCCCAGGCATCTTACTCAAAGCCCAGGCCACATAGCGGTTCTTCAGAAGCCGCTCGGCAAGGGGGGGCGGTAGCTGCTGGGCCAGATTGTGCAGCAGTTGCTGGGTTTCGCGCAGGTAGGCACTGCCCTGGGGGTCTCCCAGGGCCCGTGCCCGGATGTAGAGCACCAGGGGAAGGTCGTAGATGCCCAGCGCCCACGAAGCCCGCAGTTCGAAAGCTTCTGCAGAGATTTGCTGGGCTTCCTTGCGTTTGCCCGCCCGCAGGTGGTTCAGGGCCAGGGCCGCCAGCGAGCGGGCGGTGTGGCGGTATTCCTTGCGATTGCGCCAAAGCCGCACCGATTCCTCGAGGGTTAGCTGGCTGTACTCGAGATCGCCCAGCTCGAGCAGGGTAAAGCCCAGGTTGAACAGCACATGGCCCAGGCGGGCACGCTCACCCATCTCACGCAGATTGTGCAGGGTGGCCTCGAGTTCGCGCTTGGCGTCCTCCAGACGGCCCGCGACCATCAAAGCATTGCCGTAGTCGGAACGCAGCAGGGCCAGGTCGCGCCAGGCTCCCACCTCGGCGGCCTCGAGCATGGCCTGCTGGACGGTGGCCTCGAGCTCGGGTTCCAGGCCAAATACGGCAGCATTGAGCAGCAAACCCTGCAAGGCATCCCACACCGCCCACCAGTCGCCCCGCTCGCGGGCTTCCTGATACAGCAGCTCGGCCACCCGAAGGCTGGCGGCATAGTCACCCTTAACCCAGTCCACCACCAGCTTATCGGCCCGCAAACGTCGCAGCAGCAGGTCATCGCGCAGTTGGACAGCCAGCATAAACGCCTGGGCATAAACCTGGTCGAACTTTTCCAGGTCGCCCAGGCGAAACCAGTAGCCCGACAAATTGCGCAAGGCCAGGGCTTCCATGACCTGGTCGCCAATATCGTGGAAAGCCCGGATGGCCGCCAGCAAGGGCTCGAGCTGCACATCGGGGTCGCCACCGCGGTACTCCAGCCAGGCCAGCTTAAACTGGGCATGGCCACGCTGCCAGGGGGTCTGGGCCAGGCGCATAGCTTCGTATGCTGCCTCGATACCCTCGGCCACCTGGCCAGAGGCCAGCGCGGCATCGGTGTTAAGCAACAAAACACGAAAGCGCTCGTGGTCGCCCAGCTGTTCGGCCAGCCGGGCTATTTCCCGGCGCTCAGGAATTTGCATCTGCCCCAACGAGACCCGGGTTTCGGCTGCTTCAATCAACATGCGAAACCGCTCGAGCTCGGGTTCCAGGGGTGGGCACAGTACCTGAGCCCGCTGGTAGTGTTCCAGGGCTTGCCGGGCCAGTGGCCCCCGACGAAGGCCGCGCGCCGCCATCAGGTGAGCCACATAAGCCTCCGCGCGCTGGCCGGCAGCCTCGAGGTGCGCTGCCAGCAGGGGTAGGGGGCCGGACACCTCTCGCAGGGCATCGGCAATCCGGGCGTGCAACCAGCGCTTTCGCGACTCAGTCATCTCGGCCAGCACGGTCTGTCGCACCAGCTCATGGCGCAGGCTATAGCCGGTGGAACCCAGACGCAGAAAACCCCCCTGGGTCAGGCTTTCCAGCCGGGTGATGGAGGCCTCGAGCTGACGCAGCAGGCAGGCCACCAGCTCTGGGGATAAGGGAAAATCGGCCAGAGCAAAGGCCTGTACGATGAGCAGGGCGTCCTCGCCAATACGCTGCAAACGCTCCAGCAGCGCATCACGCACGCTGGGGGGCAATGGCAGTTCGCGGTAATCCTCGGTAAAGCTGTCGAAAGGGGTGTGCCAGGCCCCGCCCTCGGCCCGCAACAAGCCCTGGTCGAAAAGATAGCGCAGGGTCTCGAGGACATAAAACATGTTGCCCTCGGTAGCCCGATACAGGTGCTCAGCGAAACGTTCACCCCCCTCGTGCTGGCCCGACATCTGGCGCAGTAGCTGTACCAGTGCGGGCAGCTCGATGGGCTCGAGCAACCGTTGCTGTATGTACCCCTCCTGGGCCAGCTCGTGCAGCGCACGCCGCACGGGCAGGTTCTTCTGAAGCGCTTCAGGCCTCGAGGTGCCAAGCACAACAATACCCAGCGCCCCCGCCCGGCGTACCAGGTAAGGCAAAAACTCCAAACTCGCCCAGTCCAGCCAGTGCAGATCGTCCCACAGCACCACCCCACCCGGGCGAACAATGGCTTGAAGCCCTCGGCAGAGGGCTTCAAAAAAGCGGGTCTTATGTGAGTTGGTAGGTGGGAAACCCAGTTCGGGCAGAAGCTGGGCCAGCTCTTCCCGCCAGGGCGACTCCAGCTGGGTCAGTTTTTGTTCTTCGTAAGCCTGGCGCAAGACTTCCAGAATTGCGCCAAACCCGATCTCCTGGCCGCTCTCGCGCTGGCGAATGCGAAGTAGCTCGGCTGGCCCCGCGCCCACCCGACGCTTGGCGTACTCCAGGGCCAGGCGGGTTTTACCCACCCCCGCTTCACCCAGCAGCAGCAACAGCCCCTGGCCGCAACTGGCCTCGAGCCACAACATGGCCTCATCGCGGCCCACCAGGGGCGGCTCGCCCAGGGCCAAACCCCTGCCTTGCTGGCTTGGGATAGGCCGACCTGCCCGCAGCTGTGCGCCAAAGGCCTGCATTTCTGGGCTCATATCCAGGCCGAGTTGCTCCCTTAGCAAAACCCCGAACTGCTCAAACTGGCGCAGGGCCGCCCCCCGGTCACCTATCTGCAAGTACAGCCGCATCACGGCCATTTGCTCGGGTTCCTGAAGGGGATCCTCGCCCAGAATCCGCGTGTATACCTTTAGGGCCTCCGGGTAGTTGGCCGCCGCCTCGAAGCTCCGGGCCAGCCCTAGCAGGGCCTCGCGGTAGAGGGCAGCCCAGCGTTCACGCTCGGGAATCAGCCAGTCCAGGTAGCTTTCCGAGGCCCTGGGCTCCACTTCTGCTAAAAACCCTCCCCGCCATAGGGCTAGAGCCTCGGACCAAGCCCCTTTGGCCATGCGGGCCAGAAAGGCCTCGAGGTCGGTTTGCACTGGCCCCAGTCCAATGCTTGTGGGCGTCTGTATAAATACCTGCTCCCAGGGAGTATTCTTCAGACGGAATAGTTCCTGGCGCAAGTTTCTGCGAACTGCCGCCTCGTCGCCGTCCCACAGCATATCGGCCAGACGGCCCCGCTCGACCGAATGGCCCATCACGGCCAAAAAAGCTGCCATGGCCACAGCTTTGCGGGGCAGCACCATGACCAGCTTGCCGTCCTGCCAGAGCTGGGGCGGGCCAAGCAAGCTGAGATAGAGGGCCATGCAATACCTCTCAATATTTTCGCCTACTGCTCCTGCGGCCAGGCCAAAAAAATCTGTATTTTGGCTGCCATCGAGCCCGGTGTTTTGTCCACTGCGGCCCTGGGCTTTGCCGGCACGGTATATCCCTAGTCTAGCCTGGTGGGGCTGTTATGGGCGGCTCATCTGGGCCGCCGCCATCTGCCAGTTGTTGCTGCGGGCTAGGCTGGTTCCTATCAGAACGGCGTCAAAAAGCCCCTCCAGCTCGGCCAGCTGCGCTGCATCGCTGTAGCCCGACTCCGCCACCAGCAACCCCCTGAACCCCGCCGCACGAGCCAGGCGCCCCAGGCGCGGCGCGGTGCTGCGGTCTATGCTCAAATCGGTCAGGTTGCGGTTGTTGACGCCAATAATCGAGGCCCCCGCCGATAGGGCGAGCTCGAGCTCGGTTTCGTCGTGCACCTCCACCAGTGCGTCCAGGCCCTCCTGCTGGGCCAGCTGCAGATAAGACCCGGTCAGGCGTCCCAGCACCGCCACAATCAGCAGCACCGCCGAGGCCCCCAGGGCCCTGGATTCGGCAATCTGAACCGGGTGCACGGTGAAATCCTTTCGCAGAATGGGCACCTCCACTGCTGCGCGCACCTCCTGCAGGTCCTGATCCGAGCCGGCAAAGTAGTGCGGTTCGGTCAGCACGCTGATGGCTCGAGCACCGCCCGCCACATAGGCCCGGGCTACCTCGGCAGCCTCGAGCTGCAGGGCAATCTCGCCCTGTGAGGGGCTCTTGCGTTTGACTTCGGCGATCAGCGATAGGCCGGGCAAACGCAAAGCCTGGCTAAACGAGGGCGGGGCCACCGGCTTCGGCCACGCCCGCCCCTCCAGCCCCATCACATCATAAAGACGCCGCCGTGAAATCTGCCCCAACACACCCGGTACTTTTGCTAGCTCTGGAACCATATTTCCTATGCTACCGCTTTATTCCTCATCCCCACATGACAATTTTCTAATGTCGGGCTGGGCTCGGCTTCGTCCTTACATACTGGGGTTCTAAAGCTGTCTGTTTAGGGCAGGTCAAAAACCACCCGATGCATGGGCAGCTCTTAGCGCAGCTTCAGGTGGGAGCCCATGCAAAAAGCGTAGATCAAAAACCTTTCTTATCAGCAGCCCAAAAGCCGCCAAGCCCGGCTCTCGAGTTTGGTGCATACTGCTCAAGCTTTTTATCTAAAGCTTAATCAAAATCACTGCACCTGGTTCAAATTTTCTGCTAGCATGGCAGTCATGAATGGCATCGTGCTGGCACTGGGAGGTGGTGGTGTACGGGGCAGCGCACACACAGCACTGCTCGATGTGCTAACCGAGGCCAACATTCCTATTGCCGGGCTGGCCGGCAGTTCTGCTGGTGCGCTGGCAGCTGCTTTATACGCCTTTGGTATTTCCGTGCACCACAGTGAGCTGAGTGAGTGGCTCAAAGAGCCCGAGCTCGAGCGCCTGCAAAAAAATGGTGCCCTGCACCAGGTAAGCCGTCTGGTCGATTTTGTGCGGCGGCCCTACCTGGCCGAAGGCATCAAGATTCGCCAGGGCTACAGTGCTTTGTTTGGCAAGCGCCGCATCGAAGAGAGCCCGATTCCCCTGGTGATCCAGGCCTGCGACTTCAACACCGGAGAGCTCATTATGCTGCGGGCTGGGCCTGTTGCCGAGGCCCTGGCTGCCAGCAGCGCAGTACCCAGCATTTTCCCTCCGGTACAGTGGCACGGAAGGCTTTTGGTAGATGGTGATGTGGCCGAAAAAGTACCGGTTACCGCTGCCAAAGCCCTGCAAGCGGGGCCAGTGGTGGCCGTGGACATATCCAATCGGACGGTGCCCAGCGAGCCCAAAAGCGCACTGGAAGCGGCCCTCCAGGCGGGTGAGGCTTCGCGCCGCCGACTCTTGAGCATGGCGCTTTCTCAGGCCGACCTGGTGATTGCGCTGGAGGCCGACCCCCCCATCGAAACCTTCGATTACACCAAGGCCCAGCTGGCCTACGAACTGGGTCGAAAGCGGGCCGAAGAAGCCCTGCCCAAAATTAGACAATTGCTGGCAAAGCCCGCCCCTGCCAGCAAACCCTGGTGGTCACGCTTTATTCAGCCCAAACCACAGGTCTCCAAAGGCAGCCCCATATCCCACCAGGCCCAGAGCCAAAAACAACGCCACTCCTAAATCAAAGCCCATCCGCGCTGCGAATATCGCAGCCAGACAGGCCACCCCAAGCCAGAGTGCGCTCAAAAAAGCCTTTCTTGCGGGCTCGAGCCGGGGCTTGCGGACTTCTGGGCGAAAATAAAGCACCCCGATAACCAGCAGCAGCAAGGCAAAAAAACTGCTCACAGCCCAGACCAACCACAGCGGCAATCCGGCCATTTCCGGCAAGGCCAGCCAGGCCAGACCCAGGTGGAACAACTGAACCACCAGGGCCAGCCCACTCAGCTGCAGCAAGCCGCGCCGCCGCAAGGCTAGGGGTACCTGGCTATCCAACAGTTCTATCCAGTAGAGCTTCATGTACGACAGAGCCCTGGATCAGGCAATCGCACGACGGATCCACCACTGCCAGCCCAGGGTTAAGGCCATCACCCCAAGCCCAATGATTTCGCTGTTGGGGTTGTTGGGCATTAGCAGGAAGGCTGCAGCCAGATAGAGCAAGCGCTGAAGCCAGTTGGCGTTGCCCAGCAAGTACCCCAGTGTGGCCGCCGAGAAGGCCGTAAGGCCTACCAGGGCCGTCCCGATGATGCGCCCGCCCTCGAGCGCACCCCCCACCCCAATCAAGAGCAGGCCGGGGTTGAAGAAGACCATGTAGGCCAGCAAGGCCGTTCGCAATTCGTAGATAAAGCCCTGGACACCCGTCTTGAAAGGGTCGCCTTTGGCAATGGCCGAAGCCGCATAGGCCGCCAGCGCCACGGGCGGGGTGGAGTCGGCCATAATGCCAAAGTAAAAGGCAAACATATGGGCCACAATTTTCAAAATGGGCACTTCCTGGCCCGAAAAGGTGAGCGTGCCGTAGTCTATGCCGCTTTGTGAGGCAATCTTGGTAATCACCGGCACCACCAGGCTGGCCATCACCACATAATTGGCGGTGGTGGGGAGGCCCATTCCCAAAACCAGGCTGATCAGCTGTGCCAGCAACAGGGCAACCAATAGGTTGCCTCCAGAAATGGTCTGGAGCAGGTCGGTAAGGCCAAAGCCAATGTTGGTGATCAGCACTACCGCAATAATGATGCCAGCCAAAGCGGTTGCAATGGCAATACCCACCATGTTGCGGGCCCCATTGGCAAAACCCTCGATAACAATCTGGGCAAACGAGCGCAATCCGCTGCCTATCCCCCGCCCCGAGCGTGTAGCAAGGTAAAGCTCTTGCAGCAGTGCAACCCCAATCATCAGAAAAATGGTATTGAGGGCTGCCCGTTCGGGTGATAGCTCGATGATGAGCAGGGCATACAGCAGGTAGGCCAGGGGAAATACATAGTGCAAACCGGCCCGCAAGGTGGGCCAGAACCTGGGCAGCTCGGCCCTGGGCAACCCCTTCAGGCCAAGTTTGACGGCCTCGAGGTCTACCAGAATAAACAGGGTGGTATAAGCCAGCAATGCGGGCACGATGGCCATCAAAACCAGGGCCGAGTAGGGTACCCCCAAAAAATCGGCCATGATAAAGGCCGCCGCCCCCATCACCGGGGGCATCAACTGCCCATTGGAGCTGGCCGCCACCTCGACTGCGCCCGCCTTCTCGGCAGAATAGCCTGCCCGGCGCATGGCCGGAATGGTAAAGGTTCCACTAGTAACCACGTTGGAAATCGAGGAGCCCGAGACCACCCCGGTGAGCGCCGAGGAAACGATGGAAGCCTTGGCCGGCCCCCCACGCACCCCCCCCAACAGGCTAAAGGCCAGGTCGGTGAACCATTTTCCCGCCCCGGCCCGCTCGAGGATGGCCCCAAACAGCACGAACACAAATACCGTGCGGGCCGCTACCCCAATGGGGGTTCCCCAGATGCTATCCGAAGCGTTCATGAACAGCTGGCTGACCAGGGAGCGCCACTGCACCCCGGCGTGCAGCTGGCCCAGGGCCCCTGGCAGCTGCCACTGAAACATGCCCTGTGGCCCGGTGAGGGCAAACAGCATAAACACCAGGGAGATGATGGGCATGGCTGGCCCCAAAGCGCGCCAACCGGCCAGCAGCAGCATCAAAATGGTCACGCTACCAACAATCAGGTCGGTCTGGTTGGCCAGCCCACCCCGGATCTCGATCATCTCTTTGTACTGCCACATTACATAGCCCGCCGAGAGGGTTGCGGTAATTCCCAGAACCCAGTCGAACAGCGGAATCCGGTCGCGGCGGCTGCGGCGATTAAAGGGGTATACCAAAAATACCAGGGCAAAAGCAAAGGCCAGGTGGGCTGCCCGGAAAAACAGCTGATCCAGCGAACCTATCCAGGTAGCCCAGACCTGAAACACGCTCCACCCTACCGCCAGCCCCAGAATGAGCCAGCGGGACCAGTCGCTGGGTTTTCGACCCCCCAGCTCTACCTCTTCAACCAGATCTGCCGCTTTAGCCTCCGGCTTATCTTTATGCATTCACCACCTCCTGCGCGTTATTCCTTCGTGCGATTTAACTGCACCCCACCGGTTTATGAGACTTCTGGACCTTTCATCAAGCTGCACAGTCGGTCATGCAGTTTCCGGGGACGCATCAAAGATGCCTCAGAAAACCTCAGAGCTTGCATAGTTTTACACCCAAAGGCCATTTGCGTCCATTTTTTGCTCGCCTCTACCAGCAAAAAGGAAGGCCGACTCGAGGGTCGGCCCTGGTGTCCAGAAGTGCCTAGCGTATGATGCGCTTTTCGCGATAGTAGCGCTCAGCACCGGGATGCAGCGGAATCGGAAGGTTGCGGGCCGCCGAGTTGACGTTGAAGAAACGCTGCAGGTTGGGGTGGATGGACTTAAACTCGGGGTTATCGAAGGTTGCCTTCATCATGTTGTAAACCACATCAGCGCTTAAGCTCTCAGCAGCGAGCCACATCGAAAGCACCGCCACTGAAGGGGTGGTTACATCCACGCCCCGATAAATCCCGCCGTCGATGTTGAAAGCTCGGTAGAAGGGGTACTTCTTGGCCAACTCCTGCACCCGGCGGTACTCTACTTCAACCAACTGGATGCGGATGGTTTGGGCCGCCTGGCTCACCACCGCCGCCCCCAGGCCCCCGGTAAAAAAGAAGGCATCGGCCCGACCATCCTGCATGAGGGCTAAGGCGTTGTTGGGGTTGACCCGGATGGCCTCGCGCAGGTCGCCAAGGCCCAGTCCGTAGGCCTCGAGCACCTGGCGTGCGTTTTGTTCGGTTCCGGAACCCACATCGCCAATCACCACCCGCTTGCCCTTGAGGTCGGAAATGGTGTTGATACCAGCCCCAGCACGGGCCACCACATGCACCACTTCGGGGTAGAGGATGCCCACCGCCCGGATGTTCTTCACCGGCTTGCCGTCGAAGGCGGGAATGCCCGTACCGTTGTAGGCATAATAGGCAATGTCGTTTTGGGCCAGGCCCATCTGAAGCTCGCCCGAGGCAATGGCGTTGATATTGAAGACCGACCCGCCGGTCGAGCGGGCGTTGGCCCGCACCCCAATGTTGGCGTCGTTCACCAGCTTGGCAATGCCGGTAGCGACGGGGAAATAAACCCCGGTGGTGCCACCCGAACCGATGGTCACAAAAGTTTGAGCAAGGGCGGAGCCTGCTAGTGCAAGCGCAGCCAATAGCAACGGCATCTTTTTCATTTCTCTCCTCCTTAAGCTAACCGGGTTGATTATTCCTCACCGTCGGCGCCACGTCAACCTCCACAACCAACCTGCCTCAGGTAGGGTATGGTGAGGTGTGGCACGGATTGAAATTGAAAAAGTGGTTGTGGGTGGAATGGGTCTTGCACGAACCCCTCAAGGAACTGCCCTGGTGCGTGGAGGACTGCCCGGCGAAGTGGTTGAAGCAGAGCTCACAGCCCGTAAGAACCACCTCGAGGGTTGGGTTACCCAGGTCTTAAAACCCCACCCTGCGCGCTACCAGGGGCCCCTGCCGCCCTCCGCCGACCTACCCCTGGAATACCAGGCCCAGCTGCCGATCAAGCAGAGCTTTGTGCAGGAGTCGCTTGAGCGCATCGCCAAGCTAAACTTCGAGGTGGCCCCCATAGCGCCCTCCCCCAGCTACGGCCAGCCTGGCCTCTACTACCGCACCGCAGCCCAGTATGCCCTGCACCCCCTGGGCGGCCTGGCCTACCGCCTGCCCCAGAGCAACGAACTGGCGCGCATCCTGCACGACCCCCTCATCGCCACACCACTTCAGCCAGCCTTCGAACTCCTCAGCAACTGGCAGCTCGCCAACCTCGAGGAGGTGGTGCTCAGGGGCTCAATCTACGAGCAAAAGGTGCAGGTGGGGTTCATTGGGGGGACCGCCCGGTATTTCGAAAAAACCGCCCAGGCCCTGGTGCAAGAGGGCATTGCCGGCGTGGTCTGGGGTGAGTCTAGCCCCAAGGGCCGCTTCCGGGGCCAGGTTCGACACCTGGCCGGGGCCACCCATCTGCTCGAGGACTTTGGCGGCGTGCTCTCTACGGTCAATGTGCAGAGCTTCGCACAGGTCAACCCCAAAGCCGCCGGACTGATGTTTCAGGAGGCCGCTTCAGTGGTGGAGCCAGGGCACAAAGCCGTGGAGCTTTATGCCGGCAGCGGCGTATTGAGCCTGCACCTGGCCCCACTTTTTAGCGAGATGGTGGCCATTGAGATCAACCGCAGTGCGGTCAGGCGGGGGGAGGCCGATCGGGACAGGCTGGGGGTGCAGAACCTGGTTTTCAAGCAGGACGACGCCAGGGTTCTCGCCAGGCACCTGCCCGCCGATCTGGTGATGGTAGACCCGCCCCGTTCGGGCCTGGCACCCGAAGTGCTGGCCAGCCTGCTGCAAGAAAAGCCCCGGCAAATCCTGTACATTGCCTGCGACCCGGCCACCTGGGCTCGAGACCTCGGTCGGCTTGTGCAGGGGGGGTACCGCCTGCGCTTTGTACGCCCCTACGACTTTTACCCCTTTACCCACCACGTCGAAGTGCTGAGCCTTCTGTCGCGCGAATAATCACAGAACAAGCCGCCTACGCCCCCCCTTCAGATGCCCTTGCACTTTGAGCGGCCATCTCCGAGAATCGTCTTTGTGTTGGCTAAACGCATCATCCCCTGTCTCGATGTCCACCAGGGGCGGGTGGTCAAGGGTATTAACTTTGTAAACCTGCGTGATGCGGGTGACCCCGTAGAGGCGGCCAAAGCCTACAACCTGGCCGGGGCCGATGAACTGGTTTTTCTAGACATCAGCGCCACCCACGAAGAGCGGGGCATCCTGCTGGAGATTGCCACCCAGGTGGCCGAGCAGGTATTTATTCCCTTTACGGTAGGCGGGGGTGTGCGCAGCCTCGAGGACGCCCGGGCCTTGCTGCTGGCCGGAGCCGATAAAGTGTCAGTCAATTCGGCGGCCGTCAAGCGGCCTGAGCTAATCCAGGAGCTTTCCGATCACTTTGGCAACCAGGCCGTGGTGCTGGCCATTGATGCCCGGCGAAGAGGGGCCTCCTGGGAAGTGTATGTGGCTGGAGGCCGCACGCCCACGGGACTCGATGCGCTGAAGTGGGCCGAGCAGGGGGCAGCTCTGGGCGCAGGCGAAATCTTGCTTACCAGCATGGACGCCGACGGAACCAAAGCGGGGTTCGAAGTGGCTTTGTGCCGGGCGGTCTCGCAGGTGGTGGGAATTCCGGTGATTGCCTCGGGCGGGGCGGGTAGCATGGAACACTTTGCAGAAGTTTTGCAGGATGGCGTTGCCGATGCAGCCCTAGCCGCCAGCGTTTTTCACTTTGGCGAGATTCCCATTCCAGAACTCAAGTCCTATCTGGCACAACAAGGCATCCCCGTGCGCATTGAATCTCCCCTGCCCTGGGCATGATGGTGTGTTCGTGCAGGTTGCAATCTAGGGTTCCCTCGCCCAGAATGGGCCTCGGGTAGTTTATGGATCTCGCCAATGTTCGTTTTGATGCCAGCGGCCTGGTTCCAGTTATTGTGCAGGACGCACGCACGGGACAGGTATTAACCCTGGCCTACGCCAACCTCGAGGCCCTACAGCAGACCCTACAAACCCGCCAGAGCACTTTTTTTAGCCGCAGCCGGGGTGAGCTTTGGGTCAAGGGCCTGACCTCGGGCCATACCCAGGAGGTGCTCGAGGTGCTACTAGACTGCGACCAGGACGCTGTGCTGTACAAAGTCATCCCACATGGCCCAGCCTGCCACACCGGGGCCGAGAGCTGCTTTCATCAGCCTCTATCCGGTTCTAACGAGCCCTCGTTGGGTGAAGTGTTGGAAAAGGTTTATCAGACCATCGAACAGCGGATTGCTACGCTGCCGGAAGGCTCTTACGTGGCCAAGATGCACCAGGCTGGCCTGGATCGAATACTCAAGAAAATTGGTGAGGAAGCGGGCGAGGTCATCATTGCCGCTAAAAACCAAAGCCGCGAGGAGCTGGTTTGGGAGGCTTCGGATCTACTGTTTCATTTGTTGTTTCTGTTGGCCGAACAAGGTGTTAGCCCTACTGACCTGGCCCATACCCTGTGGGGAAGACACAAACCTTAGAAGCATACTGTTTGGAAATGCTACCAAGGCCATAATCCCTACCGACCTTGGTAAGCTTAAAGCATGCGATTTGACTCCGACATGGATATTGAGCGCTTGCTGGTGCTCGAGGTCGCCCGTGTTACTGAACAGGCCGCGCTAGCAGCCAGCCGATTAGCTGGAATGGGTAAAAAAGACGAAGTAGACGCTGTTGGAACCGACGCTATGCGTCGGGTACTCTCTGAGCTACCCATCGTTGGTCGGGTAGTGATTGGGGAGGGGGAAATGGACGAGGCCCCCATGCTCTACATTGGAGAGGTTCTCGGCCGTGGGGGCCCCGAGGTGGATATCGCAGTAGACCCTGTAGAAGGCACTAACATTACTGCCAAAGGGCTCCCCAACGCCATCACGGTCATCGCTATTAGCGAAAAGGGTGGCCTGGTGGGCGCGCCCGATATGTACATGCAAAAACTGGTGGTGGGCCCTCCGGCCGCCGGCAAGGTGAGCCTGGATTTTCCGGTTGAGGCCAACCTGCGCATCGTTGCCGATGCCCTCCAGCGCAAAGTAGAAGACCTGGTAGTGGTCATCCTGGATCGCCCGCGACATGAGCAGCTTATCCGCGAGGTACGCGAAGCTGGCGCAAGGGTCAAGCTCATCACCGACGGCGACGTGGTAGCTGCCGTGTCGGTTGCCATTCGAGGAACCGGCGCTCACGTGATGATGGGCAGCGGTGGCGCACCCGAAGGGGTGCTGGCTGCGGCCGCTCTGAAGTGCATGGGCGGTGAAATTCAAGGCCGTTTTTTGCCCAGCAACGAGGCCGAACTTCAGCGGCTGCACGCGATGGGC
>Ga0272446_1003390_pt1 | contig 20157 bp, 15 predicted proteins | sample YNPCB0061_FD_194587 | JGI IMG/M metagenome (GOLD analysis project Ga0272446, IMG submission 194587) | Hot spring microbial mat communities from Yellowstone National Park, WY, United States - YNP-CB-006-1 | ecosystem: Environmental > Aquatic > Thermal springs > Hot (42-90C) > Sediment | place...
AGCGGCGCGTCCTCGAGCACCCAGGCCAGGGGAATTACGCCGTCCAGCCAGTACGGCGCGCGCTCCCAACCCTCGGCCCGGCCGCCGAACCACTGGCTGTCCTGCACGTCGGGCCAGAACTCGTCCAGGTGCCCGCTCAGGCCGTCGGCCTGCTGGCGCAACTGGCGGCGCAGCCAGCCTTCCGCCGTCACGCTGCCCAGCGGCAACGGGCGAAAGGCCGGCTCGTGCAGGCGACGGGGGCGGGCGGTGGTGCGCGCCGCAGGTGGCGCGGCGGCGGCCCGCGGGCCGAGGGTGCCGGCGGCCACGGCCGCTGTGCCGAGGGAGAGTTGGCCGAGGAAATCGCGTCGAGGCATGGGAGATGAAGGCGAGGCGTTCATGGTTTGCTGCGGGACGTGTTTAACTTACCGGTCGAAGATTGGCCAGCGGTTCCGGGGACAGGGCGCGCGGCCCAGTGCCGGCGGGACGTGGGGCGGTCACTCTTTGCGCGCCAAACTAGGCACTGGTCTCAGGCGGGCGTGTAACGGATTTCCTTGACCGGAATCTGGCCGGCGCGGACTTCGAGGAAGGGTTGGCCGCGCCGCACGCCCACGGTGCCGTAGCCGCCCGCCGTGGCCAGGAAGGCCCGGAAGTCGCCACGCAGGCTCGGCGTCAGGTAAAGCACCTGCTCGACGGCGTCGTAGCGCGCGCCACTCAGGCCCTGGAGCAGGCCGTAGCTGGCCATCGCCCGGGCGTACCAGTGGCCGCATTCGTATTCGTTGAAGGGGTTGCGCACCCGGCCGTCGTAGCGCGCCCGGCACACGCGCACGATTTCGAGGCCGCGTTCGATCTCGCCCAGCAGCATGAGGTGCGAGGCGACCTGGTACTCGATGCCGGTCCAGACTTCGTCCGAGTACACAAAGGGCAGCGAAAGCCGGCCGCCCTTGGGCCAGGTGCACAAGAGCAGGCCGCCCTCGGCCCCGCAGGCGTAGGCGGGGCGCTGCGGGTTGGCGTGGGCGGTCAGGTCGTGCTTGAGGTTGTAGCGGTGCACCGCGCGCAAATGGCTGCGGACCTTCTCCCGGTCCACAAACTCGCCCACGCCGCAGACCAGTCCCAGCCAGCAGCCCAGCACGCCGTCGGCCAGGCAGCCGGTGCCGTACTGGTATTTGGGGCCTTCCTTTTCGAGCAGTTCCCGCGCCTCCGGGGAGTAGCTGCCCACCATGCTTTGCAGGTGCGTGGGGTCGGCGGCGCGCAGGTTTTTCCACTCGATTTTCTGGATGAAGTACTCGCCGTTCCAGAGCTCGGTCTCGAGGCGTTGCACGCCCCGGGCGAGCAGCTCGGCGTAGCCCGACACGTCCTCGCCCAGCGCGCGGCCCATGAGCACGGCCGCGCGGAGTGCTCCGAGGTAAAAGCTGGTGCACATGCCGTCCGGGCCCCAGAACTCGATGTCGTAGGTGTTGTGGTGCGGCTCGCGCAGCCAACCCTCCCGGTCCGGGTCCCAGGTCGCGATGCAGTAGTCGAGGCTTTGCCGCACGCGCGGCCAGAGCCGCCGCAGCCACTCGGTGTCCCCGCTGATGCGCCAGTCGCGGTGGACCTTGAGGATGCCGCCCAACTGGCCGTCGGCCGCGGCGTGGAAGTCCGGCTCGACCGGCCGGATGGGCAGGGCAGCGCGGAAGGTCTGGTGCCCGCGCGCGTCCTGCGAGGGGCCGAACTCGGTCTCGCGCAAGGTCCGCTCCAGCGCCGGGAACAGGTGCGGGATGGCCTGGGCGTAGTTCCAGACGTGCGTGCAGGTGCCGTGACAGCAGCCCGCGTTGTCGCTGCACCCTTCCCACGCCCAGAGCCGGCCGTCGGCCTGGCGCAACACGGTGGGGGATTTGAGGATGGTCAGGTTCGCCGCCACGGCCTCGACCACCTCCGGCGGCAGGGTCGTGTCGTGGAAGCAGTCGCTGAAGCGTTGCGTGTTGGCCCGCAGCCGCGCGTAGTGCTCCCGCCAGTACGCCGCCACGGCCTCGACGTTCGGGAACCGCCCCGCGTACCAAGGCTTGTAGGTGCCCTCGACCGGCGGCGCGTCCTTCGCGTCCTTGCCGAGGCGCAGGTTGGTCGTGCCGACGTACCAGCAGAGCCGCAGCACCATCGTCTTCGCTTGTCCCGGCGCCAGCGTGAAGGGCACGAACAGCGTCGCCCCCGGCGCCGGCCCGCCCTCGCTGACCGGCGGCCGGTCGAAGCAACGGCCCTCCGCGATGTCGCGCCAGGCCATCGTCAGTCCGTCCCACCAGCCGCCGCGGAACCAGGCGTGGTTCACCCGCACCGCCGTGTCGTCCACCGCGGCGATGAAGGCGCCTTCTTCCCAGGCGCGGTCGCGGGCCGCGGCGCCCCAGAGGTGGAAGCCGCCCGGGGCCGGCTTGATGCCCTGCGGGTTGTTGCCCACGGCCATGAAGTTCCGGGCCGACCACGAAAACACCAGCTCCAGCGGGCGGGCGGTGCGGTTGGTGAAGCGGTACTCGAGCGCGGCGACCGGCAGGCTGGCGTGGTCCGCGTCGCCCGGCTCGAAGGGGCTCCAGCCGGTGATTTCCACCGCCAGCGGCACGTCGCGGTCCTCGAGCGTGACCGTGCCAAACGGGAACCGGGCGCGAAACTGCGCCGCGCGGAACCGCGGCAGGCCAAACGCGCTGCCGGCCGCGCCGTTGCCCGAACCGGGCTGGCCAAACTTCTTCCACGCCGGCACCGGCCCCTCGAGCACGCGCGCCACGTTTGCCTCTGGCGTGCGGCCCTTCACACAAATCGCGCCGAAGGTGACCGGCTCGTTGAACACCTGCGGCTGGTGGCGCAGCGAGAAATGCGAGAGCGCGCCCGTGCCTTCCAGACAAATCATGCCCGCGCCCATGCCGCCCAGCGGAAAGGCCACGCGGTTGAGCCGTTCGCCGCGGTACTCGCCGGTGTAGCGGCCGCGCGTCCGGCTGCGCGACGGCCCGCGGGCGGGCGCGGCGGCCGCGGCGGGTGCGGCCGTGCCCAGGGCCGCGGCGCCCACGGCGGAGAGTTTCAGAAAGTCGCGCCGCGGCAACGGGCTGCGGGCGGCGGCGGGGGAGTTTGGCGCAGGCGGATTCATGGCGTTGAGGCGGACAGCGGTTCAAAGTGAAGGTCCACCAGCAGGTCGGCGGCGATGCGTTCCAACTCGGCCCGTAACGCGGCGACGTCGCCGCCTTCCGGCAACCGGAGCCGGGCCTGGGCCTTGAACAGAGTTTCCCCGGACATCGGCGCGCTGACGCACTCGGTGGCCAGCTCCTCGACGTTGACACCCCGCGCGGCCAGCGCCGCCGCGATCTGTCGCACAATGCCCGGGCGGTCCTGGCCCACCAGTTCGAGCCGGGCGGCCCGGGCGGGGCTGGCGGGGACGGCGGCAGGCACCGTGTCTTCGTACACCTCGACCGTGAGGCCCTCGGCCGCCAGCCCGCGCAAGGCCGCGGTGAGCGCCGCGCGCCGCTCGGCGGGGCTGTGGATGCGCACAATGCCAGCGAACTGGCCGCCCAGCCGGCACAGGCGCGACTCCAGCCAGTTGCCCGCGTGGGCGGCCACGACCGCGGCCACCTTCTCGACCAGGCCGGGGCGGTCGGCGCCCACCAGCGTCAACACCAGGGGAAGCTGCATGGGCTTCTGGTAGGCGGCCGCGCGCCGGCTGGCAAGCCGATTGGGCCGCGCGGCGGCGGAGGCCGGGGCCGGCGGGGTTGCGTGGCGGGCCGGGTCGGCGGCGGCGCGGGCGGTGGTTGGGGTCTCATGCCGCCGGCAACCAAGATTTAGCCGGAGAGCGGGCCGCGGCGGAGGGCGCGAATGGCCCCGGGAAGCCCCGAAAACCCGGCGGCTAATTTCCGCATTAAAACAGTTGACGGGCGGACGGTGCCGTGTTCAACTCCGCTCATGCAAATCGAGAGCCTCAAAGTCTTCTGTGACCTCACGGAAACCGAAAGCTTCACCAAGGCGGCCCAAATCAATCACATCACCCAGTCCGCGGTGAGCCAGCAGGTCAGCTCGCTGGAGCGGCAGTTCAAGGCCCTGCTGATCGAGCGCAGCAAGAAAAAGTTCCGGCTCACGCGGGAGGGCGAGTTGTTGTACAAGGCGAGCAAGGAGATCGTGCAGACCTACGAGCGCCTGCACAGCCAGCTCCAGGAGCTGCGCAACATCATCTCCGGCACCGTGCGCGTGGCCACGATCTACAGCATCGGCCTGCACGATCTGCCGCCGTACCTCAAGCGTTACCTGAAGAATTACCCGACGGTGAACGTGCACGTCGAGTACCGGCGCGCCAACCAGGTGTACGAAGACGTGGTGGGCAACGTGGTGGACCTGGGGCTGGTGGCTTATCCCACCCGCGACCCGCGCCTGGAAATCATGCCGCTGCGCAAGGAACCGATGGTGGTGATCTGCCATCCCGAGCATCCCCTGGCCAAGAACAAGACCGTGAAGTTGAGCGCCCTCAGCGGCCAGAAGTTCGTCGCCTTCGAGTCGGACATCCCCACCCGCAAGGCCCTGGACAAAATCTTCCGCGAACACGGGGTGCAGGTGGTGCCGGTGATGGAGTTCGACAACGTCGAGACCGTCAAACGCGCGGTGGAGATTGACGCCGGGGTCTCCATCGTGCCCCGCACCTGCGTCAAGAACGAGGTCGAGGAGGGCACGCTGGCGGCGGTCGAGGTCAGCGATGTCGAGTTGGCCCGCCCCCTGGCGGCGCTCTACAAGAAAAACAAGGTCCTCTCCACGGCCATGAAGCAGTTCCTGGCCATGCTCAAGGAACCCATTCAAGCCTGAAGCCGGCACGGCTTCTTCCCCCGGCCCCGGACCGCGGCCCGCGGTGCGGGGCTTTTTTTCGGTTTGCAGCGGGGCCGGCGTTTGCCCAGAAGTAGCGTATGCGCACCCGCTGGCTGGTGGTCGGGTTGACGGCTTCCGTCCTCCTGAACCTCTACCTGTTGCTGGGCTGGCTGCGGACCCACCAGCCCCAGGCTCCGGTCCCGCGCCTGGCGTCCCGACGGCCGGTGGTGATCACCAACCTCCTGCGCCCCCTGCGCACCAACATCGTCTTCGCCCCGCGCCTGCTCAGTTGGCGGGACATCGAGTCCGAGGATTATCCCACCTACATCGCCAACCTCCGCGCCATCGGCTGCCCCGAGGCCACGGTCCAGGACATCATCGTGGCCGACGTCAACGAACTCTTCGCCGCGCGCCGGCTGGCCGAGGTCCCCAACCCGCGCCGCGAGTGGTGGCGCTCGGAGCCCGACCCCGAGCTGGTCCGTCAGGCCGAGGCCAAACGCGCCGCGCTGGACGCCGAGCGCCAGGCCCTGCTGGCCACGTTGCTCGGGCCGGACTGGGAAACCCGCCGCCTGACCGCCCAGGCCGAAGAATCCCGCAATCCCCTGGACGGCGAAATCCTTGGCGCGCTCTCCGCCGAGGCCCGCCGCCAGGTGCGCGAAATCGAGCAACGCCACGCCCGCCGGCTCGAGTACCTCCGCACCGCCGCGGACCCGGAGACCGCCGACCAGGCAGCCGATCTGGCGCGCCTCGAGCGCGAGACCCGCGCCGAGCTGGCCCGCGTGCTCACCCCCGCCCAACTCGAGGAATACCTCCTGCGCTACTCGACCGCGGCCGACCGCCTCCGCGCCCAGCTCCGCGGGTTCAACGCCACGCCCGAGGAGTTTCGCGCCCTGTTCCGCGCGCAGGAGCAAATGGCCGAACGGCTCGACCAACTCGAGTCCGGCCCGGGCACGCCCGCCGACGCCCGGCAACTGGCCGCGCTGGCGCGCGAGTACGAGTCCACCCTCGAAAAAACCCTCGGCCCGGCCCGCTACGCGCATTACCGGCTGCTCCAGGACCCGCTTTTCCGCCAGACCCGGCAAACCGCCGAGCGCCTCGGCGTCGAGCCCGAAAAACTCATCCCGCTTTACCGCGTAAACCAGCTCGCGGCCGAGGAACGCCAACGCGTGCTGGCCGACACCACGCTTTCCGAGGAAGACCGCACGCGGGAGCTGGCCGAACTTTACACCGCGCACCTGGCCAGCCTGCGCCAACTGCTGGGCGAAGAAGCTTTTCGGCGCTGGCAGGCGGAAAGCCCGCCGTAAGGTTGGCCGACGCCCCGATCGCGCCTCACGGCGACCCGGTGAGACGCCGCGCCCGCCAGACGCCTTCCAGCCAGTACAACGCCAGCGCGGTCCAAATCAGCGCAAACGCCAGGGCGCGGTCCCGTCCGAACGGCTCGCCAAAAACCAGCACGCCGATCAGCAACTGGAGGCTCGGCGCCAGGTACTGCAACAGGCCGAGGGTGGTCAAACTCACCTGTCGCGCAGCGGCGGCAAACAACAGCAGCGGCAGCGCCGTGACCACGCCGGTAAACCCCAGCAGCAACGTAAGGCGCGGCCCGGCATGACCAAACGCCGCCCGGCCGCCGGCCTCCAGCGCCCCCCAGAAAATCAGCGCCGGCAGCGCCAGCAGGGCCGTTTCCAGGACCAGCCCCGGCAAAGCCGGGAGCGGCGCCTGTTTCTTGAGCAGCCCGTACAGGGCGAAACTGCCGGCCAGCACCAGCGCCACCCAGGGCGGCGCGCCCTCGCGGGCCGCCAGCCAGACCACCGCCGCGCCCGCCAGCGCCACGCACCCCGCCTGCCCGCGGCGCAGGCGCTCGCGCAGCACCAGCACCCCCAGCGCCACGCTCACCAGCGGGTTGATGAAGTACCCGAGACTGGTCTCGACAATCCGGCCGGTGTTCACCGCCCAGATGAAGGTCAACCAGTTCACCGCCAGCAACCCGGCGGCCGCCGCATAAATCCGCAGGTGCGCCGGGCGAAAGGCCGTCGCCAGCGTCCGCCACTCGCGGCGCACCCCCACCAGCGCGGTCAGGAAGACCAGCGACCAGAGGATGCGGTGCGCGAGAATCTCCGGCGCGGGCACGCGCTGCAGCAGCTTCCAGTAAACCGGCAGCACGCCCCACAGGCCGTAAGCGGCCACCGCCAGCCAAACCCCTCGTCGGTGCGCGCTCATGGTGTCAACGGTTGGCCCCGTCCCGGGCCGACCAAACCTGGCGAGGACGCCGGGTCCGGCCCGGCAACGCCGGGCCCGCGGCGGGCCGGGGCCAAAAAAAGCGGCGGGGCGCGAAGTCCCCGCCGCGAGGGAGTCTCGCGTCCCGGTGCTTCAGCCGAGCTTGGCCTTGAGTTGGCCGCCATAGACGGCGTTTTTGCCCAGCATCTGCTCGATGCGCAGCAACTGATTGTATTTGGCCAGGCGGTCGCTGCGGCTGAGCGAGCCGGTCTTGATCTGGCCGGCGTTGGTGGCCACGGCGATGTCGGCGATGGTGGCGTCCTCGGTTTCGCCGGAGCGGTGGCTGATGACGGTGGTGTAGCCGTGGCGATGGGCCAGCTCGACCGCGTCGAGGGTCTCGGTGAGCGAGCCGATCTGGTTGACCTTCACGAGCACCGAATTGGCCACGCCCAGGTCAATGCCCTTTTGGATGAACTTCACGTTGGTGACGAACACGTCATCGCCCACCAGTTGGAGCTTCGCGCCCAGTTTGTCGGTGAGCTTCTTCCAGTTGTCCCAGTCGCCTTCGGCGCAACCGTCTTCGAGTGTGATAATCGGGTACTTGGCGCAAAGCTGGACGTAGAGGTCCACCAGCTCGTCGCCCGTGACGGTGCGGCCGGTGCTCTTCTTGAAGGTGTAGGTGCCGGTGAGTTTGCCCTGTTTGTCCTTGTCCGCGAACTCGGAGCTGGCCACGTCCAGGGCCAGCCAAATCTGTTTGCCCGCCTTGTAGCCGGCGTCCTTGATGGCGGCGAGGATGGCCTCGAGGGCGGCCTCGGTGCTGTCGAGTTTGGGGGCGAACCCGCCCTCGTCGCCCACGGCGGTGCTCAGGCCCTTGCTCTTGAGCACTTTTTTGAGCGCGTGGAAGGTCTCGGCGATGGCTCGCAGCCCTTCGCTGAAGGTGTCGAAGCCCACGGGCATGATCATGAACTCCTGGAAGTCAATCGGGGCGTCCGAGTGCGCGCCGCCGTTGATGACGTTGGCCATGGGCACGGGCAGGACCTTGGCGTTGGGGCCGCCCAGGTACTTGAACAGCGGCAGTCCCAGGTAATTGGCCGCGGCCTTGGCCGTGGCCAGCGAGACCGCGAGGATGGCGTTGGCGCCGAGCTTGGACTTTTTGAAGCCGGTGCCGTCCAGCTCGAGCATCGTGCGGTCCACGCCCAGTTGGTCCAGGGCGTCCATGCCCGCCAGGGCGGGGAGGATTTTGTCGGTGACGTTTTTGACGGCCTTGAGGACGCCCTTGCCGCCGTAGCGCTTGGGGTCGCCGTCCCGCAGTTCGAGCGCTTCGTCCTCGCCGGTGCTGGCGCCCGAGGGCACGGCGGCGGTGCCGACCGCGCCGTTGTCCAGGAAGACGTCCACCTCGATCGTGGGGTTGCCGCGGGAGTCGAGGATTTCCCGGGCCTTGATGTCAACAATGGTGCTCATGTTTCAGTCTTTCGTGTTCAGTGAACCGACCAAGTCGCGGCAGTCTGCGGGCGGACCGGCCAAGCGTCAAGGAAACCGGCGGGCGCCCGGCGTGAAGGAGCCAATACGCCGGAGCAGCCGACGGCGCGGCCGAAAAATTCGCGCTCCCAACTTTACAAGCGGCCCGGTGGCCCGGTTAATACGGCCATGCCACGCGTTGAATTGGTTGTCGGTCTGCTCGCCCTCGGGTTGGCGGGCGGTGCGGTGGCTCGGGCGGCGGCCGAGGCGCCGTTGTACGAGGCCGAGTTGATCTTCCCGCTCGAAGTCCTGCACAACCACGCCTCGTGTGTTGTGGAGACGCCGCGGGGCGATCTGCTGGCCTGCTGGTTCCGCGGCACCGGCGAACGCACCGCCGACGACGTGCAGATCATGGGCGCCCGCAAACGGCGCGGAGCCAGGACCTGGAGTGCCCCCTTTGTCATGGCGGACACACCGGGCCTGCCGGACGGCAACCCGTGCCTGTTCGTTGACCCGCGCGGCCGACTGTGGCTGTTCCACACCACCATCCTGGCCAACACCTGGGAGAGCGCGCTGCTCAAGTGCCGGGTTTCGTCGGATTACCACCGGCCCGGCCCGCCGCGGTGGGAACAGAGCGAGGTGGTCCACATCAAACCCGGCCCTGAGTTCGCCGCGGCCGTGGCCCGTCGCCTGCCGGAGCTGGGTGCAGCCGTGGCGGGCATGAACCTGCCCGAACGCACCCGCCGCGAAGCCGAGGATTTCCTGCGGGCCATGCGCGAGCACGCCAGCGACAAGCTGTACTGCCGCCTGGGCTGGATGCCGCGCGCCCGACCCTTCCTGTTGGACGGGCAACGGTTGATCCTGCCGCTGTACCATGACGGGTTCAGCTTTTCGCTCATGGCCATCACGGACGACTGGGGCCGCACCTGGCACACCAGCACGCCGCTGATCGGCGCCGGTAACATCCAGCCCAGCATTGCGCAAGCCCGCGACGGCCGTCTCTACACCCTCATGCGCGACAATGGCCCGCCGCCGAAGCGGCTCCAGCAGGCTTGGTCGGCCGACCGGGGCGAGACCTGGAGCGCCGTTACCGACAGCGAACATCCCAACCCGGGTGCGGGCGCCGAAATCTATCGTCTCCGCAACGGGAATTGGGTGCTCGTCAACAACGACACCGAGCGCGGCCGACACAGCCTGGTGGTCCGCCTCTCGGATGACGATGGCCGCACCTGGAAATGGCAGCGGCATCTGGAACGGGACGAGCCCGGCCCGGAAGCCGGGGCCTACCATTACCCTTCCGTCATGCAGGCACGCGACGGCTCGATCCACGTCACCTACAGCTACCACCTCAACCAGCGGCATCTGCCCCGGGACGTGGACGGCGACCCGGCGGCCAAGTCCGTCAAGCACGTTCGCTTCAACGAGGCCTGGATTCGGGCCGGGGACGCGGCCGGCGGCAGATAATTCGGAGGAAATGCCCGGGCAGGCGGGATGACCTGAACCACCCACGCCGGGCGCGGTCCACCTGCCCCTTGAAGAAAGCATGGTGAAGGACAGTCCAACGTTGGCGTTTTATGGAGCCCGAACTTTCCCATCTGCGGTTGTCCGAGGAGGCGTTGGCGTTGGTGGCGTCTCGTTTCAAGGTGCTCAGTGAGCCGCATCGGTTGCGGCTGTTGCAAGAGTTGGAGGCCGGCGAGCGTTCCGTCCGCGACCTCATCCAGGCGACCGGCTACACGCAGAGCAACGTGTCGCGGCACCTGCAAACCCTGGCTGAGGCCGGCATGTTGGAGCGGCGCAAGGACGGCGTGAGCGTGTTTTACCGGATCGCCGATCCCACCATCTTCGAGCTGTGCCGGCTGATGTGCGGCAGCCTCCAACGCATGTTGATCCGGCGCGGCAAGGCGCTGGAAGCGTCGGCCGCGTGATCCGCCGCCGCTCGGACGCGGCTGCCGGGTGGCTGCTCAAGCAGGCCTGTTTGGAAGAACGTTCGCCCTCCTCGCGCGCGCTCTGAAAAACAACCGGCCTCTGGCCCGGGGGACAGAGGCCGGTTTGGGTCTCCGAGAAGACGCGGGATTACTGGTTCAGACGCAGGATGCGGTAGAACCGGGCGCTCGTGGCGGCCAAGGGTTCATCCCAAGCGAGCGGGGTTGCGGTGGTCCCGCTGACCCGCAAACCATCCGGGGCATCCGACCACTGCTTCAGGTCGCTCGAGACCTGCACTTGGTAGCGGTACCCCGGCGTCCCGGTCCAGGCGAGCTTGAGCCGGCCCACTCCGGGCAGGACACGCACTTCGGAGATCTCGAACCCCGCCAAGGTTTGCAGCCGAGCGGCGCGCTCCGGCGCATAACCCAGCGCGAGGAAGTCCAGTCGGCTGCCCGGCACGTGGCAATCGGTGCAGCGCAGCGCCTTTTCCTTCGGGGCGACCATGTGGTTTTGCACCCAGAACATCTCGGTCTCCACAAACCCCACCGGACCGAGGAATTCCCGCCCAAGGTAAGCCTGGCCGGCTACCACAGCGCGGGTCCAGTCGTAGGACTTCCAATAGGCATCTGGGTCCGAGCCGAACAGGTGCGGCACCACCAGCCGGCCCCGCCCGGCGTCGTAGGGTTGGCGGCCGGTGAAACGCTTGACCGGCACGATCCGCGCCTTGGGGTTGGCCACGCTGCCGTGGAGGCGGTTGATGGTGACGCGCTCGGCTGCGCTCACCGGGGTGTCGAGGGTGACGAAGGTGGTGTCTCCGTTCGACCAGCGGTATTCGGGAACCACGTTGGCCTGCCAAGTGAAGGAGCCTTTTTGGGTGTCGTAGATCGGATTGCCCGCGGCGTCCTTGACCACCTTGTTCTTGCCATCCGGCCCTTTTTGTCCGGCGGTGGACCAATCCCAGGTCATCTTGGTGGCTTTGCCTCCGCGGGCAAAGGCCGGGATGTGGCAGGTTTGACAAGCCACCCGGGCGAGGTGCGAATTGAGGGTCGGGTTGTTCCGATGCGGCGCCGGGCCGTGGCATTTTTGGCAGAGCTGGTCGTCCGTGGTGGTGGAAGGATAGCTGGTGCCGGTGATGCGGTGTTCGCCGGCGTTGTGGCAGACGGCACAACTGAAGTTCAACCCGTCCACCCCCATGTGCACGTCCAACTCGCGGGTGGGATTGGTCATGGTGGAATCCAGGTCCCCGTGCTTCACCGCGTCCCCGCCGCCGCCGTAGAAGTGACAGGCGCCACAGGTGGCGCGGGAAGTCTTGCCCACGTTGCGCGCCACGTACAACAAGTCCACCGGCGGCCAGATGTTGCCGGAACCGGCGGGGAATTCCTTCGGGGTGTCATACACCGGGTGCCCGGCGCCGGTGGGGAACTTTTTGTAGGTGCCGGTGGTGTCGTGGCACACCAAACAGTCCACCTTGGTCGGGTCGCTGAAATCAAAGGTCTTGTCAGCGTAACCCAGGCCGACATGGCAACTGGTGCAGCGCGGTTCGTTGGAAGCGATCGCGATGCAGTAATTGTTGATCACGTGGTTCTTGCCCAGTTGCTGCCCGCTGGCGGGGTCGGTGTGGCTCCAGGTCCAATGGACCGTGGCCATCACCTCGCGCGCCGCCGACTCATGGCAACGGGTGCAGGTTTGCGAGCCCTCGTACTTGAGGATGAAACGGTGCGGCGTTTCGGCTTGCACCATGAAGCCGGCCAAAGCGCCGGTCAGGATCAGCACCTCGGCGGGTGCGGTCCGGGAGGACGTCCAAGGAAGGGGAATCATGCGCAGCGCTTTCATACTGGGAAAGCGTTTACGCATATTTGCAAAAATCAGCAAATAGAAAAATGATAGAATGCAAAAGTAGAAGAATAACTTCAAGACCCCTTCACCACGCCCCGCCTCGCCGGGACGTGACCGGCGGTTCAGGCGTCTTTTTCTGCATTGGGAGTGGCTTCGCCCTCAAGCCTTTGGAGCGCGACGATGGCCGCGGCGGTTTCCGCTTCCTTGATGCTCCGCCCCTGGCCGCGCCCCAGCTCTGCTCCGGCGTGGATCACCGCACATTCGTACCGCCGGTCGTGGTCGGGGCCGCTCGCGGCGAGGAGCTGATAGGTGGGCGGCACGGCAGAAGTGGCTTGAAGCAGTTCTTGGAGCCGGCCTTTGGGATTGTCCGTGCCGTTACTCGGAAGCCCGGCGCTGAGCTCGGGCTCGAAGATGCGCAGCACAAACTCGCGGACCGCCTCGACTCCCCCGTCCAGGTACAGGGCGCCCACCAGGGCCTCGAAGGTGTCGGCCAGGTTGGAAATCCGGTCGCGTCCGCCGCTGGCTTCTTCGCTGCGGCTGATGACCATGTAGGGCCCCAGGCCCAACCGCCGGGCGCGTTCGGCCAGGAAGCGCCGGTTCACCAGACGCGCGCGGGCTTGCGTCAACTGGCCCTCGGTGAATTCGGGGAAACGCCGGTAAAGCGTCTCGGAAAGGACCAGGCTCAGCACGGCGTCCCCCAGGAATTCGAGCCGTTGGTTGTTTTGCAACCGGATGCCCTGCTCCTGCGCTACCGAGGGGTGCAGCAAGGCCAGACGCAGCAGGGCGCGGTCCTTGAACTGACACCCCAGAATGGCTTGAAGCTGGTCCAGTTCGCTCATGCGGTAGGTGCGGGGACCGGTGGCGATCCCACCGCCGGGGGATTCACCGTTCCGGGAGAGGCGGTTTCCGGCAGGCCCGAAACAGCCTCGGCAGCGGTGGGTTGCGGGTTCGACTCCGCGGGCAGCCCGTGTTCGAGCAACTGCGCCACCTCCCGCTGCACCGTGTCCAGTTGGTCCAGGCGCAATTCGGGGTCCACGATGGGGAACACCTCGCCGGTTCGGGCGTGCTCGTAGATCAAGACGCGGCGGTCGCCCTCGCGGGTTTGGGCCTTGGCCTTGAGCACCCGTTTGCGCTCAAGCATGACGGCCAGGACGAACACGCTGCCGGTAAACTCCGGCGCGTTGCGGGCCACCAGCTTGCGCAGCAGGGATTCGGCGTTTTCCCGCGCAATCGGCTCCGGCGGTTCGGGCGGCGGCGGTTCATACTGACTGACCCAATGCGAGACAAAGCCGCGGCGGTGGTTGTCGCCCTGGGCGTGCTGGGCCTGCCAACAACCCTCGCACACGTCCAGGCGCCGGTAGGCCTGGCGCTCGTCAAACAACAGCGTGTGCAGGGACTCGCCCTTCTTGAAGGCGCGACCGCAATCCTGACAGGCGTGAGCCCGCGGCTGGATGTTCCATTCCAACATGTGAAGCGTATCCGAATACCCGGCCCCGATGCGCGGGGCATGGACGCCGACTTTCCGGGGCGCATTCAGGCGCCCGCCCGCCGCATCCGGCCGGACCTGCCCAAGGTAGTCCTCCCGTCGGGCAGGGAGCAACCTTCGATTGGTACGCCGACCGGGTGAACCGCGGGATCGGGGCCTGAAGCTTGGGATTTATCCGGCTCCGGCTCGCCGCAAAACAAAAGCCGTCCAGAACGGACGGCTGGGTGGGTCTTTCCGCAAACGCGGTCGCCGGCGGGCGCGGTTCAAGCCGCCCGGGCCAGCCAGTCGGCAGTGCGACACCGGATGCGCTCCTGGCGGGCGGCTTCTTCACGGGCGCGGGCCACCTTCTCTTCCACCAGCTCGGGCAATACCAGCAAAGGGAATGGCGAAGCCCAAGCCAGCGAAGCGGCTTCTTCCGCCGCCCACCGGACCCGCGACCGGACCGCCTCCGAGCCTGCGCGCGCCAGGTGCGGGCGCAGGAGCCGTTCCTTCAAGTCGCTCAACATGGCTCGCTGCTCGGCGCGGGTCAGCCCGCGGGGCCGCACGCTGAAGCGGATGGGACGCGCAAAGTGCGCACTCAGTCGTTGCATCGTTTCGTTCATGGACCTTACCTCAATTCCCGGACCGGTCGCGGCCGGCCGACAAAAAACCCCGCAAAGCCGGCGCTTTGCGGGGTGGGGAAAAGGACACGGCGTCTCTTCACTTTCCGGATGCCACCCCGGCCACCCGGCACTGGCCCTCGAGCGTCACCCGACGCCCTGGGGCCGCGTGGTTCAGACACGGTATTGTCCGCCTTTGTTTCACGTGGCGGAAACGTGTCCCGAAGCGCGCCTTTGTCAAGGTGTCCCCAGCGCGTCAAAACCCGCTTTACTCGCCCGCGGTCCCGGGCAAGCCTGCCGCCATGCAGAGTTCCCAATGGATACGTTGGGCGAGCCTCGCCTGGGTGGTGCTGGCCACAGGCTGTCTTTCCACCCGCATCACCAACCTCACGCCCCGGCAGGTGGTGCGTCCGGCGGACGGCCTGGTCAGCTTTGAGGCTCGTTGGGACAGTAACCAGCGCGCCATCCGCGAGGACAGCTTCCGCCCGTACGTCGTGGTGGGCGGCGAAAAGCTCCCCATGCAGCGCACCTTGCTGACTTCCAACCGTTGGGAAGCCCTGGTGCCCGTGCCGCCGGACCGGCGCTTCGTGAACTACCACTTCAAGTTCGACTACGAGATCCAAGGCTTCGGCAAGCGGCACCCGGACAGCCGACTCTCGGCCGGTTACCAGCTTGAAATCCTCCCGCCTTGAGACCGACCCCATGCCCGCCGAAAAGCCCGCGGGCTTGCGCTTCACGCGCCCGGCCTGGTCGGGATGGTGGATCGTGTTCCTGGGGACGGCCCTGTTCGGCCTGCGCCTCGTTGGGCCGGCGGACCTGACCGACAACGACCAGGAGCGGCCCGCTTCCTACGTGCTGGATGCGGTGCAAAACGGCCATTGGCTCATTCAACGCGACGCCTACGACGACATCGCCTCGAAGCCGCCGCTCTTCACCTGGCTGGCCGGGCTGGCCACGGTGTGCGCGGGCCGCATCAGCCGGCTGACCTTGTACCTGCCCTCGGCGGTTGGCGTGGTCGGCATGGCTTGGCTGGCATGGGCCGCGGGCCGGGCACACTTCGGGTCACTGGCCGGGCTGCTGGCCGGGTTGTCGCTGGTGCTGAGCCAGTACGGGTTCAAGCACGTCGTGCTGGCGCGCAACGACGCCTTGTTTGCCGGCGCAGTGTCGCTGGCCGCGCTGGCCGCCTGGCGCGCCTGGACCAGAGGCCGTGGCTGGACGGCGTTTTGGCTGGCGGCGGCGGCGGCCACGCTGGCCAAGGGCCCGCTGGGATTGTTGCTGGCGGCCGGCGGGTTGCTGGCCGCGGCGTGGGAACGCGGCTCTGCGCGTTGCCCGGTCTGCTGGAAACGCCTGCAGCCCGGCGCGGGATTGTGGCTGGCCCTGGTGGGCGGCTGGTTCTTCCTGGCCTGGCTGGAGGCAGGCGACGATTTGATTCACAAACAACTGGGGCGCGAGCTGGCCGGGCATTTGACCGGCGCGGAAGCCGGCGGCAAAGCCCCCTTCAGCGAGCCGTGGCTGCCACTGCTGTACTTCCTCTCGCGGTACGCGCCGTGGAGCCTGGCAGCGGGCGCGGGCTTGTGGCGGGTTTGGCGCCGCCCGGCCGAAGACGTGACGGAACGCCGGTTCGAGCGATTCCTCTTTTGCTGGTTCGCGGTGGGGCTGGTGGTTTTCAGCATCGCCCCGCACAAGCGGCCGGACCTGTTGCTGCCCGTGATCCCGGCCGCCGCTTTGCTGGCCGGGCGCGAACTGGCCGGTTGGCTGCGGCGCTGGCCCGCTGCCCGGGTCGAGCAAGCAGCGGCCCTGGGCAGTGCAGTGGTGCTGGCGGGCTTGGCGCTCGGCCAACCGCAGGGCCGCGCCACGGCCACGGAGGTCTTGAACACCCGCGCTCAGCGGGAACTGGCGGCGTGGTGGGAAGAAACGGGGCCTCCGGCGGTGCCGCTGACCTTCGTCGAGCACACGCTGACCGCGCAGTTTTACCTGAACCGGCATCAAGCGGTGGTCACGCCCGAGCAGGCCGCGCGTTTGTTGCAGGGCGACGCGGCGTGTGCGCTCATCACACGCGACCTTGCGGCCGTGCGGCGTTTTATGCCGGCGGATTTTGAACCGGTGGTGCTGCGCGAAGCGCCTGCCGGCGCGGTGCCGCGGGCTTGGCTGTTGGCCAACCGCGCCGCCACCAACCATGCGTCCGGCCCGGTGGCAGTGGGCGTCGGGCCGTTGCAGGTGCGCTTGGAGGGCGCGACGCTGGTGCGCGCGCGGCGCTGGGACCTCGAGCTGCGTCGCACCGGACCCGCAGCGCGGGTGCACGTGGTCCATGACGCGTCGGGGCCGGTTCCGGTGGGCGTCATCTGGCTGGACGCGCCGGAGCGGCGGGAGGCACGACGGCGGTTGGCGCCCGGAGAAACCTGGACTCTGGCCGCGCCCTGAACCGGGGCAACGCCCGGGGTCATGGCCCGGCGCCGCGTTGCCTGAAAATGCGATGCGCCTGCGCGCGGGCTCCGACAATTTCGGGAAAGCCAGGTAGCTCGTGACCTATGGAGTTGGAGGAGGCAAGGAGGAGGCAAAGGAAGAAGGGGCGTTTGGAGAGGTTCCAAACCTTGGCCTTGGCCTGAGATGTTGCACCGGCGGGTGAAGTTTTTTGGGGCGCGCATTGTACAGTGCTACCCGCGCCTTAGCGCCTTCTCCACGATCCCGCGCCCCGCTTCTCCATCCCCATTTTGGAGCCCCCCAATCCGAAAACGCCTTTTCAAAACCGCCCCAGCCGCTGGCTGAGGTTGCGGGTGCCCACCTTGGTACAACCGGCTTGACGCCCGGACCGGTCGCGTCTAGATACCTCGTGTGCCGTCCGCGGAATCCGTGGACGCCCCGCCAAGGTGGGCACCCATAGCTCAATTGGATAGAGCATCTGACTACGGATCAGAAGGTTTCAGGTTCGACTCCTGATGGGTGCGCCACGTCCGCCGCGCGCTTCCCCACGTTTTCTCCCCCGCGCACGCTTGCCGAGCCTATACCCGGTCACGCAATGCTCCAAAAATTCGGCTCGGCCCGAGGAAGTAAACGCCGGAGGCAGCAAGCCGCCGAGAACCCGCAGCACTGACGAGGCGCAGGCGGTGGGGGGCTCTCCCCCGCCCGGCCCGGGCGAACGGCGCAGCGGTTGGAGATTGTCGGGTCCACAGACCGGTGCTAACAGACCGGCATGTCCTCGCGGTTCATCTCGCGCTGCTGGCTGTCGGTGGCTGCTTGCTTGGCCGTCACCGTGCCGGTGTTGACCGATTGGCCCCAACTGCGCGGCAATGCGCAGCGAACCGCCTTCACGCCCGAACCGCTCCGAACGCCCCTGCACCTGCAGTGGGCGGTGGCCTTTGACGGAGAACGGATCGGCACGGCCGTGGAACCCGTCACAGCCGGTGGGCGCGTCTTTGTGGCCACTCATGCGGGCCACCTCTACGCGTTGGACCTCGCCACCGGCAGGCCACTCTGGCGCTTCGCCGCGCCAGGGCCATTGCTGCATGCGCCAGCCGTCGAAAACAACCGCGTGATCCTGGCCGCCGCGGGTGCCGGCGCAGGCGTGTACGCCCTGGATGCTACCAACGGACGTCTGGTCTGGACGGCTGCCGCAGAAGCCAGCGGCAACGGCTTTGCCGCTGCGCCGCTGGTGGCCCATGGGCATGTATTCCTCGGCTCCCGCGACGGCCACTTTTACTGCCTGGACCTTGCCACGGGTGCGGTCCAGTGGCGTACCGAGTTACCGGCACCCGTTCGCCAGCCGGCCGCTTGGGACGGCACGCGCGTGATCGTGACGGCCGAAGACCTGGTGGCCCGGGCGTTCGTCGCTGAGGGACCCGAGGCAGGTCGCCTGGTATGGCAGCAACCGTTGCAGGGTCAGTCCGCTCGCGATTATCCGCCGGTGATCGTTCGGGGCAAAGAGGGACGCCTGCGCGTGGTCATCCGCACCAGTCCGCCGATCAACTTTGCTGATCGCTTAAACGAAGATCGTGCAATGCTCACGCGCCAAGCCGGCATAGACGCCCGCTCGTGGGAAAAGCTGGATGCCTGGATCAAAAGTGACGCCGCTCGCGGCACTCCCGAGTTGTGGGCCGCCGAGCAAACCGCCGTGCGGGCCTGGTTGGAAACCAACGTCGCGGCGCAAACGTTTTTCGTGTTGGACGCGGAAACCGGGGCCCTGCAACCCCGGCCGCCGGTGTTGTGGACCGGCGGTTGCCAGGGCGTGGGCAATCCCCCGGCGCTGACCTTGGACGGCCGTCTGCTGGTGATGTACCGCAGCGCCTGCGGCAACTGGAACCTCGGCGTGGCGCCATTGGTGGCGCTGGGGTTGCTTGACTTGGAGCAAAACCGCATCGAACCGCTCTTTCATGAGCACGGTCGTCAGCCCCCTTGGAACACGTTCTGGGGCACGGCGGACGAGGCACAGTCTTTCACGCTGGCCGGGCCTGTGGCGCTGGTGGTACATCAGGCCACGCTCAGCGCGTTCGATTTGCGGACGCGCCATCTGGCCAACCTGCACGGGGCGCGGGACACTTACGGCGGCTTTCCCCGTAACCCGCCCAGGGCGCGCAACGAGTGGCACGGGCCCGCTCGCGGCGGCGTGGCTCTGGCCGCTGGCCGCTTGGTCTGGATCACAGGGAGCCGCCTGCTCTGCTTGGGCACAAACCCGCCCACCGCGCCGCCACAGGAACGGATTGTCCAGGCGGACGCAGTCTCCGGAGACCGCGCGCCTCGACCGGCTTCGCCAGACCTCCGCGCCCAACTCCACGCCGCTGTAGCGGAGGTGCTCGACCGACAGTGGTCGCCGTTGGCTGTGGAGCCGGGGCTGGCAGGGCGCGAACTGTTCTTCGCGCACAGCGCAGAACTGTTCAGCGCGCTGGCTTGGGCGTATCCGCACCTGGCCGGCGACCCGCTCCAAGCCCGCGTGCGTGAGCGGTTGGCCCTGGAGTGGGAACGACATCCGCCATTCAGCGACGCCGGGGTCTATCCTGTAGCCACCGGCGCACGCCGCGAATTTCATCCCGTGCCACCGGGTTGGAGCGGTCGCCCCGCCAAAGAGCGTCCCCCCCATCCCTTCGGTCATCTGCCTGCCGTGTGGCTTTACGTCTCCCGGGTGGGCGAGACGAATCGCGTTCGGGCGGCCTGGCCCCAACTGCGTGCGGCGTTCGAGCAATGGTCCCAATCCGGCTGGCGGCTGGACGGCCAGCGCGGCGACCTGCACGCGAACCGTTACCTCGGAGCGTTGCTGGCCCTCCAGCAACTGGCCGAACTGGCCGGCGACTCCCACACTGCAACAGCCGCTCGTCGGCAGTTCGATGCGCTCGGCAACGAGCTGCTCGCTTGGTGGCGCCGCGCCGCCCAGGAGGGCACCTTGACCTCCTTCGCCGGGGTCGGCGAGTTGGACCGCTTCATCGGCAACGGCGACGCGCTGTCGTTTCGCGTCTGGCCCCACCGACACAAGGTAGCGTTGTTCCGCGACCTCACGCCGGAATTGGCCGATTGGATCCGTCGTGAAACGCCTCAGGCAGTCGCAGCAGTGTGGGACGCGTTTACACGCCTCTATGCCACCTGGTGGCTGGTGGGCGAGGAACGCCAGGTCCACTTCGGCGAAAACCTGTTCGATCCACCCGACCTGGCCCTCGGGGCTTTCCAAGCACTGGCCTGGCTGCGCGGCGCCAACCCAGACGAACTGGCCCGACACGTGGACCGCCCCTTCGCCCGCGCCGATCTCTATCATCTCACCAAGCTGGCCCTGGCCCTCGAGACCTCGAGCCGCCCGCGCCGGGACAAACCTTGAGGCCCCCGCCGCACAAGCGCCGGCCAACAGGGCTGTCCTGGGGCGGCCCAAGAAATGGTTTGCCCGGG
>Ga0272446_1003391_pt1 | contig 20156 bp, 17 predicted proteins | sample YNPCB0061_FD_194587 | JGI IMG/M metagenome (GOLD analysis project Ga0272446, IMG submission 194587) | Hot spring microbial mat communities from Yellowstone National Park, WY, United States - YNP-CB-006-1 | ecosystem: Environmental > Aquatic > Thermal springs > Hot (42-90C) > Sediment | place...
TTCCAGGTCCAGATACAGGAAGAATTTCTCCCATTGTCCTTTCTGGCGGGCAGAGAGGATATATTCTATTACCTGGTCAGGGGGTAGGTTCTGGCGCACCAGGATGGCATTGGTATCCGCATCCAGCTCTGGCCCTGGTTTGCCCGGTTCAGCTAAGGGCGCGGGCCGTAAGGTGAGGGCAAGACGGTTTGATTCTATGGCCGGATTATTCGTACCGCTCGCGGTCTGATACAGGGCGGGGTACAGCCGGGCCTGTATCACATAGGAGCCGGCCTGGTCCAGTTTTACATAGGAAGTAAGGTCCTCGGTAAAGGAAAAGGACTCGCCGCTTTGAATTAAAACCTCTCTGAAAAAGACCTGTTGATTTTGCGTCCGCTTTCTGATAAGAATTTCCGAAGGTTCCAAACTTCGGTTCGTCATGGTCCGGACATCAAAATCTACAGAAAATGCCCGCTCATCGGCCAGGTAAAACCGATAGGTCGATGCGCTTTTATTGGTGATATTCAATTGAATGAAAATAGGTCCCTGTCCGGCATAGTAGACCTTTTTTTCCAAGTACCGGATCGAAACATCAATATCCTGGGCCGGAAGCACAAAGGATATGCAGAACAAGAAAAACGAGGCGGCCAGTGCACTTTTATTCCAAGGTTTCACATCGAAACTCCATCATACAGTTATATTACCATAATCGGTAAAACACTATGAATACCTTATTATTTCCTGCATTACAGAACAGGATACGAAAATCCAAGGCCCTCCAGGATGTCCTTAATGCCTTTGCCGGCAATCGGTTCCCCCTGGAACTGGAAGGGGCTGATGGTTCTTTTGCATCAATCCTTATTGCAGAACTTACCGCAAAGGCTCCAGGGCCGATTCTTGTAGTGTGTCCCACCGAACAGGAAGCGGAAGATGTGGCCTCCGATTTAGCCGCAGCGGGTCAGAACCCGGACCTTTTTCCCTGGTGGGGCACCATACCTTACCGGGACCTGGCCCCTGCTTCTGCAGCCTTTGGTGAACGGAGCCGAATACTTTCCCTGCTGTGTTCAGGCCGCATCCCCCTCCTGGTGTGTTCAGAACGGGCCTTTCTTACACCGCTGCCGCCACCAGACAATCTAAAGCCCCTCTTGCAGACCCTGCGGCCCGGTCAAAAGATTGATACGATCCAGGTTGCGGAAACCCTGTCCAGTTTTGGATATACCCGGGTTCCCAAAGTGCAGGTCCATGGTGAATTTGCCCTCCGCGGTGAAGTGCTCGATATTCTTATGGCCGGAGATACCGATGCCTACCGGGTGCTCTTTGATTTTGACCGTATCGAGTCCATTAAGCGCTTTAATCCGGAGGACCAGAGCGGCTTGGAACGGGTCACGGAACTGGTGATACGGCCCCTTAAAGAAGTTCTCTGGACCCCAGAACGGATTGAAACACTTAAACATAATCTCCTTCAGCTTGATGAATTTAAAGACACAAAACTCGATTTTCTTGAGTCCCTGGAAAACCGAAAGTCCTTTTCAGGGGAAGAACTCTTTTATTCCCTCGCATTTACCAGCCAGTCTACACTGCTCGATTACCTGAGTGAAACAGCCACGGTCATCTTTGTGGATAAGGAACGGCTCGAAAATGCCCAGGAAAGCCTGGAACGGGAATATGAGGGCCTGTATCGGAAGGCCCGGCGGGACCGGCCCGTTCCTGCGCCAAGCCGGATACTCCTTAACTTTAAGACGTTGGCTCATACAGCAAGCCGGCGGATTTCCTTTCAGACCATTAAGGGTTCTGGCGAATCGGGGGCCACACGGATTGTCCTTTCCTGTGATCCTCCCCGCAGTTTTTTCGGCAATATTACCTACCTTAAGGAAGAATTTGCCAATCTGCTAAAGGATGGTTGGCAGATTGTGGTCAGCGCCGAATCGGAAAGTCAGGCCCTGAGACTCGAAGAACTCCTCAAGGACCTATCGGTTGCCGTCATGGTACTGCCCCTGGCTACCGGCTTTGCCCTGCCGGACATCAAGCTTATGGTGGTCCAGGAAAATGAAATCTTCGGCCGCCGGAAACGGATCCCCCGATCGTTAAAACATGCCCGCAGTGCGGCCATCGATACCTTTGTGGAACTGAATCCGGGGGATTACGTTGTCCATGTTAATTACGGTATTGGACTTTTTAAGGGCATAGAGCGGATAAAAGCCCTGGGTCATGAGCGGGATTACATCAAACTGGAATATGCGGATGAAGAATATGTCTTTGTTCCCATTGAACAGGTAAACCTGGTTCAGCGCTACATCGGAAACGAAGGAAATGCACCGCGGCTGGACAAGCTGGGTTCAAAAAGCTGGGAAAATCGTAAAAACCGGGTAAAAAAATCGGTAGAAGATATAGCCCAGCGGCTCATCGACCTCTATTCAAAACGTAAGGCCGTTCAGGGCTATGCATTCCCTAAGGATACGGAATGGCAAACCGCCTTTGAGGCCGCCTTCCCCTATGAAGAAACGGAGGATCAGCTCCGCTGTGTAGAGGAAATAAAAAAGGACATGGAAAGCCCCTTCCCCATGGACCGGCTCGTCTGCGGTGATGTGGGCTATGGTAAGACCGAGGTAGCAGTCCGGGCCTGTTTTAAGGCTGTCATGGGGGGAAAACAGGTAGCATTCCTGGCACCCACCACCATTTTGGCTGAACAGCACTATGAAAACTTTCAGGAACGTTTTGCCCAGTTCCCCGTACGGCTGGGAATGCTGTCCCGCTTTGTGGACAAGGCTGAGGTTCGGAAAACCCTGGAAGCGGTAAAAAAAGGCGAAATTGATATCCTCGTGGGAACCCACCGGATTATTCAAAAGGATGTGGTTTTTAAAGATCTGGGGCTCCTTGTTATCGACGAAGAACAGCGGTTTGGCGTTAAGGATAAGGAACGGCTCAAGGAACTCAAGACAAACATCGATTGTCTTACCTTAAGTGCCACCCCCATCCCCAGGACCCTTCACATGAGCCTCCTTAAAATCCGGGATATGAGCCTCCTCACCACGCCGCCCTATAACCGCCACCCGGTGGAAACCACCATCGATGAATTCAACGAGGACCGGATTGCCGCCGCCATCAGGCGGGAAGTAGAGCGGGGCGGCCAGGTCTTTTATTTGCATAACCGGGTCGAAAGTCTGGATGAGGTCCGCCGTATGCTGGAACGGATTGTCCCGGAAATGCTCATCGATATTGCCCATGGCCAAATGGATCCCCATGAGCTGGAAGATGTGATGCACCGGTTTATCCATGGGGGCTTTCATGTGCTTGTGTCTACCACCATCATCGAAAATGGTATCGATATACCCAATGTGAATACCATTATCATAGACCGGGCCGATATGTACGGGGTTTCCCAGCTCTATCAGCTCCGAGGCCGGGTAGGCCGATCAGACCGGGTCGCCTATGCATACCTCTTTTATCCAAAGGATAGGGCCCTCTCAGAGCTTGCCATGAAGCGTCTCCAGGTTATCTCCGATTTCACCGAACTTGGTTCAGGCTTTAAAATCGCCATGAAGGACATGGAAATCCGCGGTGCCGGAAACCTCCTCGGCCGGGAACAATCAGGGGACATCTATTCGGTCGGTTTTGACCTGTACCTCAGGCTCCTCGATGAGGCGGTCCAGCGTCTTCAGGATGCCAACTACGAGGTGGAAAACGAGACCTATCTGGAACTGGAATATTCAGGCTTTATCCCCGACTCCTATATCGATTCGGCCCAGGAAAAAATGGAAGTCTACAAGAAAATTGCCGCCATCCAGACCCGGGAAGAACTTGAACAGGTCTATGCGGAACTCCTGGACCGTTTCGGCCCCCTGCCGGATGTGGTACAGAGCCTTCTTTCTCTGGCGGAAATACGGATCATTTGCAAGGACCTGGCCATTGCAGCCCTTAAGGAACGGGGGGGGCTGGTGCGTATTGAATTTGCAAAAGTATCCAGGGTAAAAGTAGATCGGCTCATCAGGTTGATGAAAGAAAGCGCCGGTAAGGTAAAGCTGGACCCGAAACAGCCAAATGTGCTCATCCTGCAGACCGGTGCAATCGGCCTCCAGGAAAAAAGCGAATTTATCCGGGAAAAACTGGCGGCCCTGGTGGAATAATAGGACTCTGAAAAGAGAAGGAGCAGTATGAAGATGAAACGAAAGGGATCAATTATAAGAACCATTTTGTTTTTCACTTTTTTTTGGCTTTCGGTGGTTCTCGTGCTTCCCCTCGGTATAGTACTGTTTGTGTTTTCACTTTTAGGCCTTAAAAGATGTACCGACTGGCTGTTGATACACTTTGCCAGCTGGTGGGCTAAGGGGGTTATCTGGGGAACCGGGGCCAGGGTAACCGTAGAGGGCCTAGAAAACATTCCCCCCAAGGGAGGCCTCTGCTTTATTGGCAATCACCCCGGCGATTTTGATGTCATTTTAGCCTTAGCCTATATACCGCGCCGCTTCGGTTTTATTGCAAAAAAAGAAGTGCTCTTTCTCCCCTTTGTGAATATTTGGGTCCTGCTTCTGGGGGGCCTCTTCATTGACCGGAAAAATATAGCCCAGGGAAAACGGGCCATAGAAAAGGGCTCTGAACGGATCCGGAAAGGCGCTTCCATGATTATTTTCCCCGAAGGCACTCGGAGCCGCGGCCGGGGACTGCTTCCCTTTAAGGCTGGCTCTTTCAAGTTAGCCACCCTGGCCGAAGCACCCATAGTTCCCCTGGTTATTCACGGCAGTTATTCCGTTTGGGAAGAAACAGGCCTCATTCAACCGGTTCCGGTTCATCTTAAGTTCCTTCCACCCATCGAAACAGCACCGCTGGATGCCGAAGCACGGCGGGCCCTGCCGAAACAGATAGAGGCGCTCATCAAAACTGAACTGGATCATCTAACAAAATAGCATGTTGATGGGCAATTGCTCAATTTTTATGTGCGATTTCCAGTTCTATGCTATAATGTAGGACCTATGAAAGAAGAATCCTGGTTCCCCGAAAGGGGCAAATTGCAAAAAGAGTTTGATGCAACCTACCATAACCGGGTCCTCATTACAGAGGACCTTAAAAATAGGCTCGAAGAAGTCTTTCATACTATGCGGCCGAGACCGACCGTAAAGGGCAGGGCTAAAAGTTTTCAAAGCTATTACAAAAAATATATACGTCTGCTTCAGCAACAGCCGGATAAAACCAAAGTTCCAGTCATCAATGATCTTATTGGACTCCGGGTCGTCTGTACCTTTATCGAGGATCTCTCCTCCGTGGAAACGGCCCTCCAAAATGCATTTCAGATTACCGAGGTTGAACGGAAGGGCTCGAATTATTCTTTTAAAGAATTTGGTTATGAATCGACCCATATTCTGATAAAAATACCAGAGGATATCATTAAAAAATGGGGACACCCAGGCTGTAGTGTCGCAGAAATTCAGATACGGACCATACTGCAGGATGCCTGGGCCGAAGTAGAACACGAACTGGTTTATAAAGCCGAATTCACCCCCTTCGATGAACCTATGAAACGGAAGCTTGCCGCTGTAAATGCCAGCCTGTCCCTGGCAGATATTGTCTTTCAGGAAATCCGGGATTATCAGCGCCAATTAAACCGGGAATTAGGCAAACGGCGGGAAAGCTTCTTTAAAAAGATCGAAGAAGCCACCGACGGCCTCCTGTTCCAGGAAGAACTTGCTACCGAAGAGAAACGCCCCAGAACTCTCTTTAAATTGGAACCCTCTAAGGGCGGCGAATCGATCGATGACCTCCTCCTGGACGCCCTCTATGCCCATAACAACGAAAATTTTGATAAGGCTATTGCCCTGTATACCCGTATTTTACAGGCCAATCCTAATGACTATGTAAAGTCGATTATCTATAAACATCGGGGTATGGCCCATTTCGCCCAATCCCGTTACGAAGAAGCCATAGAAGATTTTACCCAATCCCTCTCATTTGACCACAGTTCCTACAAAGCGGCCTATTATCGGGCGGTGGTAAAATCGGTATTACAGAAATACAGCGAAGCAATCGATGACTTTAGCCTGGCCTTGCAAATTAATCCCTACCAATTTTTTGCCCTGTATCGAAGAGGCCAAGCCTATTACCATATGGGGGATATTCCCAAGGCCCTGGCGGATTGTGAAAATGCCCTGTTAATTGAACCGGACAACGAATCGGCCCTGCGGTTCAGGGACCTGCTCTTAAAGAAGTTGAACGAATAGGATATTGCTTTAGCATAAGCCGTGCCAGGCTCATCAATATATATACAAAAAAAATCAAAAATTTCTTAAAAAATGTATTGACACTCGGCGGTGTTTTCTGTATATTCACAACCGTCAAGCGCAACTGCGTGTCTCCTTCGTCTAGGGGTTAGGACAGCGGGTTTTCATCCCGCCAACAGGGGTTCGAATCCCCTAGGAGATGCCAACAAAGCCCGGTAGCGAGTAATCGTTATCGGGCTCTTTTTTTAGGATTACCATGCGGTCCGATAAACGGCTAAGCCCTGACGCAATCGAAACCCTCCGCAAAGAAATTACCGAAGCCGATGGAAATGAAGTTTTTGCCCTCGGTTTTCTGGATACTACGGGCTTGGTGGGCTCCATAAAAATAGCTGCCCGGGGAAATGACTCGGCCGTCCTGGCCCTGCCGGTTTACTACGAAGACGCGGATGTGCTCATCCATAACCATCCTTCAGGCCTGCTCAGTCCCAGCGATAACGATTTAGCCATTGCTTCCAGGGCCGCAGAGGCCGGCCTAGGCTCTTTTATCGTGAATAATGAGGTAAGCCGGCTCTATGTGGTTGCAGAACCAATCCCAAAGAAGGAAAAGAAAATCCTCGATGAGGATAAGCTGGTTTCCGCCCTGGAAATCGGCGGTGCCATCGCCAATCGACTTTCAAAGTACGAAAGCCGGCCTAGCCAGCTCGACTTGATGCGGCTTATTATTAAGGGATTCAACACCGATTCGGTTGTCTGCGCAGAAGCAGGAACCGGGGTAGGGAAGTCCTTTGCCTACCTATTGCCGGCCATGGCCTATGCCATATTGAACAAAGAACGGGTCCTTATCTCCACCGCCACCATAACCCTTCAACAGCAACTTTATGATAAGGATATCCCTCTGGTTTCGGGAATACTCAAAAAGCCCGTTAAAGCGGTCCTTATTAAGGGCCGATCGAACTACCTTTGTCTCAGACGCCTGCAAGATGCCCTTCATGAGGGAGACCTGGATTTGGAACAGCAGGCAGAACAGCTCGAGACCATAGTTCGCTGGTCAGAAACTACCAGTTCCGGCAGTAAAGCCGAGTTACCCTTTTTGCCCGATGAAAACCTCTGGTCCCGTATTTGTTCCGAACCAGACCTGTGTCTGGCCATGCATTGCCCCGAACGGGAACGTTGTTTTGTACAAGCCCTGAAACGGGAAGCCGCGGATGCCCAGATCCTGGTGGTTAACCATCACCTGCTGTTTGCGGACCTTGCAGCCCGGAGCGACGGTGCGGGCTACGAACAAACCGTAGTCCTTCCCCCCTATCAGCGGATTATATTGGACGAGGCCCATACCATGGAAAACTCGGCCACTTCCTTCTTCTCTGAGACCTTTAGCCGGATGAGCCTTCTGCGCCTTTTGGGGCGGCTCTACCGTAAAAAACGGATGCAGAGCTTTGGCCTGGCAGTCCGGTTGGCTTCCCTTTTAACGGCAGAACAATTCCTGGAAACCATAGACGGGGCTGTGCAGACCGTGAAGGATGCCATGGACCAACTCGATCATTCAGCGCTGGCTCTCCTCGGAGAAGAGGGGGTGCTTCGACTTAAACCGGAAAAAAAAGAACTCCTTAATTCCCAATTACTGCCTGCCATGAGGGACCTGCGGCAATCCATATCCAAGCTCTGCGGACATCTTCACAGTGCATTGGACACCTTAGACGAGGACCTGCAGGATGATCCGCTGGTATGGGAAATCAAGGCCATAATCCGGAGGATTGAACAAATCGGGAGTGTTTGCGGTTCTTTTATGGAGTACGATGAAAAGCCGGAATCAGTTTTTTATCTTGAGTTGATGAATGGACGCCGCAATGATGGGTTTGCCCGTTTTTCCATAACACCCATTGTTATTGCCACCGCCCTTCAGGAAGCCCTCTGGAGCCAGTTTAAGACCATTATCTGTGTTTCGGCCACCCTCACCATCGATAACCGTTTCGATTATTGGAAGCGAAGGGTGGGCTTGGAATTTGGATCAGATCGAAGTGTTTTAAGCGGCATTTACCCATCCCCCTTCCCCTACGACAGGGCGGTACTTCTGGCTGCACCCACCGACAGCCCTCTGCCCGATGAACCGGGCTATGACGCCTTCGTTAATTCAGCGGTAACAAAACTTATCGGTGCTTCAGGCGGTTCGGCCCTGGTTCTGTTCACCTCCTACATGGCATTACAACATGCCTATGACTATGCGCGGCAGGAATTGCAGGGCCTGGGGATCAGATGCCTTAAACAGGGAGACCAGGACCGTTCCCGGCTTCTTCAGGATTTTTTGCAGGATGAAAGCAGTGTGCTCTTTGCGACCGACTCGTTCTGGGAAGGGGTAGATGCTCCGGGCAATACACTGCGCCTGGTCATCCTCTGCCGCTTACCCTTCCGCATTCCCAACGATCCGGTTTACGAAGCCCGCTGTGAAGCCATTGAACAGCAGGGGCGCAGTGCCTTTATGGAGTTATCCCTGCCCGAAGCGGTCATGAAGCTGAAGCAGGGCTTTGGCCGTCTTATGCGTACATCTACCGATCATGGGGTGGTTGCCATCCTCGACGGCAGAATATTAAAGAAACGCTATGGCAGTTTATTTATCCGCTCTCTGCCTGAAACCCGGCAGGCCTTTGCAGAATTTGCTCAAATCGTGGAAAAAACCGAATCTTTTCTGCAAAACCGCTAGTTTTGTGAGCCAATTTCAAAATTCGGTGAGTTTTGAAATTGGCTTTGCGGTGTCTCGCGATTTTTTAAAGTCCCCCAACCAATCCTTTGTTGCGTTTTAATTCTTACCGTGGCTGTCAAAAATAGTACTGCCCAGCTTAAATTGGGATGTATCCACGGAAGCGCGGATTTTGTAAATGACCAGTTTTTCCCGCTCTAGCTCGGGGAACGAATAAATGGTGGTCCCATCCTCAGCAAGCTTAACTTCAGGAATACTATAGGTTCCCAATTCTTTAATGAGCAGCTCTGTTTTGCCTTTAAAATCCTTGGGCCGATATTCCTCTGCGGCAGGATTCACATCTTCCAGATGCACCAGCTGGGGGTGTTCCCATACCTGTTGATACAGGGTTTTGCGCAGGTTTTCCAGTTTAATCTGTTCGTTTGTTTTTCCTAAGTTATAATATCGCAGCGCAGGGATCAGATAAAACAGAAATGCAAAAGAAACCGGTACGATACCCAGGATAAACGTCATGGCCATAAGAGGATTGTTGAATATGCCGCTGAATAGGATATAGGCTATAGCATACAGATAGCTTGAACCGCGGACCTGGGTATTGGAAATGATAGGCCCCAAGGTATTTGCAAAAAAGAGAAAGTAGGATCCAAATACCAGGTTTATCCCGTTGATAATTGCAAACCAGGTATTCATCTTGTTGGTATTTTTCGAAAATACATGAAGCCGTTTTATTGGAGCCGAAAGCCCTGCAAAGGATCTGTCCTGGGTATCAGAGCGGAGGAGCAGGGCTTCAAAACGATACAGGACTGTTCCGTCATCGGTGGCCTCGGGCATACCGCCAAATTCAACACAATAGCGGGTTATTTTCTGTTCCGCATCCTGGGGGGCAGTACCGGTAAGGATCATAAACTCAGGAAGGCTAATGATACCCTTATTCGCCTGAATATAAGAAATGACTGCCTTTCGTTCCCGGGCTTCCCAATCCGCATTGGGGTCTCCGTCTCCAAAGACAAAGGAAAAGACCGCATGATGCAATGGCCGTCCCTTAGGTTTCACCGCCCGATAGTCATAACCATAGACCGATCGGTCTATCGATTTGGAAATTTCTGAATAGAACCATATCCGGATGATGAGATCCAGAATATAACTGACCGCATACAAACCGCCAATACCATCGTTACGGCGGGAACTGGAACGGTTGTCGCTCGAACCTGATACGGATATAACGGTGCTTGCCAGTAGTGCAATCAGCACAATGGCCATAAATAGGAGGAAATAACCTACCAACATGAGCATGATCCAGGTCTTAAAAAGCCAGATACCAACCGTTTTGGCTCCTTTTTTTAAAGCTTGGAATACTTTTTTTACAGTAACACCCAATCCGCGGTATTTACTTTTAAAGCCCCGGGGAAAGGAATAGAGAATTTCACCCGATTCGGTTACCTGCATCCGGCCTGAATATTCGTCAGAGGCAACTACCACCAGTTCCTTCACCGTTTCCAGGGGCAAGGCTGTTTTGGCGGTAATATCCGCTACGGTTATACCTTGTTTCTGTGTTTTAAGTACATCAATAACCTTTTTGTAGGCCCGTTCATCAATCTTGTTTTGTTTCATGATGTTCACCCTTATTATCAGTCATTACATTTTGCTGTATCATGCTCAAATTGAGTAATATATTTTTTTATAATTGAATCCAAGGTCATACTGGAAAAGAAATTATTAACCATCTCTGTTGCCTCTGCCCAAATTGCAAAGGAAACGCAATCATTTAAATGGCTGCAACTTTTTTTTATGTTCCCGCAGGGAGATAGAACGAGGCCCTCGCCAGCCGCGTCCAGCACATCCTTGGCAGTAATCTGGTCCAGCGGTTTGGCGATTTTAAAACCGCCGCCGGGACCCCGTACGGATTCTACAATGCCTGCCTTTCGCAGTTTAAAAAATATTTGCTCAAGAAACACCGATGAAATTTGTTCTTTTTCGGACAATCGGCTGATTGAAACCGGCGAACCATCCATGCTAAGCCGTGCCAGGGCCAGGGTCGCCCTAAGGGCGTATCTACCACGAGTTGTTATCCGCATATACAGCCTCTTTCTTAAAGAATGACTATCAGATTAAACTATTTTTCAGGTCTATACAAGGTCCGTCTATGGTTGACAGAGTCTTGCGCTCTATTGTATCTTATTTTGAGCATGTGAAAGACCCTTGAGGGATACACATAGATAGCACGTGAATCGCCGGTTTTTCCGGCAAGGAGAAGGACCCATGGCTCAGGCCAGTAAGAACGCTCGTACAACCAGTGCAACCCAGAAGTTTTTCTGCTCCTGCGGTGGCGAGATAAAAATGAAGACCCTTTTCGAAAACGGCAAGGTTAAAAACGTTGCTGAATGTGAAAAGTGCAAGCGGGTAGAGCGGCGCCCCTCCGATTTTAAATAAGCATCGGACCGAACGCCGTAACAGAGGCCCCGATTGCGGGGCTTTTTCATTGACAGAACTGAACTTATTTGATAGGGTATCAGTTAATCAATAGTAGATTAGTGGGGGTTTTCCTTTGGCAACAAAGCAGTCTTCTGCCGAAAAAAGACATCGGCAAAGTGAAGAGCGCAGACTTCGCAATAAGGCGGTAAAGAGCGCTGTTCGTACCAGTGTAAAGAAATTTGTAACCGCAGTACAGAAAAAAGATACTGCTGAAGCAGAGGCTTCTTTTAAAGAAATGATTAAGAAGCTTGATAGTGCTGCTCAGAAGGGTGTCATCAATAAGAAGGCTGCGGCTCGTAAAAAGTCTCGTATGCAGATTTTATTGAACAATTCAAAGTCTGCGTAGGTTCTGTTCTATTCTTTAGTTGCTCCCTTTCAGGGGGCAACACATCATTTTTGATGACCTGGGGGAAAGATGGCCGGATCTAAGCTTACAAAAGCTGATATCATTGATTCAGTGTATGAAAAAACTGGCATGGATAAAAAAGATATCCATGGGGTCATCGACTCAGTGCTCGAAGCCATTAAGCAGGGTCTCATGGACGGGCGGGTTGTAGAATTGCGGGGCTTTGGTACCTTCGAAATTCGTCTCCGGAAAGGCCGGCAAAAGGCCCGCAATCCAAAAACCGGTGCCACCGTTTCTGTTTCTTCCCATGGTGTAGCCGCCTTTCGTCCTGGTAAGGAACTGAAAAAGGGTGTATGGAATATTATTACACTCAATGCCGAGTCAGGAGTCGGCGGGGATGAGACATGATGCCGTCTGCAAAACGGCAACTAATTAAAAATAGTTTTATACATTTTCTGTACATTGGCCTTGCATCAATCTTATTTGCCCTCTCTTTTCCCAATCTTATAGTACCTGCTGGAATACCATTTTTGGCATGGGTTTCCTATATACCGGTTTTTTTTGTTATTTCCAGAATAAGTCTTCGGTCTTCTTTTTTTTGGGGTGCCCTCTACGGATATATGGCCTATGGCTTATTCAACTACTGGCTCAGTGTGTTTCACCCCCTTGCGGGGCTTATTGTAGGCTGCATTTATCTAACCTATTTTGCGATTCTGTTTCCGTTTCTTAAGCTCGCAGAAAAGTTGTTCCCTAAAAAATACTATCTTGTCCAATGGCTGTTCTGGCTGGCCTATGAATATCTTCGGACCTTGGGATTTTTAGGCTATTCGTATGGTATTACCGGATATTCCCAATGGCAGATAATTCCCCTGATCCAGATTGCATCCCTTTTTGGGGTATGGGCGGTTTCAGCCTTGGTTGTATTTCCTTCTGCGTATATAGCCGGTATGCTCACCTATATTCAAAAAAGCCCGGGAAAGACCTATTACCAGTTTTTACAGCAAGAGTGGTTATCTCTTACCCTCTGGTTTTGCGCCCTTATTGCAAGTCTTGTATATGGGTATAGTGCCCAGGTTACCTATAAGGATGCCCCGGTGGCCCGCATTGCCCTGATACAGCATAATTCTGATCCCTGGCGAGGGGGCCTCGTCGCTTATGAGCAGAATTTTAATACCCTTAAAAGACTTTCCCTGGAAGCGGTAAACCAGGAAAAGAAACCCGATCTGGTAGTCTGGTCCGAAACAGCCTTTGTCCCCCGGATCTACTGGCATAAGACCTACCGGGATGATCCGGAATCCTATGAACTGGTAAAGGAACTCTTGGATTTTCTTGCTACCCAGGAAATTCCCTATGTCATTGGCAATGATGATGCCCGCAAGGAAATAACCGAAGATGGTATCTGGGACCGGGTGGACTACAATGCGGTACTGCTTTTTGAAAAGGGAGCAGAGAAACAGATTTATCGAAAAATGCATCTTGTTCCCTTTACAGAACATTTCCCCTATAAAAAACAACTGCCCTTTGTATATAACGCCCTTCGCAATGCGGACACCCATTTCTGGAAAAAGGGAACCGAAGCAACGGTTTTTGAAAGCGGCGGAATAAAGTTTTCAACACCCATCTGTTTTGAGGATACCTTTGGGTATATATCCCGGCGCTTTGTGAATAATGGAGCCGAACTGATTGTCAATCTGACCAATGATGCCTGGTCTAAAAGCCTGCCTGCCCAGATGCAGCATGCTACCATGGCTGTGTTTCGCGCGGTGGAGAACCGCCGATCCGTGGTACGATCGACCGCTTCCGGTCAAACCTGTGCGATAGATCCCAATGGCCGCATTACAGCCATGGCTAAAGAATTTAGCGAAACCCAGTTAACCGTAGAAGTCCCTTTACTTTCCACCAGCACCTGGTATACAAAGTATGGGGATATTCTTGCCCAGCTATTTGTTATAATGTCGGTGCTTTGCCTTTTTATGGGCATCATCAGATTGACAATACGGGCCCCTCATAGGACAATACAATCAAAGTAAAGGATGGAGCAGCTTTATGGACCCACGAAAGAAAATATTAATCGTCGATGATGAGCAGATTAACCTCGAATTTTTTGATGTCATGCTCTCTAAGCTTGGCTTTCATGTAGAAAAAGCTGAAAATGGCCTGGAAGCCCTGGAAAAGGTTCGCAAATTTACCCCTGACCTTATCATCCTGGATAACATCATGCCAAAGATGTCCGGTTGGGAAGTAACTAAAACAATTAAGAACAACCCCGATTATCAAGCCTTTAAGGATATTCCCATCATCATGTTCTCTGCCATGGATGATGTAAAGGATAAAGTTGAAGGCTTTGAGCTTGGGGTTGATGATTATATTACAAAACCCTACAATTTCTCTGAAGTTCTGGCCCGAATCCGTGCGGTTCTGCGGAATCGGGAACTGTTTTCCCAGATTGCGACCCGTGAGCGCCAGCTTGTTTTAAGCGAAGAAATTAACCGCGATATGAAGCAGTTATTGGAGGCCTGTGCCGCTTCCGTAAAGGGTATCGAAACCGCAGCACGTCAAATTCTGCTTGTAGAAGGACAAACCCCTGATACTGATAAGATTAAAAAAATGCTCGAGCTGATTAGGGCCAGTTCTGAATCTTTAAAGCACCAGTTAGCAGAAATGGATGCAAAGATTGAAAAGGCAGAACAGGAAAAGGAAAAAATAAAACAGCATGAAATTGAGCTGAAGACTCTGGAACATCAGTTCAGGAAGAGTCTGCACCAGGAATAGAGGCTTTTCCAGGGAGGGCACCATGATTTCTGAAGAAAAAAAGAAGGTGTTGGAGCTTTTTGCAGAGGGGCGGCGGTATTATAAGTTGATGGAATTTTCCAAGGCCCTGCAATTTTTTTCCGATGCTTTGCGTGTCGATCCTAATGATGGTCCTTCCAAGGTATATTATCTTCGCTGTAAGCATTATATAGAAAATCCGCCCCCTGAGGATTGGGACGGTGTATTTGTTATGACAACTAAATAGGTGAATAGAGGATGATTAAAAACACAACTAAGAACGATACCAAACGGAAATCATCAGGTACTGATACAGCTGTAGAGAATCCCATAACAACCTTTGGTAAGGAAACCCGATATTCGGGATATCTCAGGTTCAAGGATACCCTCTGTATAAAGGGAGTTTTTAAGGGCACCATAGAAGGCCAGGGATCCCTTATTGTGGATAAGGGTGCCTTGGTAGAGGTTGATCATCTATCTGTGGTTTCTTTGACCGTAGAAGGCACTGTCCGGGGTGCAATTATGGCTGTGGATAAGGTTGATATGTTACCCGGCTCTATTGTTCAGGGAGATGTGACCGCCAATCGGCTCAGGATTGCCGATGGTGTCGTTTTTGAAGGTCGATGCAGTATGACCGATAAGGAAGACTATATAGAAATATTTTCCCGGCCCACAGAAGAGATAAAAGCCGAATTACGGCGTTCCGCTTCGTTGCAATGATACACAATCTGGCAAAACAGGTGTTCAAGGCATTACAAAATCATCATCAAAGGCTCGTGTTGGCCGAGTCCTGCACAGCGGGGCTCATTTCACATACCTTAGCCTCTGTACCGGGTGTCTCGGCGGTACTGTGGGGAAGCTTTGTGTGTTATCAGAATAGTGCAAAACAACAAATGTTAGGGATTCCAGAGGCCTATATACAACAATATAGGCCCGTAAGCCGAGAAATTGCAGAGGCTATGGCAAAGGGTGCCTTGGAGCATAGTTCTGCAGACATTGCCCTGGCAATAACCGGAATCGCCGGGCCTGCATCCGATGAAAGTGGAGTTCCCGTAGGTACTGTATGGATTAGTACCGCAAAGCGCGGCGAAGAACCAGTGAGCACCCTATATCAATTAAAGGGGAGTCGACAAAGAATACGGAAGCAAGGCACCCAGAAGGCCCTGGAAATGGTACTTCAGATCCTTGGTTCTTGACAGAGCTTAAAAGTGTTATTATAGTAAATATACGCCTTCCGAACTAACTAAATAATCAAACAGGATTTTATTTTTGGCTTTTCAACTTCAGATATTACATAATAAACCTATTTCCCGTACTACAAACTCATGTAGACGCGGTATTCGAAATAACGGAGAACATTAATGGCAATCATCAGAAAACGGAGAACCGTGGGCACTGAAGAAAATCAGGAAGAAGGTCAAACGAATCAAGCTGAATTTGATCTTGTTTCCGGTCTGACAGGAGCATCGCCAGAACCTGTTATGGTGGAAACAACCGAAAGCGAAGATTTAGTAAAAAACGAAGACCAATCTAATGAAGTACAAAATGAAGTTGCAGAAAAAACAGTAGTTATTAGGACCCGTCCAAAGCGCCGCCTGGAAACCTCTGAACCAATACAAAGGGACCCTGTAGAACTTCCGGTGCAAACCGAAGCAGAGCCAAAAGCAGAGGAAACTGCACCGGCCGTGGAATTTGCCGAAACACCCCAAATTGATGCAGAACCTTCGGTCTCTCAATCCTATGCTAACAATCGATCCAGAGGCCGCCGTTCCTTTGACCGCAACCATTCTGGCAGCCATGGCAATCAAGATGGCGCAAGCCAGCGCACTGAAACGGTCTTGCCGCCCTTAGGCCGACCTACCGTGGTGATGCCCGACATTTATGGGCGGCCCGAACCACGCAATGACCAGGATAATGGGAAACCCAGGCTTTCAATCAATGAACTGACCCGGCTTAATATGAAGGATCTCCGGGAACTTGCAAACTTCTACGGTATTTCCCATGAAGATATGGTTACCCTGAAAAAACAGGAAATCATTTTCTCCATCCTAAAATCTCATACAGAGCGGGGCGGCATTATCTATGCCTATGGGTCGCTGGAAATACTTCCCGATGGCTACGGATTCCTAAGAAGCCCACAGAATTCATACCTTCCTGGTCCGGATGATATTTATATCAGCCCGAGCCAGATCCGGCTCTTTGCCCTTAAAACCGGTGATACGGTCTATGGTCAGATTCGGAGCCCCAAAGAAGGGGAGCGCTTCTTTGCCATGCTCCGGGTGGAAACGGTTAACTACGATGATCCCTCGGTGGCTCAGAGCCGGATTCCCTTTGATAACCTTACCCCCCTGTATCCAAATGAGAAGCTGAATCTGGAAACTACCACCGAAGAAATATCAACCCGAATCATCAACCTCTTCTTTCCTATTGGTAAAGGCCAGCGGGCCCTCATTGTGGCCCCTCCCCGGACCGGTAAAACCATTATGATGCAGAAAATTGCCAACGCAATCACAAAAAACCACCCAGAAGTGTACCTTATCGTTCTTTTAATTGATGAACGGCCAGAAGAAGTAACCGACATGGAACGGACCGTACGGGCAGAAGTCATTTCATCAACCTTTGATGAACAGGCTACCCGACATGTTCAGGTTGCAGAAATGGTTCTGGAGAAGGCCAAGCGGCTTGTGGAGCATAAAAAGGATGTGGTAATCCTCCTGGACTCCATTACCCGGCTTGCCCGGGCTTATAACCAGACCGTGCCTACTTCGGGAAAGATACTGTCCGGTGGTGTGGACTCCAATGCGCTCCATAAGCCAAAACGGTTCTTTGGTGCAGCCCGCAACATCGAGGAAGGGGGCAGTCTCACTATCATTTCTACAGCCCTGGTCGAGACCGGAAGCCGCATGGATGAGGTTATCTTTGAAGAATTCAAAGGTACGGGCAATATGGAAATTAACCTGGACCGCCGTATTTCTGACCGGCGGCTCTTTCCGGCCATCAATATTAAAAAATCCGGTACCCGTAAGGAAGAACTGCTGCTTTCTGAAGAGGAGCTTCAGAAGATTTGGGTCCTCCGCAAGGTGATAAACCCCATGGATGACATAGAAATTATCGAGCTCCTTATTGACAGGATGAAGAAAAGTAAGAATAATGAAGCGTTCTTGCGGTCCATGAATACGGGCTCCGCAGCAATGGATTAGCATTTTTTTTGGAGGAAACATAGATGAAAGAGGGTATTCACCCCAAGTATGAGCTGACCAAAATCACCTGTGCTTGTGGCAACGTCATTGAAACTCGCTCTACTGTGAAGGATATTCATGTGGAAATTTGCTCCGCATGCCATCCTTTCTTTACGGGCAAGCAGAAGCTGGTTGATACCGCCGGACGTATCGAGCGGTTCCGGAAGAAGTTCAATATTAAAGAATAAGCGCCAGAGCGAGGCTGTTCAGCACCATGTGCCGGACAGCTTTTTTTTTCAGTGTTTTTACTGTTCAATCCCTTTTATTTTTATGTCTCCCAGATGCCACAGCAAGATGAGCCTGCAGGTTTCTGTTTTGCCGTCAGCGAGGTGAATTGTTCCCCGCACTTCTAATACCGGTCCCAGTTCTTCCCATCCGGTATAGGTTATTCCCCTCACTTCTTTTATATCGAGGGATGGTTTCTTGTTCGATCCATTGGGACTTTCGGTGCTATAGGGGCCAATCCGGTACAGCATGGCCAAATATTCATCGGTCGGGTAGAGGCCTTCGTAGGTCCTCTGGTAATAAGATTCAGCTTGGGCTAAGAGAAAGGCCGTATCCTTGGTATAGAAGGCCTCAGCAAGGGTTTCGAGATAGGAAAGGACTTCGGGCTTAAGTTTTTTAAAAGCAGGGTTAGAAAGGCCTGAATCGGGCCTTTTTGATGTCCCGGGAACTGTCTTTGAACTTGGCGCTGGCTTATTCTTTCCAGATTGTATAGCAGTAGTATTTACGCCCCTTTGAGCAGGTCCAGTGGCGCAGGAAATTACAATGCCAAGGAAAACTCCAGAGAGGCAAGAAATGACAATATGGTTTATTTTGTGAGGGTGTAGCATAGTCGAACCTTCCTGTCCCGAAAGTCTTCGTCTACTGTAGCCTTGGTTATATCCTTTATCACAATGCCCGGATGTTGTTCCAAAAAATAGTCAGTTTCAAAATGAAAGGACCGGGCATTGGTTGAAAAAAGGAGCAGTCCCTGCGGGTTTAATAGGGCAAGACATAGGTTAATAAGTTCCTTGTAATCCCTGCGGATATCCAGAATATCGGTCATTTTTTTAGAATTTGAAAAGGTGGGGGGATCTAACACGATAAGGTCCCAATGAAGCTTTTTTCTTACGGCTTCCTGTAAAAAGCGAAGGGCATCTGCCCGAATCAATAGGTTTTTCCCGATTTGCTGAGGGGCTTCTACATAAACTTCAGGCTCTATAAACTGGCTTTTATAGCCATTAAGAGCAAAGTTTGTTTTTGTCCAATCCAGATATGTGTTGGATAGGTCCACCGAATCTACCTGGGCGGCTCCGCCATGGGCGGCATATACTGAAAAGGAACCGGTATAACAGAATAGATTCAGTATCCGCCGACCTTTAGCTTCATTTCGAATCAGGGCCCTGCTCAGCCGGTGATCGAGAAAGAGTCCCGTATCCAGATAATCCGAAAGATTTACCTGAAAGGTAAGGCCCCCTTCGTGAACCTGGCGAATAATTGCCTTTGAGTCTACTTTCTGGTATTGGGCTGGGCCTTCATCCCGATTCCGCAGGCGTTTCCGTTGTTTAATAAAGATTTGTTCAGTAGGGAGTTCCAGAGTTTCTGCGATTACCCCTTTCATGACAGAAAGCCAGTGTTCTTCCTCCGCTGGGTCCTTTTCATAGGGCCGTTCGTAGAGGGCTCCGGAAACAGAGTCGCCATAGATATCTATGAGAAGGGGAATTTCCGGAATGTCCCGGTCGTACAAACGGTATGCATCCACGCCGACCCGTTTGGCCCATTTCCGCAAATGCTTGTACCGTTTTGTAAGACGGTTCCGTAATAATGCTGCTTGATATTGGTTTTTGTCTTCCGAAGCTGAAATCAATCGGTTTATTTACCCTCTAATTTTTTTGTCTGTATCATGACACACAGCATGGCATAGCCAGAAGACAGATCTTCCTTTTGTACTACCACCGAGTCATGCACCTTAAGTTTTACATTGGTAAAATTCCAAATGGCGGTAATCCCTGCTTTTACCAGCATATCTGCGGTTTCCTGGGCCGCTGTCGAGGGAACCGTAAGAATTGCCATGGTAACCCCTAAATTACGCACCTGAAGTTCCATAGTATCCAAAGGAAGCACCGGCACGCCATGTACGGTAGACCCAATCTTTTTAGGATCCTTGTCAAAGGCAGCCACGATATTAAGTCCATGAAACTGGAATTCCTGGTATCCCATGAGGGCGGAACCCAGGTTACCAACTCCGACCAGTACTGCATCTCTGATAGAATCCCAGCCAAGAAAGTGTTCAATGGCGGTAATAAGGGCATGTACCGGGTAGCCCTTCTTAGGTTTACCGATAATGCCCGTAATTGCTAAGTCCTTTCGTACTTGAATCGGTTCAAGGTTTAATTCATTAGCGATTACAGTTCCGGAAATATATTCTTCACCATCCTTTTCTGCTTGCCGGATAATATGAAGAT
>Ga0272446_1003393_pt1 | contig 20131 bp, 28 predicted proteins | sample YNPCB0061_FD_194587 | JGI IMG/M metagenome (GOLD analysis project Ga0272446, IMG submission 194587) | Hot spring microbial mat communities from Yellowstone National Park, WY, United States - YNP-CB-006-1 | ecosystem: Environmental > Aquatic > Thermal springs > Hot (42-90C) > Sediment | place...
GAGCCGGGCAAGCTCCCCCTCGTCAGGCAGGGGCAAAAGGATTGGGAACTGGAGCAGGAAATCCACCTGCGCTATGTCGCCCTCACCAGGGCGAAGCAGGAGCTATATTTTATTCAGCCGGTGTAAAGGTAATTCGGTTTATGAAAGAGTTTACAAAGTTATTTGATTCTCAGGATAACCTCGTTGCCACCGTTTACAAAAAAAATCTAGGCAATGAAATAGAATTCATTGATGATAAGGGTAATCACTATGGCAAAGTACCCTCTGATGCAGAGTTGGCTCAAGTTTTTATAAAGATTGATCAATTAGCTAAAGATTTTTATGGAAAAGATTGTTTTGCCCAATTGGGTCGTCGTATTGAATAGAAATATTGAGATAGTATTGGATTCACTGAAGATGGGCACAGAGTCGAGTTGATTCAACACGTTTCACAAATTGGTTTTTTGCTACGCGGTCTTCCCAAATTTCACCCAAACCGACTCAGGACAATTTGGGTTCACCTTTACTGATGAAATACAAGAAAACGAGAGATACAGTTAAATAGGTAGCATAGCTTATTTGATATTTATCTGATGTTTTAGTTATGCTCTCAACGTGACATCACTTTCAGAAACAATCTATGCTAATGTTTTAATCGTCTAAGGGACATTTACATGTGTCCTCTTTAGCTTTGACCAAACTATGATAATTCAATGAAATGCGCTTCAACTAGAATCGTTTGTTTAATGCTCTGCTTCGCAATGAACAAAGTAAGGGCACCATCCAAACTTGATATTCACTACTGGATTGTCCTGCCTGCTTCACTCTTGCGACTACAAGCCATTATTTGTGTAGAGATTTTAATTAGATTTATCTAGCCCCTCCAGCAGGTTTGGTTGATCCTCTGAATTCCATTCTTTTGGGACTTGAGAAACTTTTTCTCTGCCTGTTGGTTTATAAACGGGTTTTCCGATTGGTCTTATCTTTAAATTCCCTTTTAAAAACTCAGAAATCCGTTTTTTCCCTAAATCTATATACTCAGCTTCTTTTTCACAACCTATAACTTTCCTATTATGTTTAATTCCAGCAATTAACGTAGAAGCAACTCCGCAATAGGGATCAAGGACAATATCCCGTTCATTTGTAAGTGCTAATATGCATCGCTCAACAAGTTCAATGGGAAATTGACAGGGATGTATTGTCTTTTCGGGGTGATTTGACTTAACATTAGGAATATCCCAAAGTTCTTTATCCCACTCTTCAGCAATGAAATCCCATATATCAGAAGGATTCTTCCCTAGTGGATTTCCAGAGGGTTTACCCTTATTTTTTCCTTGGTAATGACATTTTCCTGGGTATTTAGATGGAACACGGACAGCATCAAGATTAAAAATATAGTCGTCGGATTTCGTGAACCAAAGAATAGTTTCATATCGCCCAGAAAAACGTCTAGAGGCGTGAAGTCCATGCCCAAAATACCAGATGATACGATTTCTTAATTTCAAACCGTGTTTTTTAAAAAGATTATAATAGAATATGTCTAGAGGAAATACTTCTCCATTCTTCACATAGTTTCCTACTTGCCAACAAATACTACCATTGGGACACATAATACGTACCAATTGTTCAATGACCTCTTCCTGTTCTGCAAGATATTGCTCTATACCTACTTGCGATTCATATTCTTTTCCAATATTATATGGTGGGGATGTTATCGATAGCATAATACTATTCGAATGAACTCTTTTGAGGAATTCTTTTGCATCACCAGGAAAAAGAGTAATTTCTCTTTCCAAAGAAAATGTATCAGAGATAATATTATCAGACAAATATTGATATTGAGCAAAAGAAAATAGCGTATGTGTTTTCATGACTAAATATCCCTATCTCCTCTTTATGCATCCACTCCAATGACGAAAACCGGAATATCTATATTGGCTACTCCACGATTCTTCAAGTCCCACACAAACTGTTCGAAGAAAGAAACTCCTGTAGACATATTTTTTTGAAGTCTCTTCACAGGAACAATCTCAACTCCATTCCGTATGATTTCTTTGTTTGCAAATATAGTCATCTTGGCGCAGACATTATATACCATAAATGCGTATTTCCCAAACTGGACTTCCACTCCAAGACCATTCTTAACAAAATCCATTTCGCGGTAACCCGTAAAATCAGGAGTTATGATTTTTATTAGTTCATCAGGTTCAATTGGCGACATAGTCCATTTTTTATTCCTCTGCTTTTTTTGATCAGTAACCTTACGGATATACTCTCTCTCCTTCAACTTTTCAAAGACTTCTCTTGGTGAGCTAGGGTTAAAGAACAAAGAATTGATTTCCTGTATTTTCGTATTTATAATACGTCTTATATCTGTGTCGCTATTGACTTCCTTACACAATTCATTGATGATATCTCGAGCAATATCAATTAATTTTTGTGGTTCGTCACACAAGTTTTCGTACTCACATGGAATCTTTTGTTTCTCCCAATGTCTGTTAGCAAATTCCTTCCTAAAACGGTCATTTAGTGCCACAGGAGAATAAAGCAACTGGTCTTTCTTTGTTTTCTCTTTACTTTTTTTTGTCCGGCATTGCTCTGCGTCCACATTTTTAATAATTTCCTCAATTTCTTCTAGCAAATCCCTGTGTTCTTTTTGAATTTTTTCTAACCCATCATTAAATGAATAATTTGCCACTATCTTCATACTTTATTTACTCCTTGTTCAGTTCAATGCATTTGTGAATTTTAAGAACAGAGGCTTTTTAATAGCCTTGTTCTCACATATGTCAATTTACATTATAGAATACTACCAAGTCAACTAATAAGCTTATATTCAAGAGAGATCAATAAGGCATTGGCACCTTAGAACCTACTTCACTGAGGTCTAGCGATCACGCATTCCACCTAAGCAAACCAACGACCCGACCCACCACCCGAATTTCACTCATCGCAATCGTCACCGGGTCATAGGCAGAATTATCACTAATCAGCCGTATCGTCTTGCCGCCCGTCCTCAAGACCCGCTTCACCATCAGGGCATCATCCCAGGCGACGACAAGAACCGCATCTATCACCCGGCTTTCCGGCTGGACAATCACCAAGTCCCCGTGCCGATAGGTAGGTTCCATCGAATCACCCCGCACCGTCACGATGGAAAGGTCGCCCCGAAAAGGCACCATCCCCTCCGGGAACTCAAACCACTCCGTCACCTGCTCATCCCCGTTATAGCGACCATTTCCAGCACCTACTTCCACATCCAGTATGGGTATCTTCCTCCTATTTACCTCTATGGCTTGCCTTTTGACAATCTGTTCTACCTTTTCTTCCCTATTTACTACCTTTTTAGGGGTTTTCACTTCCTCGTCCTCACCCAGCAACCACCCCCTGGGCTTCCCAAAATGTTGCTCTATCAACCGCACATAACGCTCCCTCGGTATCCGCCCACTGTAAAGCCAATGATGCACCGTACTCTCACTTGCCCCGGCAATATAGGCGAGTTCCCGGTGCGACATTCCCCCCATCAACTCTTTCAGACGACGGTGGAACAGTTGCCACTCATCCCGCTCCCGCTTCTTCTCCTCCATCGTCTTCAGTTCCACTTGCCTTTCCTTTCCTTGCTTGTTAAAATTGCCGTGTTACTCAACAAGTTGCGTATGCACCCAGAATACATCAAGGCAGGATTGCGTTGTCAAGGGGTTTCATTGCGACAGGTAGCGGAGGAGTTGGGGGTTGGGAGGTCAACGATAACGAAGGTTATCCACCGCAAGGCGGTATCAAAGCGAATTGCCCTACACCTTGCCCAATTGCTTGACCAGCCAATCCAGGTTGTGTTCCCAGAGTACGATACGCAGGAGGGGCAATGAAAACCGACACCTTCCAGGTGGATTCGGGACTGCCCCACCACCCTAAAATTATCAAGCTCAAGCGGATTCTCGGTTCCCCCGGTTGCTGGAGCCTCATCTGCCTTTGGGCTTACACCGCCGCCCACAAACCCGATGGCAAACTCGACCTCACCAAAACCGAAATCGAACGGGTCGCCCATTGGGGGGGCACTAAAGGTAAATTCCTTAAAGCCCTCCTCTCTTGTAATCTCCTTGTACAGCAAGGTGACCACTACCTCATTCACGATTGGCAACTTCACAACCCCTACCAAGCAACATCTAAAGACCGCTCCGATAGAGCCAGAAAAGCCGCCCTTACCCGTTGGCAAAAAGACTCTGCTAAACAGTTTACAAATGCTTCACAATCGAGTTCTAGCTCGTTTACAATCGCTTCACAATCGAGTTGGAGCTATAGTTCAAGGGGTGGTTCAAGGGGTAGCTCTAAGAAGTCAGCAAGCGGTAGTTCAAGCGGTAGTTTGAACGGTAGTTCAAGCGATAGTTTGAACGGTAGCTCTAAATTTCCAGAAGCCGCCCTAAATGGACATTCTTTGATGCTCCAAGCATTACCCACGCATGAATCGAGCAATGCCAAAAGCGATGGAGACGCAATGCCCCAAGCATATGCTCCAAGCAATGCTAAAACCATGCCTCACGCGCGCCCGATCCAATCGCATCTAAGCATTAGCAATCAAGAACCCCCCCCAACCCCCCCCTGGGGGGGACGGAGAGGGGGAGAACCGGGAGACTGTGGAGAGCCGGAAGAGCCGACGGGGACGGGGTTTCCTTGGGAGGGCGACGGGGGCTTCCCTGGCTGGCTAAGTCGCTTATGGGGGTGGGAAGTTCCGAGGGTGATGCAGTATTTGCGGAAGGCGAAACGGGATGCGGTGACGGCGGAAGATGCCCGTGCGTTCTACGAGGACTACCGGAGGGAACTGACCAAACCCCAGGCGGTGGACTGGGCAAATCACCCTAACACCAACGCCTACAAAGCCCGCTGTGCCGAAGATTCCTACGCCTTCCTGCTGGAATTCCCATCAGGCTCACCCGAACGAACCCTAAGAGCCTCATTCCTAGAATGGTTCCAGTCTCAACCGGATTATCCTCTCAGTGCCTCTCAAAATCCCCAGGAAGGTAGGCTTAGTCCTCTTGACATAGGAGAGGATGGTTATGACTTTTGAGAGGGCTTTAAGGGGTGTTTTTGGTGCAAGTTATTTAGGGAAGGTTTATATTAGCAGGGGTGGAAATGGGTGAAAGTGTGATGGGGAGGGCGTTTGAGGGCTTCAAGCTGTCCAGGCTGTCCCCAAAAGACCGGGTGATTTGGGAGACTCCCAGGTGGCGGTGTTACTGTTGTCATGACACGGGGATAGTACAACGTCCTGAGTTAATTGTGCAGGATTACGGAATAAACGATCCTGAAATTGTCTGTACAAATTGTTCAATAGCGATTGAGAAGTGGGGGAGGGAGCCGACGGAGGAGGAATTGGGGAGGATAGGGATGAAGCGGTCGGAGTGGCGTTCGGGGTTGGAGATACGGGACACGAGGGCGACGGTGGAGATGTGTCGTGCGTTGGACGCATGGGGGAGGGAATGTTGGGGAAGGTATTAAGGACGGTGTTTTTGTTGTGGTTGAGCGACCCGAAGGTGGAGGTGGAGTCACCGGTGCCAGTCACCTCAGTACGCATGGACAATGGCGAGCTTAAGACTGTTGACGCAAACGGGAAAGTCATCATCTTTTACCGTTACAAGCACTTAGGGAAGAACCGTTCTATCACGATTCATCCACAGCTAATTGCAACAATTGAAAGAGCGATCAAGCAGGGGCTTTCCGCCCAAGCAATCATCGCTATCTATCGTTCAGAGTTAAGGAAAATCAATCCACAGTCTAGGCAGTTAAGGGGGAGGAAGTGAACATCATTGCCGGAATCTGCACCCTCATCGTGGTACTTGGTCTGCTCATCGAGGTATTATTCCCGACCAAGAGGAAACCCGCCCTACTCGCAGGTAGGCAGTCACAGGCACTACCGCCAGCACGAACAGTAACGGAACTGCGCCAGCTATGCAAGCAAAGGGGGCTAAAGGCTAGTCGGTGGAGCAGGAACCAATGTCTGCAAGCCCTATACAAGCCATGACCTTCTACCGTCAGCGGGAAGCGCAGACCATCATCACCTCGCTAAGAGCCGCCGAGTCCATCCTTATCCTCGGTGAGACGGGTTCTGGGAAGTCGCAGGTCGCTCAATATGTCCATAATCAACTCCAAAAGGAGGGGTATCTCTCCGTCCTAGTGCCGCAGGATGTACCAAAAGCCCAAATCCTATCCATCACCTCCTGTCTAGGGATACCGGATACCAACATCGAGGGCGGGAAACTCACCCTACCCCAACTACAGAACGAAATCCTAATCACCCTCGAAGAAACGACCTGCTTCCTGATATTCGATGATGCCCATAGGCTCACGCCCCTAATCCGCTTTTGGCTAGAACGACTATATAACCAGGGGCAGGCGATGGCACTATTCGCCAACTCACCGCCAGCAGAGGGCATATTCCTACGGCTACCACGATTCACGCTGAAACCACTGCCGCCAAAGGCGATTAAGCAGATCATCCTCGAAACCGCCCAGCACCTCAACTGCCAACTATCAAACGCCCAGGTTTCCCAAATGCTCGCTTATTGTGGCGGCTCTCCCTTATTAGCGCAGAGGGTCGTCAAGGAGTCGTACTTGGAGATTGAACCGGAGGGTCCCGACCATCATCAGCAGATCGACATCACCCCCTTTCTCGTAGCCCTACTCATGCTCGCCGGGATGATCCGCATCATCGGCATTGGGCTGAATAGAGTTTCGCTGTACCTCATCGGGGGACTCTGCCTTATCCTGGTTGGAGTCATTCGCTATCTCGTTTACCGCCTACCCAAGAACAACCGGAGGCGATTATCATGACTGGCTGTACGCATATCATCTTCTCCGCAACGGGAGCCTGCATCCTACTCGGAACGGCAGACCCAATCGTGCTATCCATAGCGGGAATAATGGGCTTACTCCCAGACGTGGATACCAGCCGCTCCTGGTCGGGGCAACTCCTTAAACCGCTTTCCCACTATCTCGAAAAACACCACACGCACAGGGGATGTACGCACTCCCTCCTTGCCTCAATCGTGATTGCCATCGCCTCATCGCCCGTCATCCTACTCAATCCCCAAATCTATGGCGCTATCGTCCTCGGCTATACCCTCGGTTGGTTCGCCGATTGCTTCACCAAAACTGGTGTGCAGGGGCTATACCCATCCCAAGTGCGGCTCGTCTGCCCAGGTCACCCCAAATACCGCCTCACCACCGGCTCAAAAGCTGAATACATACTCATGGCGGTACTCATAACCGTCCTCTCCCTGTTCATCTGGATAAACTCTGGCAGTGGCTTCATCCAGTCCCTAAATTGGATACTCGGCTCCTCCTTCGGTGCCGTTGAGCAATACAAACAGGAAGGCGGTCAATACCTGCTCATCGTCCACATCAAAGGGCGCAATGTCCAAACCCAACAACCCGTAGATGGTCAATTCGACATCGTCCAAGACCTAAGTGCCAATAGCTTGATTGTCCGCCAGGGGGATAGCTTCTTTGTCGCCGGAACGCAAGGGAACCTCAACATCGAGGCTAATAGCATGAGGGTCGTGGGCAAGCAACCCATCACCTTCAAGGTTCAGAAACTTGACTTTCAGGATAAACTTATCAGTGACATCCTTTCTAATCTGCCGATGAACTCCTACTTGACCGGCGAAATCCTCATTGATGGTGAAGTGGATTCCATCACCACCCCAGTTGGTCAATTGTCCACTATCCAAGCCCAAAACCAGGGCAGAGTGACCAAACTTACCCTCATCTCCGCCATCAACAAGGACGTTCTTAAGCTAACCAAGAACTCGTTCGGCTCTGGCTCAATCTTCGTGCGCAACCTCCAACCTCATGCCGCCCCTCCCTAAAATCCTCCCCCCACAGAGCCAGCAAACCCTCCCTTCCCCCGCGGAAGGTGTGCCACTCTGCCCCAAATACCTCTGGACTCCCCACACCCTCCCCAATGCCCACACCATCATCATCGGCGCATCCGGTAGTGGTAAAACCCAGACGCTCAAAGGACTCCTATTCGCCCTCAACTCTTGGAAACCCGATTTAACCCTGTTGGTCATAGACTTTCATGGCGACCAACAGCTACCGGGGGAACGCTACTTCCCGCTTCACCTCTCCTCCCAGTGGGGCATCAACCCGCTCGAAGTTAACCTAGACCCCACCGCCGGGGGACCCAACATCCAAGCCATCGCCATCGCTGGAGACCTCAGAAAAGCCCTGCGGCTTGGACCTAACCAAGAGGGCGTTCTATTGCGTACCCTAAAAAGCCTCTATGATGCTCATGGCGTTACCCAAGACTGGACAAGAAAACCCCCCACCTTCCATGACCTGGAACAAGCACTCATCGCTCAAGAAGCTGATGGTTGCAAAGAGTCTGCCAAAATCACCCTCAAACTGCAAATCACCTTTGAGTTCCGTATCTTCAGCCGCCAAAGCATCCCCATCACCACTGGCATCAATCGGGTTGACCTCTCATCACTCCCCCAGGAGATTGCCGTCATTGCCGCCAATGCGCTCATCGCTCAACAGATGAACCGCCATAGGATTGCCGGAGAATCGCCCCTCAAAACGTTCATCGCCGTTGATGAAGCCAAAAAACTGCCCCAATCCTCAGCCTGTGATGTGGTCATGCGAGACGGTCGTAAATTCGGACTGCACCTCATGCTCGCTTCCCAATCCGAACGTCACCTCTCCCAGGATGTGTTGGCTAACTCCTCTAGTAAGATCGTCCTCCCCGTTGACCAGTCCGAGGTTGCCAAGGTTGCCAAAACCTTCCGCTTTGACCCTAATAGACTGTCCCGCCTTAACCAATTCGAGGCACTTGTGCGGATGGGCACCACCGCATTCCAGACCAGAATTACGCCCTTCTTCGAGCGCATTAACCCCCAACCACTCCTACCCAAGATTGACCATTGCGCCTCCCAAAGGGACGTGGAAAGCCTCATGAGGTCAACCCAGTACCTCGAAGTCCTGACCAACCTCAACGAACTACGGGCAAGCTGATGAAGCAAAAGGCAGTCATGATTACCATCCATTCCGTTAGAGGTGGCACCGGCAAGACCAACCTATCCGCTAACCTAGCCGTCTCCTTCGCCCTCAATGGCTCCAATACCCTCATCATTGACCTTGACCTGCCATCGCCCTCCCAATACGTCCTCTTTGATGTCCCAACCAGCCCCAATATCAATCAATTCTTTAGCAATAAGAAGAAACTACTTGATTGTTGCCACAAAGCGACCAGTCGCCTATGGGTCATCCCCGCATCGCCAGAACCCGAAGATATTGCTAGAGTTTCCAACATCGGTTACGATAAAACGCCCATCAAATCCCTATTCCAAGCCCTACCAACCGTCATCAAACGGCATAACATCCACGTCATCATCCTTGATACGCACCCCGGCATCAATACGCCCACGCTCACCGCGCAGGTAATGAGCGACCACACCCTGCTCATCATCCGTCCCGACCAGCAGGACTACACCTCAGCCCATACCCTAATCGAAATCCTAAAAACCTTCGACATCAAGCCAAAACTCATCATCAACAAGAACTATGGCTACCACGAAGAACTGCTATCGCAGGACGCTAGTTCGCAGTTTAACGCTGATTGCCTAATCGTATTCCCCCTCTATACGGATATTGTTAAACATGGCTCTAAGGGCATATTCATCCTGGAAAATGACCAGCATCCATTCCAGGAGAAGATAAACGAACTACGCCTAACGCTAAGGGGAGAACTACCATGATAGAACCCAGAATCACCAAGGGTTCTAAGCGCATTATCCTTAAGTGGCTCGCTCCACTGAACACCATCTTGGGCGCAGTCTATCCACTCCCCCAGTTCGTGAAGATAGTCCAGGGCAACTACACAGGAGTATCCATGAGTGCCTGGATAATCATGACCATAACCTCCCTGTTCTGGGCGGTCTATTGCCTAGAAAATAAGCAATATAAGCCGGGGATTGATAATGCTATCAAAACCTTCTTTAGGCTAATCGTTGTCATCGCCCTGGGGGTGAACTGGTGGCACTAAGACGCAATGAACTGAAAAGGCTTAAAGAGGGCATCCTAGAACGCCCCGACAGGTGGAAGAAGCTCAAGCAGGAGTACCGGGTCTTTATCAACTGGATAGCTAACGTAGCAGTCTGGTCAACACCTATCGCCCTGATTCCGCAACTGATAGCAGTGCCGAAATTGTCCATCATCACCTGGGTATGGCTCGCCTGCAACTCGACTATCTATACGCTCTATGGGCTAGAAAGGGGGAATAAGCAGGGGTTTGTTAGAGTAGCAGAAAGCCTCCTCTCCTGGGCAATCGTCCTATTCATTCTCCTGAGATGAAAGCACTAATAGCAATGGGTCTTGGCTTGATAGTGGGGATGGTCTTGCCAGTGGCGGGGCAGGAGGCACCCGCTCGACAGGAAATCTATATCACCGTTACTAACCGCAAAGAACTCCTCGTCAAGCCTAACCAAGAGGTAACGGAAGGGCAGGTGCTTGCCGATACCAGAGGCACCACCGGCAGGAGAATCGCTATCCTCAAACTGCAACAACAAATCTACAGCCAACCCACCATTAAGCCACTACCGCCTGTGGAACCGCCACCCATCGCTAAGCTATCCCTCCTCAAGGAGGAAACCCTACTTTCCCAAATGGATGAACAAATTGAAGCCCAACGGGAAATCATCACCGCCCTCCCCGATGACCCGAATATCGTGACGCATGAACAAGCCAAGCTCAAAATGCTCACCCAAGAACGCCTCATACACCAAGGGGAACTCGATAGCAAGAAATACCAATACTCCCTCGAACTGAACCGAGCCGAGTCCATCAAGCAATCCCAACAGCAGGACTACCAACGCCAACTCGCTATCTGGCAGAAGAATGAGCAAGAAAGACTCATAAATCTAGCTAAACTCCAACTCGAAATAGACGACATTAGACAACAAGAAACCCTCATCAGGAGTCCCTACAATGGCAGAATCCAGAAGGTCATTTGGCAGGCACAACGTGGTAATCGCCTTGATGTGCTACTTATCCTACTGCCAACCAGCCCTAAGCCAAGAACTACCCTGCCAGACCAGTCATCCCGATTGCTTGGCGGTCTTGCACTCCTTGGCGACCCGAAATTCACCGGCATTACAAGAACTCGATATTGCCCTGGCTGAATTGGAACAACGCATCAAGACCGCCAAGACCAACAACCAACGCTCCATCTTCTCCGACCTATTTAGCCCCCTCGTCAGGGCACTCGTAGATACCGATAACCTCACCAAGAGTAATAGCAAGAACGCCCCTGTTACCCTGTTCAATAACCCCTGGGCGACCATTGCAACCGCCATCGGTGTACCCCTATTCCAGACGCTACTAGGAGGTAATGCCGTTCAACAGTCGAGGCAGATTGCCATCAGTGACCTGGAAACGAGAACCGCCCAGTTGAGGAGGAATAGAAGGGAGCTTGAGGAGAAGGTCAAAGAGGAGGTGACCCGAGGCATCCTTAACCTAGAACGCTTGACGCTATTGGAGGAACAAGCTACCCGTAGGCTAACAACGCAACAACAACAGCAGACCATCAGGAACATCCAATATCGTCAGGGGCAATCCTCAACGGTGAATTACCTAAGTGAGTTAGAAAAGCTAGAAGGATTGACTATGGGGGCGGAACTTGCTAGAAAGGAAAGAACTCTCGAACTGCAAAGGATAACCCGCCTTGTTCTTCCTCCTGCCCCAACTGCCACCCCCAACCCTGATAGCCCAGCCGGTGCGAGTGAGTGATGGCGATACGGTCACCATCCAAGGCACTAGGATAAGGTTAGCCTGCATAGATGCCCCAGAATCTAGCCAACCCAGAGGGGAGGAGGCAAGAGAGACCCTCCAGAAGCTGATCCAAAGCCGCATTCCAAGAGTACTAAAGCTCGATACCGACCGCTATGGTAGAACAGTTGGGCTACTCATGCTGGATAACCGCAACTTGAACCTGGAGATGGTCAGGCAAGGGCAAGCCTTCGTCTATCGCCAATACCTGTCCACCTGCCCATCACTCGTAAGGGCACAACTGCTCGACGCTGAAAGCCAAGCCCGTAATAAGAAACTAGGAGTGTGGCAAGATGACCCGCCCGATTACCCCTGGAACTTCCGTAAGGAGAATCATCGTGGTTCCAATCGGTAAAGACTATGGCAAGACCATTAGGCTCAAGACCCGCAACCCAGGCGTAATCGAGTTCATCCGCCTCGTGGAAATCATGCGCCTCCACCAGAGGGCATACAGGGAGTCTGGACTATTTGAGGATAGGAAGAAGGCACGTCAGCTAGAACAACGGGTGGATGACGTGCTGACAACCCTGACCTACCCCCAGAAGGGGGATGACCCCGATGAACCGGAGGACATCAACCCCTGGCTCTATACCGGATGATGCTCACCCTAGACCTGCAACCAACAGACTACTATACCCCCGTGTGCAACTGGGGAACCCACCCCTCCAGAGGATGCGGAACCCTGTTGTTCTATGAGTATTTGTTCCTCAATGAGAAGCTAATCACCTACCGGGATGACCTCCTGCAACGGGTGACGACCTACTCGGTCGGGGAACTGTACATCGAATGCGACCAGGATGACTCGAAACGGTGGATAATGGCGCAAATCCAGAAGAAACGGGCACTATCCAGACGCTGGCAAAGGCAAGGGCTACCCGTGTGGATAGACCTAACCATCCGAGAGGACTGCACTAAGCTCGCATTCTATGGCGTACCCGATGGCTGGAAGTGCTACTCGCTCCGTAAACCGCTCGCCAAAGACCTACTAAGGATGGCAGACCTAGCCCAACAAAAGGCAGGCAGTGACATCCTGCTCATCGTCTATGGCGGTAGTGAGGTGGTCAAGAACATCTGCTACGAACGAAAATGGCACTACCAACCCGAATATGAACTCCCTAGACCAACCCTACCAGCTAAGGATAACCCCCTCAGACGAGGACTCCACCCACAACCCCAATACCCCGTCGGTACACCCCACCTCATCACCATCCTAACGCCATGAGCTTCCCCGAACTCTCCCTCGACCTCATGCCGCAGGAGATCAAAGAGCCTGTCCAACTATGGTCACATAAAAAACCATACCCCTCCGGCAAGACCTATGGCACCCTCCTCTTCTACTGCGATGACCGCAAGTTCAATGCTATTAAGAATAATGTCTCCCTCCTCCTACGGGAAAACTTCCACCAGATGGCAGAACTGAATATCTCCACCTTCGATACCGATGATGAACAAATCGTTACCTACCAAACCTTTGAAAAGAGAAGGATTAGCTTCATCGCTCAATCGAGAGGTATCCCCATCTGGGTTGACCTCAACGTCCTCCCACAATTCCAAAAGATAAACCTCCTCGGCGTTCCCAAAGGCTGGACATCCTACATCACCAGGGCTAACCGCAAAAACTACGCAGAACTGTTCAAGGAGTACCAGATAGCCTGTAATCACTGTGGCAATGCCTCCAAGGTGAAGTTCGTCGTCTATGGCGGAGATACCAAAACCCTCCAAATCTGTAAAGACTTCGGCTGGACTTGGATTCAACAACAAACACCTAAATACGGTCTAAATATGTAGGGATCCATCATGTTTATCATCACCCGCAACACTCGACAACATGGGTAAGAATGGCGGCGGTGGCGGCGGCGCAACTAAGGCGTTCCAAAGACGCAAACGCTCTAAATATGAAGATAAAGATGGCATCTTCCTCAAACGCATGAAACCCGCTAGACCAAAACCTAAAAAGGTTCCCAAAGCCGAAAGAGATAAACGTTGGCAAGACGAAATGAGATGGAAAAAGATACTCGAAAACCCCCATAACCTCCCCAATTACCCCACTAAACCCAAATTTGACCCCGATAACATGAATAAACTCGGTAAACGGGAAATCCTCCGTGACCCCTCCGACGGCAAACTCAAAGTCTGGCAATGGAAAGATACCAGAGAACACACCAGATACCCCATCAGCCCCTGGAACCCCGATGTAGGCTGGATGCCAAAATAACCCCACCACCCACCACTCATCCCCCCCCCGCCCTCCCTCCCCCCTCCCTCCCGGACTGTTGTTTCTTGGTTTTTTGTTTTTTCTAGTTAATTCTGGTTGAGTTTTCGTAGATTTTGTTTGGGGTGGAAGTTTTAGGATACTCACTGCGAATTTCAGTACAGGTCACCAGCTAAAAGTCCGATGGTATGGGGTGAAGTTATGGAGAGCGGAAATGATAGAGAAGAATTGGTGGAAAAGTGGCAAGCAAGAGAAGGTTAAGAGGAGGATAAGGAAGGTACAGCAAGCGAGGAGGAAGTACCGGGGATTAGCGAAAGTCCTACGGGGGGGGGTGAATTAGTTGGAGGTAGGTTATGAGGATAGCGGTGACGGGGCATAGGAGGGCGAGCAATTTAGGGAAGTTTGCGAATTTGAGGGGGCGAATGCGGGAGAAATTGGTTGAGTTATCGCCGGAGTTACTGATCAGCGGGATGGCGATTGGGGTGGATCAGATAGCGGCTAGAGTTGCGATTGAGATGGGGATTCCGGTGTGGGCGTGTATTCCATGTTTAGGGCAGGACAGTGTGTGGTCAGAGGGGATGAGGCGGCAGTGGCGGCAGATTTTGGAGCGATGTGAGCGGGTGACGATAGTGACAGAGCAGGCGTACCATCCGAGGTTAATGCAGGTGAGGAATGAGTTTATGGTGGACAATGCGGACGAGGTGTTGGCGGTATTTGACGGGACACCAGGTGGGACTGCCAATTGTATCCGATATGCGACAGAACGGGGGGTAAAAATCCACTTCATCAGACCGTGAGGTTACGATGTATCACAATCTAATTCCCTACGAGGAGTTGATGGAGGAGCTACCGGGGGGCGAGTTCTGGGACATTCTTACCGAGAACGAGAGGAAGTTCCTGACGAGCAAGTATTACCCCTGGAGGCATACCATACCGCAGTTAGCGTGGAACCAGTTTCTAAGGTTCAAAGCACTCGACCCGAAGTACCACACGAAGGTGACCCGACGGGACGAGCAGTATGCGGAGTCTATCAACCGAAAGGCAAGAACTTGGATGTTCCACTTGCAGAAGGGATGGGTTCTACCGACAAGGCGCAGGCGTCAACCCCCAGCCAACCAGTTATCGCTATTTGATGAAGAAATGAATAAGTAATGAATAAGTGAAGGAAAAAAGGGAAAAGGGGGAAAGGGGGAAAGTCCTACGGTGATTGTGAACTTGATTGGAGGATACGGTCATGGATTTGGAATGGAAATTGCAGTGCGAAGATTACTATTGCAATGAATGGTGTGAAATGATGTCTGACCCATATTACTGGTACGATATGCCACACGAGCCACAGGAGGAGCAGGAGGAGGAGCCGAAGGAGCAACAGGAGGAGGACGAGTTACCGTTCTAGGGTGTTGATATATGGGGTTGTCCCGTGATGACCCCATAGAAAAAGGAAAGAGAAGGAAGAGGAGAGAAAAGGGAAAAAAGGATGACCTACGGGGAATATGAAGTGAATGGAGGTAAAAATGGAAATAATAGGAACGAGAAATGACTGGCGGGAAATATGGGAATACTGCGAGAGCATAAAGGAATTGGGACAGCCTGAGAAATCCAGATGCGCCAGGGGAAGAAGGAATCTCTGGCTGAAGGCGGAACCGAACTACAGCACTGGCAAATACCGCAGAGCCATTGAGGACGACTACCTATGGGGCATCTGCAGGGAAATATACCCCGACGGCGACCTAGCCCAAATCTACTACGGGAACCGGGGAATTGATTGGCATAGAGACGCTTCCTATTGCACTAGAATTGGGAGAATCCTGAACCTGGGAAACGCAATACTTGAGACAAAAGACGGAGAAAAACTAATCTCCCTAAAACTCACAGGCGGAGAAATCATTGAATTTAATACCAAACTGCTCCACCGGGGAATACCAGATGACCAGCGGCGAATTGGAATTGGCATCTGGAGAGCTAAAATACCCATCCATACTAACTGGGAAAATTAACTGGAATGGCATTGCTCCTCCCCGAGGGGCATTGCTTTCTTCCCCTAATCGGTGCCGCTTATCCCCACCCTTAGCAGGGATTCCTATGGCAACCCAAGTGGGGGCGGCTATCATCTATTGTCCCTCCGGGGCACCCCCCCTAACCCCCCCTATACAGGGGGGGGACGCTTAGCATTGATTCCTATAGAACCGGAGTGTAAGTGGCTTGCCTCCATGTCTCCACTCACGGCTTTTCCATTGTAGCTCCGGGGTCAAGCGCATAGACCCCGCACTTCGCAGTTACATACCCCGTTGGAGCGCATTGACTCCCTCCGCTTCTCCTTTTGCCGTAGTGATTGGAGTTTGATTATGTTGGAAGTGGTGAATGTGCGGAAAATGATCAGTTCTGATGATTTAGTATATATTGGCAGAGCTTCTGGTCGTTTTCATGGCTCAGCATTGGGTAATCCTTTTCGCATTGGTTCTCATGGAACTCGTGAGCAAGTGATTGAGAAATATCGTATATGGCTCTGGAAAATGATTAGGAATAGGGATGAGAGAGTGATTTCAGAGCTTAAAATGATTGTAGAAAGGGTGAGAAATGGTGAAAATCTGTACTTAGGATGCTGGTGCGCTCCTAGTGCTTGTCATGGGGATATTATAGTGCGATGTGTGAATTGGATAATTGAGAGTGGATATGAATTGTAATTGAATGATGGGGTAGGGATTCCCTCGTTCGTTCAAAGGACTCTATCCCAATCGGTGCCGCTTATCCCCACCCTTACCATAAAATGCTATAGCAACCCTGGTGGGGGCGGCTGGGGAAACCCATGCCATTCTGTACGCTTCTTTTGCAGAACAACCCGTCTATGAATAGTCTGCAACCCATACCATTCTGTACGCTTCTTTTGCAGAGCGACCCATCTGCAACCCATACCATCCTGTACAACTATTGCCTTAGTAACCCATTCTGACCCCTCCTAAGGGAGGGGAAAATACCCATTGATTGTACGATAATGGCGGGATAACGCACATTTCCACCCCCCTAGCCCCCCTCAAGGGGGGAATGCTTAGCATTGATGGCTATGGAACGCAAGCTGAAGATGGATTGCCTCCATTCGATCCGCCACTCACGGCTTTTCTATTGTAGCTCCGGGGTCAAGCGCATACATTCCTCATCAATCCTGGAGACCCCCCGTTGGAGCGCATTGACACCCTACGCTCTTGGGTTGCCGTAGTGATTGGAGTTACTTCCATGCCGATTAACTTGAACGCGCTCTCCTCTGCCCATCATGTGCCCTCTGCTCGGGAACGGGCTGCACAGGCTGCTTTCCGTAAATGGCAGGCAGTTTTCTACACGCTGCGGCATTTGCTCTGGCAGAGTACCAAAAATAACATTCTCCGGGATGCTATTGCTGATGGTACTCTTGAACCTGTTGAACCCAAAAAACGGCGCAGGGATGGGAGTTGGACGCTTCCCAAATACGCTGACGATGACATCAAACAACTCTATTCTGAGGCGTGGGAACGCTATAACGAGGAGTTTGATATGGCATTTGCTGGAGCGACGCTTGAGGAACTGCTCGACTATGCGGAGCAACACTTTGAGCTTAGCTTGGAGCAATTGCTGGAGATGAACAAACAGCGCAGTGCTGAGCGTTTTAATCGCTAACTGATTACTGCCCAGGGACCCGAGTCTCTGGGCTTTTTTTCATGTTCCTTCCCACCCCTTCTATTCCATCTATTCCATCCCAAATCGGTGCCGCTTACCCCACCCTGAACGTTTGATTACTGAGTAACCCTGGTGGGGCGGCTGGAAACCCATACCATCCTGTACGCTTCTTTGGCATGGCAACCCATCTATGAATAGTCTGAAACCCATTGAGTTTCTGTACGATAATTGCCACCACAACCCATTCCCACCCCCCTAACCCCCCTCCCAGGAGGGGGGAACAATCGGACTAAAGGCACTCCCCCCCTAACCCCCCCTCTATATAGAGGGGGGGGATAACAGCCCTTAGCATTCAATTACTTAGTACATGAAGTGGTGGGACTATCACCACCCCAAGGGCAGAAAGATTCCTCGTTGGGGCGTCGCCCTGCTTTTCCATTATAGCTACGGGGTCAAGCGCAAACGTTCCCCGCTTCGCAGTTACATACCCCATTGGAGCGCATTGACTCCCTACGCTCCCCCTCCGGTGTCAGGGCAATCCAGTCCTGCATTACCAAAGGAGTTGTTATGCGTTCTAAATTCTTCATGGTCTGCTTCGAGCGGGATGCTGAATTCGGGTCCTACCACGATAACCGCATCATCAAAACTCATAACCTCGTTGAAGAGATGAACTTCAGGCTCATGGCACGGGTCAACCACTGGCATTACTGGGAAATCTCTGAACATGAGGCTCTCTGGAAAATTGCCGTGAGGGAACACGAAAACCATATCTTCAGCTAGATAGTCGCAGCGGGTGGCTCTTATAGTCGCCCGCTTTTTTTATTGGCTCCTCACAAAAGACAGGCGGCGCTGTTCGCTTACATATACCCCGCTTCGCAATTGCATACCCCGTTGGAACGCTCACCGCTACACCGCTACGCTGCCGCCCCCCTACTTCCGATAGAGATAGCCAATACATCAAGGAACCAATTACTCTCCATAGTCATTGAATCCCCTAAAATCCTTTTACCCAGCCATACTTTATTGGGTCTTTGGCAAACAGATAATCAGCCACTTGCCTGCGGACTTCCCGAGTGGAACGCCTCAATGCCTCTCTAATTGTAGATTCTTGTTCCTTTGAAGTAGAGCCAAGCCTGATAGCCTTATCAAAGTATTTATACCCTTGAACAGGCTCGTTTAGCTCATAAGAAATAGCACCCGCAAGGTTATATGGATGGTAACTATCAGGAGATACTTGTATTGCTTGTTTGGCGCACTTCTTAGCGGATTCAAGGTCATTCAAATCCCTGAATGCCGCACCCCTAGTCGTCCACAACGCACCTATTGCTCTTTTATCTTGATTGTCTGATAATGTTACACTTTCCGTTATCTGAATGACTTTCTTAGGAAGTTTTGCCTCACGCAGATTACTACAGGTTTTTACCAACTGCCAAATATCATCAGTACGCAAGTAATCACGGTAATATACTGTTGCCAATAGATTGTGTAATTTGCGTAGTTTGAGCCAGTCTCTTTCTGCTTGACTTGGATAGCTCTGAGATTCCAGTTTATCCAGAATCACCACTAGAGGGGAAGAAGAATCCTCTTCCCACAGATAAATAGAGGATACATTGTACTTCTTTGCAAGCGAGCCGTAGTTATCAAATATTTCAGCTTTTTTGCGCTCTAAAACCTCTCGTTTTACTTGTTCAAGTGCTTCAGCCTTTTCTTTTTCCACAGCCCAATGTTTCACTTTAGAGGCAAGGTCAGCAGGGATGAACAATTCTGCCTTACCATCCTTAAAACTGTTGGGGTTGAAGGTACAAATTTCATTCACAAATTTGATTTGAATAAGCGGTAGGTAATCCTGTCTTTGTTGTACTTTGACGATGGTTCCACTCCCCCTATCCGAGTGTATTACCTCCACACCAACCAGGTCAGACCAGATTGTGAGCCTACTATCAGCATACCCACTTAAATCTTTGCCATTAACAGCAGTGCGTTCCATAGGAATTTGCAACTGTTTGCCCTTCCGCCCTGGGTTTCCATTATCCCTACGGGGTCAAGGGCTTCGCAAGTCACACCATAGTCCCCCCACTTCGATTGGAATTCCCCCGTCGGGAAGTGTGACCCTTGACACTCTCCGGGAGTCCCTCCGTGACAGGGCGCAACAGCCCACTACAAAGGAGGTACAGGTTATGGATTTGGAATACTCGGTGCAATGCGAGGATTACTACCCCGACTGGATCATTGACCTTGACCCCTCTGAGTTGGAGGAGGAGGTTGAGGAATAGCCACAGTTGCCCCGGCTTAGTCCGGGGTTTTTTTATGGCTCCACCCTAAATCTCTTGAGTAACCCACCGCAGGCTAATGAGCTAATTTCCCATATTGCCCACTAGCAATCTCCTTGCTGGCAACACAACGGTGAACTCAGACAGTTTAGCGACTATAGGGTTGCTCCATGCTCAAGCCTGAAATGACTTGGTAGTGCTTCAC